>Ga0335072_10003229_pt1 | contig 24650 bp, 21 predicted proteins | sample Lox_Sample_21_FD_206725 | JGI IMG/M metagenome (GOLD analysis project Ga0335072, IMG submission 206725) | Soil microbial communities from Loxahatchee National Wildlife Refuge, Florida, United States - Lox_Sample_2.1 | ecosystem: Environmental > Terrestrial > Soil > Wetlands | place: USA... | reverse complement strand
GCCCTCCGGAATTTCTGAACGCCGTCAAATTTTGATTCGAAGCCGCGCCCTGGCGTGGGCGCGGCGGCGATCGGTGTCCTGCGGCCTGTCAGTGCCCCGGGGCAGGCAGGCGCGGTGCGACGCTACAGGTGCAAAGGGCTTGTTCGAAAACAATCGAATCGGTTGCACGGTCGAACGAGCCCGAAGCCGTTGTTTTGATCGGCAGCTTTGTCGGCGTGCTGACGCACTTATTTGCCGACGCTGCCTAACGTAACGCGCCGGACCCGAAAGGAATCCGTCCAGGTAGCTGCAGGCGCGAACCGGCCATGTCAGCGTCTGTCGATCCGGACGGCATTGAAGTGATCTCCGCGGCCTCATCTGCCTCCGCTTCCTCTCCTGATGTTAAGCCAACCGCCCACAAACTCCTGCGCCGCGGGGTTTGCGCAATCGGGTCAACATCCCGCAGCGCCCGTGCGGCTGGTGGGTGGATTGTCATGCACGGAGGCAGCGGAGGCAGGAGAGGAAGCGGGAGGGGTTTATGTCATGCGGCCGGGCGGCGGGTCTGCGTTACTGAGCAGTCGGGACGTCAGGCGACGCATCCCAACCCGTTTCGTCATGGCGGGCGAAGGCCTGGCGAAGGTCCGCCATCCACGATTTGCTGGTGTGGCCTCAAAAAGGCGTGGATGGCCTTCGCCGGCCATGACGGGTTGGGACCTGTCGCCTCACTTCCTGACTGCTGAGTAAGGCAGCGTCGGCAAATAAGTGCGTCAGCACGCCGACAAAGCTGCCGCTAAGAGCAAAGGCTTAGGCAGCGTCGGCAAATAAGTGCGTCGGCACGCCGACAAAGCTGCCGCTAAAAGCAAAAGCTTAGGCAGCGTCGGCAAATAAGTGCGTCAGCACGCCGACAAAGCTGCCGCTAAGAGCAAAAGCTTAGGCAGCGTCGGCAAATAAGTGCGTCAGCACGCCGACAAAGCTGCCGCTAAAAGTAAAAACTTAGGGCTTGTTCGACCGTGCAATCAGATTCGATTGTTTTCGAACAAGCCCTAACTCAGCCCCTATGGGTGCGCCCCTGCCATGCCCCCGCCCGCCAGGACCGCATGCGCTGGTGCGCGGCGCGGCAGATCGCCGGCGGCAACCTGGACATGGCAACGCCGGGTGCCCGATAGACGCGTCGATGCACACGCCACCGTGGCTGTCAGCCGGCGTGACGCCGCACCGGGAGGATGACCGCCATGCACGACCCGCTGAAGCCCGCCGCGCGCCTGCGCTATGAGGCCAGCATCGACCGTCCGCGCCTCGCATTGCCGGGAGGCAAACGGGTCGCCGTGTATATCGTGGTGAACGTGGAGCACTGGGACGCCGACCGTCCGATGCCCCGGCAGGTGCTGACCGCGCCGCAGGGCGCCTCGGTGGTGCCGGACCTGCCCAACTGGGCCTGGCACGAATACGGCATGCGCGTCGGCTTCTGGCGCCTGAAGGCGGCGCTGGACGCGCACGGCATCGCGCCGTCGATGACCATCAACGGCACGGTCCCCGCCGCCTATCCGCGCGTTGCCGGCGCCGCGCGCGAGGCGGGGTGGGAGTTCATGGGCCATGGCTGGCGGCAGATGGCAACGCACCTGGTGGAGGACCAGCGCGCGATGATCCGCGCCACCATGGCGTCGCTGCGGGCGGCCGGCGGTCACGACGTGGTCGGCTGGCTGGCTCCCGGCCTGACCGAAACGTCCGGCACGCCCGATCTGCTGGCGGAAGCCGGCATCCGTTACTGCGCCGACTGGGTGGTGGACGATCTGCCGTGCAGCTTGCAGACCGTGAACGGCTCGCTGCTGACGATGCCGTACAGCGTCGAGCTCAACGACATACCGATGATGATGATCCAGCACCACGCCGCGCGCGAGATGTACGACCGGACGGTGGCGCAGTTCGACCGCCTGTATGCCGAGGCCGGGACGCAGGGCGCCAAGGTGATGGGCCTCGCGGTGCATCCCTATATCAGCGGCGTGCCGCACCGCATCGGCTGGTTCGAGCAAGCCCTGGACCATATGGCGCAACGCGAGGGCACCGTGTTCTGGCAGGGCCGGCAGATCATGGAATGGTATCTGGGCGCCACGGCAAGCGCCGCCGGATAAGGCGCTATTGGAAAGGCGCCACCGGATCAGGCGCCACCGGATTCAGGCGCCACCGGATCAGGCGCCACCGGATCAGGCACCACTGGGTAGGGCACCGCGGGACTGGTTCAGGCACCACCCGATCAGGCACCACTGGATAAGGCACCACTGGATAAGGCACCACTGGATAAGGCACTGCCCCGCGGCGCCTGCGGCGGGCAGCGTGCGTGCCCGCCGCTGTTGCTCAGTAACGCCGGAGGCGGCTCAGCCACGAACCCCCTGGCGCTCCCAGGTGCGAATCGAGTGCGTCCGGCGGCGCGCCCGGATTGAGCAGTACCAGGAAGAAGCGCAGCACGGCGCCAATCAGGAAACTGAGATAGATTCCCTCGAGTGCGAAATTGATGAAGCTCGCGTCGTGCCAGTCTTCCGGCACGTAGGCGCGCAGCAACAGCAGGACGGCGCACAGGATGACTTCGTTCAGCGCCCACACCAGCGTCATGGCGTTGCGGGGACCGCGGTAGCCGCGGGTTCCCGCATACAGCCAGCCGAACCCCAGCACCACCAGCACGACCCAGCACAGCGCCGGCACCCAGACGACGGGCAGCGAGCGGATGAACGAGTCGTTGATCGCATAGGACAGCAGGTTCCAGAAACCCCAGCCGACGGTCTGGCTCGGGCCGCTGATCAGGTAGCCGGCAAGCACCAGCATGGCCGCGCCGCCGCCCGCGCGCTCGGGATTGTACTTGCGCCGCACTGCCCTCGCGCCGGAGCGCTGCAACAGGCTCGCCACTGCCGGCCGCGCCAGCACGAGCAGGACCAGGCCCAGTACGGTCAGCGTCCACGCGTCGAAAATCATATGTCAACAGCTCGCGGCAACCCGCCCGCAGTCACGCCCGCCTCCCAGACTTCGCCGGTATCGCCACGTCCGGCGGCAACCTGGCGATCCCGCCGGCCACCGCCACCATCTTGGCGGCGCAATGGCCATCGGCCGGACCGATATCGCACAAAGTCCAGTCGGTGTCCCTATGTTTCGAGGTTACACGCACCAGGGGTCAGGCGTCAGGGGTCAGTGGTCAGGGGTCTGGTGTCAGGGGTCTGGTGTCAGGGGTCAGGGATCAGGGATCAGGGATCAGGGGTCACGGATCAGGCGTTCGCGTGCCGCTGCTCCACGGCCGCATCGCGTGCCCGGCAGGTGTCAGGAAACCGGCGTTGGGGGTCAGGCGTTCGCGCTCCGCTACGCCGCCGCGCCGCGCGCCTGCAAGCGGCGTAGCGCGCGGTCGATCCACAGCGCCGTCAGCTTCTCCTGCGTACTGTTCTGGCCCAGCCGCTCATGCAGCGCGGCGAAATCCACCCGGTCCAGCGCCTGGTCCTGGTTGAAGCACGAGAATACGACCGTCTGCTGCCCGGTCAGCGGATCGATCTGCGGCTGCAGGCATTGCGCGCAGACCTCCTTCATCATGCACTGCATCGGCGAGTTGATCGACCCGATCGCCGTGTGACCCGCTTTCAGATACGGCGCCAGCACGCCATGCCGCGCGACATCGACCGCCTGCATCATGCGGTCGGAGCCGATGACGATCATATGCTCCACCTGGCTCAGCGGGATCGCCTGCGCGCCCAGCTGGCCGGAGCCGTACGCCGCCATGCCCTGCACGATATTGCCGGCAACGCTGCGGTCCTGCGGCCGGTCGGGACTGGGCAGGAAGCCCGGATATTCGTCGCAGCACCAGACGATCACGTCGGCGGCGCGTTCGATCTCGGCGACCTTGTAGCGGTCCTGCACGGTCTTGTAGCCGGCGAAATACAGCACGCGCGACCCTGCCGCGCGCAGCGCCGCGCCGATCGAGAACAGTACCGCATTGCCCAGGCCGCCGCCGGCCAGAGCGATCGTCGCGCCGGACGGAATCTCGGTCGGCCTGCCGGTCGGTCCCATCAGCACCACCGGCTCGCCGGGCTTGAGCAATGCGCACAGGTCGGAACTGCCGCCCATCTCCAGCACGATCACCGACACCAGGCCGCGGTCCGGATCGGTCCAGGCGCCGGTCATCGCCATGCCTTCCATGGTCAGTACCGTGCTGACGCTGCGCCCGTCCGCGCCATGCTCCGCGATGCGCGCGGCGTGCATTTCGTAGTTCTGCAGGCGATAGAACTGGCCGGGACGAAACGCCCGCGCCGCGGCGGGCGCGCGCACCACCACTTCCACGATGGTGGGCGTCAGGCGGTTCACCGCATGCACCGTCGCGCGCAGATCCGCGCGGCAGCGGGCGATCAGTGCCGGGCCGGTGATCGCGGCGGCGGATGCGCCGTTGCCCGCCGCAACCGCGGGCGGCGGCGACGCCAGCACCTGCGACACCACCGGGTAGCCGCGCTTGGCGCCGCCCATCGCCTTGACCACGTTGCCGAAGAAGCTCGGGTGCAGGTCGCCGAAGAAACTCACGAAGCGGCCGTTCGCGGCGCGGTGCATCAGCACCTGGGCAATGTCGGGCTTGGCCAGGCCGCGCACCGGCATCACCGGCGCGCCGTTTGCGTCCACCGCGCGGAAATATTTGCCGTCGAGTTCGAAGCGTCCATCCTCGCGCGCCAGTACCGTGTTGGGCTGGGTGCCGGCAGCCACCAGCACCGCGCGGGCGGGCAGGCAGGGTTCGGACCCGTCGGCGCGGGTGAAGCGGACGCCGGACGCATGGCCGTACTCGTCGACTTCGATGAAACGCGGCACCAGGCCCTGGGCGAAGCGCACGCCTTCCTCCATCGCCTTCGCCACTTCCTCGTGGTTCAGCGTGTAGGACGGCGCATCGATCAGCCGGCGGCGATAGGCGATGGTGGCGCCGCCCCACTTGTCCAGCAATTGCGCCAGGCGCGGCGCACGGCCGTCGCGCGCGGCGGCCTCGCGTTCCGCCTGGATCGCCCCGGCATGCCCCAGGAACTCGTCCGCGATCGCCTGCTCTTCGCCGGACCAGCGGCGGCGCACCGCCGATTCGCCGCGTTCCGCCACCAGGGTGCGATAGCGCAGGGCGAATTTCTCCACCTGGCGCACATAGTAGGCGAGGCTTTCGGTCGCGGTATCGATCGCGGTGAGGCCTCCGCCGATCACCACCACCGGCAGCCGCACCTGCAAATTGGCAATCGAGGAAAACTTCGCCGCGCCGGTGAGTTGCAGCGCCATCAGGAAGTCCGATGCGGCGCGCACGCCACGCGCCAGGCCGTTGGGAATGTCCAGCACCGTCGGCTTGCCGGCGCCGAGGCACAGCGCGATGTGGTCGAACCCCATCGCCCAGGCATCGTCCATCGTCAGCGTCGCATCGCCGCCGAAGCGGATGCCGCCGAAATGGGCGAATTGTTCCACCCGCCGTTCCAGCAGCAGCCGCACCAGCTTCAGGTAATTCTTGTTCCAGCGCACCGTGATGCCGTACTCGGCGACGCCGCCGAATCCTGCCATCACCCGGTCATCAAGGTTTTCAAACAACGTGTCTGCATCGCGGATCGGCGCGGTGGGATCGAACCCCAGCGGCTCGATGCGCAGCCCGTCGATCGCCACCACGGTGTGGCCGTCGTTCATCAGATGGTGCGCCAGCGTGAACCCCGCGGGGCCGAGGCCGACGATCAGCACCTTGCGTCCGCTGTCCGGCCGCGGCAGCGGGCGGCGGATGTCCAGCGGGTTCCACCGGGTCAGCAGCGCATAGATTTCGAACCCCCAGGGCAGCGCCAGCACGTCCTTCAGGATGCGCGTCTCGGCCTGCGGAATATCGACGGGGTCCTGCTTCTGGTAGATGCACGCCTTCATGCAGTCGTTGCAGATGCGATGGCCGGTGGCCGCCATCATCGGATTGTCGATCGCGATGGCGGCGAACGCGCCCAGCACGCTGCCCTGGGCGGCCAGCGTGTGCATCTCGGAAATCTTCTCGTCCAGCGGGCAGCCGGCCAGGGTGACGCCGAAGGGGGATTTCGAGAACAGACCGGTCTTGCGGTCCTTCAGGCCGGTGCTGCAGGAATCCTTGTTCTGGGTGTGGCACCAGATGCAGTAGTTCACCTGGTCCAGCGCCTGCTGGCGGTTCATGCCCTGATCGGTCAGCGCGAAACCGTCGCGGGCGCGCCAGTCATGTTCTGGCAGATGCAGCATGGTGACGCCGTCGCGTTCGATCGTGCGCACCGGCACCAGGTGATTGTAGTCCAGCCGGTGCGGCAGCCCGAACAGCGTGCCGCCCTGGTGTGCCGCCTTGCCTTGCGGCGTCAGCGTGGCCCAGGCGGCATAGCGCAGCGCGAGGTCGATGGCGTCCGCGTCCTGCGCTTTCTCCCAGTCCGCGACATGGGTGGCGAAGGCTTGCTCGGTCAGCGGCGCGCCCATGCGGGCTTCCAGCGCCGCGCGCAGGGCCGGGGCATCGAAGCCGGCGGGATCGGCGTATTTCTTCACCGCCTGGCGCTGCACGAACAAGCGCTTGCAGGCGTGGATCGGGTCCAACGCCGCCGTCTCACGGGCCAGCGCCAGCGTCTCGGCCTCGATGCCGAACAAGGCGGCGACGAAGCTGTCCAGAGCCGGTCCCAGCGCGACGACCAGCTCGCCTTCCGCCTTCTTGTCCAGCGTGTCAGGCGCGGTGCGCGCCGCCAGCAGGCGGGCATGCAGCGCCGCATCCTCGCCCGCGAGGCGATCGAGGAACGCGCGGTCCAGCCGGATCAGCCCGTCGCGGTCTGCCAGGTCGGCGAACGCGAAGCCGAAGCCCAGGGATGGCGGGGCAGCAGTGGTCATCGCAGCCAACGTAACGGTCTCCGTAAGGCTCAGGCCAGCTTGCGCAGCAGGGCCACGAGCTGCGCGCGCTCGTCCACGCTAAGTGGGGCGAGTGCGGCGTCATGCGACCGCTGCGCGCATGCCACGGCCTGGTCGATCAGGGCAATCCCCGCCTCGGTCGGCGTCAGCACCGCGGTGCGGCGGTCCATCGGGTCGTCGGCCCGCCGCAGCAGGCCGCGTGCGGTCAGGCGGCGCACGACGCCCTGGATCGTAGCCGGATCCATGGCCACCAGCCGGCCGAGCAGGTTCTGCGTCACCCGGCCGAGCTCGACGGCCTTGAACAGGGCGGCGAACTGGGTCGGGGTCAGGCCGCGCTCGCCGGCGACCTCCAGAAACAGGGCAACATGCCGCTGGTGCGCCCGGCGCAGCAGGAACCCCACATGCTGTTCAAGCAGGAACCCGCCACAGGAGGGAACCTGACCATCGGCTGATGGCACGGCGCTCTCCCTTTAAACGCGATCGTACGCTTACAAACGATCGGCCGGGGGGTCAAGGTGCGGCGGGCGCGAAAAAGTGGCGAAGGCGGGATCGCCAGGCGCGGGGGCGGAGATCGGCCGGGGCGGTGCGATGCGCCGGCGGCGATGCGCCGCGGTCAGCGGGCGAGCAATGCGCGGGCGGCGGCCAAGGCCTGCGCGACCGGCAGGTCGTGCATCTGTTGCGTGGGCGCGAGCACCGCGGCTGCGCGGGGGCCGACCGGGGCGTAGGTCGCCGCGTCGGTCGGGCCGAACAGGCCCAGCGTCGGCGCGCCGGACGCCGCGGCCAGGTGCATCAGGCCGGAATCGTTGCCGACGAACAGGGCGGCGCGGGCGAGGCAGGCCGCGGCTTCGGGCACGCTGAGCTGTCCGGTCAGGTCGATCGCCTCGGGCAGCGCCTGCCGCAGCGGCGCGGCCAGCCCGCTCTCCCAGTCGCCGGGACCGGCGAAGATCGCCGGCACCGCATCGGGCAGCGGGCCGTCCGCAAGGGCGCGGAACAGGGCGGCGAACCGCTCGGCGGGCCAGATTTTCGGCCGCCAGTTCGCGGTGGGCGCCAGGGCAACGATCGGGCGGCCGGTCGGCAGCAGGGCGGCGGCGCGGGCGCGGTCCTCGGGCGCGGTCCAGATCACCGGAAGCGGCGGCGGGTCCAGCGCCAGGACGGCGGCGAGATGGGCAATCTTCGGGCCGTTACGCGGGCGCAGCACCGCGCGCCGCCGCGTCGGCACCATCCAGGCGAAGGCCGAGCCACGGATATCCACCACCAGGTCCCAGAACGTGGTTACGGTTGCGAACCACAGCCCGGGCCAGTGCAGGCGATAGCGGCGCTTGTCCAGCACGATGGTGCGCTCGCGATGGGGCATGCGCGCGAACACGCCTGCCGCCACCCGGCCGCAGGCAATGGTGAAACGCGCTTGCGGATACGCATTGATCAAATGGCCGAGCAATCCGGTCGACAGCACGGCATCGCCGAGCCGGGTCGAGGTGATGAACAGGATGCGCATCGCGGCCTGCCATTAGCAGCCGCGCGGATGTTGCGCGAGCGTCCGGTTTGACGTGCGGTTTGACGCCTCGCGGGGGCTTCGGCAGCGTGGCCGGACGATGGGATGGAGGTTTGCCCGATGTCTGATCTGACGATGGTGCCGGCCGGCGAGGATTATTCCGAGCTGCGCGATTCCGTGCGCCGGATCTGCGCACGCTATCCCGGCAGCTATTGGCAGGGATTGGAGGAGCGCGAGGCGTATCCCACCGACTTCATCAACGAGCTGACGCGGGCAGGGTTCCTCGGTGCGCTGATCCCGGAGGAATATGGCGGTTCGGGTCTGCCGTTGCGCGCGGGTGCGGTGATTCTGGAAGAGATCAATGCCAGCGGCTGCACTGCCAGCCAGGGCCATGCGCAGATGTACATCATGGGCACGCTGCTGCGCCATGGCAGCGAGGCGCAGAAGCGGCGCTATCTGCCGGCGATCGCCGCCGGGCGCATCCGCTTGCAGGCGTTCGGCGTCACCGAGCCTACCACCGGATCGGACACCACGCAGTTGAAGACGCGCGCGGTGCGCGACGGCGATTCGTATCTGGTGAGCGGGCAGAAGGTGTGGACGTCGCGCGCGCTGTATTCCGACATGATGCTGCTGCTGGCGCGCACCACGCCGGTGGACCAGGTGAAGCGGCGCAGCGACGGGCTTTCGGTGTTCCTGATCGACCTGGGTGAAAAGAACCAGGGCAAGGGGCTGGAGATCCGTCCGATCAAGGCGATGATCAACCACAACACCACGGAAGTGTTCTTCGATAATTTCCGCATTCCCGCCGACAGCCTGATCGGCGAGGAGGGGCGCGGGTTCCGCTACATCCTGGATGGCATGAACGCCGAGCGCGTGCTGGTGGCGAGCGAGGCGATCGGCGACGGCCGGTGGTTTGTCCAGAAGGCGACGCAGTACGCGAAGGACCGCGTGGTGTTCGGCGCGCCGATCGGCAAGAACCAGGGCGTGCAGTTCCCGATCGCGCGCGCCTGGGCGGAGCTGGAAGCCGCCGACATGATCTGCCGCCGGGCGGCGGCGTTGTTCGACGAGGGCAGGGAGTGCGGTGCCGACGCCAACATCGCCAAGCTGCTGGCGAGCGAGGCGTGCTGGAAGGCGGCCGAGACGGCGATGCAGACGTTCGGCGGGTTTGCCTATGCGCGGGAGTATGAGATCGAGCGCAAGTGGCGGGAGACGCGGATCTATCAGATCGCGCCGATTTCGACGAACCTGATTCTCGGGTATGTCGGCCAGCACGTGCTGGGGATGCCGCGGTCGTACTGAGCGTGGTCACACGACTGTTCGGGATTCGCGCGCCTCGGTAAGAGACGAAGCGTTGCCCGGCAAGATCGTTTGCTATCCAGGAGGGAACCGATGACCCAGACCACCTGCATCCGGAACGCCGCCTGGATCGTTGCCTGGGATGCATCGGCGGGCCAACACGTCTATCTGCGCGATGCCGACCTGGCGTTCCAGGGCAATACCATCGTGCATGTCGGCAAGAACTTTCCAGGTGTGGCTGATACCACGATCGACGGGCGCGCGCTGATGCTGATGCCCGGCCTGGTGGACATCCATTCGCATCCCAGCACCGAGCCGTTCTTCCGCGGCATTCGCGAAGAGCATGGCGTGCCGGCCATGTTCATGAGCGGGCTGTATGAACGCTCGTTCGCGTTCCGCACCGATGCCGACGGGCGACGCGCCGGCAAGACCGTGGCGTATTGCGAGATGCTGCGCACCGGCATCACCTCGGTCGCCGATCTTTCCGGCAACGATCCGGGCTGGCTCGAGCTCGCGGCGCAAAGCGGGCTGCGCGTGTTTCTCGCCCCCGGTTATGCGTCCGCGCGCTGGCACCTGGAGAACGAGTGGCAGCTCAAATACGTCTGGGACGAGCCGGCGGGACAGCGTGGCTTCCGTGACGCGTTGGCACTGATCGAGCAGGCGCGGCGGCATCCCAGCGGGCGGCTGTCGGGCATCGTGTTTCCGGCGCAGATCGATACCTGCACCGAAGCGCTGCTGTGCGAAAGCCGGGAAGCGGCGCGGGCGGAAGGCCTGCCGTTCACCACGCATTGCGCGCAGAGCGTCAACGAGTTCAACGAAATGATCAGCCGGCATGGCAAGACGCCGATCCGCTGGGCACGCGACATCGGGGTGCTTGGCCCGGGATGCATCCTCGGCCACGCGATCTTCACCGACGAGCATTCCTGGACGCAGTGGCACACTAGGGACGACGTGCGGATTCTGGCCGAGACCGGCACGTCGGTGGCGCATTGTCCGTCGCCGTTCGCGCGCTATGGCCACATGCTGGAGGATTTCGGGCGCTATCGCCGCGCGGGTGTGAATATCGGGTTCGGCACCGATGTGTCGCCGCATAATCTGATCGAGGAGATGCGGCTGGCGGCGATCCTGGCGCGGGTGGCGGCGCGGGATATCAACACCACCAGCACGGCGGCGATCTTCCATGCCGCAACGGTGGGTGGCGCGACGGCGCTGGGACGCGATGATATCGGCCGCCTGGCGCCGGGGGCGCGCGCCGATCTGGTGCTGGTGGAGTTAACTAACCAGTTCATGCGGCCGGCGCGCGATCCGTTGCGGTCGCTGGTCTACACCGCGGCGGACCGGGCGGTGCACGCCGTGTTCGTGGATGGCGATAAGGTGATGGAGAGCGGGCGCGTGCTGACGCTGGATCATGACGCGGCATTGGGCGTGCTGGCGGAGGCGCAGGCGCGGATGATGGCGGAGACGCCGCGGCACGATTGGGCGAAGCGGCCGGCGGAGGCGATCGTGCCGTTGAGTTTGCCAATGGGGGAATAGAGCGGGGGAATCGAGCGGGGGAATAGAGGGATTGCGTAGCGACCCGATCACCCTCACGCTCGACGCGCCGCGTCTCGAGGCCCGGCGTCTTGACCTCTCCCGCTGCGCGGGCGAGGTTTGAGGTTATGAACCTTCCTGCCATATCGCTGGTCGCCGTGCCGGGTCGGCGGCGGCTGACCATCGAACTCGCACAGCAGATCGAACGCCGCGGATTTGCCGGCATCTATTCGCCGTCGATGTTCGGCAACCTGTCGCTGTGCGAGGCGCTGGCGTGGAACACCACGACCATTCCGTTCGGCACCGCCATTTCGCCGATCTATGCCCGCACCGTCGGCGACTTCGCGCAGAGCGCGGCGTTCATGCACGAGATCTCCGGCGGGCGCTTCAGCCTGGGCATCGGCGTCGCGCACGGCCCGAGCCATATCCGCATGGGCGTGACGCCCGGCAAGCCGCTCGGCGATACGCGCAATTTCGTCGAGCGGTTCCGCGCGCAGGAGGGTCTCGGCGCGCTGCCGCCCATCATCATCGCCGCGCTGCGCAAGAAGATGGTGGCGCTGGCCGGCGAGATCAGCCAGGGCGTGGTGTTCGCCAACGCCTCGCTGTCGCACATGGCAGAATCGTTGTCCGCCCTGCCCGAGGCGATGCGCAACGCCCCCGATTTCTTCATCGGCAACATGCTGCCGACCTGCATCAGCGACGATATCGATGCGGCGAAGGCGGTGTGCCGCCGCGCGCTGATCAACTATGCCTTCCTGCCGAACTATCGCAATTACTGGAAGGAGGCCGGCTACGTCGAGGAGATGAATGCGATCGAGCGATGCATCGCCGAAAACCGCCCGCGCGAGGAGGTGACGCAGTTCTTCACCGACAAATGGCTGGCCGACAACACGGTGTTCGGCCCGCCGGCACGGGTGCGCGAGGGCATCGCAGCCTGGCAGGCGGCCGGCGTGCGCACGCCGGTCATCGTTCCATCTTCCACGGCGGGCAATCAGCTCAAGGCGATGGAGGAGATCTTCGCCGCGTTTGCGTGAGCGCGACGCTCGCATTCGCGCGACGCTCGCATCCACGCGACGCTCCCCCGAACGCAACACGAGGTTTCCTGCGGCACAACCCGCGCAAACCGCACAGGCTTCACAACCCGCGCAACCGGACAAGCGCCACAAGCCCCGCAACCCGCACACGCGGATTTACAACCGTACCGCTTCGCTTTATAACACCAGCCATGCTGCGCCTCATCAAGCGTACGGTCCTCGTCAACAAGCGCCCCGCCGGGGTGCCCTGGGCGTACGCGTGTTGAAGGCAGCGACATAGCGAAACCCCCAAGGCCCCGCCGGTCACCGACGGGGCCTTCGCTTTTCCGGCACCCGTCTCCCGGCACCCATCACGGAGACGAGCGCGCATGAGCCTGACCCATCCCTCGGTTGCCATCGCCGGTGCCACCGGTGCCGTCGGCGCCGAACTCCTGCTCTGCCTGGAGCAGCGCAACTTTCCGCTGTCACGCCTGCGCCTGCTCGCATCGGCGCGCTCCGCCGGGCGATGCCTGTGCTTCCGCGGCAATGCCGTGAAAGTGGAAGAACTGCGCGACGATACGCTGGCCGGCATCGACATTGCGTTGTTCTCTGCCGGCAGCGACGTCTCGCGCCGCTTCGCGCCCGCCGCGGCACAGCAGGGCGCGATCGTGATCGACAATTCCTCGGCGTTCCGCATGGAGCAAGGCGTGCCCCTGGTGGTCCCGGAGGTGAACTTGGCGGCCATGGCCACGCATCGCGGTATCATCGCCAACCCCAACTGCGTCGCCATCGTCGCGGTGATGGCGCTGTGGCCGCTGCACCGGCACTGCCGCATCCGCCGCGTCATCGCCGCCACCTATCAGGCCGCATCCGGTGCCGGTGCCGCGGCGATGATGGAACTGCGCGAGTCGACGGCCGCCTATCTCGCCGGCCAAAGCTATGCCAACCGTGTCCTGGCGCATCCCTACGCGTTCAATCTGTTCTCGCACGACACCGCGGTCGATCCGTCCACCGGCTATAACCAGGAGGAAACCAAGGTGATGCAGGAGATGCGCAAGATCATGCAGGATCCCGCATTGCGTATCGGCGTGACCTGCATTCGGGTTCCCGTCCTGCGCGCGCATTCGATCGCTCTAACAGTGGAATTCAGCGCGCCCGTCTCGGCGACGGAAGCGCGCGACGTGCTGGCATGCGCGCCCGGCGTGCGGCTGGTCGATGACGTGCAGCACAACCACTTTCCCATGCCGATCGAGGCATCCGGGCAGGACGACATCCTGGTCGGCCGCATCCGCCAGGATGTCAGCGACCCGTCCGGGCACTCGATCGCGCTGTTTGTCGCCGGCGATCAGCTGCGCAAGGGAGCGGCTTTGAACGCGGTGCAGATCGCGGAGCAACTGGTGCGATAACGATCCCGCGGCGTGACGGCAGCGCGCGGGGCAATTACGCGCCGCCGGCTGCCGTCCGCATCATGTCGTGCAATGTCGGCAACGCGTCGAGGCCGCCGGCCTGCGCGAGCAGCGCTTGCGATCGTGACGCGCCCAGCACCGGCTCGACCAACCCTGCAAACTTTTCCGCCAGCCGCGCGCCCTGCGCGGTCACGTCGGTCATCGGCACGCCCGAATCGTGCTGGGCCGTCACGCGCCTGCCGTCGGTCAGCAGCAGTTCCAGTTCGGCCAGGGTGTTCGGCATGTCGCGGCGGAAATCGAATTCCACCTTGTCGCGCAGTGCCATCAGGGCCGGATCCGCGGCGACCGTTTCGGAATACGTGGCCAGACGCCCGGTATCGACCCCGGCCAGCCCCATCGCCGTGGTCAGCCGCAACGAGAACTTCGCCTCCAGGCCCGTGCGCGGGGCGGGAATGTTGCAGATGCGGTCGCTGGCTTCATCGATGCGCAGGCGGATGCGTTCCACCTGCGCCGGCGTCACCGCGTATTGCGCGCGCAGCTTGCGGGCTGCCTCGATCGGCGCATGCGTCATGTAGCAGGCGGCGTGGTACTTGAAGAGGTTGTTGCGGATATGCCAGCCGTTCGGCGGCGTTTCCAGCGCGCGTTCCGGATGGAAATCAGGGCTGTGCGTGCGGGCGAAGCCCTGGGTGCATTCCAGAATGTCCGCCCGGCTGGTGAAGCCGCGCGCCGCCAGCCTCGCCGCGAGCAATCCATGATACGACGCCTTGCCGGCATGCAGCGGCTTGCACATGGTGCCGAACATCGACTTCAAACCGGCCGCCTGTGTGCCGGCGATGCCGAGCGCGATGGCGAACCGCTCGGCGTCCAACTGCAGCAAGTGTGCGCAGGCCGCGGCGGCGCCGAAGCTGCCGATGGTGGCGGTGGCGTGGAAGCCCAGCACGTCGTAGTGGCCCGGCGCGATCATGCGGCCGATGCGGCACTGCAATTCATAGCCGGCGACGAAGGCGGCCAGCACGTCCGCGCCATTGCTGCCGCGTGCTTCCGCCAGTGCGAGCAGGCCGGGCAGGATGGCGACCGAGGGATGGCCCGGCATCGCCAGGTTCACGTCGTCGAAATCGAGCGCGTGCGCGGCGGCGCCGTTCACCAGGGCCGCGGACAGCGCCGGCAGTTTGACGCCGTGCGCCACCGCGGTCGCCACGCCGTTCCCGCCCTGCTCCTGCATTTCCGCGAGCAGGATGCCGGTGAGTTCGTCGCCGGCTCCGGCGATGGCGCAGGCGAGGTAGTCCAGCACGCATTGCCGCGCCCAGGCACGCACGTCGTCCGGGATGGCGGCGCAGGTGAGGGCGCGGGCTTGCTCGGCCAGCGTGCGGGTGAGGGCAGGGGGTGCGATGTGGCTCATGCCGCGCAGCATAAACCTCTCCCGCCTGAGGCGGGAGAGGTCGAGGTGCGCAGCACTGAGGGTGAGGGTGATCGGGCCGGTACTGTGTGATTGTGTACCGACCCGACCCTCTCCCTCGACGCCTGCGGCGTCTCGACCTCTCCCGCTTCGCGGGCGAGGTTAGAGTGCCGGCGCGGGCGAGGTTAGAGTGCCGGCGCGGGTCAGCGGCCTTGGAACACCGGCTTGCGCTTCTCGTTGAAGGCGCGGATGCCCTCGCGGCGATCTTCGGTAGGGACCATGCGGTTATACGCCTCGATCTCGAACATCATGCCGCTTGCGAGATCCATGTTCAGTCCGTAATTCACCGACTGCTTGATCTGCCGCGTCGAAATCGGCGCGTTGGCGGCAATCACCGCCGCGGTTTCCAAAGCCTCCGGCATCAGCGTTTCCGCCTGGTACAGCCGGTTCACCATCCCCCATTCGAACGCCTGCTGTGCGGTGAATGGCCGGCCGGTCAGAAGGATCTCCTTCGCGCGACGCGATCCCACCGCGCGCGGCAGGTTCTGGGTGCCGCCGGCGCCGGGCATGATGCCCAGGGTCACCTCGGTGAGTGCAAAGCGCGCATGCTCCGCGGCGTAGACGAAATCGGCACACAGCGCGATCTCCATCCCGCCGGCGAAGGCGGCGCCGTTGACGGCCGCGATCACCGGCACCGGACAATCGCGGATGCCGCGGATCGCACGTTCGAAAATCAAATGCTGGTCCTGCCATTGCTGATCGGTCATGCCGTTGCGCTCTTTCAGGTCGCCGCCGGCGCAGAACACCCGCGGCCCCGAACCGGTGACGACGACACAGCGCTGCGCGTTCGGCGTGGCATGGAACGGCTCGAATGCGGCGAGCAGGTCGAGCCCCATCTGCGTGTTCATGGCGTTTGCCGCATCCGGGCGGTTCAGCGTCACGACCACGATGTGATCCAGCGGACGTTCGATCTTCAGGGTCTCGTAGGTCGGCGGCATGGCGGCGCTCCCGGGCGTGGACGCGGCGCGACCTAGCGCGGCATTGGCGGAGGCGGCAATGCGACGGCGGGCCGGCTTCAGCGAATCCGCCGGATCAGCAGTCAGCGAATCCGACGGATCAGCAGGCGGACCGCGCCGGGATTGGCGGCGTGCGGATGCGCGGCACCCAGCACCAGGGGGCGGATATCGGGCCGGTTCAGCCACAGCGGCAGCTCGCGGCGCAGCACGCCGGTCTCCTCGCCGCTGCCGCGGCCGGTGACCACTTCGACGCAGCGCAGCCTGTCGGCATGGGCGGAGCGCACGAACGCGACCAGCGCATGGAAGGCGCGCTGCGCTGTCATGCCGTGCAGGTCCAGCTTGCGCGCGGCCGGGAGTTTGCCGGCGCGGAAGCGCTGCCAGGTGGCGGCATCCACGCCGCCGGGCGATTCGCCGACCGTCAGCGGTCGCGGCGGGGCGGCGGCGGTGGGGCCCACCTGCGGCAGGCGCGGGCGCGGCGGCAGCGCGGTTTCCGGTGGCGACGGCGGTGGTGCCGGCGGCGGCCGGCCGGACAGGGGGGTGACCTGGCCGACGTAGCTCTGCCAAACGGCGAGATCAGCATCGGCGAGGCGGCGGGTGCGCGGCGGCAGCTTTGTCTCCCGCAGATCAGGCCATGGCGCGGCGCTGCGCATGGGTGCGGCCGGCGCCGGCTTCGCCGATAGAGTGCTGCGTCCACCGGCGCTTCGCAATCGCCCCCGCGCCACCGCCCTGTTCCACCGCCCCGCGCCACCGCCCCGCGCCACCGCCCCGTGCCACCGCCCCGTGCCACCGCCCCCGTACCACCGCCCCCGCGCCACTGCTCCCGCGCCACTGCTCCCGTCGCCACTGCTCACGGCGCGGCTGCTTCCGGCGGCATCGCAGCCGCGGATGTCACGCCCGGCGGCGTCGCTCCTGGGTGAACTTCAGGACGGCGGAAGCTCGGCGTCGGGGCTGACCGGGGTGGCGAAACCGTGCCCCAGCCGGAGCAAGCGGTCTGGCCCCAATTCGTCCAACCGGCGCAGGCCGAGCAAGGCCATGTCGCGGTCGATCTCCTTTGACAGCAGCTCGATCGCGTGCAGCACGCCGGCCTGGCCGGCGACCGCGGCGGCAAACAGGAACGGGCGGCCGACCAGGACGAAATGCGCCCCGAGTGCCAGCGCGGTCAGAACGTCCGTGCCCCGGCGGAAGCCGCTGTCCACGATGACCGTCATGCCGTCGGATGCCGCGACGATGTCGGGCAGCATCATCAGCGGCGTCACCGCCTTGTCGAGCTGACGGCCGCCGTGGTTGGACACCACGATCCCGTCCACCCCGCAATCCCGAGCAATGCGCGCATCCTGCGGCGACAGGATGCCCTTCACCACCAGCGGACCTTGCCAAAGCCGGCGGATCAACCGGACATGATCCCAGGCGAGGCCGTCATGGCTGGCGATCCCGCTGACCGATCTCGAGAACAGTGATGGGCCGCCGTTGAATTCGAGATTGTCGATGTGGGGGATGCCGCGCCGGAGCAAGGTGCGCGCGGCGGTGGACAGCACCCAGGCAGGATGGCGCATGCCGCCGCCGACGATCTTGCGGTTCAGCCGGATCGGCTGGTGGAAGCCGTCGCGCGCGTCCTTCTCGCGGTTGGAGCCGATCGGCACGTCGGCGGTGAGCACGAAGACGCGGAATCCGGCGGCGGCGACGCGGGCCACCATGCCCTCGATCGCGCGGCGGTTGGCCGATTGGTAGGAGGCGAACCATGCGCCAGGCGCATGCCGCGCCACCTCCTCCATCGGGATGATGGAATTGCCGGACAGCACGAACGGGATGTCGCATTCGGTGGCCGCGCGGCCCATGACGTTGTCGGCGTCGTAGGTCACCGCGGCGGCGCCGCCCATCGGGGCGATGCCGAACGGCGCGGCGTAGCGGCGGCCGAACAGGGTGGTGTTCTGTGAGCGGTTCTCAACGCCGGCCAGCACGCGGGGGACCAGGCGGTAGTCGAGGAACGCGGCGCGGTTGGTATCCTTGGACGTCTCGTCCTCGGCGCCGTTGGCGACATAGCCGTAGATCGGTTGGGGCAGAATCCGACGGGCGGCGTGCTGGAAGCCCGCCAGGTCCAGGATCGGCCGCAGCCGCCGGCGGTAGCGGAACGCCAGATGGCGCGTGGCGGCGGGGGCTGATGTAAACGGTTGCTGCAATGCGGGCGCGCGTGTGGTCATGCCGATGCCTCTGCTGCGGTCCGGTCGCGACGGCCGGAACTGACCGGTGGGACGGACCGGAAGCGCGCAAGGCCGGCCATGGTTGCAGCACGAGGCGGTGCCGGCAGATGCGGTGCCGTGCGGACGCGGTGGCGGGCGGACGCGGTGGCGGGCGGATGCGGTGGCGGGCGGATGCGGTGGCGGCGGACGCGGTGGCGGCGGATGCGGTGGCGGCGGATGCGGTGCCGGCGGACGCGGTGGCGGCGGATGCGGTGGCGGCGGACGCGGTGGCGGCGGATGCGGTGGCGGGCGGATGCGGTGCAGGGCCGGGGCGGCGGCCTCGCCGTCCCGGTCGGCAGCGGCCAGGCAGCCGGATCGGGCGGTTTTTATTGGATGCTTTTGACCCAGATCAATGCATCGGGTTCGCCATGAGCCCAGCAATACTTCCGCTGTTGTTCCCACTCAACCGATGGAGGAACAAAATGGCAACTACCCCTGTCGAAGTGAAAAAGACCGCTCCGGCTCCGGCCACGACGGATTCGTGGCGTTCGTTCCGCACCGAGATGGACCGGCTGATGGATCGCTTCGCCGGCGGTTTCGGCCTGCCGTCGCTGCGGCGCATGTTCGACATGGCGCCGCCGTTCGGTGCCGACACGGTGCTCGCCATGCCGGCCCCGGCCATGGACGTGACCGAGGATGACGCGGGCTACAGGTTGACCGCCGAGCTCCCCGGCATGGATGAGACGGACATCGAGGTCGTGCTGACCGACGGCATGCTGACGATCAAGGGCGAAAAGAAGCTGGAGAAGGAAGAAAAGGACAAGGACTACTACCTGTCCGAGCGCAGCTATGGCGTCTTCCGCCGCAGCTTCGCGCTGCCCGAGGGAGTCGACCGCGACAAGGTTGGCGCGGCGTTCGCCAAGGGCGTGCTGACGGTCACGCTGCCGAAGACGGCAGCGGCGAAGACCGAACCGACGAAGATCGAGGTGAAGGCCGCCGCATGAGGCGGCACCCGGCGCGGGGGCTTCGGCCCCCGTTGCCGTCTCGGCCTCCGTTTATCGCCTGTTAACCGCGGTAATCCATCATGGCTGGCGTGTTATCCGTCACATCCCTGTCAGCGTTTTCCGGCGCGATCGGTCCTGCCCAGCCGACACCCGTTCGGTTGCCCGCCGCCGCGCCTGCCGGTGGGGCGCAAGCGCCACCGGCTGCGTCGCAGGTCCCGCCCGTCGCCAACGGCAGCGCGGCGCCGACCCGGCTCCTGCCGCGTGGATCTTTGCTCGATCTTTCGGTCTGAGCAGCTTGATCCCTGAGACCGGCTGCGTCACTTTAGACGCATGCCGGACTTCGCGCGCCGAATCCCGGAGGGTGACAACCGCGAGCGCCTCGTCTGCGCCGGCTGCGGTTACGTCGCCTATGAGAACCCGCGGATCGTGGTCGGCTCGGTGGTGGTGCAGCAGGGCGCCGTGCTGATGTGCCGCCGCGCCATCGAGCCGCGGCGCGGCTACTGGACCCTGCCCGCCGGTTACCTGGAACTGGGCGAGACACCGGAAGAAGGCGCCGCCCGCGAGGCCATGGAAGAAGCCCAGGCCAGCATCCTGTTCGACGGCATTCTCGCGGTGTTCAGCATCGCCCGGATCGGCCAGGTGCAGATCATCTTCCGCGCCCGCTTCGCCGACCCCGCCCAGCCCCTGTTCTCCCCCGGACCGGAAAGCCTGGACGTCGGCTTGTTCACCTGGGACGCCATCCCATGGGACGACATCGCGTTTCCGTCGGTGCGCTGGGCGCTGGACGCATGGCGGCGGAGCGAGGCGGCACCGCTCGGTGCTCCGTTCGGCAATCCGGCGGAGGACCGGCGCGGCGCCCTGCGCATGGCCGGCGCAACGGAGAGCGCGCTGTGAGCCGTGGGACTCAGGCACGGGTAGTCGCGGGTGTGCTGCTGGTCGCCGCGTCGCACGCCTGGCTGCCTCTGCCGCCGCCCCTGCCGTACGATCCGCCGACGGATCAGGCGGCACCGGTGCCGAACGACAGCGTTTCCCCGCCCGGCAGCACGGCGCCGGCCGGCAGCAGCTTTGCCCTGCGGATCTATCCGATGCACGAGTACAATACGGGGGAAGGGTTCATCCCCGGCTCGGCCTATGAGTCGCCGGAGGAGCGCAAGCCGCTGCAACCGCCGGGGTTCATGGTCACGGTGCCGCTGCAATAGCGCCGGCGGCGATCGCGGAGGGGCAAGGGGAGGCTGGCGCGGCGAGGCAGCCGGGTAGGTCGGTGAAGCAGGCGGGCAAACCGGCAAATCCGACAGGCACACGGGTGACACGGCCGGGCAACCTGGCGAGGCAGGCCGGTAGACTGGTGAAGCAAGCGGGCAAAACCGCGGGGCAGCCGGGCGAAAAGAGTTGGCCGGCATTCAGGGATCGCGGGCAAATAAGTGCTTTATCTGGAGCGACCGCCAGGCGCCGGTGCGACGAAAGGACTGCGCGATGCATGACACCAAGGTTTTGCCGCCCGCGGAGCGCGGCGGGGACCGCACTGTCCCCTCGGCCTGCGCCGACCGGCGGGCGGCAGAATACGCGTCGGCGCGCGACCGCCTGCTTTCGCTGCCGCTATCCCACATCGGCGCGGTGCCGCCGGCGCGGTCGCGGCCACCGCTGGGCCGCATCGATCTGACACGCCTGACCGCGGTACCGCCGCTGCATCGGCCGACCGTCAGCGGCGGCGGTGCCCGCCATCCGGCGCAGCACGTCACCGGCGGGGCACGGCCACCGGCGGAAAGCGCCCTCGACCTGTCGGATGGCACCCGGATCAGCTTCGCGGCGATCGAGGAAATCGGGGTGCTGGAAGTCGTCTGACCGCGGCCCCGGCGATGGTCCGCGCCGCGGCGTTCGTCCGCGCCGCGGCGTTCGTCCGCGCCCCGGCGGCGGTCCGCGCCGCGGCGGCAGGCGTGGCGATCAAGCCGCGGTGGCGTGGGGGGAGTGGTCGCGGAAGCCGGGCCGCGCCTCGCGTCCGGCGGTCGCCGCCCTCGATCCGGCGGCAGGCTGCGTGGCCTCCCGCGCATAGCGCTTGGCGAGGGCGGCGCAGGCCATGAGCTGCACCTGATGGAACAGCATCAGCGGCAGCACGATCAGCCCGACCGGCTGGCCGGAGAACAGTACGCTGGCCATCGGCAGGCCGCTGGCCAGGCTCTTTTTCGAGCCGCAGAACACGGCGGTGATCCGGTCCTCGCGTGAGAACCCGAGCCAGCGGCTGATGCCGGCGGTGGCGGCCAGCACCGCGCCGAGCAATGCGGCGTCCAGCAGCAGCAGGATGCCGAAGCGGGACAGGTCGAGCTGGTGCCAGATGCCGTGGGTGACGCCCTCGCTGAACGCGGCATAGACGACCAGCAGGATCGACCCGCGGTCGACCATGCCGAGCAGGGTCCGATTCCGGCCCGCCCAGCCTGCCAGCCATGGGCGGGCAAGCTGCCCGGCGGCGAACGGCACCAGAAGCTGCAGCATCACGTCGCCGATCGCGTGGAAGGAGAAGCCGCCCTGCGTGCGCAGCAGCAGCGCGGTCAGCAGCGGCGTCAGCAGGATGCCGGCCAGGTTGGACGCGCTGGCAGCGCAGATCGCTGCGGCGACGTTGCCCCGGGCGATCGAGGTGAAGGCGATCGAGGACTGCACCGTGGAGGGCAGCACGCACAGCAGCAGCACGCCGGTCCACAGCGGGGCGGGCAACAGTCCGGGCGCCGCGGCGCGTGCCGCCAGGCCCAGGACGGGGAACAGGACGAACGTGCTGGCGAACACCAGTGTGTGCAGGCGCCAGTTGCGGGCGCCGGCCAGCGCCGCCTTCGGCTGCAGCCGTGCGCCGTGCAGAAAGAACAGCAGGGCGATGGCCGCGTCGGTGGCGTAGGTCGCGGCGACCGCGCCCGCGCCGTGCGCCGGCAGCAGCGAGGCCAGCCCGACCATGCCGACGATCGCCAGGATGTACGGGTCGATGGGGAGCCGGGACAGCAGACGTGACATGGTCGCGCGCCTTCCATGAGTCGCGCGAAGATTGCGCCTATGCCGGTTATTGTGAAGCATGCTTGTCGTGCTTATTGTTATCGCAATTTGCAATGACAGGAGCGCGCCGGCAATGCTTGACCCGGTCCTGCTGGAAAGCTTCCTGGCCGTGGCGCAGACGCGGAATTTCACCGAGGCGGGGCGGCGGCTCGGACTGCGCCAGTCCACCGTCAGCCAGCACGTGCGCAAGCTGGAGGACGCGACCGGCCGGCGCTTGCTGATGCGCGACACCCACCGGGTGGAGCCCACCGCCGACGGCGAGGCGATGATGGGATTTGCCCGCTCCATTCTGGAGGCGAACGAGCGGGCGCAGCGCTACTTTGCCGGCTCGCAGTTGCGCGGGCGGGTGCGGTTCGGCACGTCGGAGGATTTCGTGTCGTCCCGCCTGCCGGAGCTGTTGCGCGGCTTCGTGCAGCGCCATCCGCTGGTCGATCTGGAACTGACGGTGGACCTCAGCGCGACGCTGAACGCGATGCTGGACGAGGGCGCGCTGGACGTGGTGCTGGGCAAGCGCCGCCCGGGGGACGATCGTGGGCGGCTGGTGTGGCGCGACCGGCTGGTATGGATCGGTGCGCCGGACACGCGGGTGGACCCGGCGGCGCCGCTGCCGCTGATCCTCTATACGCCGCCGAGCATTACCCGGGCGGTGGCGCTGGAAACGCTGGAGCGGGCAGGGCGTTCCTGGCGGATCGTCTGCGCCAGCGGCAGCCTGAGCGGCCTGCGTGCCGCTGCGCTCGCCGGGCTGGGCGTAACGGTGCACGCGCGCGGGCTGATGCCGGAGGGGCTGGTGGAGATGCCGGCGTCCGGCCGCCTGCCGGAGCTTGGCGAGGTGGAGTTCGTGGTGCAGGGCGGCACGCGCGACCGCCGCGGCCCGGCGGCAGCGCTGGCGGAGGCGATCCTGGCGAGCGGCGACTTGTTTCTCGGCGGAACGGCGCGGGAGCGGGTGGCGACGCTGATCGGGCAGGATCAGGATGTTTGAGGCAGGCCAACATGCTGCCGCGCGAGACGGCTCGTGCTCGGTCAACGCCGCCGCCGGCTGCATGGCGTGACCGTCGGTGGCGCCGCACCGTTGCGGGCACCGCGTCGATCCGTCTCGCGATCTCTTGAAATTCTACTTGTTTGCGCATATGAATTGCTCGAAGGAGCAATCGTCATGCCGGGTCGAGGAGCGGCGGTGCGAGCGGGTAAGGCTGGACTACGGCGTCTGCCGCCAGCCACGTCCTATCTTGCGATTTACCGTGCGTCGCCAATGGAACGCATCAGCATGATCAAACAGGGTGTGCGCGCCGCCGATGCGAAGCACGTCATTACCGATCTTGCCATCGCGCAAGGCGCGGCGCTGAAGGCTTTGAACCTGTCGCAAGCGACGGTGAACAGGAAGGCGAAGCAGGGGCAGGCGCTGTCGCCCGATGAAAGCGAGCGGATCATCGGTCTGGCGCGACTCGTGGGCCAGGTGCAGGCGATCGTGCAGGAGTCGGGTGACGCTCAGGGCTTCGACGCCACAGCCTGGATGTCGCGTTGGCTGAACGAACCGCTGCCGGCGCTGGGAGGGAAGCGGCCGATCGACCTGATGGACACCATGGAGGGGCAGCGCATGGTGTCCACGGCGTTGGCACAGGTGCAGAGCGGCGCCTACGCGTGAACCGGACGGTGTGGCGGATCGCAACCGACACGCCGGGCTATGAGGCCGACGATCTTTCCGGTGCAGGCGCCAGGGCGACGGGCGGGCGGTGGAATGCTGCCGGAATCGCATGTGTTTATGCGTCGGTCAGCCGGGCTTTGGCCTGCCTTGAGACTGTTGTGCATCTGAACGCCGGGGGCCTGCCGTTCAACCGCTATCTGGTGGCGCTGACGATCCCGGACGATGTCTGGGCGGCGGCGCAGGTGATGACCGTGGACGGTTTGCCGGTGGGGTGGGATGCAGTGCCTGCCGGCCGTGCCAGCATAGCGTTCGGGTCGGATTGGCTGCGGGTTGGGCGCTCGGCGGTGCTGGTGGTGCCGTCGGTCATTGTGCCCGAGGAGCGCAATGTTGTGCTGAATCCGCTGCATTCGGATGGCGGGCGGATTGCGGCCGTCAAGGTGCGGAAGTGGGTGTATGATCCGCGGGTGGTGACGGCAAGCTGATCAGGTTCCGCAACCAACGGAACCCCGGGCCATTCGTATCTCCAGGGAATGCGAATTGCCGGACAACGAGGCCGTCATCCGCCGCGGCGGCAACTGCCTGAGGCAGCGTCGGCAAATAAGTGCGTCAGCACGCCGACAAAGCTGCCGATCAAAACAAAGGCTTAGGACTTGTTCGAGTAAGAGGGGCAAAACCCCGGGCACGCAGGTGCAGCATGATCGGGGGTCAGCCAACGGAGCGGCGGAAATCCGCCACTGTTGCGGCTGCGGGAAGCGAAACAAGGACCGACTTTACATAACTTGCCCGGGGTTTTGCCGGT
>Ga0335072_10003228_pt1 | contig 24652 bp, 23 predicted proteins | sample Lox_Sample_21_FD_206725 | JGI IMG/M metagenome (GOLD analysis project Ga0335072, IMG submission 206725) | Soil microbial communities from Loxahatchee National Wildlife Refuge, Florida, United States - Lox_Sample_2.1 | ecosystem: Environmental > Terrestrial > Soil > Wetlands | place: USA... | reverse complement strand
GCTCCAGATGCTCAAGCTCGGCGGCGATATCCTCCCGGTCCGGCGCGTCGACGGCCCCGACGACGACGTCGCTGCCACGAGAGTGGCGCCGGTTCGCCTCCTCGAGCATTGCCGTGGTCGTGCCACAGCCGGGCGCGTATCCGAGGTAGACCCGGATCGCACCGCGGCGGCGGCGCGGCGGGCCGCCGGCCTCGGCACCGCCGTTCCGGGCATCATCGTGCTGCGGCCCTGGCGAAGCCTCGATGTGCAGGTGCACGCGCGGTAGCTGGCCAGCAAGCCGCTCGAGCAGCGAGCCGCGCCAGCGCTCGAACACCCCGGCGGTGGGCACCGCCAGCACCAGGTGCCGCGCATTCAGCTCCTGGACGGCGGAAATGATCGCCGCGCCCACGTCGCGGCTTTCTCTGAGCATGACCGAGGCGCCGCCGACCGTCGCCGCTGCCTCGACCCGCTCAGTAAAGGCCAGGGCCGCAGGGCTCTGCGGAATCTGGTGCTGGAGCGCGAGCACCGTGCAGCGCGCGCCGCGACGGCGGGCGAGCCGAACCCCGCGCTGGACGAGCGAATCGGCCTGGTCCGCACGCCACACCGCGGCCAGGACATCCTGGGGCCCGCGCTCTAGCCCTGACCCCGGCACGCTCTGGCCGACCAGCCGAAGCCCGATCTCGCGCAGCGCGGCGAGCCGGGCTGGCTGGAACTCGGCCCGCAGTGCTGCATCGACCCGGTTCAGCGGGTAGATGTTGCCATGCCCAAGGCGCTTGCGCAGCGCCTCGGGCGAGGAGTCAACGAACTGGAGCGCATCGATGCTTGCCAGCACCTCGTCCGAGATCGTGGCGGGGGGCGGCGTGCCAGTAACAGCCTCAACATCAGCGGCCGTCCGCTGCACTTCGGCCACGTCTGCGGTGCTGATCACGTGAATGCCGGCGCTGCGCAGTGCCTCTACCCCGGCAAGATGCATGCCCAGGTCGTCGACGAGCGCGACTTCCGGCCGCCGGTCGAGTACCGCAGCGACGTCCATCTGGCCGTCAGCGGGCGGCACGATCTCCAGGCCGCCAATCGCCTCCTGCGTATGCTCGCGGCCGCGCGGATCGGCGTAGCCGATGACGACGTCCTCGCCGAGATCGCGCAGCTTGCGGCCTTCCCGCAGCATCGTGTACGTCTTGCCCACGCCGGGGGCTGCGCCGAGGTAGACCGTGAGCGAGCCCCGGCGCGGGGGCTCGGGCGCATCCGCGATCGTCGCACCGATTCCCTGCTCTTCCCGGATGATCTGGCCGCGGGCCGCATCGTAGTCATAGAGCTCGGCGTACCGGCCCCAGTTGACAGCGACGTCGAGTTGCTGGGCAGCCTCTTCCTCGCCAAAGCTGGTCCGCAGAATGTCCATGAAGAAGCCGGAGGGCAGTGAGTTGTCAGCAGTGCCGCGCAGGCTGCGGTAGATCGTCCGGACCAGCGGCGCACTCTGCAGGCAGGCCCTGGCGAAGATCTGCTTCGAGTCCTGGATGCTGGCGCCGGCAAAAACCTTCCCGGCGTCCGACAGCTCAAGCCGGTCATCCCGCAGGTCCGCGAAGCCAAGCAGGACCAGCGCGTCCACGAGCGGCAGCAGGTCGTCTACCTCAAGCCCGAGGCTTTCGGCCAGGTCGGCCAGGTCGGCTGAGCCGCCGTGCATCGCCAGCAGTATCTCCGCCAGCCCCGACAGGCCGTCGACGGTGGCGTGCGGCAGCGGGGTGTCGCTGATCGTCGCCGGACCGGGGCCGCCCACAGCGGCCGGCTGCTCGTCGGGCTTGGTCATCAGCCGGTAGATCTGATCAACCAGTTCGTCGAAGTCCGGCGTCCGGCGGCGGCGCGGCCGCGGCAGCGGATTCACGATGTCGGAGCGGATCCGGCCAGGGTTGGTGCCAAGCACCAGGATCCGGTCTGCGAGCAGTACGGCCTCTTCGATGTTGTGCGTAACCATCACGATGGTCTTGGTCGGGAACCTGTGCCCTTCCCACAGCTCCAGCAACTCGCCACGGAGGTTCTCGGAGGTCAGCACGTCCAGCGCGCTAAATGGCTCGTCCATCAGCAGCGCGGCCGGCTCGACCACGAGTGCCCTGGCGAATCCCACGCGCTGCCGCATGCCACCGGATAGCTCCTTGGGGTAGGCAGATTCATAACCGTCCAGGCCGACGATGTCGATCGCGCGCAGCGCACGCTCGGTCCGCTCGTCGGTCGGTACCCCGCGCGCCTCCAGCCCGAGTTCCACGTTCTGCTGCACGGTCAGCCACGGCATCAGCGCGAAGGTCTGGAAGACCATCGACGTCTCCCGGTTCGTCCCAGTCAGCCGCCTGCCCCGGAACAGCACCTCGCCACTGGTCGGCGCCATCAGCCCGGCGATGCAGCGCAGCAGCGTGGACTTGCCGCTGCCGCTGCGTCCGAGCAGCGCGACGAACTCGCCCTCAGCCACGTCTAGGTTGATGTTGTCCAGCACCGGAATCGGGCGGCCGCCGGGCCCGGAGAAGGACTTGCTCAGCGAGCGCACGCCGATCAGTGGTGTCGCCGGGGCGGCCTGGATGCTCATGCCAGGGCGAACTTCGTCTCGGCGAGCTGGTACAGCCGGCGCCAGAGCAGCACGTTCAGCCCGGTCACATAGCAGGCCATCGCCAGCAGCCCGGCGAGCAGTGCGGGGAGATGGCCCGTGTTGAGGGCGATGAAGCTGCCCAGGCCCTTAGCGACGAGCTGATGATGGTTATAGCTGACGATCTCGGCCACGATCGTGGCGTTCCAGGCACCGCCGGCGGCCGTGATCGCGCCGGTCACGTAGGCCGGGAAGATGGCAGGCAGGACCAGCCGTCGCCATCGGTCGAGGCCCCGCACGCCCAGGTTGTCCATGGCTTCCTTCAGGTCCGACGGCACCGCGCTGGCCCCGGCGATGACATTGAACAGCACATACCACTGCGTGCCCAGCGCCATCAGCACGATTGCACCGAAGTTCAGCGGCAGCCCGATGTCCAGGAAAACCACTATGGCGAACGGGAAGATGAAGTTGGCCGGAAAGCTCGCAAGGACCTGCACGATCGGCTGCATGAACTGGGCGACCCGGGGGTTAAACCCGATCCACACCCCGACCGGCACCCAGATGATCGATGCGATCGTCACCACGACGACCACCCGAAGGAAGGTCAGGAAGCCGTAGCCGAACACGGTGCCGAAGACACCCAGGCCATCCTTACCGGTGGCGATGAAGGCGAGCATGCTGTACAGGCCAAAGGCGAGCGCCAGTGTCACCGCGATCGCGAACGCGACATCGGCCGCGCGCCTTCGGGTCTCCCGGGTTTGCAGTCTCTGGTCGTCGATGCCGGTGGCATGTTCCATCACCCTGTTGACTGGCTCGCCTAGCGTCCGTCTCACCCGCCCCAGGGCGGCCGGCCAGCTGGACCGGCGCAGTGCGTCGAGCACCAGCGACTTAGCCTTGAGCTCCGACTCCGACTGCTCGACCCGGAACTTGTCCACATAGGCGACAAGCGGCCGCCAGAAGAAGAAGTTGATCACGAGGATCATGACGATCATGGTGACGATGCCGTACCCGACTGCGCGGAGGTTGCCCTCGTTTTCCGCGACACCGACGTACGAGCCCACGCCTGGCAGGGTGTAGCGGCGATTTCGTACGGTAATCAGCTCGGACGCTGTGAGGAAGAACCAGCTGCCGCCGAAGCTCATCATCCCGTTCCAGACCAGGCCGATCGCACCTCCAGGCACGTCGATGGCCCAGAACCGCTTCCACTTCGACAGGCCCATCAGCTTGCTAGCTTCGTTGAACTCGCTCGGCTGGCTGATCAGCGAATGGTAGAAGGAGAACGTGATATTCCACGCCTGAGACGTGAAGACCGCGAAGATCGCTGCGCACTCAAACCCGAGCTCGGACCCAGGGAAGACCGCGACGAAAAAGGTCACCGTGATGGCCAGGAAACCGAGCACCGGCACTGACTGCAGGATGTCCAGAGCCGGGATCAGCACCCGCCGGGCTCGCCGGCTGCGCGCCGCTGCATAGGCATATCCCAGGCTGAAGGTGTAGGCGAAGAACAGCGCAATGAACATCCGCAGCAGGCTGCGTGCCGCATAGTACGGCAGGTTCGACGGAGCCAGGTTGATGGTCGTCGACGGGTGCGCGGGCGCCCTTGCCCCTGCTCCGACCCGGACCACCGCGTAGATCAGCAGCAGGACCAAGACTCCGACCATGACATCGAGCGGGCGGAACCTGAGCCTGTCCAGGGTCTCCCGGCTGGGAAATGTCGGAGTCACGGCCACGAGACCAATCATGCAGGTCGACGGGCCGACCGGCGGCTGCGGCCCACCGGACAGCTTCTCGTCCGGGCATGGTGAGGCGCGAGGTGCGCAGACTCAGGAAAAACCCAGCTAAGTCCTAGGTTTCTAGAGCCGAAGTCCCGGCCTGGCTGGCCTAGCGTTCAGGTTGCCTCCCGCGCCTGCGGCAGGCTCATCAACCACAGAACGCGAGGATCTACGATGCTCCACCGCTCGATGTCAAGGCTCGCGGTCGCGGCCGCAGCGGGCACGGTCTGTGCGCTCGTTGCGGCCGGCGCTGCCATGGCCGGGCCGACGCCGGCCTGGTCAAAGAAAAACCCTGCGGTCCCGGACGCCTACACCAACACCACCCCGGCCCTGTCCGCGATCGACGTGAACGGCCTGCAAGGCACCTTCCTGGCCTGGAAGGGCCAGTTCGACAACAAGGTCAAGTACAAGATCCGGATCAACGGCAAGTGGCACGCCACCAAGGTCATCCCTGGCGCCGCCACGAACACCTCGCCGTCGGCAGCGCTCTTTGCCACCAACAAGGGCAAGGAAGCCGTGTTCGTGGCGTGGAAGACCATCGGCGCGGGCGGTCTCAGCACGATCAAGTACTCCGACGGCGTAGTTGCCAACAACGGCGCGATCAACTGGACCAAGCCGATAGTTATGCCGGGCGGCGAGTACTCAAAGACCTCGGCCTCGCCGGCCGTGCTGTTCCCCATCAACGCGAAGAACTCGCGCGTCATCGTCGCCTACCGCGGTCCCTTCGACCACGTGCGGGTCGAGATCGGGACCGAGTCTGGTCCGAACGGTCGTAAGTTCACCTGGGGCACCAAGAAGGTCAAGTCGGCCTGGATCAGCGGCGGCACGAAGACCGAGCCGACCACGACCAACGCTCAGCCCGCCCTTACCGAAATCCTTGGCGCGGGCGGCAACGGCACCGTCTACGTCTTCTGGAAGGGGCTGGCCACTACCGACCCGATCAGCTACGCAACCACGCCGGACAACGTCGGTACCGGCCTGGACGGCGACGCGACGCTGACATGGACCCTGGCCGGCCAGGTGCCCGACAGCGGCGGTGTCGGCGGGCTGGCGCAGACCACTGGGAGCCCGGCAGTTGCCTCGGCCGACATCCACGGCGACGGTCCGCTACTGCTCGCCTATAAGGGCCCGAGCGGGTTCAATATCCGCTACCAGATCCTCAGCGGAGGCGCCTGGAGCCAGCCGCATCAGTTCGTTAACGGCAACAACAACACCACGGCTGTCGGCCCGGCGCTGGTCCACGGCACCCTGGCCAACGTGTCGCGCAGCGGCGACGGCCGGATCTTCCTGCACCACTATCAGGGTTAGCCGGCCGCACTATCACTCTGAGCTGCAAACAAATGAGATGGGGCCCGGCATAATGCCGGGCCCCATCCGTTTTGCCGCTCAGCCGTCCGGGCATCCTGAGCAGGCCGCCGCGCCCGGGGCTAACGGCGGGCCATGACGGGGGAACCGTGGATGCCGAGGGCCTGGAGACCCTGCTCGCCGTGACGCTGGTCGCAGCTCTAGCGCCGATTGTGGTCGCGGTGCTTCCCGGTCCGAAGATCCCGCAGGTGGTCGTGCTGATCCTGGCCGGAATCCTGATCGGGCCGCACGGGCTCGGCCTGGCCGACAGTGGCAGCATTCAGCTGTTCTCCGACATCGGCCTGGGCAATCAGCGCGCTGCCAGCCGTCGGCGCCTGCACGACAATGACATGCTGGGCGGCAACTTCGGGCGGTACGTCATTGCGGCGGGCGCAGTCGGCGAGCTATTCCCGATCGTCGCCATCGCGCTGTTCCTGAGCAGGCGCGACGAGTTCAGTGCCATCGCCTCGCTGCTGGCAGTCGCGGCAGCAGCGCTGCTGCTGACCGTTGCGCCACGGGTCGTCGGCGAGCGCCGGCTCCAGGCCGTCGTGAGGAAGGGGCAGCGTGCCACCGCGCAGACCACGCTGCGCTTGTCGATCGTGCTGCTGCTGGTCCTGTTGGTACTCGCGGAGCGATTCGGCCTCGACGTTGTCCTGGGCGCCCTGCTGGCCGGAATGGTGCTGCGCAGCTGGACTCGCAGGATCGACATGGACGTCGAGCGGCTGGAGCAAAAGCTCGACGCGGTCGGATATGGAGTCTTCATCCCGCTGTTCTTCGTCTGTTCCGGCATGACACTCGACATTCGCTCGATCGCATCCGACCCGGTCCGCCTGCTGGTACTCGCAGCCTTGCTGCTGGTCGTGCGTGGCCTGCCGGCGTTGCTGGTGTACGCCAGATCCCTCCCGTTCCGGCAGCGGGCTGCCGTCGCCACCGTCTTGCGCCGCACGGGATCATCCCGGCAACAGCCCCCACCGGAGGCTGTGCCAGTGGCGGCCGCCGATGACAGCAGCTCGCCGGCCTAGCCACTGCCTCCGGGCTGCTCGTAACCTCGCCGGCCTAGCCACTGCCTCCGGGCTGCTCGGAACTATGTGAGATCGGCTGTTCGTATGAGAGGACAATGGGCGGCAAGTGGTAGCAGCCGAAGGGAGCGCCCGAGATGCGGCGCAGCAACGGCCGGCAGGCCAGGCAGCTGGCGTGGCCGGCCAGCGTTCTCGCCTTAACCGCGGTCTCGCTGCTCGCGGCAGCGTGCACGGCAACGCCTGCTGCGAGCGGGCACGGTAACAACCAAGCGCCAGCTAGCCATGCCGCGCAGGCAGCGAGTGCGCCGCGAATCACCATCACGCCTGGCAACGGCGTGACGGATGCGGATCCGTCCGCTGGCATCACCGTTACTGCAGCCCACGGCAGGCTCAAGAGCGTCTCCGTGCGTACCGCCCTTGGCACCGTGTCCGGCACGATGAGCAGCGGGGGCACGGTCTGGCACAGCACCTGGGCGCTGGATGTCTCGCGGTCCTACACGGTGACGGCGACCGCGTCGAGCGGCAGCCGCGTCGCAACTGCAACCAGCGCCTTCCGTACGCTCAGGCCTAGCCAGACATTCCGTACTGAAATCTTCGAGGGCTATCGCCAGACATATGGCGTCGGCATGCCTGTCATCCTGACGTTCAGCCGGCCGATCATCGACAAGGCCGCGGTGGAGCGAGCGCTTCAGCTGCGGACGTCCACTCCGGTGGTTGGCGCCTGGTACTGGGACGGCGACCAGACCGTGGACTTCCGGCCCAGGAGCTACTGGCCAGCCGGGACTACGGTGAGTTTCACCGGGCACCTGAACGGCGTGCAGGGTGCGCCGGGCGTGTACGGCACGCACACCCTCACTCAGACCTTCCAGATCGGCGCGTCGCTGATCGCGATCGCGAACACTCGCACGCACTACACGAAGATCTATTACAACGGCAAGCTCCGCTATGACTGGCCGATCAGCACCGGCAAACCGGGCGACAACACCCCGGACGGGAGCTACCTCACCATTGAGAAGCACAATCCGGTGCAGATGACCGGACCTGGGTACAGCCTGTCTGTGCCATGGTCGGTGCGGTTCACCTTCAGCGGCGACTATTACCACGACGCCTACTGGTCGGTCTCCGAGCAGGGCTTCGAGAACGTCAGTCACGGCTGCGTCAACCTGTCGCCAGCCCACGCCGAGACCTACTACAAGCTGGCCGTGCCGGGTGACCCCATTACCGTGAGGGGCAGCCCCAAGGGTGGCACCTGGGACAACGGCTGGACCGAATGGTTCCTCAGCTGGCGTCAGTACCTGCGCGGCAGCGCGCTGCACGAGGCTGTGCTGGCCGGGCCGAACGGCAGCTCGTTCGTCAGTCCCGCGTCGGTCCCGGCGTCAACCGCGAGCGCGCCGCTGCAGACCGCGCCCGTCGGCAACTCCAGAGCTGACTAAGCGGAACTCCGCCCGCGGCGCGTATCCGCCTTTCATGCGACCCTTCGGCACAAGACACCGCAACGCGGACAGCAACCCCGGCGGTTGCATGAAACGTCAAGTTGATCACCGCAGAGCCGTTCGCGTTTGCGGCGACGGTCAGCTGCGGGCGACGAGGAAGTCCGCCAGGGTACCGAGCGTCGCGAGCGCGTCCAGGTTGAGGTCCTCGGCCGCAACGTCGACGCCGTAACGGCGCTTTACCTGGCGTAGCAGCAAGGTACCGGCTAGCGAATCCAGCCCGACGCCCGCGCCGAACAGTGGGGTATCGACGGGGATGTCACGCAGCTCATCGCGGCCGGTCACCTCCACCAGGATGGTGCGCAGCTCATCGGCGACGACGGCGGCCTGACCCCCGGTCACGCGATGTCCACTGTCATTCGACCGTGACCCAGTCAGCCAGGCCCGGCAGTTTGCCGGTCAGCGGGCGTGCGAAGATCGCACGGCCGTCGGCTGCCACGCCGTCCGGCTCAGCGCGCAGGCCGGCCGCGGCCAGCGCCAGCCGCATCGGCACGTTGCGGTCGCTGACCAGGCACGGTACCCGAAGCTCAGCGGCCCCGGACGCCTTGGCCGACCGGCATAGCCAGGCCAGCAAAGCGTCCAGGGCTCCTCGCCCCAGTGCGCGGCAAGACATCATCACCAGCGGAACCGTGACCGCCAAACCCGTCGGACCGAACGGCGGCGACCCGGCGGGCGTGACAGGCGCCGGGCTTCCGCCGTTCCCGGTCATGACCGCGGCACCTACCAGTCCGTCGTCGCCGAAGTCATCGGCCAGCGTGACCGTTGCGACCCGATACTCCGGCGACTCGAGCATGCGGGCGAGCTCGTCCTCGCCCAGGGGTTCGCCTGAGGAGTTGAGCTGATGGGTACGGACCGACAGCTCATGCAGCCGGTGCAGGTCGGCCATCTTGGCCGGGGCGACGGTGATGCGGGTGCCGGCCCGCCGCAGGAAGTCGTCGCGGCTGCCGCCGAAGGCCGCGGCAGCAGCCTGGCGGCGGCGGCGCTCGGCATACATCTGGCCGCGGCGCCGCGCCTCAGCGGTGATCACCGGCGGGCTGAACTGCGGCCAGCCTGGAACCTCCGCGGCATCCTCCGGAGTCAGCACGAGCACAGCTGGGAGCGCGGCAGTGACTTCGGCGCGCTCCAGCATGTCGTCATCGACGAACGCAATGGCATCCGGCGCCAGGCTGAGATCCGCGGCTATCCGGCCGATGGCGTCTGCCTTACTCCCCCAGCCGCATTCGATCGCAGCGAAGTCCGTTCCGGCCACCCGCTCCACGTACTCGGCAGCGGCCGGCGGATTCCGGCTGGCCAGAGCGTTCAGGATGCCGCGCCCAGCCAGCTCGCGCAGCACCCCGAGCAGCTGCGGGTCGGGATGGGGCGGGTGCTCGCCTGACTCCAGGTAGACGCCTGTCAGCAGCGTGTTGTCGATGTCCCAGACGACGCACTTGATTCTCTCGGTCACGGCGCGCCGTCCGTCCTGCGCTCCATGGTCAGGTGGGTGGCCGTGAAGCCGAACTTCCGGTAGAGCGTGCGCATGCCCAGGTTGCCCGAGTGCACCTTGCCTGTCAGCTGCCTCATCCCTGCCTCGTCGGCGGCGGCAAGCGCCGCGGCCATCAGCAGTTCTCCGATCAAGCTGCGGTCCGGCACGTCCGACACCGCCAGGGACCTGAAGTTCCCGTACTTATCGCCGGTCAGCGAGTTGGTCCGAGCAGATAGCCAGGCCCAGCCGAGGGGCACGTCCGGCTCCTGCCGCGCCACCGCGACCAGGGTAATCTCCCCGGCCTTTCCCAGCGCACCGCCGACGCGCCTGCGGTGCAGGGCAGGGTCGGTGATGGCTTCGTCCGCAAAGGAGGTGACCGCGATCTCGATCTCGTAGCTGACCAGTGCCTCGAGATCGCCCTCGGTGGCTGGCCGCACCAGGTACTGCCCGTCGCCGTTCACGCCCGCGCCGCCCGCATCTGCAGCGGCATCGGCCGGAAGACGCTGCCGCCGCAGTGCGGACAGCCCGCTGCCTGCAGCGCCGCGATCTGCGGGAAGCGGCCGCCAGGTCCGACCTCCTGCACGGCGCGGCACTGAGCGCAGCGGTATGGCCTGGTGACAGCTGACCTGCTGTCGGCCGTATAGATCGGACCGTCATAAGCGCCCTCGATCAGCGGCCGGGCGCCGCTCGCGGTGCGCAGGTGGTACAGGTTGCTGGTCCCGGCCAGCACGCCAGCTCCCAGGTACTCGTTGAATCCCGCCACCATGGAGCGCAGCACGAGCCCCATCTCGGCCATGATCCGCTGGACTGCGAGCGTTTCGTCGGGCCGCCGGGCGCCAAACGAGAACAGCAAGTGCCGGCCCGGCTGAGGCGCCAGCCCGGACACCGCACGGCTGAGGAACAGCTGCGCCCCGGCAACTGTGTACGGCGGGTCGGTCATCGCCACGTCGAACGAGCCGGTCAGCGACGGTGGCAGCGGCTCGCGCAGGTCGTGCTGGACGAGCTCAACGGCCACGCCGGTGCCCGCCACCTGCCGTTCGATCCAGCTCAGCACGTCAGGATCGGCATCGGCCACGGTGAGGCGCCGGATCGCGGCTGGATTGCCCGACCAGTCGGCAAACCTCGCGACGGCGACGGAGATCAGATCGTCGTCACCGAGCAGCAAGATGCGCTGTCCGGCCAGGGCATGCGCTGAGTTCAGCCAGAGCACCCGGCCGAGTTTGGTGGCCACCGTGCAGTGCGTCTGGTCGAGTTCGGCCTTCGCGTCGGGTGCGCCGCTCGCAGCCTCCTGCAGGCCGGCAGCGAGGTCAGCGAGCTCCGGCGGAATGACGATGCCGCGCCCGTCACACTCAGGGCACCTGGCCGGCAGGCTGGCGGCCCCGGTGGCTGCGGCGACGACAGCGCGACCCGCTGGGGTGAGCCGCACCGGCCGCTGCGTATCGACGACACCGCGCTTGCGCAGCTCGTTGCAGGCCGCTGCGACGATCGGCACCGGCAGCTCGGCGCGCCGGGCGACCTCGCGCACTGCCGCGGGCTCCAGGACCAGGACTGCCGCCAGGATGTCGCGGATACCCGATTCGCCCTCGGCCAGGCCGACCGCCATGGCAACCTCAGCCACCACTTGGTCCATGTCCATTGCTGTGTCTTCTCACCCCGGTCGTGTCCGGCCTGGGTCTGTCTGCCCCCGGCGCTCCGGGCTGGCCAGGGGGCCGTAGGGTATCCTCGCACATCATGCCGGGTATGGAAGCGGCCAGCACCTTCACTGACCTGCGGCGGCAGGAGGCCGTCTCGGCGAAGCGCCTCTACGCCATTGATGCCCTGTGCACGCCATCCTCGCCGGTGACTGACGTGCACGCGCTGACCACCGTGGCCGTCGCAGCCGTCCAGGCCGGCGGCGGCCACGTGCTCGACACCAGCCACGTTGTCTTCCCGAACGACGCGATCACCCTGGTCCTGATACTGGCCGAATCGCACCTGAGCATCCACACCTGGCCCGAAGAGAGCCTGATTGCGATCGACCTGTTCAGCTGCGGCGCGATCGATGGCCAGCGGGTGCTGACTGAGCTCACAGAAGCGCTGCACTTGGACAACGTGAGCATGACGCTGATAGACCGCGGCCTGCCAGCCGCCGATGCCTGACAACGTCATCCGCAGCGCCATCGGGGCAGTGAAGAACGCGCAGCCAATGGAATCTGACATCGCCAGAGTGCGAGCCCGGCTCGGCGCCGGCGGCTGGCCGCTTGCGCCGCCCCGGCGGCCAACGGACTGGCCGTAATCGCAGAAACCCGTCAGAAGGGTCGTGAATGTTTACCGGCCCGGCAGGAACATAGGTCCCGTGACTGACCACGAGTTCGACATTGTCGTCATCGGGATGGGGCCCGGCGGCGAGCACGTAGCGGAGCAGCTGGCCAGCGCCGGGCTGCTGGTCGCAGGGGTCGAGGCACGACTGGTCGGCGGTGAGTGCCCTTACTGGGGATGCGTGCCGTCCAAGATGATGATCAGGGCAGCTGACCTGCTCGCCGAGGGACGACGGATTCCCGGCTTGGCCGGAGCGTCAGTTATCTCGCCAAACTGGGCTCCGGTCGCCGCCAGGATCCGCGCCGAGGCTACCGACAACTGGGACGACACCGTCGCGGCCGACAGATTCGCCGACGTCGGCGGCACGCTGTTCCGCGGCCACGGCCGGATAACCGCACCTGGTGAGGTCACGGTCGGCACAGACGTGCTCCGGACCCGGCGCGGCATCGTGATCAACACCGGCACCTCCCCCGCGATCCCGCCCGTTCCAGGTCTGGCGGACACGCCGTTCTGGACTAACCGCGAGATCATCGAGTCAGAGAGTGTGCCGCAGTCCTTGGTGGTGCTGGGCGGCGGAGCGATCGGCGCCGAGCTTGCCCAGGTGTTTGCCCGGTTCGGCGCCCAGGTCAATGTCGTCGAAGCTCTCGACCACCTGCTCCCGATGGAAGAGCCGGAGTCGGGCGAGCTGATCGCCAAGATCTTCGCCGAGGAAGGGATCACTGTCACCACCGGAGTGCGCGCGCAGTCGGTCGGGCACGACGAAGCTACCGGCTTCACGGTGACACTCGACGACGGCAGTCAGGTCCGCGGAGCCCGGCTCCTGGTCGCTACCGGGCGCACAACGGACCTGGCAGGCCTCGGCGTCGACGCCATCGGACTGGATCCGGACGCCCGCTGGATAGCGGTCGACGAGCAGATGCGGGCCGCGCCCGGCGTATGGGCCATCGGCGACGTGGTCGGGCACGGCGCCTTCACGCACATGTCGATGTACCAGGCCAGCATCGTCATCGACGAAATCCTGGGCCGCCCGCACCACCCGGCCGAGTATCGCGCGGTCCCCCGGGTCACCTTCACCGACCCGGAGATCGGATCGGTTGGGCTGACGGAGGCACAGGCCAGGAGCCAACTCGACGTCGTCAGCACCGGCATCACCCAGATTCCTGCCTCGCCCCGCGGGTGGATCCACAAAGCAGGCAACTCCGGCTTTATCAAGCTCGTCGCCGACTCCGACCGGGACGTCCTGGTCGGTGCCACGTCGGCCGGGCCGATGGGCGGCGAGGTGCTCAGCATGCTGACACTGGCGGTGCACGCAGCCGTGCCGGTACAGCGGCTCGCCGAGATGATCTACGCGTACCCGACATTCCATCGGGCGGTGGCGGATGCTCTCAGCGAGCTCAGCTGACCGTACTGGCGGCTAGCCAGTCCACCGTCGCCAGATCAGCCGCTGCGCGCGCAGCGCAGCAGCACCAACAATGATCAGCAGGCCGACGTTCAGCAGCAGCTGAACCGCCGAGCCGCCGGCTTCGCGCCAGCGGCCGAACGCGACCGAGACGGCGATATCGGCTGCGGCGGGGATGGTCGTGACCGAGATGAACACACCGATGAGCGCGCCCGCACGGGAGAGCGTCAGCGACACCACGCCGACCAGCCCGGCGACTACGGCTAGTACCACGGAGAACAAATCCGGCGAGCTGATCAGGTCAGATATCGGACGCAGACCACGCCGGTAAGACTCGGAAGCATAGCCAAGCTCGCGAATGCACAGGGCAAATAGGAGCGCCACGACGATCGCGGCCGCGAAGCCGACGAAGAGCGCGAGCAGCCCTTGCCGCACGGTCGTGGGATCCCCGCGCTCGATGCCGAGCGCGACCGAGATAATCGCGCTGTACTCTGGCCCGACCACCATCGCCCCGACGATCAGAATCGATGAGTCGGTCAGGATGCCGCAGGCGCCGATCAGTCCCGCGAAGATCAGCAGCGCGAAGAAGCTCGGAGCGTAGCTGGCTTCGCCGGCGATCCTGGCCTCGATGACCGCCCAGACCGGGACGTGCTCGCCAAGGTGCGAAGGCTGCCACCCCGCCGGCCTGGGCGGTGCATCGGTGATAGTCGCGTCAATCGTCTCGATGATGATCGGGCTTTGCCGGCTAAGGCCCAGCTCGCGCAGTTCCCCCAAGACCGAGTTAGCCGAGTCGCTAGCGACGTCGAACTGAACGGCGTCGGCGCGCTCCGCCGCCGATGCCTCTGGCAGCATAACCAGATTGACGACGCCAGTATGCGCGCGTAGCCGCTCGACCAGGCGAACGGTCATGTCGTCCGGGCTGACCACCCGGATATGCAGCACGAGCTCGAGGGATGGCGCGTTAGACCGGGGCGTCGCCACCATCCCGCTGGCGGATCTGGTTGACCGACAGCCGTAGCCGGTCCTGATCAGGCACCGACAGGTCGGTGCGGACCAGTTCCATGGGCTGGCCTTCGAAGGCGTGAACGACGGCGTCGATCTTGGCATCCGAGCTCAGTAGCACCATCGCCGACGTGCCGGGGCACATGTCACCCTTCACCGTCTCGATCATGGTGTCGTCAATCGCGGCGTGCCGCAGCTTGTGCATGAGCTTGGCCATCGTGCCGCCCTGGCGCGTTACGTGCTCTTGCGTAATCGGCGCCGACGCATATTCCGGCCACCGCAGCACCGCGACGTCCATCACGTTGATGAGCTCAGCGGCGTCCAGCTGCTTGAGCCGGAGTACGGCGCTATCGGCACCCTCCGTGCCGGCGAACCGCCATGCCGTTGTTGGCATATCTACTTACTCCCTCCCCGTCTGGCTTCATCGTCTCTCGGCCGCCGCGGGGCCAAATCACCCGCAAGGGATGACGTTGCCTGGCTGCGGCGCGGGAACGGTCAGGAGCGCCCACAACGCTAGGAAGGACGCGATGAACAACCCGACAACCTACGCACCTGGCGAGTTCCACCTGGACAGCACGCCGATGATCATCGGAGCGTGCCTGGTCGGCGCCGCCGCGATCATAGGGATGACAGGCATGATCGTGGGTGGAACTGCGATCATGTCCGCCACCCGGCGGTGGCTCCGCGAGCTTGAGGTACCTCCCGGTGAGGTGGTTAAGCAGAAGCTGAGCCAGACCAAGGCAGCAACGGCGGCTGGCGCCAGCGCCTGGCAGCGCCACAATGCCATGCAGCAGACGTCCCGGGCCTGACCTGGCGTTAGCCAGGTTGCGTCGGCACAGAAGTAACGCAGCCGGGCAGATGGCGCCGGGCCTCCAATGGCTTTGGGCATTGTCGAGGGGCGTGCCCCGGATGGTTTAGGGGGCCGTCGGGGGGCGTGCCCCCGACTGCGCGCTGCGCCCCTTCACCCGGCGCGGGTGATGTAACGGCGGACCGCGCTCTCGTAGGGTCAGGCTGGATATGAGTCCGGCTGATCGGCCTCACTTGGGGCCGCCGAACCAGAGGCACTCCAGCAAATCCGATATTGGGGCATTGTCCCCATGCGGGACGGGAAGGGGCTGGTCTCGATGAGCGGAAGCGGACCAGGCGGAACGACCAGCAGCGGGTACGACCCGATGCATCGGCGGACGACGAGTGCGCCTGAGCAGACGGCGGCGTACGGCCAGCCGGGCTACGAGGCGGGCTACGCACCGGAAAGGGAGGAGACCCGCGGCCTGGCCGCCGGCGGTTTCACCGCGCTGGCGGCGGTCCTGATGATCATGTCGGGCCTGTGGAGCTTCTTCGTGGGGATCACCGGGGTCATCAGCGGAGCCTTCTACTTGCACGTGCGGAACTACACGTTCAGTTATGGCATCCATGCCTGGGGCTGGACCCACCTGATCATCGGGGCGGTGGTCTTCGCGGCAGGCGTATGCCTGCTCCTCGGCATGATGTGGGCCAGGGTCGTCGGCGTCATCCTGGCGGTCATCAGCGGGATCGCGAACTTCCTGTTCCTGCCGTACTACCCGCTCTGGTCGATCATCGTGATCGCACTGGACGCCGTCATCATCTGGGCCCTCGTCACCGGCGGCGGCAGGAGACGAGCCGCCGTTTAGCGGAATCGCGGCACTGCCTGCCGGCGCAGCGCCATCTGGCGCTGCGCCGGCAACCGGAGTGCTTGCCGGTCACGGCAGCCGGGCCGTTTCGGCCCGGCTGCACTATTCGGTCAGGGCGCCGAACACTCGGCGCGAGGCCCTTCAGGAGAACGGTGACAGCGCCGTCCGATCCGCTTGCGCGCCTGCGGACTCGCAACTATCTGGTACTGCTAGCGCTCGCGGCGCTCGTCGGAGTGCTCGTGTCAGCCGTGGCCTACTTTTTCTTGGCGCTCGTCAGCCGGCTCCAGGGATGGATCTTCTCCGACCTTCCCCATAGTCTCGGCTTCCACGGCGAGCCCCTGTGGTGGCCGGTCCCCCCGCTGGTGCTTGCCGGAGTACTGGTCAGTCTGACGATCCGGTACCTGCCTGGCACGGGCGGCCGCTGCCCGGCGGACGGGTTCAAGACGGGTGAGCGACCGCCGTCACCGATCGAGCTGCCGGGTGTGCTGCTCGCAGCGCTAGCGAGTCTCAGCCTTGGAGTCGTGCTCGGGCCCGAGGCACCACTGATCGCGATCGGTGGTGGCCTCGGCGTCTGCGCCGTTCGCCTCGTGAAGCGGGACGCGCCCGCCGCGGCCAGCACTGTTGTGGCGGCAGCCGGCAGCTTCGCCGCTATCAGCGCCCTGCTTGGCTCGCCCATTATCGGCGCGTTCCTGTTCCTGGAGGCTTCCGGCCTGGGCGGCGCCATGCTCGAACTCGTGCTCGTCCCCGGCCTGCTGGCAGCCGGCATCGGCTCGCTGATCTTTATAGGGGTCAGGGCGTGGACCGGGCTTGGCACGTTCTCGCTCGCCATTCCGCACCTCCCGGCAGTCGGACGGCCCGACATCGCTGAGTTCGGATGGGCGCTGGCGATCGGCCTGATGGCTGCCGCGCTTGGCGGCGGCATCCGATGGCTTGCCCTGGTCCTGCGGCCCGCGATCGAGCGGCGCATGCTGCTGGCCACGCCGGTGCTGGGCCTGGCCGTCGCCGGGCTGGCGATCGCGTTCGCGGCCGGTGCGGGCCACAGCTCCGGGCTGGTGCTGTTCTCCGGGCAAACGGCCCTCGGGCCGCTGATCACCCATGGCGCCGCCTACACGGCCGGCGCCCTCGTGCTGCTGACCGCATGCAAGGCGCTGGCCTATGGCACGTCGCTGAGCGGCTTCCGGGGCGGGCCCGTCTTCCCGTCAATGTTCATCGGGGCAGCCGGCGGCATGGCGCTGTCGCACCTGGCGGGATTGCCGCTGATCGCCGGCGTCGCCATGGGCATTGGCGCGATGTGCGCGGTGATGCTGAGGCTGCCGTTCACGTCGGTGCTGCTGGCCACGCTCCTGCTGGCAGCCGATGGCCTCACCGTGATGCCGCTGGTGATCGTGGCGGTTGTGGTGGCTTACGTCAGCGCGGCCTGGCTCACGCCGGCGCTGCCAATCACAGCGGAAGAGCCTCAGCCGGGCGAGCGCCGTTCGCGCGAGACCAGCGACCAGATGATGAACACGTCTACGGCGATCAGGATCACCGACCAGGCCGGGTAATAGGGCAGGACCAGGAAGTTCCCGATCGTGCTTAGCGCGGCGAGGATCACGCCGACAACGCGCGCCCACGCCATGCCTAGTAGCACCCAAACTCCTGCTGCGAACACGACCGCGATCAGCTCGGTCCAGCCCTAGCCCCTCGGAGTCCACCGGATCGGGTGAATCTGTCGCTCGGAACACCTGAGCCGTAGAGTTGAGCCGTGCGGAGAGTAAATCTGCTCCGAGCCACTGCTGCGGCGACGCTCGGTACGCAACGGATGATCGCGCTAGCGGCGCTCGCTCTCTGGTGGCAGCTGCTGACGGCACAGGCCGATGCGCGCCCGGCTGCAATGCTGTCGCTCGCCGCAGCAGCACTGGCCGGTGCGATTGTCGCGCTGCTGGCCCAGACTGCCCGGCTGGCAGACGCCCTGCAGGGCGGACTACTCCTGCAGCGGACCGCAGCCTTGCGGCGAAAGTCGTGGGGCGCCGTATTTCAGCGTCAGCGCAATCCCGATGCGGCCGGTCATGTCCGGCCTAGAGCGCCCTCGGCGGCCCTGGCGGCCGCCTGACCTCACCGCTATCTGCGGCTGCGCGAGTGCGGCCGTCTCCAGCTGATCCCGGAATCTCCCGAACCCGCTGGAGGGTCTCACCATGCTCGGATTTCTCAACGCCCCGATGGGCGTCGCTTACCACGTCGTCGTTTCGCTTGCTCAGCTCCTGACCCCGCTGGCCGGCGGCCTGGCAACAGCTGCCGCCATCGTCGTGTTCACCATGGCCGTGCGGCTGCTGCTTTCCCCGCTCAGCTACCATGCCTTCCGCGGCCAGGCCGGCATGTCCGCGCTGCAGCCCAAGGTCGCCGAGCTGCGCAAGCGCTTCGCCAGCCAGCCCGAGCGGCTACAGCGCGAACTTACGGCGCTTTACCAAGCCGAAGGCGGGACGATGCTGGCCGGCTGCCTGCCGTTGCTGCTGCAGCTGCCGTTCTTCAGCATCATGTACCGGCTATTCCTGTCCAAGACCGTGAACGGCTCGGGGAACTGGCTCCTGACCAGGGACCTGCTCACCACTCCGCTGGGCAGCCACTGGCTGACCGGAGCCGGACCGGCCAGCACTCAGGGCCTGCTATTCCTTGCACTGTTCGCCCTGCTAGCCGGCATCGGCTTCCTGACCGCCCGGGTGACCAGAGCCGCCGGTCCCGCCGTCGCCGCAGCGCCGGGTCAGCCGGCCGGACTCGGCGTGCTGAGCCGGATCGTGCCGTACACGACCGTAGTGATCGCCGCGTTCGTGCCGCTGGCGGCGGGCATCTACCTGCTGACTACAACCGGTTGGACGGCGGCTGAGCGCGCCGTCTTTCGCTGGCGGGCGAAGCAGGCCGGTGAGGCGCGGTGACGTCCAGGTAGTCCGCGGCCGCCGCCCGGATCGCCGCGGCGGCCGCAACGACGGCCGGATGCGCCGCCGCGCCGCGGCGACAGGCGATGAGCGTGCGGCGCAGCGCTGGCAGCGCCGCCAGGGTCACGCCGTCGGGCAGGTCGGCCAGGGCCAGTTCGGGCACTAGTGCCACTCCCTGGCCCGCCGCAACCAGCGTCAGAACCGCGGCAAAGTCGTCGGCGTAGTGCCTGATCCGGGGCGTGAATCCGGCCGCCTGGCAGAGCCTTACCGCCATCAGGTGGCAGAGCGTGCCAGGGGTTGCCGCGATCCAGGGCAGCGTGCTGCTGGCCAGCACCGGATCGGTGCCATTCTCGATCGCGGACACAGTCTCGATCGCGGACACTGCGTCGGTCGCGTACCTCTCGCCGCCTCGGCCGTCCGCGGCCGAGTAAGCCAGGAAGATCGTCTCGGCCAGCAGCGGCTGGGTCATGATCGCCGGGTCCGGCTCCGCCGGCACGTAGTCGTACTCGTGCACCAGTGCGATGTCGAGGGCGCCAGTTCGCAGCGCATCCGGCACTTCGGCCGGATCCAGCTCGGTCACCCGGAGCTCGAGCCGCGGGTACTCAGCACCGAGCCGGACCAGCGCACCTGGCAGCAAAGTGCGGACTGCGGTCGGGAACGCGCCGATGCGCAGCTCGCCGGTTAGCTCGGTTCGATGCGCGGCCAGCGCAGCCTCTGCCTCTTCAAGCAGCGCGAGCATCGCCCCAGTCCGGTCGGCCAGGTCGGCGCCGGCCGCGGTCAGCTCCACACCGCGGCCGCTGCGCCGGAGCAGCTTCACGCCTGCCTCCCGCTCCAGAGCGCTGAGCTGCTGGGATACGGCGGACGGCGTGCAGAACTGCGCCTGGGCCACGGCCGCGATAGTGCCGAGCCGGGCTAGCTCCCGCAGCAGCTCCATCTTGCGGACATCAAGCATTAGTACAGCTTATGTTTCGATCCAGAAATGCGAACTGGACCTGGACAATTGCCTGCGGCGAGGATCAGGTGCATGGACGAACTCACCGGCCTCTTCATCCCGCTGATCACACCATTCGCTGCCGTCGGGGAACTCGCCGCCGATGCGCTAGAACGCCTCGCGAACCGGGTACTCGACGATGGGGCCGCCGGCATCGTGGCGCTCGGCACCACCGCTGAGGCGGCGACCCTGACCGAGCAGGAGCGGTCCGCTGTCCTGACGATCTGCAGCCGCGTCTGCCGCGAGCGAGGCGCGCAGCTGGTGGCCGGGGCCGGGACCAGCGACACGGCGCGTTCGGCTGCTGAACTGGCCAGCCTCGCCCGCTTTCCGGACGTCTGCGCGGCCCTCGTCGCAGTGCCGTATTACGTCCGTCCCGGCGAGGCCGGAGTGCTCGAGCACTTCAGGGCACTGGCCACCGGCAGCCCGGTTCCCTTGATCATCTATAACGTTCCCTACCGGACTGGGCAGGTAGTGAGCTGGCGCACCTTGGCCAAGCTGGCCGAGCTGCCTGGCATCGCCGGAGTTAAGCATGCGGTCGGATCGATCGATCAGGACACGATCGCCATGATGGCCGGGCGCCCCGCCCGGTTCAGCGTTCTCGGCGGTGACGATCCCTACATCTCACCGCTGCTCGCGCTCGGGGCCGATGGCGGCATACTGGCCAGCGCCCACGTCCGCACCAGCGACTTCGCCCGCCTGGTCCGCCTGTGGCGGGATGGTCACGCGGCGGAGGCCAGGGAGCTCGGGCACCGGCTCGCGCCGCTGTCGCAGGCCCTGTTCGCCGAGCCGAACCCGGTCGTGATCAAGTCGGTACTGCACAGGCTGGGCGAGATTCCGAGCCCGGCAGTGCGGCTTCCGCTCCTCTCTGCGGGCCCGGATTCGGCAGATGCGGCCCTGCGAGCAGCGGCAGAACCCTCGCTCCTAGCCCTAGCCGGGGCCGTCGCGGCCGACTCACACGCTGCGGCCGACTCACACGCTGCGGCCGACTCTCACGCCGGGGCCGACTCTCACGCCGCGGCCTTGTAGGTTAGTAGCCGACCACGGCAGCAGGGAGGATGGCATGAGCGGCCTGGCCAACCTGGTCAGCAGCGGCCCGGTGCTGCTCGCCATCCCGGTGGCAGCGGCGGCCGGAGCAGTTACGTTCCTGTCACCATGCTGCCTGCCGCTGGTGCCCGGCTACTTGTCCTACGTCACGGGCATGTCGGGCACCGCCGATCCTGCAGCGGCCGAATCGGCCAGCGTCACCGAGCCCGCCAGCGCCACTAGCGCCGGCGGCACTGCTGTCGCCGCTGCCACCCTCACCCAGGCCCAGCCCACCAGAGTGCCAGCGCGAAGCCGAGTCGTCCTTGGCACATTGCTGTTCGTCCTCGGGTTTTCCGTGCTTTTCGCGATCGAGGGCATCACGGTCAGTAGCATCGGCGACGCGCTGGCCGCGCACGCGGAGGGGATTTCCCGCATTCTGGGCGCGGTGATCATCGTCCTCGGCCTGGTATTCATGGGGGCCTTCGACCGGTTCAGCTTCGCGGGCCGGATCTTCCGGCCGTCGTTCCGGCCCAGGGCGGGCCTCGCCGGTGCGCCCGTGCTCGGCGTGATGTTCGGCCTGAGCTGGACGCCGTGCATCGGCCCGACGCTCGGCGCGGTGCTCCTGCTGAGCGAAAACAGCGGAACGGCGCTTCGCGGCGGCCTGCTCGCGTTCGTTTACGGGCTGGGGATCGGTATCCCGTTCCTTATCGTCGCGTTCGCTTTCCAGCGCGGCGTCACCGTCTTCGGCTGGGCGCGCCGGCACGCCCGGCTGATCAGCAGGATCGGCGGGGTCATGCTGATTGCCGTCGGCCTGCTCGAGGTCACGGGCGCGTGGAACAGCGCCATCATCTGGATGAAGCTGCACTGGATCGGCAGCTACAACCCGCCAATCTGACGAGGCGCTGGCCGGTCAGGCCGCCCCGGACAGGAGCGCCAGCGCGTCGGCCGGAGTGGCGAGTGTGATGTCAGCGGGAACCGCTGCGTCGTACTGGTGGCCCCAGGCAGCTGCGGCGCTCAGGCTGCCAGCCGCCCTAGCCGCACCCATATCATTCGGCGCGTCGCCGATGTAGGCAATAGCGCTCGCCGAGATGCCAAGCCGCCCCGCCACTAGCAGCAGCCCGTCACCCGCTGGCTTGGGCTGGCGCACCTCGTCGCCGCCGACCAGCACGTCAAGGTCGATGCCCGCGCCCGTCAGGAGCATCGAGGCCGCACGGTAGCTGGCACCGGTGAACACCGCGATCCGGTGCCCGCGGGCGCGGAGGGCGCCGAGCACTTCAGCGATCCCGCAGTACGGGCGGACCGAGACGCCGGCAAGCTCCTCGTAGTACGCCTCCGATTCGCCTGCGGCTAGCTCGCGGCCGAGCAAGTGCGGCAGCAGCGCCTCCGCCGGCCCGATCGGGTAGCTCGCCACCACCTGCTCCGGAGTGACTAGCGGTCCGCCAAGCCGCCTGACCGCGGCCAGGAAAGCGGCCGGAACGGCGACGCTCGAGTCGAGTAGCGTCCCGTCCATGTCCCAGACCAGCTGGCGCTTGGGCATGGCCAGGTCAGGCATGGTCGCACCGGACATGCTCAGGCCGATCGCGGCGGGAGCGGTGGCCGACGTCGGGACGGCCGGTTGCTGCGGTCTGGCGGACTTACCGCGGGCGAATCCCGCAGCGCCTTCAGGGCCAGCCGCACTGCCGTCTCCAGTTGCACGTCGCGGCCAGCGGCCCAGTCATCTGGGTGCCGTCGATGCCCGGTGCCCTGCTGCCCGGACGGCCACGCCCGCCCGCCGCCGGCCGGTGCGGGCCAGACGTCATCGGCAGCCACGAAGGTGACAAGGTCGCCGCAGATATGCGGGAAGCGCAGGTATCCCGGTGCAACCACCACGTCATCCTATGGTCCGCAGCGGGGCCAGCCGGTGGCGCCGTGTCCAGGATCGGGCCGCGCCGTGCCAAGACCCTAGTGCGGCGCCATGGGACGCGACGGAGCGGAGGGCGACAGGATCAAGCGCACCGCCGCTGGCCGATGCTGACCGTTTACGCAACCCGCGAGCACAGGGCGACCGAAAACGTCAAAATCCCGTCCGTATTGTCGCTTCTGGACCGCGTTTTCGGTCGCCATAGCTTGCCTCAGGCGGACTGGCATGGGTCCGCCATCGTGCGGATCCACGTAGCGGGCGATGTCAACGGTGATGCGCTGCGCCGTCTGACGGCCGTGCCGCGCTGTGAACGTAGATCACTTTCCGTGACTGCAATCGAATGCAGCCAATTTGTGGGCGGCGGTTAACCGTCCATTCAGTGCAGAGAAGTGGACATGTTTGCGAATAATGGCGGTCATTAGGGGCGACACTCCGTTGACCGACCAGACGGTATTCTGTAACGCTGCGTACAGCCTGATCTACTTGGCCGAAATGGCTTGTATGCAACCCGTCATGGTGCGAGACTCAGGTAGTGGCAATCGCTCTTGATGGGAACCGTACTGATTCGAGTTCAGAAGGACCTGCAGGTCAGGCCTACGACAGCTGGTTCGCGAGCCGTCGCCCCCGCAAGCTTTCGACGCCGGTTAAATTAGCCGCCGATTATGCCGGTGTTAATGGCGCCCCAAATGACGATGCGCCGCAGCAGGCTATACCCAAGTCCGATGATGTGGCGCCGCCACGAGGGATAGCCGGTAATTCCGTCGGTTCCGACGAGTTTGAGCCGCGTCTCGTAAAGGAGTCCTTCGCTCATTTGATGTCCGAAGGGCCGAGCACGATGGAGTATTTTTACGCGCGGCTTTTTGCAGCCGATCCAGATACCAGAGCGCTTTTCCCGATGACAATGACCGCGCAGCGCGAGCGTGCGTTTGCAGTGCTCGCTCGGCTTGTGTGGAGCCTCGACAACGAGCCCGGATGCACCGAGATCCTGGACCAGCTCGGCCGCGATCATCGCCGGTTCGGCGTCACGGAGCGGCACTTTTCGACGTTCTTTGCCACCCTCAGGGACACCGCCAGGCACTTCATCGGCAATGACTGGACACCCGACATCGCAGCCGCGTGGCAGGGCATGCTCGACTTTGTTTCCTCGCGGATGAAGGCCGCAGCGGCGCGCGACGCGAAGACGTCGCCGCGCTGGTGGACCGCCGAGATCATCTCGCACGAGCTGCGCTCGCCAGGCGTCGCAGTGCTCAGGCTGCGGCCCAGTGAGCCGCTGCCGTACAAGGCCGGACAGTACGTTCCCGTCCAGGTCACGCGGTGGCCGCGGGTCTGGCGGAAGTATTCGATCGCCTCCGCACCCCGCCGCGGCGGCCTTCTCGAGCTGCACGTGCGCGCCGTCCCCGGCGGACTTGTCAGCAACACGCTGGTCTATCACTCCAGCGTTGGCGACTCTGTGCTGCTTGGGGCTGCCGAGGGCGCCATGACACTGACCGACTCAGAAAGCGACTTGCTCTGCGTCGCGGGCGGCACCGGGCTGGCTCCGATCAAGGCCATCATTGAGCAGGCGCTCGCGAAGCCGCTGCCGGAACGCGCGCGGAAGATCACCCTCTTCCTCGGCGCGCGGCAGCATTTCGACCTCTACGATCTCGATGACCTGCAGCTTCTTGAATCAGCCTGCCCTGGTTTGCGAGTGCTCCCGGTGCTCTCGGACGAGCCGGGCTACAGCGGCCTCACTGGGCGGCTGCCGGACGTGGTCCGCGGCCATGGATTGTTCGAGAACGCCGAGGCATACGTCTGCGGGCCGGCCGCCATGGTCACCCGGACGGCGGCCGTGCTTGCAGCGAGTATC
>Ga0335072_10003227_pt1 | contig 24658 bp, 29 predicted proteins | sample Lox_Sample_21_FD_206725 | JGI IMG/M metagenome (GOLD analysis project Ga0335072, IMG submission 206725) | Soil microbial communities from Loxahatchee National Wildlife Refuge, Florida, United States - Lox_Sample_2.1 | ecosystem: Environmental > Terrestrial > Soil > Wetlands | place: USA... | reverse complement strand
CCCCAACCCCAATCCCTCATAGCATGCTCTCCCAGCCCTACTACTACCTCTACCAAAAACGGCTTTCCGTCACACTACTCAAGCCTCCAATTGCTCGCATCACAAACCCAGCACTTCTCACACCGGGGATTCGAACAATGTTCGACGACTCTGTCTTCCCGTGCTTTATTGCCGTCTTCGATGGGCATTTACATGCAGCACTGCGCGGGAAGATATTAGACTATGAAAAGGACAAAAGTTTGTGTTAAGGGAGGAGTTGTAGAGAGGGGAAGACTTAACGTGTGGCATTCTCAACATCTGATAATATAACTTTTGGCGGGTTTTCGGTACTGCAATATGGTAAGTGCAGTGCTTGAAGGTGCCATGTTGTGAGGCAGGGAAATAAGATGGTTTAGTAATGGCTCCCTGAAGGTGGGTGATGACTTGGTATTGGGGTTGTTGACAAAATTTTGTACATGCAGGAATGCATTTGGTGAGGAAAGTATGGGAAAGAGGAGGGAAGAGACTACTATGAAGAATTACACCCTCTCCGTACGGGTTCCAAGTGAATATTCAGAGAAGTCATCGATCAATGAAGAAAATGTTTTGCGAATCTTAGTTGTTGGGTTACAAGTCTCCCCATTTTCTGAATAACAAGTATATTATTCAATTTTTATGCTTTAACATTGCTGGTTCTCGTAACTGAAAGTGGTATATAGTTTATTCATGGTAACAACTGACCATGGAGTTGTGGTGGCAGATTCTCGTAGGCAGACATGGAATGAGATAAACGTACATCCCAGCTATGATAATCGAACAAGATATCCCGTCATGAGATGCCGACCTCCCGTAACGCCATCCTTCCATTGCTATGCTATTATTGGTATCACGGATCTTTATCTCTGAGTTTGCCACCCTCGACAATGATCTGCTCGTCAATCTTTTTCTCCGTGTCGCCATATTCAACACGCTTGTACGTCGTAATTCGTTGTTCATTCATGTCGATATCGAAGAATCTTACTCTTCGATGATATCCGTTGTACCCGCCATACCCACCGAATCCTGCTCCTCCAGCGTAGCACATCCAAAGCTTTGGTTCATTAGAAGCCTCGTCTCTTGAAATGGCACAGTATTGATTGACATGATCACTAGTGAAATTAGAAATTGATTTTGCAGCAGATATAAAAACTTACTGTCCACAACTAACAAGCACGACTCCCTTCTCCACTAAGGCATCCCTAAACCCCGAATTGAACCCCGGAGCCGTGACAGTTTCATTCCGAAGCCCGACAGAGTCATCGTCTTTATCACGATACTCAGGAAGGGGAATATGGATGAAAGCCAGGTCCATGTGATGGTATGCATACTCATCATGCGCCTTTTTAAGGTTATCTGCTGTTGTCTTGAACCAATCAATCTGGCTCTTCTTCAACCAGTCATATCCCATAAATGAGTGTTCATTTGGGGAGTAAGCGTGAGTATCTAGAAGGTAAAGTGTCAAGGCTGAATTCTTTGAGCCTCCCCTTCCAAGTACTTCGACAATATAGTTCCCCACTCCATCAATGTCTTCTAGACCGGCCTCAGACAATGAATAAGGTAGGGTCTCTATCAAGGCCATTTGACCTTCTCTAGACAGAGTATTTTCGTCGTCATGGTTCCCGAAGATTGACGCGTATGGGATCTTCCGTTTAACGAATAGCTCCGCATATTTAAAAATTGCCTACCATACAGTCAAAAGCAGTCATGACGAGCAGAAATTGGGACCATACAGTTTGAGCGTCCTTAGCAGTGTCACCGTTGACCTGATCTCCACTAAGCACCACAAGATCTGGCTTCTCCTCATCTAGCATCTTCCCTATGAACTCCAGTGTTCGAGTGTCGGCCTCACATTTACTGCCATCTGCTGGCATCGCATCGCGACAATCACCTACTCCCGTACTTAAGTGAAGATCCGCCACTTGCAAGATCTTAAATTTGCCGTTTTCGCCAATGTGAAGTACTGGCTTCGTAGGCGCACTATGGCTACCTCTTCTAATACTGAGGCGTGGCTGGTGGGCTTCTCCGGAACCAAGCAAAAGCCCAGTATCTTTGACCTCCCAGCCCTCTCGCGGGTCCACAGCATCGGGGCCAAATAAAACATCAACATCGGTGACAACCGTTTTCTCATCGCTAGCATGGCGCTTTGCAGAACTCTTCACCCAAATGCCTTCTGGTTTGGCATCCCATCGCTCATCGCCTTCGCCCTTCTTTCCTGAAGGGTCCAGACGACCGACCACTATGTCCAATATGACTTTGTCGTCCGGTTTGAGCTCTTCTTCTTTCTTCCTTTGTACGTCCACATACGCACTTGAAAAATACGAAGAGCCAAGATACAGATCCTTCTCAATACGGTGCCAACTTTCACCTTCGACTTTGCAGCTGCTGAAAAAGTTGACGCTTGAGCATCTTTTCACAGTGATATCCGTAATGACAAAGCCGGAATGGTGTTGCGGCAAATAGCCATGTAAGGCCGAAGGCAGTACTCGGAATCGGTTGTCGAGGAAAAAAATAACCAAAAGGGTGATTACCGTGATGGTGGAAAGCTGGATCGCTGTCCGAACCTAGCAGCGCACCTACAGTCAGGGTTCGGCATCACGGTTTTAGAAGAAGGGGTGCTCACAATCCTTCGCGTCATGTTTGATAGCTGGTTTATAGCTCTCTTGTGGACTAGATGAAGCCAGATATGGTAGAAACTGTTAACTCCGGAGTGATTTGAGCATATCCCATCTGTGTACTAAATATTCAACTCCTTGTTTCTCATGTTCCAAGTTGCATGCTCAAATTGTCAAATAATCCCAAAGGTCGTTAAATGTCAAAGATACTCTTTGCTTGTCAAACGGGAATGGCTTTCAAAATCCGGGGAGTCGCGCTATTCTACTTTCACACACTAAGGCTTAAAGCTATTCCACTTCTAGTTAGGCTACTTCCAGTGTCACCTGCAAGCCTTGTGCGACGGAGCAAGTCGTGTTTGTAATGATTTATAGAGCAATGAGATGATCTTAGAGACATTTTCATTAAATTAATGGAAGCATTGTAGTAAGCCAACTCTTGTAAGTTGTAGTTTCTGCAAAAGTTCTACAGTATCTGCTAGCCACGCCTATCTCACTTCACTGTTACAATTTTATTAGTTTAAAGATAGTGAGATTAGTATTCAATAGCAATCTAGTTCAAGTGGTCGCAGCTAGACAGGAAACCTGTGTTAATGATTGACTTAGTCTCCTTTGAACAGGAAGAGATTAAGAGCCGTGATTCCGCAATGATAAGGATCAACTTGGCAACGGACGGAGCCTTCGAGCAACGGTCCCCCACTTTTTCTTCTTTTTGGACTATTAGTTTCCATTTGCGCCCAGTAGGAAGCAAATTGCTTGGACTTTGAATGAGCTGGGCATTTGACCTTAAAATACTGGAGCAGCCAGGCTCGGGGCAGTCCATCGGACTGCCCCGAGCCTGGCTGATACTGGAGAATTATCTCTTTCCAGACACGAGCTCTCTTAGATTGAAACCAAGATCTCCCAGTTTGTCACCCTTCTCGACAGTAAAGGTAGACGCCCCTGTGTACCAAGCCTTTCCCTCAGTTCTTACTACTACGCCTTCACGTTCCGGACTTACGGGGACGACAGCTTCCACTCGTCCTACAAATCCGCCCTCACCTTCAAAGGCATTAGATACTACACTATGGTATGTCCAGGCGTCACCTTTTCTCAATATGCGTCTAGCATATGCCGTTGCCATCCGTGCCGCTACACATGAACCGGTAGGACTACGGTCGATCTGCTGGTCCGCGAAAAAGCACAGCCCAGTCTCAACTCCTTTTGTCCCTTGGACCTGCACGCCTAGCCCTTCGTCTACTATCATAACAGAATATAGGTATGACAGATCCCCATGCTCAGGATGTATAACTTTTCTTTTCAACTCCGGCGTGGCCATTATGACATCCTTCAGTAACGCCGTAGCCCGACTCAAGGCATCGATATCTATAGCCGATATTTGAGGGCGCAACCCGGAGGCAAAGCCAAGCTCGGAGGTAGAAATAAGCGCATAGAATGCACCACCGTAGGAGATGTCGGCGCTTACGGTACTCCTGTCGCCAAGTTCAGGCCAATGATGAGATGCTGGAATGGAGACTGCGAGATTCAGAGCCGCCGCGAAGGAAGGAACTGACAAGAATGAGACGGGTCGAGATGGATCACTCTTCCCTCCTGGTCCCAAGACTGGAATAGTAACTTCAACGACGCCGCAGGGTGCGTGAAGGAGAAGCTTTGTAGTCCAAGACTCAGGATCGAACATGAGTAAGTCCCGCCGAGGAAAAACAGACAAGTCATGTGTGTCGACTAGAAACCGCCCGAGAGCAATAGTTGCATGTCCGCACATTGTAGAATAGCCCTCGCCATGACAGAAGAGGACGCCAATATGCGCTTTTCCAGCTACGACCTGCTCTGTAATAGGACGAATAATGGCACCGTACCTAAGTGGCAATGAACAAGAGATCAAGAAATCACATGCGGGTTTGTGAATTTGCGATGAAAGGTAAATAGCATATCTAAGGGGAATTATGACTAACATTTCACTATGTCCTCGCGGCTCTAACATAAGCCGTTGACGGATGAAATCATGGTGGAGCTTTGCTTCTCTACGTTGTTCCATCAAAGTACCGCTGAGCTCGGGATAGCCACGGTATATGATTCGGACTGGTTCACCTGTGGTATGCATTTCAATGCATGATATCGCATGAAGATCAGACTGGGATAAAGATTTGACGACATCCATGTTATGTTTGACCTGGGAAATGATTGAAGTTGCTCAGGAGCTAGATAAAATAAAACAATAGTACTGTAGATCTTAAATGGAAAAAGTCCTTCGAATTGTAACCTTGGAATTGCTGCAAAAACATGGGGCAGATATAAAGCAAGTACAAAATGATAGCATTGAAGATGGCAGCTCCAACCACTTCACAGTCTTCACCGGACAGGCCCTCGATTAATCGACAATACACGCCCTTTACAGTACACTTGCACCGAAGAGCGCTATCGTAGAGCATATTAATCTATGGTCACCTCATAAAATGTCACAGGGGCCAGAGCTTTTGGAGCTATACCGTTTTTGGCTCAGAAACTCCATTTCAACAGCGAAACTTTCTACAACAGCTACATAATATGTCCGCCATACCACACAGCTGGCTGACAACAGCTCGAGAGGCTACCAGATTTCGGGCTTCATATAGGTTGTGTCTAAGATGCAGTCACCGGTTTTATAGCAAACTATGCATTAAAGGTTGGATATTTGAGCAGTTATTATCTCGACCTGATCTTCCGCTGACTGTCGAAACAGAAAACGATATCGTTCTTCTAAAGAGGAGAGGCAGTGACGATGCCAAACCTATTCTCACTAGGCGTCTTCGACCTGGGGGCAAGATAGAGACGCATCGAGGTACAATTGATCACACCAGCTTGATTGGAAAAGAGATTCGCGATGTAGTGTATACAACCAAAGGCGTGGGCTATCGGGTTTACCAACCAACATTGGCTGAGCATGTTACATTATCTCCACGTATGGTCACACCTGTACGTAGTTCCATTCATCATTTAGATACCTGAGACCTCGGCTGATCATAGATCTAGTAGGTATACCCAGCGGATGCAAATTTAATTGTTTCATTACTGGACATTCACCCACGGGACGATGGGGTGATAGATGAGCCTTTCGAGATCTTTGAAGCTGGGACAGGTCATGGCGCTTTGACTCTCCATCTGGCACGTGCCATACATGGACTAAATCCGGCTTCACCTCCTTTACCTCCAACACCCTCATCTGATAAGTTTTCGAAAGGCGAGTTGGGGCTTGAGAACCAAAATTCTCCCCCCTCCGATCAAGTAAAACCGCCAAACGGCGAGTCTATGAAGGACGAGCTGGATCTTCGAAATGGAGATATGCATAACTACGATCAAGATCCGCAGTCAGTCAATAAGCTCACCACCGGCTCGGAGCACAAATCGGCCGAAGAAGTCCGTTTTGAAGCTTATCTCCCCACTCGCCGAGCTGTAATACACACCCTCGATATCTCACCTGCCTTCTCGAAATATGCACAAAGTATAGTACGCAAGTTTCGGCGAGGCCTTTACTATCACAACATCGATTTCCATGTTGGTGCAATCCCAGAATACCTCTCGTCTCGTCTCGCAACGACACCCGAACCGTTTCTAGAGCACACCATTCTAGATCTACCCAGTCCACAAGAACATCTGGAGATTGTTGGGCAGGCCCTGAAGCCGAATGGTTGCTTGATAGTGTTCTGCCCTAGTATTACGCAAATCGCGGACTGCGTGAAAGTAGTACAGGAAAAGAGGCTGCCTTTCCATCTAGAGTCAGTCCTGGAGCTAGGCGCGGGGGCTGGAGTTGGTGGGAGAGAATGGGATGTCAGGCTCGTGAAGCCTCGAGCTGTGTTGAGAGCTGAAGCTGAGGCGAGCAAAACAGAGGAGCAGAGCGAAGCGGGGTCAGGTTTATCTTCAGCAAGCGATGGAAAGAGCCTTCCAAATACGAGTAAGGAATCTGGATGGGCGATGGTGTGTAGACCAAAGGTCGGTAGCATAGTCACCGGCGGGGGCTTCTTGGGATTGTGGCGGCGGATGGGCGTAAATTCAGCACCAGGGACTCGTCGAACTCAGCCTATGGTTGTGGTCGAAGATGAACCTGAAAGTGAGCCTCTCGGAGAGCCTGAGCGTGAGAAATGAGTTCAGCAATGTCTTGACTGTGGCAGAGCACCAGCTACCAACTGCAAACTTTATACGTCGCATCAACAGGCTATTTAGAGGGAAGGCGAACAGCCCATGTATACTATATTACTTGTACTACCATCATATGCATTCATATAATATCCACCAGACAATGAGTGAGATATCAACGTGCCCGTCTCGCTGTTGCCTTTTGTTGTCATTCCTTTCTGTCCTCACCCATCTCTGAGCCTTTGGAGTCTTTTGAGCACACATGGCGTACTGGTTAGATGCGCTGCGCATTTCGAGGGATATGGTATGCAAGAGACGGCGAACATGGTCCTGTCTCGTCCGCCCAGCAGGCCGGTTATGATGCATCGGATTTGGATGCGGAGCGTCGAGTTTGTTAGACGGTGTAGCTCCCAGTCCTGGCTGGCTTCATGTAAGCAGAGCCCTGGGTCGCATCACAGCAGCAGTTATCTGGATGTCTCAACCGGTTCTGCTGCGAGGGTACACTACTACTGTCTTAGGCTGTTACTGGCGTCAGGTGTATACAGGAGATGGCATGGAGAAGGATTGAACGGAGCCACCCATCACCAGAACTCATGGGAGCCGAATTACCGGTATTCCGCGTCTTCTGTGCCTGGTCGATATCGGAAAGGAGGCAGAGACTCATCGGCGATGATCTTTTATGGAGTCAGAGCAGGTGGCTGTGTGTGTCGTATAGAGTGCTTACGACAGATAGGGGTTATGGGAGGGAAATAGAGGCCAGAAGGATCATCATTTTAGGGGACGTGATATGAGGAGATGAGAAGATACTACGCTGCTATCTATTCACCCCAATAGTGAGCACACATTCTTGCTGTTTAGTTGGCCCTGGCTAATATCGGAATCTGCGAGACGGGCCGAGAAAGGCTTTGTGCTGCATCCGCAGGTGGCTACAGAGCTCAAGTTCTATTCTCCACAAACTCTAGTTAGAGCTATCATGTCGTCAGTATAGGGCTGCGACGTGTGACTGGTACGAAATTTCATGGGATACATGGGTAAGATTGAAAATCAGGTCTGAGACGGCAGGAGAGTTTTAAGGTATGAGACGAGAGGTTGATTACCATATACGACAAGTGGTAGATTTTGAGAGATTTAGAAGGTCATGACTAATCTTGAGTTTTTGTAGGCTAGAACTGTAAATCATGGACTTCATAATGAGAATTTAATGGTCTAGAAGCTTTGAAAACATCTCCATATGCTCCACAACATGTAATCCACCAAGAGAGTGTTTGCCACCCAAATTTGGCGGCCATCATTGGCACGAATTTCTGTCCTGACTAGGAGAGTGCCGCGGAGGATGGAAGACTTTTGCATCCCTTTTGTAGTGGCAGTTGCCGTACAGTTTAGATGTGAATGATGATTACATTAGCGATATATATATATATATATATGCATACTGGCAGACGCTTAAACGGATGTCTATGGTGACCTGAAATTAAATCTCACCTTGGTCCCTTACCATACCTGATACGATGCCCTCATTCTGCTGCGCCGGCCTCTCCATATCCCTGTCGACACCGTGCTCTCATATTTACTCCGCCCCAATCATCTCCCTAGCCCAAAATACCACGCCGCACTTCCACGTGCCAGAATATCAATTGTGGGAACTGTGCCATTGCACACTCGGCCACATCGTTCACCACGTACCTGCGTTCAACGGGGCACGAAAGAGGAATGTAGAGGGCCTCCTGGGGTTCCCTAGATCACGACATGCATATGCAGGCAGCTTTCAGGTACCAGGCATCTTAGCCGTTGGGCTATCGTTGAAATGATAGGAGTCGGGCCGGTTTTGGGCCGTGGTATATACTTCTCTCTATCATATAATAGAGAAAACCAATAGGAAGAAGTGCAGTATACTCAACTTCATATCAGGAGGTCCAACAATTACAGATGAATATCAGAGCAGCAAGGATCAACGTAGAATAACAGTTCTCCTAAGACTGGTATTAGAAAAGGAAAGAAGCCGTCTCACCTAAACTGAGTACTTTAACCTCTCCAGAGGATACAGCAGGAAGCAGCTCCCTCGCAATAGCTGATCATGGCCAATACTGGTTTGCAGACAGTTAGGGGAGCTTGTCCTGAGCTTATTGGTGGTACTGTAGAGGGTGAGCGTGTAAGTAATGAAAGCCCACCAGCAGAAGGCTAAGAAGACGAATAGAGAGTGATGTCCTAAGTGAGCTTCTGCGGTATTTGAGAGAAGTATGTACATGGTACGCGAATTCTGCTCGTCTCGCCTCGCCTTGTAGTCTTCAGACACGGTGCCTGAGAAAGATGTTTCGAGCATGGCGGTGGAAAGCGGGGACGGTGAGATACTCGGTGCTTCTGATCTAATAGTGACGGATTCTAAGTTGATGCCTAAGGCTAATGTGGAAGTGCTCTCATGCTTAGATTCGGATCTCGGTTAAGCGCTCGAGCCTGTTACCGGCTAAGAGAGATGAAGCGTGAGCACTGTGGCGTTAGCGCTTGCTTATATAACCGACTCCGCGCAAGGAGAATGGCAAGCTACTGTACGAGATGTGGCACGCTCAGGAACTTGTACAGTATTGCCCATTCTTTTCTATCTCTATGCTATCACGTGATCCGGTCCGGGCTCGAGGACGAGCGACAAGTAAAAGTCCTCGTTACCATTGAACCTGGGCCGTATCTACTCACACTGAGCCTCACAAATAAGTATATGTATAGCATGTAATCTTACCAATGCATTATCTGTGATTCAGACATATGCTGAGTGCTTGAAGATGGAAACATCAGCATGAACGACGTGGGATGAATAATGAAGAGGAATCGTCAGCCACAAATCCAATTTGCAGGCGTTTCACTAAATGTGGGACATTTGCGTCGAGGGACTTGCTTGTTTGTTTTGCAGGAACGAGAGCTTCCACAAGAGGTAACTCCCGGAGAGTATCATCAATACTTGGCTCCTAGACTCAGTTTGAGAGAAAGGCATAGTCGAATACGATAATGATGATGAGTAACTCAAGTAACGTAGTATCTGACTTGGACGGCGAAGGATGATGATTTCACACGATGTTTGCTTGACAGTCAATCGAGAAAGCCTATCCTAATACGGCAACGACCCACGACGTTTTACCTAATGTGGCGACGAAGTCCGTGTGGGCAGATGCCCTTCCGCCCTTGTCCCACCAACGCTTTTGCTCGAGTGAATGTTTCCAAATGGGCAATTGCCTGGGAGCGGGAGGCTTTCCAAAGCGTGAAGATGCAATATCACAATAATGAACGAAGTAATCATGTATCGCATGCTTTTCGTGGCGGAGCGTTGGGACGCAATCCAAAATACAGTACATCTACTGCAGTGCGCGGCATTTGACATCGGTTCCGCACCCCTGCACCTCCTGGCCTGCCCAGACAGCCACCGACCGGCTTACCCTACGATGGGCCTGGGGATTGCAATTTTACTCGACCCTCCCAGAATTCATCACAGTACAAAGAGGCGACCAGCTGAATACCCTCTCTTCATTTCCTCTTTCCCTCTCCCTTTCATCTTTCGTTATCATCAACTTCATTTGTAATCATCTTCTTGACTACCTCCTGTGTGTCTTCGGCAGCACTTGAAAAAGGAGCACTTCCCTGGCAGAGCGGTAGCCCAAGTTGTGTTAGGGTCCGACACTACGGCCTTATCAGGCTTCGAAATAACGCCGACGAGCATCCTCGCATCAACACACCCACACTCCACTCACCCTTTTTCTTTGAGCGCGGCCCCCCCCCGCATTCACTGAAATGATCACTGGCCCGTCTCCGCTCTCTCACATTATACGGTCCGAATAAGTACTCCAGTTCTCCAGAATACTCCACGATCGAATACCCCATAGTTCACCCGTCGTACCATCAATCAAAACATAGCTGTGTGATTGTGTATCGTCGTCGGCGTTGCCTCGTCGCGATCATGTCTTCGTCGACGCCGTCGTCCTCGTCGTCCGCTGCAGTGCCAGTGCCAGTGCCAGGGCCAGGGCCAACTTCTGTAAAACGGGCCTGCGACGCCTGCCATCGACGGAAGGTTAAGTGCGATGGAGTGACGCCTTGTCGCAACTGCTCCTCCGCTCAGCTTTCATGTACCTATCATGCCATCCCGCAGAAGAAAGGCCCTAAGGGGTCGAGGGCGAAAGTGATCAGCGAACTCCGCGAAACCCAGCGACAGACCACTCTCTCCACGAAGGTTGCAAACCGTTTACACGGTCGGAATAGCCCACCATGTGCTCCATCGTTGGCCCCAACGCCTGGCTTGTTGACCAACGAGATTATAAGGGATTGCATCGAGTTTTTCTTCGCGAACATGTATCCCACGATGCCAATTTTACACAAGGGGAGATTGGAGCAGCAGGCTAGATTTGTGGACCAGGATATCGATACCTACTGTCTGTTAACATCTCTCTGCGCTTTTATGATGATTCAACCTGGAATGCCAATCCCTGGTGATCCCCTCGGACTCGATAGCATGCCAGGCGCCAACCTCGTGTCGGGTACACTGCTGATGGAGGAGACATTGAGGGTCAGAAAGAGCTATGATTATCTTGAAAACTCGACTTTGAATAGCCTGGTCACAAGTTTCTTCCTCTTTGGATGTTATTTTGGCCTAGATTTGCATAACAAGGCATGGTTCCACTTGCGGGAGGCGACCACACTAGCACATATTCTTGGGATGCAGAAGGAAGATACCTATTCACAGTTTGATGCCATTGAAGCGTCGAGGCGGCGTCGATTGTACTGGTTGCTGTTCGTGACAGAACGGTAAGGTCCTTTTACTATTCTTCAGAGGATATACTAATTTCCTCAGCGCGTACGCTCTTCAACGACATCGTCCTTTGAGTCTTCAGGCAACAATTACCCTGCCAACCCTTAATGAAGATCCGACAGAGTCAGCACCGCCGCTGACTGGCTTCATACACCTTGTCTCTCTCTTCCGGCCATTTGACGAGATGTTCATCTCTCTCTGGAACAAGACACGAAGCGATTGCTCTCCAGCATACTTATCTGCCTTGCAAAAACAACTTACCGACGCACTCCCTGCATATTTGAACAGTACCGAGAATCAGGTTGCTGATCTACGGACAAGCCAGCAATGGTTGAGGACTATGGTTTGGCAACTTAGCATTCAGAATGGTTGTTTAAGCGGCGGGAATGACGACCCCAGCATGACGTTCCAGTATCCCGTGGAGATTGCTCGTGACTTGGTGTCTATGACAAGCCAATTCTCACACCACTCGATGGAAGTTCATGGCATCGGCCTTGTAAGTCCCCCCGCGAGAATTGATGCTTTGAATGCATTTGCTGATAATCATGTCGTAGATCGAGAAACTCTTCGACGTTGCATGTTCCCTCACAGATGTTTTGTCGCTCCTCCCCACTCCGGCCGATCCCTTTGTGTTAGGGCCTCGAGACTATCTCAACCAAATCCTTACCCTCCTCTCGACATTACGAAATGGCGACTCGCGATTTCTTCCTCTACTCCTCTCGAAAGTGCATGAAGTTCTCCCACGCCTCGCATCCCCAATGCTTCAGACAGTCCCAGAAAACGCAAACAACTGTGTCCTCGATCACAACATAGACATCTTTGATGGCTTCGGAAACGCTGGCATGGGTGTAGCCTCATCCCTGCCAGTTCAATTCGACAAACGCATTGGGGATGTCGGCGCTAATAACTCACAAGATCATAATGAAACTCCCTTCACAAGCCCTCCAATCATGCAGAGCCCGATGGAGTATCCAAGCCTTTCTCATTACAATGGCTTTCCGGACCTGAGTGTTGGAATGAATGGACAGGGACATGGACAGCCATTACCAACAGTGCCAATGAGACACAACTCTACCTCCAACGGGTTTGCTGTTGTAAGAAATATTCCCGAATTCCGTCATTTACAGAGAGAGGATAACGGAATGGGTGATTTTGGAATGCCTTATCGGTGACACTCAGACCAGGGAACGCGGTAATGGTTATGGCTTATCAATCATCCAGTGTTTTCAGGGCTTGTCCTTGAGGTGCTGCCTCTCAAACGAGAGCGACACCGTACATTTTCTATTCAGCTTTGGTGCAATTCCTTCCGGCTGCGTGTCTTTTCTGTGATACACTGCCTTCAATCCCCACCGAAGCAGTTGGGTGAAACTGGCATCCAGACATATCGTAAATGGCCCATGGTGTACATACCAGTCTTCGGACCTCCGTCGCTGGAGAACATGGGGCTCATCAGCTCTGGACATCAACAGTCTTCGAAACAGCCGAAGAAAATTAAAATCGTTTGCTTTAAACTTAATATGGCGCTACGGGGGAGGCATAGGAAGGACGATCGGAGCATTGAGGCATATTTTGCATTGTAGTGTGTTTTACGTCTGCTCAATTATACAGATTGCAATATGTCATATCATAATTTATGAAATCATGTGTCCATGTCGTCCTAGTAAATGCATAAGGCGTTAACTCCATCAAATTTGTTACTCAAATGAATAGATAACCAAAATCTACAGTGCATGCTAATGTGAACCTAATACATTTCATGAACACACAGGAATATTAACGCTAGTCCTTCGAGCGTGGACGTATTCGAAGACCCTGCTAGAGGAGGATAGATTAGCTATGATTCTCTGCTTGGTTGAATCACGATGTTCTTTTGATAGGACGAATAGTCCAGTGCCTTGTCCATAGGAATCTGAGCGTTTCCGATTCCTGACTGAACTTTATCCCGAAACTCTGCCCCGACCTCCAAAATAACGCCCAGTTCATTGCATTGCCGTCCCGACATCACCATCTCAGTGACTTACTCCTCCATCGCTTCCCCCTTCACAACCACATCCCCTTCTGCTCCATCCGTGGGTGCCTTGCTGACGTTCTTAAGCAGATAGCTGCGCTTGAAATACTCGTTTGGATGAACGATCGTCTCGAGCTGAGCACTCGACCACGTCCCGTCGTCTTTGACCTTCTTGATCTCTCGAGCATGGACGTATTCGAAGACCCTGTTAGAGGATGATGGATTAGCTATGATTCTACGCTTGGCTGAATCGCGATGTTCTAGATATAAGACGGTAATCTAGTAGTTTCTGTTCATAGAATCCAGGCTTTTCGCGAAGTACGTCAGAATTCTGCCCCGACCTCGAGACGACAGGCTACAGCTTGAAAGTGTGAATTACACACAAACGTAACCTTGTCCACAAGAGAATCATAATGGCTGAAGACATAGAGCATGTAGTCATGCACGTCTTGCTAAAGTTGAAAGTGGAGGAGAAGTTGACGTACCTGTTGCAAGCTAAATGGAATTTCTGCTTATCTTTGTCTTCCTTGACACCTCGGAGGACTGACTGGTCTGTGATGCCGGTTTGTTGGAGAAGCGCAGTGAGATTCTCGACGCTGAAATGCCGGTATGGACAGCCATGTGCTTCGCCGGGGCCAGGTTGATGCTCCATGAGGATCTTTTGGCAGCTGAAGGGACTATACCCGTTTCCTCTCCTGTTGCTGTCTCCGCCCACATCGCCGTAGGCATGTCTCACGTTATACCGATACTCCTTGTTGAAGACATCGTCAGTGATTTTAGAGAAGGCGCCTCGCCAGAAGAGCAGGCACTCCTCGAGCGAGAGTCCGATGCCTTTCAGGAAGAGAGTATATTGTAGCCGCCCATAATGCTTAAGGTGAGCGTCTCGGCGGAGGGAACGGTGCAAGTTCTGCATGCAGAGAGGGAAGGACGAGGATAACGAGTCGATTGTTCGGGCGGAGATGTCAGCGGAGATGGATGAGGAGGATGAGGAATAGCTGGCATCTGGAGTTGTGAAGTTTTGAGACAGATGTGAAAGAATCGGGGTCAAGCGGTCATCCTCATCAAGACGGGGAAGGGCTCGTGAGGTAAGCTGTATGAAGGTTAGACTTGTCAATCGAGGCGTTAAGAGAGCAGACATACTTCGAGAGCTTTGTCCAGACGAGAAGTGAATTCTGCAACAACCATGCTTAATTGCTCCCGTCCTGGCACATACGCTTTGCCGTACTTCAACAGCACTTTTCTCGTCTCTACAAGCTCTGGGACACGCTCCCAGTCGACCTTGAACCAGCTCTCCTCGTCCATTCTCTTCACGAAACCCCCACCGGCAGCCACCAATTCAGGACCTAGTTCCCTCTTCTCTTGCTCTCCTACCATTTCCCAGTCAAAGTTGAGACTTTCTACAAAAGCCTGTCTTTCTCGTACATCATCATTTTGGAACCTTAATCTAAAGAGCGAGGTTTCGACGCGCGAGAATCTTCGACGGAGATCCTCGGTTGATGCAAAGGCAAGACGCAGAATGAAATGACTATAATGATCTTTCTGGCGCTCTGCATGTAGCGCAGACGAGGAAGACGAGTTGGCTGAGAGAGGGAGGTATTTTTCGAGGAGTGGCTTCATGTGTGCTGCCGTTTCTGCGGGGGACTTATTTCGGAATGAGCACGCTTCAAGCTCTGCAAGGACTGGACATTGTTGTTAAACCAATTGAGTTAAAGCAGAAAATTACAGTTCTACATACCTCTTAAACGATCGATAGCCCATTGCTCAAACTGCTCAAGTGTTATATCGGCCGTTGGCGGGACTGTATAGAAGTTTAGACGATGGGAATATTGCAATTCTCGATATGTTGGTTGAGCAAATTGCTTCTGGCGGTGGCCTAAAGTGCTCCTCCGCTTAGGATCAATACGAGAAAAGTCTTGTCGGATCATCTTCGTGAGATTGAGGCAGACGGCAACTGTATCACATTGCTCTTGAATTTGGTGTTATATCGCGTTTTGGGAGACGCGTTTTGGTACGCGCGAAAGGCGGTGTTGTCTGGCAGAATAATCGTCCACTTCAACCCATAGCTTCGCTATTTGATGCTCTAGGACCTAATGAACATTGACCAAAGAACTTTTTTTTTTTTTTGCTTCTACAATAATGAGCGTATTGTTTTAAAGTATGAACATCATTTATTACATTCTATGACTCCTGTGCTTGTATTTTACGGCTATGGTTGGAGCCTCAGGTAGCATATTTCAAGTCCTCCCGGGATCAGAAGCACTTCCGAATCCCGGTCGTGCATACTTATACTACGATGTAGCTCATCTTGAGAGGTTCATCATGCTGCAGGTCCTTTTTGCTTAACAATCAATATTGAGTCACACAGCCGTTTTGAGCGTCTTTCCAGGACAGCTGCCTCTCTGATAGGTCTGTGCCTTTGGCTGCATGCAAGGCAGCGACTCCACAGCTTCCAACAACACCTTCCCCAACCGCGGGCCTCTGCTCGTAAAGTATAAGATGGCTCGCTCATATCTTTTGAGTCTCCTTTCTCTGTTCTACATCAACTTTCCCCTCTTTACCTAATTCTATTCTCCTCTCAGCAATGGCAGCACCAACGCACATCAAGAACATCGCCATTGTCGGCGTATAACACTCTTTAGATCCCTCTACGAAACATCGAACTAACATAGCAAAGGCCTCCGGAAACCTGGGATCTCTGATCCTAAAGTCACTACTCTCAGCCAAGAGATTCAAGATCACCGCTATCACTCGAGAAAGCTCCTCTTCAGTTCTTCCCACGGATGGTTCTATCACGGTCCAGAAAGGCGATTATGACTCTTCATCTTTCTTACACGAAGCCCTCAGCGGACAGGATGCTCTTCTGCTTGTGCTGGAATACATGGCGCTCTTCCAGCCACAAGTTAAACTTATTGAAGCCGCAGCCGCCGCTGGTGTGAAGTGGATCCTCCCCACCGAATATGGCACAGATAGTGCAAATGAAGAGATCACAAAAGCAGTTCCATTTAATTCCATAAAGATTGCTCCACGTCTGCGCCTCGAGGAATTGACCCAGACTTTTGAAGGACTGAAATGGATTGGCGTCATCACGAACTTTTGGTTCGACTATGTACGATGACTCTCGTCACGTGCGAAATCGATTGAAGAACCAAACTGACGGACATCCACAGGCCCTCACAGCCGGCTTCTTCAAGATCAACGTGCCAGCGCGCAAAACGACGCTTCTAGACGGCGGTGTCGGAAAATTCAATACCACCACCAAAAGCACCGTCGCCCTAGCTGTGACTCGCTTGCTCTGCCTCCCGGAGACATCTCCATCCGGGAGCCCATCGCTCTCGGATTTTGCGAATGGGTTCTGCTATATCAGCTCCTTCCTGACCTCCCAGAAGGAAATTTTGGAGGCAGTGCAGCGTGTCACCGGCACTTCTCCCTCGGATTGGACAATTGAGGATATTAAAGCTGAAGAGTATATTCAGGAAGGGAAGCAGCGAGTTGCGAAGGGTGATTTTGGTGGGACGGTTAATATCTTGGGAGGGATGATTTTTAGGGGAGGGATGGGTGGGGATTATGAGAGTGTTAAGGGGGTTAGTAATGAGGCTTTGGGGCTGCCAAAGGAGAGCTTGGATGAAGTTGTGAAGGAGACTCTGGGAGAGCTTGCTACAAAAGGATGAGGATTTACTGCCAGCCCTGCTCTTCTTGTCGGAAAACGGCCTCAAATTAAAGCTATCCGAGAGCGCTATTAGCTACACTTTCAAGAGATTCAGTCATGAATCATGATTCAATTATTCAACATCGTCTTTGTAACTTGAGTATCATGAATCTAATATTTCCTCGGCGATTCTATGCAACTCAGGTTCCACCAACCAACACATAAAACGCCAAAAACCCATCCGACCTCCACGAATATACTCCTTGTAATACTCAAATCATAAAGTCACTAAAGGATGCTATCAAGTGCATTATCAATTCCGCGAAAGCTCCACCCGTCGAGCCCATTAGTTTCTAGGTTATACGGATGATACGGATTCCTTTGGCTTTTGCGCCGTATCAGGCCGCACCCATTGGCCTTTGTTGGTGTTGCCTGTTGTGGGTGCAGTGTCACTCCCTATTTGTTTCGCGCTCGATATGTCTTGCATGTGGACTATCAGGCCAATGATTGCCATAATGATGGACAGGGCACTGGCTGTATGTTAGCTTGGAAGCTATAGAGAGCCAAGTCGGAGGCTCAATATTGAGAAGCCCTAAAAGCTGACAGCGCGAGGAAGGCTTAGGTGAAACTCACTATATTATGCATGTGATAACTAACAGTCCCTAGAAGATGAGGTTAGTCTCTGTATGTATATGATGATGCAGAGTGGCGAAGGCGATATGGAGGGGAGATGCACTTACAAAACAAAAGTTAATCGTATCAGTACCCTGTCGATCAAACGAGAAACCAGAAACTGAGTTGTATTCAGTGTAAACCTGTTTAACCGCCACAAACCAACCCGTAATCGCTATGGAATAGTTGCCAGAGAACGAGTCATATGACACATTGATTGGCACCCTGCGAACGACATTAGTCTGAGTAAGAGGGCCTGCAGGGGAGAACTTACCATCCGATTACAAGGACAATTAACCAGAGGATACCAGCGATGACGTTAGAAATAAAGGACACAATGCCAGTAATCGCCTGTGTATGATAGAGATAGGCTTGGGCGAGAGCCAATGCAAGTGTAATGATCGAGAACGTCACCGCAATAGCCCTGACGACCCGTCAGCATAAAAATAAACAGAAAGGATTTATGGGGAAGAACGGACGGTAAAGCGTAGGTGAATGAAGAACAGAAGTCGCTGACCAAGTTGCAATCAAGATTATATACTTGCTTCTCTAAACCGAGAGAGCCAGCCGCCATGATAAATGTAACGACAGATGTTACAAGGTAAATAAAGATCATACACCCCGACCATTTATCTGAAAGAACCTCGGAGCCCATGATGAGAGTACTTAGAGTGAGACTAAGTGATACGCAGAATATGCTTCAACACAGAGAACGAGATATTCGTTAGGAGAGTATTGTGAGACGCGCCGCAAATAATGCGGGAAAGGGATAAGGAAAACATAAGAACTTATATCAGCACCTTGTGCTTATACAGCAAGGTAAAGTTCCTACGGAACATGTAGCGCTGCATGACTCCTTGAATGTATCATGTTAAGCTGTGTTACTGCCCCCATCTCGAGAGGCAGCACTGCCAACTCGATCGATGTCTGTGCGCCTCGCAGCATCCCAAGGGCATAGGCCATCCAACGATACCAAGCTAAGAGACCCAAGCGCTTCTGAAGGTTACATGATGCTTTAGGTAGCCTCCTTGGAGCCTGTCTCTTGATTCGTTAAGAATAAGAGGCTGAAACGTGGAACCAAGCCAACAGCTGTACTATGCTGAAATAACAAACGAACTCCCTCGAACATCGTCGTAAGATTTGTTCAATAATTAGTTCATGAGAGGCACCCAGTCAGCAGCCAGATTCCCTCCAATCCTTTCTTACCGAGGCCTGCAGACCGCTGTACAGTACAAAACACAGGATGCAATTTACGTAGCAACAGCTGGCGACGGGGCATCAACGATCCATCGTTCCTCTCGCCTGAGAGTGGCTCGGCTAGTGCTGTTATTAGATGATGGAGAAGGTAACTTTGATTTGTTTTTGAGGCTATGCAGGGCTGAGCCGTAACTCGTGAGATCCGCGGGTAAGCACGGAAATATGTTATGCCTTTGGCCTAGTTGGAAGACTACATGACTGAGCGAGTAGGGACTGAGGGGTAGGCATGAGTTCTATCTATAGAGGTGACGTCTTCAAGAAAGTATTGTACCAAAGCGCGCTCTGTATTCCATTTGAAAACACTTGAGGCAGTAAGCTGACTTTGGAAGTTATTCACAAGCGACCCGATAAGCGCTGTCGCATAGGCGCGGATGCCTAGACCAGTAACACGCAACGAAGTGCTATTTGGCCAGCTGGCCTTTTCGTAAATACAAACGGATCTACTTATCGAAACACCATTGAGAACTCCCCTTTAGCCGCGAGAGATGAGACAGATATACAGTACACAACCGGTGCGGCCCTAAACCTGTTTCATAGTCCCACACACCAAACACCACCTTCCTATCCTGTCCAGTCCGCATCAATGACAGAAGAGCTCGCTATGCGCGCGCGAATGCATACCTCACCAGCACTTTCCAAGAAATTGATGAAAGTATGAAACCGTCGCAGGACAATGAATCGCTGAAGACCCAACGCCCTTCTTAGCCTGCACAATAATACACTAAGGAATTGCTAGTTCCTCCGCTCCCGCTGTGGCCCAAAATCTGGCTCTGGATGAGCTTTCTTCTCTTTCCTGCCTTTGACTGAAAACTCAGCTAATAGCGACAGATGGTCACTTGGGAAATGGTAATTCGGAAAACCTGGGACGCGTTTCATGTATTCGGCATCAACAGGCCCAAGTAAAGCTGTCACTTCCAGTGCGTTGGTTGAGTACCATATGTAGTCGATAACCCCTGTAAAGCCCGGTGTATAGTTGGTGAATGGCAAAGCTTCAGGAGTGCCATTTAGGCTTGCATAGGAGGAACGAAGAGAAAATGGATGCTGTATACCGTCCCGAGTGAAGTTGCCGTATTGGAAGCTGCTGAGGTCCGTATGGTCTGGCCTGACTGAGCCATGAGCGAGAAGGTCATAGACCCCAGAACCTAGCATTGAATTGAAGTCGCCACAGATGATGAGTGGCAGCAGTGTGCTGCTCGTGTATTCCATGGACGGAGCAGGTTCTGGCAGAGGCTCCTCAGGTACCTCAGACTCGCCATCATTCTCCTCTGAGAGGGAGTATGTCTTCTTGTCTCTGCATGGTGGCCATCGAGCATACTTTTCCGCAAGCTTGGTCAGGTTTTCCATGAGAATTGCGGTTTGTATCACTTTAACATCCGCGTAGACAGGGTTCCAGAAGATGTGAGCATTGACAACGATAATTCGCGCTCCAGTAAGCCTCTCTTCGAAGAAAGTCACCACAGCAATGTCATCTCTTGGCATGACGCGATTGAAAATATCGTGCTGATTCTTCATGTCTGGCCGATTAATTGCGATGTTTGCGAAATCAATGAGCTGCTTATCGAGTAGGATATATTTGCTTGCTTTGTAAAAGGTTGCACAGCCATCTACTACTTTGGCATCTTTCTCAAACATTGTCCTTGCTCTTGTTTTTGGCCAGAAGACACCCTTATAGTCATTATATGCTAGCTTCATACTGAAGAACTCTTTGAAGCTATCCATATCAACCTCCTGGAGACAGATGAGATCGGCTTCTGATGATTGTATTTCCTGTAGGATTTGTTCCTTACGATACTCCCAAGCTAAAGCACTAGTAGGAGTATAACCATATTGTTGGTTGGTTGCATATTTGTCACAGAGAGTGTTCCAGGAAAAGACTTTAAACCGGTCCTGGCTAGCAGATGCAGGTGCACCGTCCTGGAGATCAAGCATTGCTCGTGATGCTGGGGGAAGCGGGACTGATATTGATTAGCAAATCAATCCTAAAGTAAATATCAAGATAGGCAACGTACCAGGAGCTTGTTCACGGAGGTGATGAACAAGGGCTTTGGTTCCATGCTCCATGATCTCCTGTTTCATCGCGGCGTCTAGTGGGTTGCCTTCGATGCCGAGCATTTCTAATTGGTAGAGCGAGCCCAGTTCGTTTGGTAAAGTACGGATGTTGTTGTCGAAAACGAGAAGCTGTTTGAGATACACGCACATCCCTAGTTCGGGTGGCAGCTCCGTTAGGGCATTATTGGATGCATCGAGGTGCCTTAATTGTCTCAGTTTGCCGATAGCCGCAGGTAGTTGTGAGATCTTATTAGAGGCGATGTAGAGGTCATTCAAAAAGGTATATGAAAACACAGGTGCCGTCAGAACCCGTATCCCTTGACCACTCATGTCCATGTTATGCCAATCCTGTCGTTTAACCGAGCCCTCCAGATTGGATGGCCGTCCACGGTCCTCTACCTCATCTTGTGCTGCATTCATGGCTACATTTGTTGGTGTAATTTCCGAAGGAATACTCCGATTCTCATGGCCTTTCATTCTTGCGTAATAATTTGGCGCATGTTGCTCTATCATCATAGCATGAGCTCGCTCGGTTTCTTTGTGTAGCTTCAACTGCTCGGCCCAGTGTTCAGAGATTTGTTGAGTCTGACCTCCTCGACTTGTGGTCGCGTGGCCATTCTGGAGATTGCTGGGAGTAAAGCTCGGAGTTGTATTAGAGAGCACGCCGGACGAGTAGCTTGTGTGGTGACCTAGGACATTCCCACTCCCAGTATTTGTTGTATGATCTTGCTGAAGATTTTGATGATGCTGTGTATGCGGCTGTTGTTGATGAGTGTTTTGATGTTGGAAATTGTACATCATGGGCATACGTTGCCCGCTCGGCGCACCGTTGATTCGGCCATGTTGTCCTTGTTGGTGGCTTTGACCGAACATTCCGTAGAGGTTCTGACTGGGTGAGGTCAAATCTGGAGATCGAGATGGAGAGGGGGTGTCAGTGTTGAACGCAGATCGTATATTGTTCGGAGGAGAGCCGTTACGGGCAATATGTCGTGGATGTTGTTGTGGGTAGTAATAACTCCCAGCACTCTGCTGTTGGAATCTGTAACCATCGGCCATTTAAAATCGCCGTGGTTGAGACGAGGCACGGCGATGCTCAGTTAGGAATAATATTGGCGGTAATTTTAGGAGGCTGGGAGAAATCGCAGAGAAAGTAGGCAGTCGGAGTTTTCTTCGCCGGCACATAGGTCTGCGTTAAGAGTTATCTTCGGCATCGACTCCTATGTAAACGCGCAGGCGTAATGGTCTTCGGGGGCCCGCACAATGGGACTGCACAGTGACTTGCCCGCCGTTCTGACTTGACTGTGGAGCGTAAACTCTGCCCAGGGAACGCTTGGCTGGCACAAGAAGAGCTTTGACAACCCTATGTCAGAGCTTGGAGTCAAGTATCCCTTTAAGACGTCCTGGTACTCGTCCGAAGTCAGCAAAGAGTTCCCACAATGGGCGCAAACTAGATTGAGGTTTGCAAGTGAGGGCAGACAGAGTAGCCGTCTTACTGTAGGCTTCGAATTGATGCTTCTGTCGGTTTATAGATCTCAAGAATTGATGTATGGCTGTTTAGCTGAGTGAATTATGTTTGCAGCGTGCCTTGGCTTTGAGCTGTCGTTGAAGCTCATGCAAGCTGCGCTTGGAAGTAATTCCGCTAGTTTCGGAATGTTGGGGCAGTAGTCACGTGACGTGGATTACCTCGTTAAAGGTAGGGTTATCGATAAAGCTCCAAGACATATGCCTGACATGCTTGCGTCAACTCGATGTGACGAACTTCTAAAAAGTGTTTCTAAGTCTCATATTTGCTGCTTAGTATTGACCAAGTACTGACTAGGTACTGACTCTAAATCATCCTCGAAACTGCCCAAAGGTGGTTCGGTATAAGCTGACCCATAACTATTGGTGTCAAGGCTCATGCTTTGGGTTTGGAAGCAAGGATAGCCACACTCCCAGAAAACCAACATCTGCTTTGACCCTCATGTCGATGAGACTCGCTATCAGCTGCCCTCCTACTGACAGCAGAGCTCGCAAGTTGGGAATAGCTAAAAGTCATATAATAAACGACGGGCGATGTCGGAACCGGACGCAGCAAATGCATCATAACCTCACAATCACATCGAAGGCCAGATTATCAATCCTCAAAATTCGTCGTCACCTCAATACAAAGTTACACCAGTGGACATCGTCGGAGCATTCAGGAGGCAGTTGGTCCTCAGCTCCGAAGCATAAGCGGTTTATATTGATGTAGAAATCTTTCCTCATCCCATTGGCCTGAGTTGCTGCATGCAGTTTTCGCGGCAACAATTCAAATAACTTGCATATCACCATTTCCGTCTACCAACGCAGGATCATGCCTGCTGTGATTTAAATTATATCTGCGCCTCCAAGTAAAACCATGTACTCAGCTCGCCTTATGGTAGTAACAGTGTGCCATCCAGAACATACATAAAAGATGTTTTAAGACGCCTCTTATGCATTGTTATCTAGAGTATCAGTCTCAAGATGAGAAGTAGAGAAACGAAGCGAGCAACGGGGTTGGAGGCGGCATGGTAAGAACCAGGAGAGCCCAAGCACGCTTCGAGGCCCGCCCCGCCTCCCACCACCCAACATCCCCAGGTTTTCATCTCGTACTAGATCTGAACGACATCCACTTATGCAGCATCGCTTGCTCTAGGGTAGAGACGGGCCTTTACGCAGCTAGTTGCTGGAAATGGAACCCCGTCTCTCCGAGGTGTGTCCTCAAGCCCACGGAAGAGCAGCTAATGGCACCAATCAAAAGTGGCAACCCAGCGTCGTAATAAGCGCAGTGGCTTCAAGCCCGAAACCTCTGCTGCTGCCGGGATGCACACATATTAGACCGAAGCGGGGAAGGTACGTGCAAGACATCATCAATTTGACCTGGAGTGTGGCAGCCTAGCCATTGACATGCAGCGTGTGCCTTCTAGCTGTCAAGTGCCTGACCTGATGGGCTGCAGGCGGACCACACAAACACACAAACTCCAACACACACTTCCTGTGAATTTTGCCATGAAAGTGGAGACTTGTTAATTATTATCAAATCTACCGCATGGGTCATGTGTGAAACAAAAGAAAGATTGATCCGTCAGACCGTCGCCGTGTCTAGTTCCCATCCTCATCCGTTAAGTAAGGTGCTACCCGCTGTTGAAAGTGTCTACTTTTATGGTCGACAAGATCCTCGCAGCCTCGTTCTCAGCTCCCTCCCCATGTCCCCTCTTCTCACCAATGAGCTACTGGTCGCGTTGCAGTCGCATGCTCTTTGTCCAATTCCGGCTGGACCAATTACATACATGCCCTTATTAAAAAGATGAAACTTGCATTTCTATGGTGAAGGCAGAGCCTTGGGCAAGGGGACCGCGTGTGGAGAGGACGCACAGTATCACTCCGTACCTCCTCCTGGCGCGCCCCCTACCATGATACATACATAGTCGCGACTTGTCCAGACGATTTGTACTACCGAATGCCCTCGAGCTCACTGCAAGAGTCGTACTTGGCGGCTC
>Ga0335072_10003226_pt1 | contig 24658 bp, 23 predicted proteins | sample Lox_Sample_21_FD_206725 | JGI IMG/M metagenome (GOLD analysis project Ga0335072, IMG submission 206725) | Soil microbial communities from Loxahatchee National Wildlife Refuge, Florida, United States - Lox_Sample_2.1 | ecosystem: Environmental > Terrestrial > Soil > Wetlands | place: USA... | reverse complement strand
CCTTTTGAATTTGATCGAAGTCCAGTTCGGCAATGAGCAATTCGTCCTTGTCGCGGCTAGCCTGCGCGACAATTTTGCCCCGCGGGTCACAGAAATAACTCTTGCCGTAGAATTCTCCGATCTTCCAGGGCTGCTCGAGTTCCCATAAGTACTCGGACAGACCAGCAACGGTACCGGAAGGGTTAAAGACAATCTCTGCGCCGTTCAGCCCTAGGATGCATGCGCCTTCGGGGAAGCGACGGTCGTAACAAATGTAGACGCCAACGCGGGCGTACCGCGTCTGAAAAACCGGATAACCAGAGTTGCCGGGAGTGAAATAGAACTTTTCCCAGAAGCCCGGGTGACAATGCGGTATGTGATGCTTGCGATATTTGCCGAGGTAGCGGCCGTCGGCGTCAATGACCGCAGCGGTCTTGTAATACACTCCGGTCATTTCGACTTCATAGACGGGAACGACCAACACCATCCGGTGCTTCTTCGCGAGCTTTTGCATGCGCGAAACGGTTGGCCCGTTCGGAACGGATTCGGTAAGCCCGTACCATCGCGTTTCCTGTTCAGCGCAAAAATACGGACCATAGAACAATTCCTGGAGACCTAAAATCTCGACCTTCTTCTTGGCCGCCTCGCCGATCAAGCCTTCGTGTTTGGCGATCATTTTCTTTTTAAAAGAATGGTTGACATCTATCTGATCATTTTTTCTATGCCGAACCAAACAATGCCCGGGTTGACTGTGGCGCTAGTGATTCTAGGAGTCACGGTGCCGATTTTGCGCGAACATCACCGACTGCTGAACATCTAGCTGCTAGGGATTGCCGACGTAATCGGAAAAGTGTGTAGTAGAACTCATTTCTCTTTTGCTTTGTGCTCAGACGCCAAACGAATGTAATAACGTGCGCCCCCGACGCTCATCTGCATGTCCTGGGCAACCTGAATCTTGAAATCGCCGTCTGCGTCTTCCGCCTTGGGCTTCCTTCCGTAGAGTTTCTCGAAAGCCTCTATGAATCTATCAACGCGCTCCGTGTTGTTTTGCATTTCCACCCGAACCTGTCCGCCTTCCGCAAATAATCATACCGCCAGTTACCTTGACCTCCTCCCAATTTCACCGGTCGAAGTACGGCTTGGTGCGGCAGATACGATTATTCTCTTGGACTCCTCGCTGGCTCGCTGCGCTTGGCGCGACCTCCGACGATCGCGCGCGCGCCGATTTCTGGCTCTGGCTCTTTCGATACCGTCGGGAGAGCCGTCCAATTCTCTTGGAAGCGATCTCTACGCACGCGGCCCAAGCAGACCTCCACATGCTGCGTAACCCAGCGGCGCTCCGATGGTTTCTGGCGCATGCCGCTCGTACCAGTTAGATCGCGTGCGGGCATTTTGCACGACCTAAATCGCCGCAAATCGTACAGCAAGGCCAATCAGAATGATCCCCCCGACGACTGCTGCTGAGACGCTGAACCCAGGCGAACGGCGGTGGGCGTCAGGCAGAAGGTCGCCAGTTGCCGTGAACAGGAAGAATCCAGAAGTCACTCCGAGAACGAGCGCAAGTTGGTGTGATGACATGGCAGAGACAACGACTAGGGTTCCGCCCAAAATGGGCGCAAGGGCGTCTGCAACTAAGAAAGCGAAATCCTTCTTTTCAGGTGAGCCGCCACGTGTCACCAACAGAATCGTGTTTAGTCCATCGGTGATGTCGTGTACGATGATCCCAACTGCCACGACTAACCCTGCTCGCCACGAAATCAGCGCAGCGGCTGCGATTGAGGCTCCGTCAATTGTGCTGTGCGCGATCAGTCCAACCGCACTCATACGCCCTACGTGACGGTTGGCTCCGCAGTCGCCATCTGGACATACTTGCAATGCGAGAAACCGCTGTCCGAGATAGAAGATCAGGAAACCAAACACGGTCAATGCAAGGACTTCTCGGCTGGTCCAGCCGCGTTGGCCCGCAGTCTCAATGGCTTCAGGCAGCAGGTCGAAGAACGTGGCACCCAGCAAGACACCCGCTCCGAAACCGAGCAACAGGTGGACATGACGGCGGGCGTGAAGAGCAAGCCAGCCACCGATTAGAGTCGAAAGGGCCGCGAAGACGGTCAACAATATTATTTTCACAGGATTCTTTAGCGAGAATGCTGAAAAAGAGGCATGATGTTTTCAGTCAAGCCACTCAATATGCTCCTCAATCCACCTTACGACCGGTGGCCAGAACACGAGCAAGCTCACGATAATCGGCAACGCGATCCCAACGACTACGAATGATGATTTCGGAGTCGCAAAACGAGATTTGTCCAATATGCGCAAAACGCCTTGTTTGGGTTCCCCAGGCTTCTTTCATCGCTTTCTTCCTGGAAGAAGCCGGGCCGAATTCAAGATAAATGTAAGCTCTGAGGCCACATGAATGAAGGCCGCGAGTAGGGGATTGAGCATACCAAACGCGGCCAACCCTACGCCCACACTGTCCACGGCCAAGGTCCCCGCAAAGTTCTGCATGATAGTGCGATGGCAACGACGGGAAATCTTGATCGTATCCACCAATCGCAGGAGATTGTTGCCAATCAGCATGATCTTTGCACTCTCGCGAGCAACCTCAGTACCCGACCCCATTGCAATACCGACCGTTGCTTGCATCAGTGCCGGCGCGTCGTTGATTCCATCGCCGACCATCGCGACCTTTTGACCACTCTTGACCAGCTGTCTAATGACCTCGCTCTTCTGATCCGGTAGGACTTCTGCGTGGATAACGTCAATGCCGACGTCTTCGGCAATCGATTCTGCTACAACTTTGGCGTCGCCAGTCAAAAGGACTGTGCGAATTCCCAGAGCATGAAGTGCGGCCACTGACTGCTTAGCTTCCGGTCTCAGTGTGTCCGCGATCCCGATGGCACCGAGATACACTCCATCACAGGCGACCAATATCTCTGACGACGGATCTGGATGAGACCCTGCCCCGTTAAGGGAAATATTGTTGTCCCGAAGAAACGCTCTATTTCCTACCAGAATTCTCCGGTGATCCACACGGCAATCGATCCCCTTGCCCGGAGCGTATTTGAACTCTTCAGGTGCAAATACTTCCATTTGGGCTTCCGCGGCCTTGTTTACGATGGCCTTGCCTAAAGGATGTTCCGATCTCTGCTCGGCAATTGAGGCGATTTGAAGAACTTCCCGCTCCGTGTGTCCATTGGCGGCTAGGATCGAAGTGACTTCAGGATTTCCGAACGTCAGGGTGCCGGTTTTGTCGAAGACCACGGTGTCCACCGAACTCAGGAGTTCGAGATACAAACCGCCTTTGATGATTGCACCTTCACGTGCTGACCGCCCGATTCCTCCCAGAATCGCCAGAGGAGTTCCGGCTGCGATTCCACAAGCTCCGGCAACAATGATGACAGATATCGTCGAGGTCAGATTGTGAGTAATGATGAACGTCAGGACGGCACAACCGAGCGCAAACCAAACGAGATAACCTGCAAGCCGGTCTGCGGTTTTTTGGATCGGAGCACGTGAGCGTTCCGCTTCTTCAACCGCGTTGAGAATGCGGCCAAACGCTGTGTCGCGCCCAATCCTGCTGACCCGGATCTCCAGTGCGCCAGACTGATTGACCGTGCCTGCGAAGACCGATGTGCCGGGAAGTTTCTCGACCGGAAGAGACTCTCCCGTTATCGTGGCCTGGTCTACAAACGAATTGCCCCCGACCACGTCTCCGTCAACGGGTATACGTGCTCCAGGATTGACCTCAATTATTTCGCCCGGACGGATGCTCTCAGTGCTGCGTTGTTCCGCCCTACCATTTGTCCGAACCGTAACTTCATTGGGAAGTAGATTCAAGAGCTCTCGAATGGCAGTGCGACCGCGCCGAACCGTCAGGCCTTCGAGCACCTCTGCGATCAGCACAAACAGCACAATGATGAGCGCCGTGAAGAACTGGCCAATTGCCAGCGCCGCAAGAATTGCGATGGTCATGGAAAGCTCCATCGTCATCCTGCGTTCCATCACATTTTCAGCCGCTTCCTTGAGAATCGGATAGATTCCGATCAAGGTGCCAACGATTCCTATAAAGCTGACGTGAGCAAATGGCTCCCATACCCGAAACCAGACGAGGGCTGCCGCAACTGCCACCAAAGCGATTCGTATTCCTTCCTGCAGTTCGAATCCATGGTCGTGACCCTCATGGTCGTGAGCATCATCGTCAGCCTTCATGGCAACCGATTCGGCAATCGCAGGAACAGCAGTGTCAGTTGGCAAACTTTCCCTTACGTGTGGCATATTTTCCCCGATCGTTTGAACTCGACTTCACTTCAAATAGGACTTAGCAATGCTGATCACATCGTCAACTGCATTGCTCGTGCGTGACTTTTGCTTGTGGCGACGCTCGACCAAATGGAAGCGAATGTGTCCTTCCAAAACCTCTGACATCAGTCCATTAATCGAGCCACGGCAAGCGGCAATCTGCTGAAGAATCTCCTCGCATTCGCTTTCGTTTTCTAGGAGGCGCTCAACAGCCTCGATTTGGCCGCGAACCCTGCGAACGCGGTTCAATAACTTTTCCTTGTCTCGAATTGTGTGTGCCATACTGGCTAGGAGTATATACTGGGGAGCAGTATTATTGGAATACTGAGAGTCTGACAATCGAATGAACGAAATGGGCGGCGCGTGCTAACCACGAAGCGAAGAGTAATCGCTCAGGTGTTTGTCTGTCAGGGCTGTTGTTGCGGTCGGGTCGAACGCGGACGCCCCGAAGTGCCGGTAGAGTGGTTAAAGCAGGAATGGAGAAAACGCGGTCTGCTCAAGCGCGTTCAGCTTTCGGTAAGCGGATGCCTCGGCCCCTGTGACGTGCCGAACGTCGTCTGGATTGTCACCCCAGCGAAAACAGTGTGGCTGGGAAACATCTCAACGCGAGATCAATATCAATCATTGCTGGACTGGGCCTCGCGCAGCAAGAACCTGGGTTGCGCGGTTGACATTCCAAAAGACTTGCTGGTTCACCTGCTGGAGGACCCAGTGTCGCGTTGACTTGTCCTCATCACGACCTTATGGGACCTCGCGCGTGTCAATTCGGATGGTTGAGGGGTAATTGGGCGATGAAACGGGAAGAATCCCTTTCTCCTTCTTTATTCACGTTTCGTTTGCATTTTTCCTCGATTGATCACAATTAGTACTACATTTTTACGACAGTTGAAGCTACGGCAAAGGACGCGCCGTTCAGCATTTCCCCAACGAGTAACTTCCGTGTAGCCCAGATCGTGATACAAGCGCGTTTCAGGGGACGTATTCGCGATTAGCGTGGAATGCAAGCTCGCTGAGCGACTTAGCCTGTTGGCAACAGTTGACAGCAGCGTATTGATCGGATTCTCTCTATGGTCCGAGCCGATTTGCGAGAGATACCGAATTGAACGGATGATAACGGTGTGCCCGGCAATAGTCGCACACGACACTCGTGCGATTAATGGAAAAGAATGGAGACCTGGAACATGAAGCCCAATGAGCCCAGCCGCACAGCCCTGATACCCGCCCGCCAACGAGCTGCTCATCAGGTGCTCGATCACGGCTCAATCCTCTATGACGCATTTGCCATGAAAATTCTGCGCGAAGATGAAAAGGACGTGCTGCAATTTGCGAACGCACACGCCCTGGCCAGCATCGGACGTCTGCTGACTATCGCGCGAAGCCGGATTGCGGAAGATGCTTTGGCCGGAGCTGTGGAAAGAGGGACCCGGCAGATCGTTATTCTTGGCGCGGGACTCGACACGTTTGCTCTGCGGAATCCCCATGAAGCACAACAGATTCGTATCTATGAGGTGGACCACCCCGCCACGCAGGACTGGAAACGCGAGCGCCTGGCTAAAGCTCAACTCGCGCTTCCGCCATGGCTTATTTTCGTGCCAGTCGATTTCGAGCGGGACGATTTAGGGGAGAGGCTTGCCAGTGCAGGCTTTCAGCAGAACTCGCCCGCGTTTTTTACCTGGCTTGGCGTTGTGCCATATCTGACACAGGAGGCTATCGGCAGCACCCTGGATTACATGGCGTCAATCCAAAACTCGGAGGTGGTGTTCGACTACATGGAACCGCCCGAGGCATTCTCAGAAGAGTTCGCGGAATTATTGACGGAGCGGACGAAACAGCTTGAGAAAATTGATGAACGCTGGGCCAGCCATTTCGAGCCGGCTGGAATCGCAGCATTTCTTCGCTCGCACGGATTTTGTGACATCGACGACATCAATTTCCAGGAGATCAAGTCCAGGTTCGGCCGCGCTGTTCAAGGGCTCGCGCACGGAAAGGCTGGTCTTCATGTGGTCCACGCTAAACACTAGCCAAGCTGCCAAGAGGGGCGCGCACGGGAACAATATCACTGACTGCCGGCCCGCGTTCCGAGCAGAACGAGCAAGCAGTTGCGTTGTTGCCCACTCGGACGTCACGTGTGAGTAAAGACATTCAGATCGGAACCGGCAAGCGGGTCCGGACCCTGGGTTTCCTGCGGGTCGTGAACAAGCGCATTATCGCCGATGCACTCACTTTTGAGAGGTTGAATCTGTTTGTCGTGAAGACGATGCTCAGGGCATTCACAGAGAACTCGGACTGTTGTCTTCCGCCAAGTTAATCGACTGGCCAGCACCGAGCCGTGTGGCTGAAAGCTCAATTCGGCTGACCGATCCTGCGGAGTCTCACCCCACAATCTCTGCCCCTGCCGTGATGGACAAGACCAACTGTTTGGTATAAACGACGAGGAAGAGCGACCCCGCCTCGGATGTCGCCCGATGTTTGGAATAAGCTCTTTCGAGCCCACTGAACCTGCGTTCCAGTAGTTATCTGCCTGCAAGAATCTCAAACGACACCGATGGCTGGAAAGCGGTCCGTCTCATTAAGTAGGTCTTCCGCTGGAGCCGCGCAAACGTTTCTCTGCAGACGGCAAGAGGGCAGCGAGGATGCGGCAGTCGGCGATGCGACCTTTTCCCGGACAGCCATTCTTGATGCGGCGCACTTGCGCCGCAAGCCGTCGCAGGTCGGCAATTTTCGCTTCAATCTGCTTCAAGTGATTGTCTGTGATGCGATCGATGCCCGAACATCTCCTGCGCGACTGAACCGAAAGACGTAGAAGATCCCGGAGTTGGTCCAGAGTAAAGCCCAGGTCGCGACATCGCCGAACGAACTGAAGGCGGCGCAGGTGTTCCAATCGATAGATTCGATAATTTCCTTCTGTGCGCGGCGGGGCGGGCATGAGTTTCACGTGCTCGTAATAGCGAATCGTCACCACCTTGACTCCCGTGGCCTTCGACAACTCTCCGATGCTGAACCGCTCGTCTGAATTCATGTGCTTGACCCTATAGGCACTATAGACCTCATGCTCGAACAGGGCGAGGCTACCATGAACAGCCGTTGCCAAAACAGGATCGCGGTCAGCACCTCTATCCGCGCTTCCTGGAAAATGCGATACGAATTTCGGGAGGCATGTCGGTCATGAAATTGGCGCTTTTGGGGGCCTTGCTACTGTGCTGCACCAGTGCTTTCGCTCAGTCGGTGGACGAGGAGCCGAAAGAAGTCGCGGTCGTCGAGCTTGGAGGAGCTGCTGAGCGGAGTCTCACCGAGGGTAACTCGAGCTTCGGTCCGACAGTTGCGGTTGAGGTTACCCCCATTGAGAATTGGCTGGAACTTGAGGCGGGCGTTACCCCGCTCTTCAGGCGGCACTCAACGGAATGGAGCACCGACCTCCTCTTCAAAAAACCTTGGACCTTTTCTCCGAAATTTGAGTTCATGCTTGGTATTGGTCCCGAGTGGATTCACACAAACGCGTACGGCAAAAAGATGAACTCCGCTGGTCTCGAGTTCGCCCCTGATTTCATGTTTTGGCCATCCAAGAAACACAGATTCGGCTGGTATTTCGAACCGGCTTACGACTACAAATTCGGAGCGGGGCATGAGCACTCACTCGGCATAAGCGGAGGGCTCCTCATTTCTATTCCCTAGCGTTGCATCAATGAACGACTCGGCCAGTTTGGATTTGGCGTCCCCGACACGTGGACGCGTGGCCCTTGCCTGAATTCATTCTGCTCTGTTTGTACTCACCACTTTTCATTTGTTTTGAACAATATAGCGCGCTGTGATTTGCAACAAAGTACCTCATTTGCAAGCTAGAGTGCACCGAGAGTGCACCGGCGATAAAGTCCTTTCACCTTTTCAGCGAAACTAATTCTTACACATTACTCGATGTCCTGAACGCTTTCGCGGAGCTTTTCAATGTCCGCTTTGATCTCAAGAGACAACCCCGTGATTGCTAGAGCTTCGCTTTCGACACCAGGCGTTTTTGAGAGCATCATGTTGACCTCCCGGTGCATTTCCTGCAACAGGAAATCGAGCTTCTTCCCTAGTTCTCCAGTGTCATCCAGCAATTTTGTGAATTGCGTGAGATGGCTCTGCAGACGATCTATCTCCTCAGTAATGTCACTCCGCTGTGCGAGAAGCGCTGCCTCTTGCGCCAAGCGCATTGGCTCCAAGGTTGTACCCTTCAGCAGTTCTTTCAGCCGCACTTCCAGCCGTCTCGCGTATGCGGGGCGCAACCTCTTTACCAGGTCGCAGATTCGTACACATTGATCTGCGATCTTGTCTACCCGTGAAGGCAATTCCTGTGTCAAGCGTTGACCTTCGGCCCGGCGCGTTTCGTCCATTCTGACCAAGGCGCTCTGAAGAAGCGATTCGAGTAACTGCCCCAATTCCTGCTGACGCTCTTCGCTGTCGGGAAACACGGAGGCCGTATCACCGATGACCCCGGGCAACCGGAGTAAGGCAACAGTATCCAGTTCGCTTTTCCCTCCCGTCCTATTCCGGAGGTCTTCGGCGGCAACCATGTAACCTTTCAGAAGCTCCCGGTTAACCCTGATTGCCAGCTCTTCATTGGGCTCGACCATGATGTGCACATCCACGTGTCCTCGGCGGATTCTGCTTCGTACCGTCTGGCGTAGCTGGTGTTCGAATGGGTCCAAAGACTCAGGAATGCGGGTCTTTACATCCAAGAACCGGTGGCTGGTACTTTTGATGGCAATGCGGATCGCCCAACCCGCGAAGTTCCCGTGCACCATCCCATAGCCATTCATCGACCTGCATTCAGCATTGCTCACAGGGTTGGCGCGACCTTCGGCAGATATTTCAATGGTCACGCTTCCACCCGTTGGATGCTGCGAAGCGAGGCCCTGTGCTGCTTGTGTAGGACACTTGCGTGATGGCTTCAAATAAAGTGTCGAGGGCTAGAGGCAGGACCGATGAGTCCGGTGCATCGCTGCTGCCAGCGTGAATGAGCTCGTGGCCGGATGAATCGGTAACCGTGAAGCGCCTCCATCCTTGGCGGCCCTCGGTGGTCCGGTAGGCTTCGAACCGCACAAAAATTCGTCCATCGATGCCCAGCATCGATGTGCTGGCTATATCCCCGAGGGCTCGCCATTGCGTTCGCCCGGACCGTGTCCTGCTCGTGAGCCAGCTCAAGAACCTCAATCTTCTCCGTTCAGGAGATTGCTGGCTTCGGTACGGGTGTTCGCTCATACCACTCACCTCAGAAAACAACGGAAGTCCCTTAATTCGTGAGCAGCGAATGAATCTCTTCTTCTACGTTTGCAATGCGAAGCAGCTTTTCCTCTACCGCTGCAGTGCCACGGCTCTTTGCTTCTCGTGCGTGCTCGAGTGCCACCGTTGCCATGCGCGTGATTTGGTGCAACAGCTTGCGGATTTCCGCTTCCAGCTGGCCCTGGCTTTCTTCAACACGTTCCAGGAGGTCCGACTGCACGCGCGAGCTGTTCATTTCCAGCAGATATTCCAGAAATTCCATTGCGCGGTTCGCGATGACGGACCGAGCCCCGACTAGTCCGAGAACGATATCGGCGACGTAGCGCACCGGCGACGCGGGTTGCGCGATATTGATCAGCTCCTCGAAACGGAACCGCGATACGACCCGAAAGCCCTTTTCCGAATTGAGGGCATTCGGCATCCGCGAGAGTTCCGGAATTCTCGACTGCGAGAGCTTCGTCAGAAAGTCGTTCCCGATATTCACGAAGCGTCGCGCTACGGTCCGGTATTCTTCCTCGGCATAGGCTTGTTCTTTCGTAAGCCAGGGCAAGACGCGGTTCGCGGCTATGGTTTGGGCGGCATGCATGACCTCGCGCCGGTATCTCGGTCCAAAGTGCTGGTGAATGCTGCGGAATTCTAGGCTGGCTTCTGTCTTGGCTGCCTCCAGATTCGCATTTAAGAAGCTCTTCTTGCGATCTAGAAATAAATCCGACAGTCGATGCTTTTCTGCCATGAACAGATAGCCCATTTCGCGCAGTGACCGTTCGGTTTCGGCAATGGTCTCGCGCATGGAAGCGATCCGACGTTCCGACTCTTCGATGGGTCGCACCAGAGCCTCACGTTCTTCCAATGTGACGGAAAGCATTTCTTCGCCTAGGCGTTGCAAGCCGCGCATGCCTGCCGCCCGGACGAGCGTGCGGCCGGACTCGTCCACGAGCTTCTGAAGCGATGCGACGAAAAGATCCCAATCCCAGCCTGATTTTTTCTGCTGGAGTCGCTCGAACGCGCTGATTTCGTAAATACACTCGACGGGACGAGACAACCGCTTCTCCAGTACCTTGCGCGTGAACGGTACCGCGATCTGCCGTTCCGCCTCTGTGGCCCGGTCGGCCTTATTGAGAACCACGATGAGCTGGCGCACGTGCTTGCTGACTTCTTCGACCAACGCCATTTCTTCCCCGGCGATTGGCGGGTCGGCACCAACCACGATGATGGCGGCATCGATCTGGGGGACAAACGCCTGGGTTGCGGCCGTATTTCCGGCGAAGATCGAGCCGAGACCGGGCGTGTCGACCAAACACATGCCGTCGGCGAGAAGAGGGCTCGGGAGAAACACTTCAACGCCGGCGACTCTTTTGGCGTTTTCCGGGTTGTTTTCTTCGGATACGTATTCGATCAAATCTTCGGGTGCAACATCCGTCCAACTGCCACCTTGAAAACGAACACGCGCACTCCGTTTTTCGCCGAAACGCAAGACGGTGGGAACCGTTGTGATGGGTACGACGCCCGTTGGCAGGACGCCGTCTCCGACAAGGGCGTTCAGCAGCGTCGATTTTCCGCGCTTGAATTGTCCGATGACGGCGACGTAGAAGCGCCCTTCCATTACACGCTCGGCGAGGCCTTTGCTCTCTTCCTGAACTTGTTCGGCTCCAAATTCGTCTGCCAGTTCGCCCAGACGCGTAAGCTTGCCAGCCAGATCGACTACTTCACACGGATGGGCGTTCGCGTTTCTGGTGCTAACGGTGATGTCTTCCGGTACAGGACCCATGCTGCGTTCTCCGTTGTAATCGTTACATTCCGTTGGTTCGAATCTCAGGCTGGTGGCAGTGGTTCATTAGATAGTCCACGTGCAGCAATTTCGTCTTGATGCGGCCCTCGAAGTGATAACGCGTATCTCCCGCTGCCTCGCACATCTTCAGGATGGCTCCCGGGAGCAGGCCGCTGAATTTCAAGATGTCTTCACGGAAATCCTCCAGATCAAACCGCGATAATCCGAACTTTTCGATGCCCCATTCCAACAGTTGACCCGCCGCGGCGCCCGGCAACGGACCAACGTGCAATCTCTGACCGTCGTTCCAGTAAAGCTGTGCGGCATGCCCCAGCTCCTTGTATGTCCACCCCGAAGCGAAGCAGTAAATCGGTGTCTCCTGGTTGATCATCAGCTCTTTGACGATTCGCGTTAGCACGTGCGTCATCGGTGCGAGATCTTCAAGGAAGATCCAATACTCATCTTCGCCCGCGGCTCTGTAGAGCAGCCCCCGCAAACGCAGGCTTGTCTGCTGGTCGACCCAGCGCCGAAAAGAAGCTCCATATCCCGTCTCCGAACGGAATTTCGAACGGAACAACGGGGCTTCTGCGAATCCGTACGCGATTCCACGAAGAACATCGTGTGGGCTGCCAGGGCCTTTCGTGCAGACGCAACGTTTCCCCACGGGCGCGGGTTGTTCCGCCAAAGCTCGTCCAAGTAAGGTGGTTTTTCCCGAGTCCGAAGCACCCCAAACCAGCAGGCTCTCGCGATTGCGAATCGCTTCACGTAGCCGAGCTAGTTCGCTGCTGCGTCCGAGAAAGACCTCGGCCTCAGAAGCAATGCGGGGTGTGGAGCGGGCCAACGCCATTGCTAGCACCCTACGTGCGAGCCGGTTCTTGGTGCACGTACTTGATCACTTCCACATTCGACATCGCAATCAGTCCTTCCCCAACCATCCCATCAAGCACGGGAATCAGTTGCCGGATCTTCTCTTCCGAGTCCACCACGCTTACCATGATGGGAGCGTCGCGAGAGACGGAAAAAAGATGAGATCGGCGAATCATAGTGCTTGCGCCGTACCCTTCGATCCCGCGATAAACGGTCGCACCGGCAATATCCAATTCGCGGCACTTTTGGACGATGGCCTTATACAGAGGCTCTCCGTGCCACTTGTCATCCTCACCGAAGTGAATTCGCAGCATCTTGGCTTTGCCTTCGAGTTTCATGCGCGTGGCTCCTTTCTGCGCTCTTCGCCGACGTAATCGTGCGTGTACTTAATGATGTCAACGTCCGAGAGCACCACGAGGCCCTGCTGCACCATTTCATCGAGCACTGGCGTCATCTTTCGCAGATTCTCTTCCGTATCGACGACCGACAGCATAACCGGGCAGTCGTGGGACAAACTCAGAGCCGAACCCTTGTGCATGCGCCGGTTCGCTCCGTAGCCCAGGATGCCTTTGTAAACGGTGACACCGGCGATGTCGTTGCTTCGCAGCGCTTCCACAATCGCCTTGTAAAGCGGCTTGTCGCGCCATTTGTCGCTTTCCCCAACAAACACGCGCATCAGCTTGGCTTTTCCTTCGCGACGCAGCGCCGGTTGTGGTTCCCCACGGAATTCCGGTTTCTTGGCGATCTCGGCCGGCTTCGCGACGGTGGTGTCCTGGATTTCGATCAGTCCGGTGCCCACCATCTCGTGCAACTTCGGAAGCAGTTCCTCTACCTTCTCGGCGCTTTCGATGAATTCCACTTTGATCGGGAGGTTTTCCGTGAGCCGCAAAATGCGCGTACTGTGCAGATGGTGGTCCGCTCCAAATCCCGCCATCCCCCGCACCACATTGGCCCCCGCTACCCGGTGGTAAAACAGGTAATCGAGGATCGCCGCGTACAGCGAATGGCCGTGATACTGGTGGTCCTCTCCCACATAGATGATCACTTTCTTTGCCGGTCCAGCTTTCAGCATGGTTTCTCCTCTCCAGGAATGCCCCGCTGACAAACAAGAAACTCCGCGACACGGCCGAGCACACCGCTCCCAGCATGGTGTCCGAGCTTTGCTTCGGCCGCACACTTCCGAAGATCGACTTCCAACTCCTCCTCCGTTCGTGTCAGAACCTCCTCGATAATGGGCCGCGTCCCGGTCGGAAGCCGGTCCGCGAGCCGCTGCGCATGCCAAAGACAAAGCGTGCCGCTCCGCCTCATCCACGCTGTGAAAGAGGGTATCTTCATTTGCTCCACCAATTCATCGAGCCTTGCCTTCTCCTCGTGTTGCAACTCCGCACAAAACGTGCAAGTCCGCTCCGTGCCACCGGAGTTCTTCCGCCGCTCAAATAACACCTGCGCGTACATCTCTGCAGCGAGTTCTGCCGGCGCGGAACGCGCCAGTGACCACGCATGATGATTACAAAGATGGCTGGCCTTTGGGACGCCGGTCACCTCCACCAGTCGTGTCTGGTGGTGGCGAAGAACCGTGCAGACCAAACAGGCGCCGTGGGCCGCCGCCTCGCCCACCGGAACCGCTCGAAGTGCTTTTGCTCCGCTCATACGCTCAACCTCCCCACCACTACGCCAAGCCAAACCGCGACAAACCCCACGAGTACGCTCAAAACCACGTTCAGAAAGGCGATGAGCAATTCGCCGTCCTGCAGGACGCGAAAGGTCTCATATTCAAACGTCGAGAACGTCGTGTAGGCGCCGACGAAGCCAATCGGAATCAGGTATCTCCAATTCGGGCTCCAGTGAGTTTTTTCGGCGAGCAGCGTGACAATGAATCCGATGAAGAAGGATCCCGAGCAGTTGATGAGAAACGTGCCATACGGGAACTTGGTCCCAAGCTTGGCTCCCACATAGCCACCCAGCCAGAAACGTGCGATTGCACCCAGAAAACCTCCAAGGCCTACCACGAAGTATTTGCCCATCCTTCCTCTATTCTCCTGTGTCAGCTCGATTCTTAAGCGCTCGGCGAGCCTACCGACATCCCAGCGGCTTCCGTGGACGCTTCGCCCAAATTTCGAAGATCCTCTGCGAGCCCATTTTGGTCCTGGCCTCCAAGATTCCCGCTTTGTGCTCTTTCCGCCTGGGCTCGGTAACCATCCGCAGATGATGAGAAGTGTTTCTCGATCACGTGAAGCACCGAAGATGTCCATTCCCCCAAGACCCCCGAATAAATGGACAGCGTTTCCGACAACGGCTTTTGCAACCGCGAGTTCACTGCTCGCCGCGCGGTCGACCGCAAGAGGGCTTTTCCAAACATGCGCTGCCAGGAAGGAAATGGCGGCCTGAGCTGCTTTGCGGGAGCAAAGTCGAAAACCGGCATGGCGCGGATAACAGACAAGAATTCGTCAACGGACGGACCTTCCGGCATTCCCAGTGCTTTTGCCGCTCGCGCCAGCTCGGAATGAAGCTCTCGCGCGAGGGTCTCAATTTCCTGGTGGTAGAACTTCCCCTGTTGGTGGACGTCCGAGACGAGGCTCTCAAAGACAACGAGATCATCGCCGACCGATTTTGAGTCGGACCATGTGTCGGCCAACCGTATGGCCGCCCGTTCGAGGAGCAACTCGCCCGCTCTTCCGAGGGCACGAATGTCCCGTTCGAGCCGGTTTCGGGTCTCCGCGATCCGGCCCGTAGCCTTCCGCAGGTTGGCCTCGACCTCACGAAGATTCTCGCGGTCCGTTCCGGACATCCCACGGCTGCGTCGCAATTGCATGCTCAGCGAGGCAGCCACAGAATCGCGGAGTGCCCCGATCTTCCGGCGCACGGACGCGGATTTAAGCTCTCGGCAACGCTCGTAGAGCGGAAGGATGTCTGCCGTGAACCACTGGTCGAGCGTGCTGCGGCGCTCCGGCATTGCGCTTACCGGATGCACAGGCAAGTCGATCCCGTACTCGTTCGCGATGCTCTGCCGCACGTATGCAACCATCCGTTCGGAATCCGCCGCGGAAAGAAGGTCCGACTTGCTCAACAGCACCTGTACCGGAATTCCCGCCCGGTAAAGCGCTTGAATGGTCTCCAAATCCTCATGCGTGACGGTCGAACCTGCGTCGATGAGTATGATTCCCAGATCGCAACTCGGCAGATACGCAAGAGTCTCGGCTGCTCCGGTCGTGGCCAGGGAGCCCAGTCCCGGCGTGTCCACAAGCGTTACACCTTCACGAAGCCGGGCGGAAGGAAGATGAACGATCATCCTTGTCACCCGTTTTCGGTTATTCGGGTTGCCTGTCTCGCTCGCAAATTCGCCAAGGCGGCTAACGTCCATCGTTTCCGCCTGGCGTTCGGCGTACCAGACAGTCAGCAATGGAGTCTCGTGGTAGCGGAGGCGGGTCGGGACTGCCGTAATCGGAGTGACTCCCACCGGCAGAATGTTTTCGGCCAGGATGGCGTTCAGCAGGGAAGATTTTCCCGAACTCACGCGGCCGAACACCGCAATTTCGAGACTCTGATCCTCCAGGCGATCCGTGATCGTTGCAATGGTGCTTCGAAATTCGACAAGCCCGCGCTCGGTCACGATTCGTTCGATCTTGGCGAGAAGTTCCAATTCCGCCGATGTCCGCTCCAAGCGCTCCAGCCTTTTGCGAAGGTCTTGACCAGCATCCTGCAGGAGAAACTGATTCACGCGGCTCACAAGCCCGCGCAATTCACCGCAGATTCCTTCGAGTTCTGTGACTAGGGCGGGAGGGACCTCTCCATATCCGCGCATGTAGGAGGGCCGCAATTCTTCAACCGCAATGTCAATAGTCAGCAGTGCGGTAAATACAGCACGCGACGCCGGGATGATCGGCTCGGGCCTCTCGATGCCCTGGCCGTCAAGAACCCGCGTAAGCTGTGCGCGAATCCTGGCCAGGTAATCTTCAATGGTGCGACGCTGTGCGGGCGTGACATCCTCGATGAATTTCGGGAACGCCGCTTTCGATCCCGCAGCGTTCAGCACGCTCTCGATTTCTCCGATGACTTTGTCGATGTATTGGCAGGTCACCCTCAAGCATCGTGCCTGAAACTCGTTCATGCCCGCGGCGGATTGGAAACTCTCATTCATGCTCAATCACTTCCCGAAATGCGGTTGAACGCTGTGGTGTCCGGCGAGCAACGTCAACGCCTGCTTTGGTGCTTGCCATTCCTCTTCCGTAATCAGATCGCTGCGACGGCCTTCGTGCCGCAGCGCGTATCGCTGCAGATTTTCGGCAATCCGGCGAAACGTCTCGCCCTCGCGCTCCAGCAGTTGTTTTGCTGAAGAGCTGTCGTGCAGCGCGAGCAGCACGGCTTCGAGATGAGTCAGGCAAAAATGCCGTTCCGCGACCTTGCTTCCGTCTGATCCCGCCTCCAATCGGCCCGCCAATTCCCGGACCGCTCGTTGCTCCGCCTCGCGGGCCTTCACGCAGGCGGGACAGGTTCTGTCCGCGGGCAGGGGCGGTTCCGCAACTCCGTCATGCACATGTTTCGGACAATTTCCTTCCGCGAGGCAGAGCAAGTCCTCGCTGAAACGCAGGAGCGTTTGCGGATAAGCACTGCAAATCCCTTGAGGGGAGGCGAGACTTGCGTACTGCCACGTGTGCATCGGACAGAAGCCCCCGGCTTCCGCATGGGAGCGTTGCACATCTGCCAAGACATACAGGTCATATTGGTATTGCCGGAGAAAATCGAGCACCGCGTCTACGACCCGGTCACAAACCGCGCAGCTGACCTTCAAGACCGAGGAACTGGGCCGGACTCTCTTTCCGATCGTGCGTTTTGCGCGCTCACCGGACGACCCACTTTTTTCGATCTCCGCTCGCAAGGAACCGAGGCGACTCGACAGATCCACGCTTCGGTCCGGGGCAACTTCGCCGAGAAGCTCGGCAACCCGATCGCAAATCTGCAGCAGAAAATCGCTCTGCCTGTGCCCCGTGATGTAGTCGACGATGGATTCTTCAAGTTGTGGCACGCCGCTTTGCTGAAGCGTTCCGGCGTCACCACTCATTCGAGCCGTCAGCGCATCCCGCGCAGAAACCGGGTAAAGGTGAACGCTGGCCTGTTCCCATTCCTGCCGGACTTTGCTTTCCACAAATTCCAGGACCTGTTCGCGCTCGGCCGCTGGGACCAGATCCATCTTGTTGATGACCAGGAACATCTGCCGAACCGACGAGCGGCATTCGCGCAGATAGCCCAGCTCCCCCGCCGTCAACGGAGCGTCACAACTGGTCACGAACACGATCGCGTCCGCACTCGGCAGGAAATTCAAGGTAGTGGCCGTATTCTCCCGCACCGCGGATCCCAGCCCTGGCGTGTCCACCAGGAAAAATCCGCGTTGCAGGATTTCCACGGGAACCTGCACCTCGGCCATTTCAATCCGGTCGCGGTTACCCGGATTGATTCGCTCGGTGACGAAATCCGCCAGCTGCGCAATCGCGATCTCACTCGTGAGGTTGCTTCCCGCCCGGCGCAGCACCACCTTTTCCCGGCTCCCATAGCTCACCGCCGTTATCGCGGAAGTCGTCGGCACAATTCCCGAAGGCAAGTGACCCTTGCCGAGAATAGCGTTCATGAGCGTGCTCTTGCCCCTGCTGAATTGACCAACTACGGTCAGGTAAAAGCGATCTTCCGCCAGCTTATGAGCTACGTCGTTAACGGACCGTTCCAGGTTTTCGTTTTTCGATTGATAGGCTGCCGCGTGAATTTCCCGCAGGATCTGCGCAATGGCATGCTTGTATCGCTCATACTCCGCCAAGGCGCCGCGAATGTCCGTCGTGGTTTCGCGTTCCTCCTGTGGATGCGTTCCTTCCTTTGCCATACCGCTCCTTCGGGCCGGACTACTTCATCGTCGACTGCAGCTTTTCGAGGATGCGCAACACGTGATCACGTATCTGTTTCTCTTTCGGTGCGCGGCGCCGAATCTTGACTTCGCAGTCGATCAGGTCGCGCAACGCGACATAATTCCTCTTCAGGCACTCCTGAATACGGATCTGCAGGTACCAATGGGCGGATTCCAGAGAGTGAATCAAGAAGCGTGCAACTTGCTGTCGTTCTCCCTCTGGCGCGGAGTCCACGCCAATCTCGCCGGCCAGAATGGCGATTTCCTGGTCGCCGTCCTCTAGCAGCAACTTCAGCTCGGTCCATTCGGCTTTTGTCACCGTCATGTCTGCGAGAATACGGACAACCGATCGCCGCTTCTGTCTGTCCCTGGGTTTTTCGACCTCTTCGTCGTCACCGCGTTGCGTGGCTTGAATCAGAGCTGGCCGCACTTTCTCGGCAACCATACGGAGGGCTTCTTCCGCAAAGGGACGGCTTACGTCATCCGTCAGCGCGCTCAAAAACACGGGTGCGGCTTCCGCTCGCTGAAATTTAGCAAGCGCGTCAATGGCACCAGGCAGCGTTCTGGCTTGTGCGAAATGCAACAGGAATTGGAACGTCTCCTCGGTAGGCCACCGCGCCAGTTCCCGGGCGGCCGTACTCTCGACGGCTTCCTCGCCAAAGCGGACGACGGCGTTCGAAATTTCACGTTTCTCCGACAGATATTCGATCAAAACGTCCTTGGCTCCGAGTTCTCCGAGTGCTTCCACGGCGCGCTGTCTCGGCTGAAACACGCCGCGTGGCTCGCCATGCAACAGGAATTCCCGCAACACCGGAACGGCCCGCTCGCCACACCCGACTAGCAGCGACACTGTCAGATCGCCGCTGGGCAGAGACTCCAGGTCGCGGACGAAGGAGCGAATCTCTTCGTCCGTGTAGTCTCTGCCTGCGACGCGCGGTTCGATGGGGATCAACTCCGGCATTCCGTCACCGTGTGTGGGCGACGGCTCGACGCTCGTACGCAGAGCGTCCCGCATACACCGCGTGCGAACCGAGTTCGCGCTCGATCTCGATCAGCCGGTTGTACTTCGCGACGCGCTCGCCACGGCACACCGAACCGGTTTTGATTTGTCCCGCGCCGGTGGCCACGACCAAATCCGCAATCGTGGTGTCGTCCGTCTCGCCAGACCGATGCGAAACGACCGAGGTGTAGCCGTTTTCCCGGGCCAGATCCATGCACGCCAGCGTCTCCGTGAGCGTCCCGATCTGATTGAGCTTGATGAGAATCGAATTCGCCACCTGCTTGGCGATGCCTTCGCGGAAGATGCTCGTGTTGGTGACGAAAATGTCGTCGCCGACCAGTTGGATCTTTTTCCCCAGTTGCGCCGTAAGCTTCTGCCAGCCGCTCCAATCGTCTTCCGCCAGACCGTCTTCGAGCGACAGGATGGCCGGGTATTTGCGAATCCAATCGGCCCACAGAGCGATCATTTCATCGGGTGTCTTCCGTTCGCCGCTCGATTTGCGAAACACGTAAGCGCCATCCTCGAAGAATTCACTCGCTGCCGGGTCGAGGTGAATCGCGATCTCCGAACCCGCCTTGTACCCGGCCTTCTCGATAGCGCTCAGCAGCAATTCCATCGCTTCTTCGTTCGAACGAAGCTCCGGCGCGAATCCGCCTTCATCGCCGATGGAGGTCGAATATCCCGCCTTCTGCAGCAGTCCCTTCAACGCCTGAAAGGTCTCCGCGGCAGCGCGCACCGCTTCCGCAAAGTTAGGAGCGCCTACCGGTGCGATCATGAATTCCTGGAAATCGACATTGTTGTCCGCGTGCTTGCCGCCGTTGAGCACGTTCAGTTGCGGGAGCGGCACCACGTATTCCTCGCGTTTCGCCAAATGCCGGTAGAGCGGCATGCCTCGCTCTCTGGCCGTGGCGTGCGCGAAGGCCAGCGAAACCCCGAGGATGGCATTGGCCCCGAGCTTGCCCTTGTTGGGTGTTCCATCGAGTTCGATTAACGCTTTGTCGAGAGCGCTCTGCTCCGTATAGTCGCGGCCTTTCACCTTCGGAGCGATTACCTCTCTCACGTTCGCGACCGCCTTCAACACTCCTTTCCCGTTGTAGCGTTTCTTGTCGCCGTCGCGTAGCTCGACCGCCTCCCGCTTCCCGGTCGAGGCGCCCGAAGGAATCTTGGCAACGCCCGCGGCGCCACTCTCCAGGGTCGCGGCCACCTGGATCGTTGGGTTTCCTCGTGAGTCGAGAATTTCGAGTGCTTCAAGCTGAGTGATTTTGGACATGGTTCGCCTCTTTCTCCGTCTTTGGGACTGCTCCTGATCGCAACACCTGGACCAAGAATTTCTGCGTGGAACCGCTCACGGGCATCGCCCGGATGCGCGCCGCCGTTTTCTGAATAGGGTATTCATACCGATGAAGGGTAATCGCGCCGTTTTCCCAGATCGCGTAGGTCGCCTGTGGGCGGCCTGTCTTGGGCTGGCCAAGGCTTCCGGGATTCACGACGGATTGTTCGCCCCTCTGCAGGCAGAATTGCAGATGCGTGTGTCCGACGAGCAGGAAGTCCGTCCCTGCCCGGATCAACTCCCGCCGCCAGTTTCTGCTCTCCTCGGGGCAGTACTTGTGCAACGGATCGGAAGGCACGGCGTGACAAAGATAAAACGTCCAGCGGCCTCGGCGCACCCAGCGATAGTGCGGAAGATCGCCCAAATAGCCTTTCTGTCTGTCCGTCAAGACCGCCGCAGTGTACCGTCGCGTCTCGTCCGCCGCGCGCCGAAACGCGGGTGAGCACTGGGGATCGCGATTGAACGCCACCGCATCGTCGTGGTTGCCGCGGACGACCAGCGTGGCCCGCTTGCGGATGAACTCAACCACCTCGGCAGGCTGCGGTCCATAATTGACCAAATCCCCCAGTACCCACAGTTCGTCGTAGTGATTCGGCAACGCCTTGAGCGCGTCGAAATTCCCGTGTATGTCCGAGACAATGGCAATCCTCGGGAGCGTGGCCCGCGCGCTGCCCGTTCGAAGCGAAAGCACACGCGCCCCAGCCTTCCTCGGGTTCTCTGTTACTCGTGTTGGCCTTTGTCCGTTTTTCACGTTCTCGCTCTCAGGTCATCGAAACCGTGGCCCGTGCATCAGAAACATCCGGCTCCGTGAGGCGCCCATGACGGAGCAGTGTCACCAGGTCCTCGCGCACCGCATCCAGTCCCCCCACGGCCTGCACCTTGGCTACCGTCGTCTCCACGTCGTACAGCGTCGAACGCACGCTGATGATTCCCGACTCCCACACGGCGTAGCACGCGAGTCCGCTTCGATTGTCGGGCTGCCCAAGACTCCCCGGGTTCACCACCAGGCAGTTCCCGACTTTCTTGATGAATTGCGTGTGGGTGTGCCCGACGAGAAGAATGTCCACGGGAAGATGGCCGACTTCGCCGGCCCATCGCTCGGAGTTCGCAGGCGCATACCCGAAGAGCGGATCGGAAGGCAGTGCATGACAGAGCCGAAAGCGCGTGCGCCCGACTTCGAGTTCGACCTGCAACGGAAGATCCCGCAAATATTTTCTGTGCGTGTCTTGCAAGGCCGTCTCGGTGAACCGGCCAGTCACCTCCGCCAGCTCCCGGAAACGGCCGTAGCAACGGGCATCCTCCCGAAACGCGATAGCATGGTCGTGGTTGCCCTTCACCGCCTGCGTCGCGTGCTGGCGCACGTAGTTCACGACCTCGGCGGGGTTTGGACCGTAATTGACGATATCCCCGAGAATCCACAATTGGTCGTAGTCCCGCGGAAGCACGGCCAGCGCTTCCTGGTTGGCGTGTAAGTCGGATGCAATCACGATCCTCACAAATCCTCACTGGCACCAAGCGCTAGCGCACGACCATGACCGGACAGTGCGCGTAGCGAAGCACTTTCTCCGAGGTCGATCCAACCAGCATCTTCTCGAACCGCGACATGCCCCTGCGCCCCAGAATGATCAGGTCGACATGATCGGCTTCGGCGCGGTGTACGATCTGCTGGATGGGGTGTCCCACCGCGATCGCCGTTTCGAGGCTGACGCCCCGCTCTTCCGCACATTTCGTGAAGCGATTGAAACTCTCCTGAAAATGCTCCTTGGCGTCATCGAGCATGGCGTCGAGTTCCACCATGGTCGCCGGTTCCGGAGGCCGGGCCACCGAAAAGATCAGAACCTTGCAATCGGTCGCTTGTGCCAAGGAAAACGCAATCTCTACCGCCTTGTCGGCAGGTTTCGAGCCGTCATAGCCCACCATGATCTTCTGGAAGTGGGCATTCTGCCTTCGATGGGGCGTCTCCATGACTTCCTCCTGGCCGCTGCTGTCAATCGGCATCGGCGGTTTCCTGCTGGCTCACACTTGTCGCAATCGAGGTCTCCCTGCTTTCCTTCGGAAGCAAATGCCGCGGCATGAACCAGGCGTTCGCGAACATCGTGGGCACCACCGCGCTTCCGATGACCGTGGCTACGAGATGGGAATACTGCGTTTGGTCGATGATTCCGTGCGTCAATCCGAACAACGAAGAAATGGTTCCGAACGTCAGGCCGGTGGACATCATCAACGTGAAGTACAACCCTTCTTCGCGCTGGTACTTGAAGGCCTTCACCGTCGGCAACAAGCCCACGACCTTCGAGAACATCTTGGCGAGGAACAGAACCAAGAACACCACCGGCGCGGCGACCAGCGCGGGGACGGAAACGAACGAGCCCGCGCGAATGAAATAGAAAGGGGTGAGCAACCCAAAGGTCAGCGTGCGCAGCCGCCGAATCAGCACGTGGTCTTTGCCAACGGTCCCCGCGAGAACCATGCCGATGATGTACGCCGGCAGGACCGCCTCGCTGCCGGACCACACCGCCAATCCGCCCATCCCGAACAGGAGAAACAACAGGTACTTGGCCTCCAACTCCGAGACGCGGCCGCCGTAATACTTGAAGAAGCGTGGAGTGACGAATGGCAGGACGAAGAAAACAACAACGCTCACGATCACGAAGATGAGCGTCTTGTAGGTGAACGGTGAAAAAATCAGTCCAAGGGCAATCACCGTGCCCAGGTCGTTCACGAAACACGCCGCAAGAATGGCTTTCCCGAATTCCGTGACGTTGAACCCCAGCTCTAACATCACGGCGTACACCACCGCTACCGACGTTGTCGACAGCGCGACGCCGGCGAGCCAACTTGACGCTACCGTCCAGTGCAGAATGTAGTGGGCGACTGCGGTGCAACCGAGGAAGGGGCCGAAGAACCCGACCAAACCGACTACCGTGGCTTCCTTCCATTTTGTGCGAAAGATGGTCGGATCTAATTCGGCACCGGCAAGAAACGTTAGAACGATGGCACCGGTGCCGGCCAAGAAACTAATCCACTCGGTCTTGGCGGCGAGGCCGGTTGTTCCAACCAATGCGCCGATGATGAGTTGTGCAACGGTTCCGACGACGATCTCGGTGAGAGCGGTGGAAATCCTGAACCAGATCGCTAACAGCGTGGCGATGAGCGCCAGACCAACCCAGACAGAAGCCAGTACCCACACGTTACCCATGGGGCTACCTCGCTTTGGTTGTAGGATTCTTGCCGGTGGACATGACTCCGCGACAAAAATCCTTGTCAGGAGTCATCATCTGTCCCGGCAAAAGGTGGGACAGCGGTTATCGGCGAACTCCTTCGCCTAATCGCATTGTAGCAACTCGAAGCCTGAAGTCAACCTGCCCCGCAGGGCAAGTACTCGGGTACCACACCTCGCGGATTCGAAACGACGGTACGGCACCGTTGACAGCTTTGGCTGCACCACACGATAATCGGCTCGTAAGAATGTTGAATTGGGTGTTGGAGTTCGCCTTTTAAACCGCCCGCTTCGGGCAGATGACTCCTACGCAGTTGCTTTTGCCGGGAGGGAGTTTGTCTGCCGTCTTTCGCTTCACCTCGCAGCACAAGTGCCCCTCCACCGAACGAACGAAGGTTCGAAAACCCTCTTGGGAATTCCTATGACTTTCGTGAGCATACTGTTCGAGCGAGAAAAGCCCGAGCCGCCATTATCCCCGACCGACGTGCCCGCGCCTTTCGCCGACCTCCATCTCGACGAGATCGTACAAAGCGCTACTGCCGACTGGAAGGAATACGACCTCGCCCCCTTCTTCGGCCTGCCGCTTCGTTCTCTCGCCGAGATCACCTATCGTCAGGAAGTTTTTCACGATCTCGAAGACCCGATCCTCATCGCGGAAATCAAGGCGTTCTCGAAGCACATGCAATCGATGCGGGAACGTCTGGACCAGGTGAAGAAACTTGGGGATTTCCACCACGCGGCACAGCGCTGTTTTCTCGCGGCGGCCGAACACTACTCGACAGCGGTCGAACGCCTCGCCCAGTGGCTGGCTGCCCTCGACCTCCGATCGCGCGGGCTCCGCACCTTTCGCGTGTATCTCACCGAGTATCTACGATCCGATTCGTTCCGCCGCGTCGTCACACAAACCCACACACTCGGGGCGTCTCTCTCCGCGATCCGCTACAGCCTGCTGCTCCGGGACGGCGGAGTTACCGTACAGCACTGCGACACCGACCGCGACTACAGTGCAACTATCGAAGACATCTTTCGCAAATTCCGTCAGGACG
>Ga0335072_10003225_pt1 | contig 24660 bp, 12 predicted proteins | sample Lox_Sample_21_FD_206725 | JGI IMG/M metagenome (GOLD analysis project Ga0335072, IMG submission 206725) | Soil microbial communities from Loxahatchee National Wildlife Refuge, Florida, United States - Lox_Sample_2.1 | ecosystem: Environmental > Terrestrial > Soil > Wetlands | place: USA... | reverse complement strand
GCACGCGCGCTGCTCCGCCGCTACGGCGTGGTGTTCTGGCGCCTGCTCGCCCGCGAGGCGTCCTGGCTGCCGCCGTGGCGTGACCTGCTGCGCGTCTATCGCCGCCTGGAAGCGCGCGGCGAAATCCGCGGCGGCCGGTTCGTCGCCGGCTTCTCCGGCGAGCAATATGCATTGCCCGATGCCGTCGGCACGCTGCGCGAGCTGCGCCGCCAGCCACACGATGGCGCGTTCGTGTCGGTGTCCGGCGCCGATCCGCTGAACCTGGCCGGCATCCTGACCCCAGGCGCCAGGCTGCCGGCGATTACGCGCAACCGGTTGCTGCTGCGTGACGGTCTGCCGGTGGCGTCACTGGCCGGTGGCGACGTGCAGTTCCTGACTGTGCTCGACGCCGCGGCGCAATGGCAGGCGCGCAAACTGTTGCTGCGTTCCGCGGCGCCGGCGATGCTGGCGGACCTTGCGTAACGCGAAACCGCGCCGCCGCACCAAAAACCTCGCCCGCGCACGCCAAACCTCGCCAGTGTAGCGGGAAAGGTCGCCGCGGGGCGGGGTGTGAGGCCTGCCCGAGCCAAGGCTGGGGGTGATCGGGCCGGCACGCTGCCTCTCTTGTACCGACCCGATCACCCTCACCCTCGACGCCTTTCGGCGTCTCGACCTCTCCCACCTTCGGCGTCTCGACCTCTCCCACCTTCGGCGGGAGAGGTTATCGGCGGGAGAGGTTATGTGCGAAGAATCGGCAGCAGATAGTCGGCAAACAACCGCGGGTTCTCGGCGAACGGAAAATGGCCGATACCGGTCATGGCCTGGAATCGCACGCCCGGTATCTTCGCCGCGGTCGCCTGCGAATGCTCCACAGTGCACGAGTAATCATACTCCCCCGTCAGCATGAATAACGGCACGCAATTGGTATCGATGCGATGCACGCGGTCACGTGCGTCCCAATCGCCGGAATAGAACGCAATATCGCCAAAGAACACCGCCGGCCCGCCCTGCGCGTAGTGCCAGGCGATCGCCTCGACATACTCCGCCGGGCTCTGCGGTGCGCACAGCGCCCTGATCCACTCCGGCACGAAATACGCCTGGTTCACCTGCGGATGCGCCGCCCAATGGGTCTGGCGGCGCTCGATCTTCTCGCTCGCCTCGCAGGCGATGACGGCGGTGAACGCCTCGGGATGGCGCAGCGCCAGCTCCAGGCAGATCTCACCGGACATCGACGCGCCGAGCACGATCGGCTGCCGCAATCCCGCCGCCGCGATGAAGCCCATGATCAGATCCACATACAGCCCGGTGTTGAGCCGCCACGACCCGGGAATCCCGCCCTCCGGCGGCAGCGACCTGCCATGCCACGGCAGATCGAACGCCACCAGCCGATGGCCGGCGGTGATGCGCGGGTCGGCCATCAGCCCGTGGAACTGCCGCCCATCCGCGCCCGCCGTATGCAAACACAGCAGATCGCGTCCGGCGCCCGCGGTCTCATAATAGACCTGGTAGGTCACGCCCTGCGCCGTCACGGGCACATGACCCCCGCGCAGTTGCGGCACAGGCCGCGCGCCGCCGCGCGGATTCAATAACGCCGGCACCGGCGGGGCATGTCCCAACGCCAGCCATTTGCCCACGTCCAGCACGCGACGCACCACGTGCGCATGCTGCATGAACGCGAGCTGGTCGCCGTCGATGGCGAATTCCGGCACGTGATAGAGCATGGCAAAGATACCGTGATGATGCCGCGGCGGCACCGGCGCCAGGAATTTTCCCCATGTCGCGGCCGGTGCGCGCACCGTAAATGCCGGCGCGCCATCGCCAGGCTGCACACGGCCGTCCTGCAGCAAAAACGTCGTCACGGTCGCATCGCTCTGCACGGCGAAGCACACCGACCATAGACCCGCCCACGCGCCAAGCACCGCATCCTGCGCGCAGGCCGCCCGCCACGCGGCAGTTTCGGGAAAATTGCTCATGCCGGATCGATCACTTCCAGCACCACCGGATGATATTGCTCGCCATGACCCTGCCGTTCTGCCTCGCGCAGCCGGTCCATCGCGAGCTGTGCGCCGGGCACGGCAACGCCCGCCGCCGCCGCCATCTCCAGCGCATAGGACAGATCCTTCATCGCATAGCGCGTGGAGAACGCGCGTTCGGGAAACGCCCGCGGCAGCATCGACTTCATGCCGTGGTTGCGCAGCACAAACGAGTCGCCGGAACCGAGCGCCATCGCCGGCAGCAGCACCTCGGGCGGCACGCCGTTACGGCGCCCCAGCGCGATCGCCTCGGCCAGCGCATGGGTGTGCTGGAACACCAGCATGTTGTTGAGGATCTTCACCACCTGCCCGCTTCCGACCGGACCGCAATGCGTCACGTCGCTGCCCATGGTTTCCAGGATCGGCCGGACATGCGCGAACACCGCGTCCGACGCGCCGACCATGATGGAGAGCTCGCCCCGCGCCGCCGCCTCACGCGTGCGCGCTACCGGCGCGTCGGCGTAGCCGATGCCGCGCGGGGAAAATCGTTCGCCGATCGCTCGCGTCGTCGCAACGGACGAGGTACTGGTGTCGACCACGCACTGGCCGGCGCCCAGCCCCGGCTCCAGTGCGCCGATCACCGCCTGCACTGCCTTGCCGTCCGGCAGTGACAGCACGATCAGGTCGCAACGTTCGGCAAGTTCGGCAGGCGAGGCGGCGGACACCCCGAACTCGGCCAGGCGCGCCAAAGGCTCGGGACGCAGGTCATGCGCCAGCACCGTGCGGCCGGAGCGGCGGGCAAGATGGCCGCACATCGGTTCGCCCATGACGCCGAGGCCGACGAACCCGATGGTCACGATCGGCCGCAAGTACGGAGCGGACATGCGCACTGCCTCCCTGACGTATGGCACCACTCTCGAAGGCGAAGGCGGACGAGTCAAAGCCGCCGGCGATGGTGCGTGCGCCGGTCGACGGAAGGTTCTTCGTTCCGGCAGGTCCATCAAGGCCGGTGCACGGGTCCCTGCCGCCGGCGTCCCTGTTGACGGCGTCCCTGCTGGCGGCGTCCCTGCTGGCGGCGTCCCTGTTGACGGCGTCCCCGCTGGCGGCGTCCCTGCCGGCGGCGTTGACTCCACGCAGCCGCTTTCGGAGATTTTGCCGGCGGCTCAAACGCGATCGTTGCGTGACACTGGACGGGACATGACCGGAAACGACCCGGACTGGCGCCGGCTGAACCGGGCCAATTGGGACGAACGGGTCGCGGTGCATCTGGGGCCCGGCGGCTACGACCTGAGCAGTTTGCGCGCCGGGCGCGGGCGGCTGCGTGTCGTCGAAGCCGAGATCGGCCCGGTCGACGGCCTGCGCGTCCTGCACCTGCAATGCCATATCGGCACCGACTCGCTGGCGTTGGCGCAGCGTGGCGCCACCGTGGTCGGGCTCGATTTCTCCCCTGCCGCCATTGCCGCCGCATCGCAATTGGCAAACGAGCTTGGGCTGGCCGATCGCACAACCTTCGTATTGTCGGACCTTTATGATGCCCCGGCGGCAATCCCCGACGCTACCGGCTTCGATTGCGTGTTCGCCAGTTGGGGCACCATCCCCTGGCTCCCCGACATCCAGGCCTGGGCGCGAGTCGTGGCGCATTTTCTCAAGCCGGGCGGGTTCTTCTACTTCGCCGAGGGCCATCCGGCGGCCCTGGTGCTCGACGATACCGCGATCGATGCCGATGGCAGGCCCGGCTTCACATTGCCCTATCTCGGGCGGGAACCGTTCATCGACACCGATCCGCGCGACTACGCCGATCCCGCCGCCCGGCTGGCGAATGCCACGACGCACCAATGGCTGCACCCGCTGGGCGATGTCGTTACCGCGCTGATCGCGGCGGGCCTTCGCCTCGATTGGCTGCACGAGCATCCCGTCATCCCCTGGCGCATGTTCGACTGCCTGGTGCCGGATGACGAGGAACTGTATCGCTGGCCGGACAAGCCGTGGCTGCCGCTCGCCTACTCCCTGCGCGCCACCCGGCCGGAGTGAGTCGCTGCGCGCCGCACAGCCGCGGTTCGTAGCAACCGCCCGGCCTGTAATCACGCCGACCGCCCCGCTTGTCTCGCCCGGCCGGATCAGGTGTGATCGCCGCCAACCAACCGCGAGGGAGGATACGGTGGCCGAGCTCCGCACCGCACCCCTGTTCAGCATGACGCTACAGGTCAGCGGCATGCAGCCGATCGGCGCCACGCCGAACGGCAATCGCCGCATCGGCCTGGTCGCCGGCGGCGCGTTCGAAGGCGCCCGCCTGAAGGGCACCGTGCTGCCCGGCGGCGCCGACTGGATCATCATGCGTCCCGACGGCAGCACCACGCTGGACGTGCGCCTGGTGCTGGAAACCGACGACGGCGCCACCATCGGCATGACCTATCGCGGCATGCGCCACGGCCCGCCGGCGGTGATGGACCGGCTCAATCGCGGCGACCCGGTCGATCCGGCGGAATACTATTTCCGCACCGCGGTCGCGTTCGAGACCGCGGCGGCGAAATACGACTGGCTGAACCGCATCATCGCGGTCGGCACCGGGCGGCGTCCGCCCGAAGGTCCGGTCTACGACGTGTTCGAGGTGCTCTGATCCATGGCGACCATCGGCTTTATCGGTCTTGGCAACATGGGCGCCCCGATGGCGGCGAACCTGATCAAGGCCGGCCATCGCGTCACCGGCTATGACCTCAACCCCACCGCCCTGCGGCAGCTTGCCACGGTGGGCGGCGGAGTCGCGGTCAGCGCGGCCGAGGCGGCGCGCGGCGCCGACTGCGTCATCACCATGCTGCCCGCCGGCGAGCATGTGCGCGACGTCTGGCTGCACCAGGGCGGCCTGATCGAGGCGGTGCGAGGGGAAAAACCGCTGCTGATCGATTGCTCCACCATCGACGTGGACAGCGCGCGCACCGTCACCGCCGCCGCGGCCGAAGCGGGGCTGGAGATGCTGGATGCGCCGGTGTCCGGCGGCACCGCCGGCGCCGCCGCCGGCACGCTCACGTTCATGGTCGGTGGCTCCGAAGCGGCGTTCGAGCAGGCCCGGCCGATCCTGTCGGCGATGGGCCGCAACATCTTCCACGCCGGCGGCCCCGGCGCCGGTCAGGCGGTGAAGATCTGCAACAACATGATGCTCGCCATCAACATGGTCGGCGTCGCCGAAGGGTTCCTGCTCGGCCAAAAGCTCGGGCTGGACTGGGAGAAGCTGCACGCGATCACCTCCACAGCCACCAGCCAGTCCTGGGCGCTGAGCAACTACTGTCCCGCGCCGGGCGTGGTGGCGACCGCGCCCGCCAGCCGCGACTACGCGCCCGGATTCATGGCGGCCTTGATGCTGAAGGACGTGAAGCTGTCGCAGGCGGCGGCGGATGCGACGCACGCGCCAACCCCGCTCGCCGCGCACGCGCTGGAATTCTACCAGGCGGTGGTGGATGCGGGCGACGGGGCGAAGGATTTTTCCGTGGTATTCCGCTGGCTGGCGGAGCAAAAGCGTTCATAGTCACCAGCCTCCCCCGCGAGAGCGGTAGAGGTTATAACGCGCACTACAGGGGGCAACCATGTCGGCGGCGGCATTCAAATCAGCCCGCGACTTGCTGTTTTCACACCGCGCCGACTACGCCACGGCGCATGCCAACTTCCGCTGGCCGGAACTGGACGATTTCAACTACGCGCTGGACTGGTTCGACGGCGAGCTCGCATCCGGCCCGCTCGCCCACCAGCCGGCGCTGACGATCACCGGCGAAGGCGCCGCCACGCGCAGCTTCGCCGAGCTCTCGGCCGCGTCGAACCGCCTCGCCAACGGCCTGCGCGCACTCGGGGTGAAACGCGGCGAGCGCATCCTGCTCATGCTCGGCAACGTCGTGCCGCTGTGGGAAACCATGCTCGCCGCGATGAAGCTCGGCGCCGTCGTGATCCCCGCCACGACGCTGCTGTCGCCCTACGATCTGAAAGACCGGTTCGACCGTGGCCGGGTCCGCCATCTGGTCGGCAGCGCCGCCGACGCCGCCAAGTTCGACGGCCTCGATCCAACCGTCACCCGCATCGCGGTCGGCGACGCGCCCGCCGGCTGGCATCGCTACGACTCATTGCTCGACAGTCCCACGGCATTCACGCCCGACGCCGCCACCAAGGCCACCGACCCGCTGCTGCTGTATTTCACCTCCGGCACGACATCGCGGCCGAAACTGGTGGAGCACAGCCACCAGAGCTATCCGGCCGGGCACCTGATCACGATGTACTGGATCGGGCTGCAGCCCGGCGACATGCATTTGAACATTTCCTCGCCGGGCTGGGCGAAGCATGCCTATAGCTGCTTCTTCGCGCCCTGGAACGCCGGCGCCACCGTGTTCATCGCCAACCAGCCGCGCTTCAACGCGCGCGGCATGCTGGAATCCATCGTCGCCAACAACGTCACCACGATCTGCGCGCCACCCACCGTGTGGCGCATGTTCGTGCAGGAGGACATGGCCGCCTACCGCCCGATGCTGCGCGAAGTGCTGTCCGCCGGCGAACCGTGCAACCCGGAAATCATCGAGCATGTCCGCAAGGTCTGGGACCTGACCATCCGCGAAGGCTACGGCCAGACCGAGACCACCTTGCAGATCGGCTGCTTCCCGGGCCAGGAGGTGAAGCCCGGCTCGATGGGCCTGGAAGCGCCTGGCTACAAAATCCGCTTGCTCGATACGGAAGACAACGACGTGGAGGAGGGCGAGGTCTGCATCGACCTCAACCCGCCCCCGGTCGGATTGATGCGCGGCTACCAGAACGATGATGGATCGTTCGTGCCGCTGGGGCGCAGCGCCTATCGCACCGGCGACGTGGCGAACCGCGACGCCGACGGCTACTACACCTATGTCGGCCGCGCCGACGACGTGTTTAAAGCCTCCGACTACCGCATCAGCCCGTTCGAACTGGAAAGCGCGCTGATCGAGCATGCGGCGGTGGCCGAGGCCGCCGTGGTGCCCGCGCCCGACCCGGTGCGCTTCGCCGTGCCGAAAGCCTACATCACGCTCACCGCCGGCACCGCGCCCGACCGCGAGACCGCGCTCTCGATCTTCCGCCACCTGCGCGAACGGCTATCGCCCTTCAAGCGCGTGCGCCGGCTGGAATTCTCCGACCTGCCGAAGACGATCTCGGGCAAGATCCGCCGCGTGGAATTGCGCCAGACCGAGCAAGCGCGCGCGGCCGAGGGCACGCGCCCGGCTGGCGAGTTCCGCGAAGACGACTTTCCCGAGCTTTCGCGGCACTGACGGCAAGGAGCAAACGCAAGGTGGACGATCCGCGCGGGGACGCAAGCCGGCCGGTCCGGCCGCTCATCATCCACGTGTTTCCCACCTTCGCGGTTGGCGGCGCACAGGTGCGCTTCGCCATGCTGGCCAATCATTTCGGCCCCGCCTACCGCCACCTCGTCGTGTCGCTGGACGGCGCGCTCGATTGCCGCGAACGGCTGCGCCCCGACCTGGACATAGGCTTTCCCGCCGTGCACGCGCCGAAAAATGCGATGCTGGCGAATCTCCTGCGCTTTCGCCGCCTGCTGCACGAATGGTCGCCGTCCCTGCTCGTGACCAACAATTGGGGTGCGATCGAATGGGCCATGGCCAACCTGCCGCCCATTGCACGCCACGTGCACATCGAAGACGGCTTCGGCCCGGAAGAACGCGACCGCCAACTGCTGCGACGCGCCCTGCTGCGGCGCCTGGTGCTGAACCGCAGCACGGTGGTGCTGCCGTCGCGCAACCTGCAACGCATCGCGCTGGCGGCCTGGCGGCTGCCGCCGGGGCGCGTGCGCTATATCGCCAACGGCATCGACCTGGACCGCTTCGCGACGCACGCCGCACCACGCGACCGCAACGGCACGCCCGTGATCGGCACGGTTGCGGCATTGCGCAGCGAAAAGAACGTCGCGCGCCTGCTGCGTGCATTCGCACTGCTGTCGGCTCCGGCAAGTCTGACCGTCGTCGGCGGCGGCCCGGAGCAAGCGGCGCTGCAGGCGCAGGCACAGGCGCTCGGCATCGGCGCGCGCGTGCGTTTCACCGGGCACGTCGACGATCCCGCACCGCTCTACGCCGGTTTCGACGTGTTCGCGCTGTCCTCCGATACCGAGCAAATGCCGCTGTCGGTGATCGAGGCCATGGCCGCCGGCCTGCCGGTCGCGGCCACCGATGTCGGCGATGTCCGCAGCATGGTGGCAACGGAGAACGCGCCATTCGTCGGGCCGCTGACCGATACCGATCTGGCCCGCTCGCTGACCGCGCTGGCTGGCTCCCCTGAACTTCGCGCGCGCATCGGCGTGGCGAACCAGGCGAAGGCGCATGCCGAGTTCGATCAGGCCGCCATGTTCCGCAACTATGGAGCGCTGTGGCGGGACGAGCCGTTGCCCGAGCTCGGCGATTGAATCACGTTCCGACGGACACGCGATAACAGCGCGTCAACCATGTGCTGCCCGCCGTCGCTCCTGCCCCGCCGGCGACGCCGGCCAAAGCCGCTGCGCTCGGCAAGCCATCAAGAGGAAGCCAGCAACGGGAAGCCAGCAACAGGAGCCCAGCAACAAAAAGAGCGAAGTGAGCCATATGAGACTCACTTCGCCCCGGGATGACGCCCAGCGTGGTCGGGGAATGCCAGACCGGTGCTGCCGCCATAAGCGGAAACCCGCATCGGGCATCGGATGCCATCCCGGGAAAGTCAGGCTTGGGTTCCGGGAATGTGCCGCCCCATGCGGCACGCCAGAGGCATAGGCCGGCGTGTGAACGTGACGCTACTGGAAGTATCGGGCGCCAATCCTACCGTATTCCCAGGGGCGGTTTTCGCGCCGCCAGCCGGCGTGATTTCGTGAAATCTGTCGCGGCAGCTTCGCCGGGTTTCCGGTTTCGTTCAGGAGGCCCCTCGGCCGCGACGCTCGCTTGCGACTGCAGCCGGTGGCCGCGTCGTGTCCTCGGTATCCTTGGCGGGTTCCCAGTGCATATGGAATGGTCCGACCTGCACCACCGTCCCCTGTGGCAGCGCCACCGCCTCGGAAATCCGCCGGCCTGCCACGAAGGTGCCATTGGTGGACTCGAGGTCCGCGATGCTGACGGCGTCGCCCACTGCGGTGATGCGGCAATGCGACCGCGACACCTCGTGCGCCGCCAACACCAGCCCGCTCGTCGGAGCGCGGCCGATCACCATCGACCCGCCGCCCAGGACGACACGTTGTTCCGGCTCGCCTTCGCGCGTGACCACAAGGACGCGGCCGGGTTCTGGAGCCGGGGGGATCGGTTCGATCGGCCGGTGCGATATGGCGGTCTGCTCGATGTCGAGCTCGGCGGCGGCACCGAGCAGGCCAGTGACGATCCGCGTGAGTTCCTCGGCGATCTTGGTCAGCTCCGCGTCCAGTTCGGCCGCCGCAACATCGGCCAGGGACACGCGAAGGGCGCGGCCGGCACGGCGCTCCAACAGGCCAAGCTGCAACAGCGCGGCGATGTGGTCGCGCGTGGTCTGGAAATTCTGCCGCTGCAGCCGCAGCAGTTCCGCAGCCATGTCGTCGGCGAGTAATCCCTCGCCGTCGTCCTGCGGCGGCAGGCCGTAGCGATGGCGCAGCGCGAGCAAGGTCAGCAGCCGATGGGAGGGCGACAGCAGGTGCCGGCGCGCCTCCAGGCGGCGGGCCACCGACAGGCCCATCGATTCCAGCACACGCTCCAGCGCGGCGACCCAGGCCTGGTCGCAGGCTTCGAGGGCGCCAAGCAGCTTGCGGCGGGTCTCGCCATCGATCTGGGTCGGCGCGGCGCGGCGTCGCCGCGGCTGGTCGGCCAGCCCAGTCTCCAGCAGGCGCGTGGCGGTTTCGATCAGGTGGCCGTCGAATTTCGCAGTGAGCAGGGGCGTGGGCACGACCAGGGTGCGGGCGGAAACCGGCCGGTCCGGCGGATCGATGGTACAGAACCCGAGGCGATACAGCTCGCCCAGGCGCTCGCGGACAGTGGCATCATCCAGCAGAAAGATCTGCTTCACCATGCCGGACAGCTCGCCGACCGGCGCGCCGGAGCGGGCGCGGGCGCACAAATGGCTTACCAGATGCCACTGGCCCCGGCGATGCAGGTCCGGAAAGAACCCGTGCCAGGTTTCCTGATAGGCCGACAGGAACCCGACGATTTCACGCTGGGCCTGCACCGCGGCTCTCCGTCCCCCAATGATCCCCGGAACGATCCTAGCGAAACGGGTTGGGCTTGTCTCGGCTTCCGCGCCGGTCCTTGCGACGATGGGGGGCTCGGGCGGGCCTTGTCTTGCCGGTGCGTCCCCGGAACCGCCATCGGTGCGTCCCCGGAACCGCCATCGGTGCGGCCAGCGTTGCCGGACAATGCCGCGCAGTCCGGCAGCCGGCGGCAGGGTCAGCGCGCCTCTGCCGAGGCAGGTCCTCCACCCGAGGCAGGTCCTCCACCCGAGGCAGGTCATTCACGCGAGGCAGGTCATTCACGCGAGGCAGATCCCCCACCCCGACGGTTCAATCCCCCGAAGGCCCCCCCGGAACTCCCCCAACCGATGCGCGGCTTATCGAGCCGGGCGGCAGTCGGCGCGCCGCCGACGCTCCCGGAAACGCTCAGCGCTTGAGCACGATCCCCTGGCCGGTCGGCAATGGGAAGACGCGGTAGCACCGTTCGTCGAACCAGCGATCCTCCGCCAGCTTCTGGCCGCGGTAGGACATCGCCCACTCGTAATCGTCCAGAATCACGACGCCACCGGCCACCACCCGGTCGAACAATGCATCCAGCGCGGCGATCTCGGCCGGCGCCTGGTTCATGTCGATGTGCAGATAGGCGATCCTGGCGGGCGACTGGCCCTCAAGCACCTCGGGAATCCGGCCGCGGATGATGCGGACGCAGGGATAGCCGGCGAACTTCGCGCACACCTGGTCATACAAGTTCGGACCGTGGCCTGGCATCGGGTGGTGAAGTTCGCCGGCGCTGTGCTCGAACAGGTCGTACGCCCAGAACGTCTTGGGAAAATCCTTGCCGCCCAGGTAATCGACGATGGTCTTTACCCCGGTGCCCTTGTAGCAGCCGCATTCGACGAAATCGCCGTCGAGCTGCACCGAATGATAGGCGGCGCAGGCGAGGATGTAGCGGCGCCAGACGATCGCCTGGTTGATCAGGTCGCCGTCCAGGTTGCCGCCCCACGCGGCGACGAACGGGCCATCGTCGAACATCGAGTTGTTGCGGCCCCAGGTCAGGAAATTGTCGGCAAAGTGGATGCCGCTGACCAGCTTGTCACTCACCGCGCGGACGCATTTCGCGACCTCGTCGGTGTCGGTCGCGCCCCAGAACACCGGCAGCGAGAAATTATGCACCACGTTGGCATCGGGAGTGCCGAGCTTGGGGAGATTCATGCGGAGATTCCTTCTGGAATGCGCGCGGCCTCGGCACCGGTCCGAGGCGGACGTTTCGCGATACGCAGCAGCGTCTGCTCGTATTGAACGGCGAACGTCGCGATGTCGCCGATGCGGCCCGCCCAGTTTGCCGCGGTGAACAAGCGTTTGTACCGGCAGTAGTTCTGCCGGTCGGTGGCCAGCCGGGTGGCGATTTCGATGTACTGCGGCACCGAAGCCGCGATGCCCTGATGCGCGCCCATCGCCGCAAGCAGCCTGCCGGCCATGCGCGAGGCGAAAGACTGGCCCGACAGCGTCACCAAAGGCAGCCCCATGCGGATCGCATCGCTCGCGATCGTGCCGGCATTGTAGGGAAATGTGTCGAGGAACACGTCGGGCAGGGCGAGCCGTGCCATGTACTCGTCCGGGCTCACGCGTGCGGCGAACAGGATGCGGTCCGCCGCGACGCCGAGCCGTGCGGCAGTGCGCAGCATGTTGCCGCGCGCTTGCCCATTGTCGCCGATCAGCCACAGGATCGCATCGCCGGCGCGCCGCAGGATGCTCATCCAGGCCGTGAAAATCTCTTCCGTGATCTTGTAGTGGTTGGAGAAGCAGCAGAACACGAACCGGTCTTCCGGAAGCCCGGCGGAAGCGCGGCTGACCGGCTGGCCGATCGTGCGCTTGCTGTCGTTGGCCTGGAAGTTCTCCGCGATGGTGAGCGGCTGCGGCTGGTACATCGAAGCCAGATGCGGCGGAATAACGAAATCATCGCAGAATAGATAGTCGAGCTCGGGTATCGGCACGGATCCGATGAAGCCGAGATACGTCGCCTGCACCGGCGCCGGCTTCCAGCGCAGGATCTGCGCGCGCGATCCGGACGTCAGGCCGTTCAGGTCGATCAATATGTCGATCTCATCGTCTCGGATCAGGCGCGCCGCCTGCTCGTCCCGCATGTCCCTGACGCGGCGGGAATGATCGAACGAGCGCATGATGCGGGCGCGGATGTCGCTGCCGTCGTCCGGACTGGCGCAGTAGCCGAAGACCTCGAACGCGGTGCGGTCGTGCCGCTCGAACAGTTCGGCGATCAGGTAGCCCATGGCGTGGCGGCAGAAATCCGAGGACAGATAGCCGATGCGCAGCCGGTCGTGGCGATACCCGTCCACCGGGCTGAGCCGGACGCCAGGCCTGGATGTCTTGCGGAACACCCAATCGCGCGCCGCGTCGCGCTGCACCGTGATGTCGTCCGACAGCGCCAGCGCACCGAGTGGGCCGACATGGCGCAATTGCTCCGCCATTGCCACGCCCGGAAGCTGATCGGCGAGCAACGGCCAGTGGCATAATTTCTGACGGATATGGACCCAGTGCTGAATCACATCGGGCTGCGCGGGATTGATCAGCAGGCTGCGCCGCATCTCCTGCTCCGCCTGGCCCAGGCGGCCCAGTTGCTCGAGCAGGCGGGCGCGATGATTGAGCAGGCCGGTGCGCGCATCGTCGGGCTGCAGCGCCTGCTCCCAGGTTTGCAACGCGGTATCGGGATGGCCGAGGGTTTCGAGCGCCAGTCCGAGATTGGCCGCGGCGGCGCTGAAGTCGTGCTTCAGAGCCAACGCGGTCTGGTACGCCGTGACCGCGGCGGCATGGTTGCCTGACTGGACCAGCGAGACGCCGAGATTGAACCAGGCGGCGAACAGATGGGCACTGTCGGCCGGCTGGCAGGCAATCCACTGCTGGTACAGGCGGGCGGCGGCCGAAGCAGGCGGGGCCGCGCGCTCGATGGCGCCCGCGATCTGGATGAAGCTGGCACGCCGCAGCCGGTCGACGGCCTGGTCCGAGTCGATGCGGCCGTTTTCAAGCAGCGCCTCGACCCACAGGTCGAGGTCCGCCGCCGGATCGGCCGCGAGTTCCAGCGTCGTCACGTTGGCTCCGTTCTGGAATGGCTTGCGTTCTGCAAAACCTCCGTAGACGCCGAATCGTTACAACCAGGTCTCGAACCGGCCCGCCAGACTCAATGGAACATCGCAGCGATCTGCAGCCCGGTCATTTTGCTGAGGTCGGTCGGGGTGAAGGCGGCGACCTGCGCCGTGCTGAGGGCCGCGATATCGGCCGTCGTCATCGCCGGGACCTGCGTCGTGGTGAACGCGGCGATCTCGGCGGTGGTGAGCGCGGCGAATTCCGCGGTGGTCAGGGCAGCCACGTCGGCGGTGGGCAGCGCCGCCAGTTGCGTGGTCTTCAGCGCGGCCACGTCCGCGGTGGTCAGCGCGGCTGCATCGGCCGTGGTGAGGCCGCCGATCGCCGCCGCCGACAGGAACGAGATCTGCGACGTGCTCAGCGCCGGGATCTGGATCGTCGTTATCGCGGCGAGCTGCCCTGAGGTCATGCCCGCCAGCGCCGTCGATGTGAGGGCCGCGACCTGGCCGGTGGTCAGCGCCGCAAGTGCCCCGGTGGGCAGCGCGCCGACCTGGGCAGATGTGAGGGCGGCGACATCGGCGGTGGTGAGGGCAACGGCATCCGCGATCGTGAGGCCGGCGAGCGCGCCGGTCGAAAGTGCGACCGCCTGGCCGGTGGTCAGTGCCGCGGCCTGCGCGGTGGAGAACGAAGCAAGCTGGGCCGAGGTGAGCCCGATGATCGCGGCGGCTTTGACCGCAGCCAGTTGCGCGGTGGAGAGCGCGGCGATGTCGGCGGTGGACAGCGCGCCGACCTGGCCGGAGGTCATCGCGGCCACCTGGGTCGTGGAGAAGGCCGCGACCTGGGCGGTGGTCAGCGCCGCCGACTGCGCCGACGTCAGCGCGCCGACCTGCGACGAGGTGAGAGCGGCTATCTCGGCGGTGGTCAGTGCCTTGACGTCCGCGGTCGGCAACGCGGCGACCTCCGCCGCGGTAAGAACCGCGACATCAGCGGTGGTGAGCGCCACCGCATCGGCGGTGGTCAGACTCGCGAGCGCGTCGGTGCTGAGCGCTACGGCCTGGCCGGTGGTGAGCGCGGCGGCCTGTGCGGTCGACAGCGCGGCAACCTGGGCCGAAGTGAGGCCGTTGATCGCGGCCGCCTTGATCGCGGTCAACTGGGCGGTGGAGAGCGCGGCGATATCGGCGGTGGAGAGCGCCGCGATCTGCGCGTACGTCGTGGCCGCGAATTGCGCCGTCGAGAGCGCGGCGACCTGCGCGGTGGTCAGCGCCGCGGCCTGGGCGGATGTCAGTGCGGCGACCTGCGCCGTGGTGAGCGCCGCGGCCTGGGCGGTGGTCAGCGCCTGCACGTCCGCGGTGGGCAGCGCCGCGGCTTCCGCGGTGGTTAGCGCAGCGACATCGGCGGTGGTCAGCGCCACCGCATCGGCGGTGGTGAGGCCGGCGATCGCGCCAGTGGACAGCGCGGCGGCCTGGCCGGTGGTGAGTGCCGCGGTCTGCGCGGTCGTCAGCGCAGCAACCTGCGCCGAGGTGAGTCCGGCGATCGCGCCCGGGGTGACAGCCACCAGTTGCGCCGTGGTCAGCGCCGCGATGTCGGCGGTGGATAGAGCCGCGACCTGAGCGTACGTCGTGGCTGCGAGCTGGGTGGTGGAGAGTGCAGCGGCCTGGGCGGTGGTGAGCGCCGCCGCCTGCGCGGAGGTCAGCGCGTGGACCTGTGCGGTGGTCAGCGCGGCGACCTGGGCGGTGGTCAGCGCCTTCACGTCCGCGGTCGGCAGCGCCGCCGCTTCCGCCGTGGTCAGTGCGGCGACATCGGCCGTGGTCAGCGCGACCGCATCGGCTGTCGTCAAGCCAGAGAGGGCGCCGGTGGATAGCGCGGCGGCCTGGCCCGTGGTGAGTGCCGCGGTCTGTGCGGTCGATAGCGCGGCAACCTGCGCCGAAGTGAGGCCGGCAAGCGCGGCGGGCGTGACCGCCACGAGCTGCGCCGTGCTCAGTGCAGCGATATCGGCGGTGGGCAGTGCCGCAACCTGGCCGGAGGTCAGTGCGGCAAGCTGCGTGGTGGAGAGTGCCGCCGCCTGGGCGGTGGTCAGCGCGGCCGCCTGCGCCGAGGTCAGCGCCTTGGCCTGGGCGGTGGTCAGGGCGGCGACCTGGGCAGTGGTGAGCGCCTTCACGTCCGCGGTCGGCAGCGCCGCGGCTTCCGCCGTGGTCAGCGCGGCGACATCGGCCGTGGTCAGCGCGACAGCATCGGCGGTGGTCAGGCCGGCAAGCGCGCCGGTCGAGAGCGCCGCCGCCTGGCCGGTGGTGAGTGCGGCTGTCTGCGCGGTCGTCAATGCGGCGACCTGCGCCGACGTGAGACCGGCCGTCGCGGCTGGGGTGACGGCCACGAGCTGGGCCGTGGTCAGCGCGGCGAGGTCCGCCGTGGTGAGCGCGGCAACCTGGCCGGAGGTCAGCGCGGCAAGCTGGGTGGTGGACAGCGCCGCCGCCTGGGCGGTGGTCATTGCCGCGACCTGGGCCGAGGTCAGCGCCTTGGCCTCGGCCGTCGTCACTGCGGCGACCTGGGCGGTGGTCAATGCCTTCACGTCCGCGGTCGGCAGCGCCGCGGCTTCCGCCGTGGTCAGCGCGGCGATGTCGGCGGTGGTCAGCGCCACCGCATCGGCGGTGGTGAGGCCGGCGAGAGCACCGGTAGAAAGCGCGGCAGCCTGGCCGGTGGTGAGGGCCGCGGTCTGCGCGGTGGATAGTGCGGCGACCTGGGCCGAGGTGACGCCGGCAAGCGCGGCGGGCGTGACCGCCACCAGTTGCGCCGTGGTCAGCGCGGCGATGTCGGCGGTTGGCAGCGCGGCGACCTGGCCGGAGGTCAGTGCGGCAAGCTGGGTGGTGGACAGCGCCGCGGCCTGCGCGGTGGTCAGCGCGGCCGCCTGCGCGGTTGTCAGCACGTGGACCTGGGCCGTGGTCAGGGCGGCGACCTGGGCCGTGGTCAGCGCCTTCACGTCCGCGGTCGGCAGCGCCGCCGCTTCCGCCGTGGTCAGCGCCGCGACATCGGCCGTGGTCAGCGCCACGGCGTCGGCGGTGGTCAGGCCGGTGATCGCGCCGCTCGAGAGTGCCGCCGCCTGGCCGGTGGTGAGCGCGGCGGTCTGCGCGGTCGACAGCGCGGCCACCTGAGCTGACGTGAGGCCGGCAATCGCGGCCGGGGTGACGGCCACGAGCTGCGCCGTGCTCAGCGCGGCGATCTCGGCCGTGGGCAGGGCTGCGACCTGGTCGGAGGTCATCGCCGCAAGCTGCGTGGTGGAGAGTGCGGCAGCCTGCGCGGAGGTCAGTGCCGCGGCCTGCGCCGAGGTCATCGCCTTGGTCTGCGCCGTGGTCAGCGCGGCGACCTGGGCCGTGGTCAGTGCCTCCACGTCCGCGGTGGGCAGCGCCGCGATTTCCGCCGTGGTCAGCGCGGCGACAGCGGCGGTGGTCAACGCCACGGCGTCGGTGGTGGTCAGGCCGGTGATGGCGCCGGTGGACAGCGCGGCTGCCTGGCCGGTGGTGAGCGCCGCGGTCTGGGCGGTCGTCAGCGCTGCCACCTGCGCCGAAGTCAGGCCGGCGATCGCGGCCGGGGTGACTGCCACGAGCTGGGCTGTGGTCAGCGCGGCGATGTCGGCGGTGGACAGTGCGGCGACCTGGCCGGAGGTCAGGGCGGCAAGCTGAGTTGTGGACAAGGCGGCCGCCTGGGCGGTGGTCAGCGCGGCGACCTGAGCGGAGGTCAGCGCCTTGGCCTCGGCCGTGGTGAGCGCGGCGACCTGGGCGGTGGTCAGCGCCTTCACGTCCACGGTCGGCAACGCCGCCGCTTCCGCGGTGGTCAGCGCCGCGACATCGGCCGTAGTCAGCGCGGTAGCATCGGCGGTGGTGAGCCCGGCAAGGGCGCCGGTGGACAGTGCGGCGGCCTGGCCGGTGGTGAGCGCCGCCGCTTGTGCCGTCGACAGCGCGGCAACCTGCGCCGAGGTGAGGCCGGCAACTGCGGCCGGGACGACCGCCACGAGCTGCGCCGTGGTCAGCGCGGCGATGTCGGCGGTTGGCAGCGCGGCGACCTGCCCCGATGTCAACGCGGCTAGTTGGGTCGTGGACAGCGCCGCCGCCTGGGCGGTGGTCAGTGACGCGACCTGGGCGGAGGTCAGTGCCTTGGCCTCGGCGGTGGTGAACGCGGCGACCTGGGCGGTGGTCAGCGCCTTCACGTCCGCGGTCGGCAGCGCCGCCGCTTCCGCGGTGGTCAGCGCGGCGACATCGGCCGTAGTCAGCGCGGTAGCGTCGGCGGTGGTGAGCCCGGCAAGGGCGCCGGTGGACAGCGCCGCGGCCTGGCCGGTCGTGAGCGCCGCGGTCTGCGCGGTCGACAGCGCGGCGACCTGGGCCGAGGTGAGCCCGGCAAGCGCGGCGGGCGTGACCGCCACGAGCTGCGCCGTGGTCAGCGCGGCAATATCGGCGGTTGGCAGCGCGGCGATCTGGCCCGAGGTCAGCGCGGCAAGCTGGGTGGTGGACAGCGCCGCCGCCTGGGCGGTGGTGAGGGCCGCGGCCTGTGCCGAGGTCAGCGCCTTGGCCTCTGCCGTGGTCAGCGCCGCGATCTGGGCGGTGGTCAAGGCCTTTACGTCTGCCGTCGGCAGGACCGCGGCTTCCGCCGTGGTCAGCGCCGCGACATCGGCCGTGGTCAGCGCCACGGCATCGGCTGTGGTCAGGCCGGCGAGAGCGCCGGTGGACAGCGCGGCGGCCTGGCCTGTCGTGAGTGCCGCGGCCTGCGCGGTGGACAGTGCGGCCACCTGCGCCGAAGTCAGGCCGGCCAGCGCGGCCGGGGTGACCGCCACCAGTTGCGCCGTGCTCAGCGCGGCGATGTCAGCGGTGGGCAGTGCCGCAACCTGGTCCGAGGTCAGCGCGGCGAGCTGGGTGGTAGAGAACGCCGCCGCCTGGGCAGTTGTGAGTGCCGCGGCTTGCGCGGAGGTCAGCGCCTTGGCCTCGGCCGTGGTGAACGCGGCGACCTGGGCGGTGGTCAGTGCGTTCACATCCGCTGTCGTCACGGCGGCCAGTTCCGCCGTGGTAAGAGCAGCGACGTCGGCCGTGGTCAGCGCCACGGCGTCGGCGGTGGTGAGACCGGTGACGGCGCCGGTCGAGAGCGCTGCCGCCTGGCCGGTGGTCAGTGCCGCGGTCTGCGCGGTCGACAGCGCGGCAACCTGGGCCGAGGTAAGGCCGGCAAGCGCGGCAGGCGTGACCGCCACGAGCTGCGCCGTGGTCAGCGCGGCGATGTCGGCGGTGGACACCGCCGCAACCTGGCCGGAGGTCAGTGCGGCAAGCTGGGTGGTGGACAGCGCCGCCGCCTGGGCGGTGGTGAGTGCCGCTGCCTGAGCCGACGTCAGCGCGTGGACCTGTGCCGTGGTCAGCGCGGCGACCTGGGCCGTGGTCAGCGCCTTCACGTCCGCGGTCGGCAGTGCCGCCGCTTCCGCGGTGGTCAGCGCCGCGACATCGGCCGTGGTCAGCGCCACGGCGTCGGCGGTGGTCAGGCCGGTGATGGCGCCGGTCGAGAGCGCAGCAGCCTGGCCAGTGGTCAGCGCGGCGGTCTGCGCGGTCGACAGCGCGGCAACCTGCGCCGAGGTGAGGCCGGCAAGCGCGGCCGGGGTGACCGCCACGAGCTGCGCCGTGGTGAGCGCAGCGATATCCGCGGTAGGCAGCGCGGCAACCTGGCCGGAGGTCAGCGCGGCAAGCTGGGTGGTGGAGAGTGCGGCGGCCTCGGCAGTGGTCAGCGCGGCGGCCTGGGCCGAAGTCAGCGCCTTGGCCTCGGCGGTGGTCAGGGCGGCGACCTGGGCGGTGGTCAGCGCCTTCACGTCCGCGGTGGTCACCGCGGCCACGTCCGCCGTGGTCAGTGCCGCGACATCGGCCGTGGTCAGCGCGACGGCATCGGCGGTGGTCAGCCCGGTGATCGCGCCGGTGGACAGCGCGGCGGCCTGACCGGTGGTGAGCGCGGCGGTCTGCGCGGTCGACAGCGCGGCCAGCTGGGCCGCGGTCACGCCGGCAACCGCCGCCGGGGTGATCGCCACCAGTTGCGCCGTGGTCAGCGCGGCGACGTCGGCCGTGGGCAAGGCCGCAACCTGGCCGGAGGTCAATGCGGCAAGCTGGGTGGTGGAGAGCGCCGCCACCTGGTCGGTGGTCAGTGACCCGACTTGGGCCGAGAGCAGTACCTTGACCTGGGCCGTGGTCAGCGCGGCGATCTGGGCGGTGGTCAATGCCGCCACGTCCGCGGTCGGCAGTCCCGCGGCTTCCGTCGTGGTCAGCGCCGCGACATCGGCCGTGGTCAGGGCGACGGCATCGGCGGTGGTCAGGCCGGCGAGAGCGCTGGTGGACAGCGCCGCGGCCTGGCCGGTGGTGAGTGCTGCCGTCTGCGCGGTCGACAGCGCGGCAACCTGCGCCGACTTGAAGCCGGCAATGGCGGCAGCGGTAATTGCCACCAGTTGGGCCGTGCTCAGCGCGGCGAGATCGGCGGTGGTGAGCGCGGCGATCTGGCCGGAGGTCAGCGCGGCAAGCTGGGTGGTGGAAAGCGCCGCGGCCTGCGCCGTGGTCAGTGCCGCGGCCTGGGCGGAGGTCAGCGCCTTGGCCTCGGCCGTGGTGAGCGCGGCGACCTGGGCGGTGGTCAGCGCCTTCACGTCAGCAGTCGTCACGGCGGCGACTTCCGCCGTGGTCAGCGCGGCGACATCGGCCGTGGTCAGCGCCACGGCATCGGCGGTGGTGAGGCCGGCGATCGCACTGGTGGCCAGCGCGGCGGCCTGGCCGGTGGTCAGCGCGGCGGTCTGCGCCGTCGTCAGCGCGGCAACCTGCGCCGAGGTAAGCCCGGCAACCGCGGCCGGGATGACCGCCACCAGTTGGGCCGTGCTCAGCGCGGCGATGTCGGCGGTTGGCAGCGCGGCGACCTGGCCGGAGGTCAATGCGGCAAGCTGGGTGGTGGAAAGCGCTGCCGCCTGGGCGGTGGTGAACGCTGCCGCCTGACCCGAGGTCAGCGCCCTGGCCTCGGCGGTGGTGAGCGCGGCGACCTGGGCGGTGGTCAGTGCCGCCACATCCGCGGTCGGCAGGGCCGCGGTTTCCGCCGTGGTCAGCGCGGCGATGTCGGCCGTCGTCAGGGCCACGGCATCGGCGGTGGTCAGCCCGGCGAGGGCGCCGGTGGACAGCGCGACGGCCTGGCCGGTGGTCAGCGCCGCGGTCTGCGCGGTCGACAGCGCGGCCACCTGGGCCGAGGTCAGGCCGGCAACAGCCGCCGGCGTGACCGCAACGAGCTGCGCCGTGCTCAGCGCGGCGATGTCGGCGGTGGGAAGTGCCGGGATTTGGGCCGATGTCAGCGCCGCGATCTGCGCTGTGGTCAGACCCTGCACATCGTCGGTCGTGAAGGCGGCAATGGCGCTCGTCGGCAGCGCAGCAATCTGCGCAGGCGTCAACGCGATGGTTGTCATGGCACACTCGCTTCCTTGTGCGAAAAGGCCTTATGCCTTTCCATGGTCACCAGGCCGCGCGGGTTCTGCGCCATGCTTCGATCGTCGAAACACCAACCCAGAGAAGTGATTCTAGTTGGACAGTTGGTACGTTGACGGTGCGCGGGAATTGGTACCGGCAACCGCCTCACCCGGTGATTGCGATGAACGGGGTTACACGGAAGCTTCAGGAAAGCTTGCTAACAACAATTCCCGGCGGTGCCAGCATGGCCGAACTGTGTTTGTTTAACGGCGGCCATTTCTTGCGTGCCTGCAATATCTGTTGCAATCGAACTTGCGAATGAAACCGCCGCCGGCACCGTTGCAGGCCGCCGGCAAGACTTGTGAAGTTATGCGCGCCGCCTTCTGCTCTTGGGGCCTGTGGGAGCATAAACCAATCGATGGCGCGCGCACCGGTGCCTGCTGCGATCTGCCTGCGCGCGCGTGGCAGGCGCTATGTCGGAATACCGAGAATTCCCGCCACCTGTGCCAGATCGGGCGCGTGCACGACGCCAGCCACGGCGGTTACCGAAGTTGCAGCCTGGCCCGAAGGATTTGACGCGAACGTTACGCTGAATATGTCCTCGGCGGTCAGGTGCTGCGAATCGGTCGCCACTACGGCAAGCTGAACGGTGCCCGTTGCCGATGCCGGCACCACGCCGAACAACTCGTCGGCGGTAGGATTGAAATACAGCCAGGAGGTGACATTCGGTCCGCTCAGTTCATAAGCGGCAAACGTCATCTTCAGGCCGAGCGCGTCGGCAAACGTGTTGGCGGGCAGTGTGAACGCGACCGCGCCGCCGTCCACCCAGGTCTGGTTGGGCGTCGGGTTCGACACCGTGATGCCAGGCTTCGCCGCAAGCCCCGGCTGTACGGTTGCGGTGAAATCCTCTGACGCGGAGAGCCCGCTCGAGTCGGTCGCCGTGACCTGGACAGTGACGCTCTGCGCGGTGCCCGGCGCGGTGCCGCTGAAGGTGTCCGTCCTGGCGTTGAATTGCAGCCAGCCCGGCAGCGGCTGGCCGTTCGCCAGGCTCGCCGTATAGGTCAGCGGTTCGCCCTGCGGATCGGTGAACGTGTTGCCCGGCAAGGCCAGCGAGAACGCGTTGCCCTCCGTCCAGCTCTGGTTCGGCGTCTGTGCCGTGACGACCGGCGTGCCGAGCACGTTCGCGACGAAAACCTCCGATGCCGTGAGCCCGGTGTTATCGGTTGCGGTGATCTTGATATCCAGGGTCTGCATCGCGTTCGGCGGCGTGCCGCTGAAGCTGTCGGTCGCCGCATTGAATTTGAGCCAGCCCGGCAGCGGCTGGCCGCTTGCCAGCGTCGCGGTATAGCTCAGCTTCGCACCCGACAGGTCGGTGAAGGTACTGGCAGGCAGCACCAATGAAATGGCCTGCCCCTCCTTCCACGTCTGGGTGGGCGTCTGCAGCGTCAGCACCGGTCCGGCATTGGCGGGGGCGATGCTGACCGCGAACACGTCGGACACGGACAGTCCGCTGCTATCCGTCGCCGTGACATCGATATCGAGCGCCTGCGCCACCAGCGGCACGGTGCCACTGAAACTGTCGGTGGCGGCGTTGAAGATCAGCCAGGCCGGCAGTGCCTGGCCGTTCGACAGGCTCGCGCGGTAGGTGAGCTTCTCGCCTTGCGGATCGGTGAAGGTGGTCGCGGGCAGGGCGAGCGAGAACGCCTTGCCCTCGGTCCAGGTCTGATTGGGCGTCTGGGCGCTCAGCACCGGCGGACCGATCACCGTGGCCGAGAACGTGTCGGCGACCGACAGGCCGCTGCTGTCCGTCGCGGTGACCGTGATGCCCAGGGTCTCCGCCGTCAGCGGCGCGATGCCAAAGAACGCATCCGTCTGCGCGTTGAAGCTGAGCCAGCCCGGCAGTGCCTGGCCATTCGACAGGGTCGCGCTGTAGGTCAGCGCCTCGCCCTGCGGATCGGTGAAGGTGCCGGCCGGCAGCGCCAGGGTGAACACCTTCCCGCCGACCCAGGTCTGGCCGGGACTCGGCGCCGTGAGCAGTGGCGTGCCGATCACCGTCGCGGAAAACGTGTCGGCAACCGTGAGGCCGCTGCTGTCCATGGCGGTGACGGCAATGCTCAGCGTCTGCGCGGTCGGCGGCGCGGTGCCCGAGAACGTATCCGTCGCCGCGTTGAACGTGAGCCAGCCCGGCAGCGCCTGGCCGTTCGACAAAGCCGCGCTGTAGGTCAGCGTTTCGCCCTGCGGATCCTTGAACGTGCCGGCCGGCAGCGCCAGAACGAACGCCTTGCCGCCGAGCCAGGTCTGGCCCGGGGTCTGCGCCGCCAGCACCGGTGGCGAGGCAGGCGCAGCCGTCGCGACAATCGCCACGCCAAGCGACTCCCAATCCCCCCAGTAACTGCCGTTGTACGCCCGGACCTCGAGTGTGTCGGTGGTCGGCGCGGAACCGGCGAGCAGGGAGACGGCGCCCAGCGAGGATGCCGTGAGAGCGCTGGACGCCGAATGGTCGCTGTAATCGACGCCGGACAGCACGAGCATGTCGCCGGCCGCCGAGTCGTAGACCTGCCAGGACACGATCGCCTTGTTGGCGGGATCCGTCGCCGAGAACAGGGATCCCAGCGATTGCGATGCGAGACAGGCCAGGCTGTAGGATGCCTCGTTCGCGGTGACGATCGGGGTATCGAGTTCGTAGATCACCACGGTCGAAGCCGAGACGCCGGCGAATTCCTGCGACGCGGGATGCGGCGCCGAGATCAGCACGTCGGCACTCGATCCATCGTTGGCCGAATTGACGATCTGCCCGTTGCCGCCGACGTAGGTGATGTTGTCGACCAGCATCGCCGTGCTGCCGGAGCCGGAGACGCAGGTGGTGATGTGCCCGCCGCCGCCGGCAGGCTGGAACACGATCATCTCGCCGGCGGTGACCATGGACTGCCAGTTGCCGCTCTGGCCGGCGGGGCCGTCGTACGCGACGATCCATTCGCCGTTCGCCTGCCCTGGCAGCCCGACCAGGGTGCTTTGCGCCGGCAGCGAGGCCCCGGCCTCGGCCGCGATGCTGCTGGCCAGCACCCAGCAGCCGTCCATGTTCCAGGCGTCGCCGACAAATCCCTCGGCCGCCGCGGCGATGGATGCCGGCGTCGCCTGCGCGGGAACCGCGGCCGTATAGCCCGGGCGGGTCACGACGGTTGCGCTGCCGATATACCCGCCCGCGTCTTCCTCCATCATGAGGTCCGCGTTGCCGGCGTAACTGCTCGCCTGGGCCAGATTGCTCGTGCCGAACAGTGACAGGTTGGTCACGTCCCCGGCGCTGGCGGACGAATTGTAGACGAGCTGGTTCAAGTACCCGTAGGTACTGTTGTAGTAGAGGCCGGTGGCGGCCTGATAGGTAAAGACGATCCCGGCGCCTCGGCCGTCGCCGCCGATGCTGCTAAGCTTCAGCGTGTGGCCGTTGCCGGTGAGCGTGCCGGTCGCGCCGCTGGCGCCGGCGGTATACTCGTCACGATCCAGTACCGTCAGTACGAGATATTGAGGGTTCGAACTGCCAGCGGTGACATTGAACATCTCCGCCAGGCTGATCGATACGGCGGTTGAATCGACAAATGCCGTGTCGTTGTCGGAAATGGCCATCAGTCATGCCTCCGCAGCGCCCAACGGCATCGATGCTGCCGCCGGAATCATAAGACATGCCACGACGGGCGCCAAGACCGAAACATTTTGTCTCATGCTCTCCCGCCAGGGCTGCCGCCGTGAACGGCGCCTGCCGCATCCGGGGATGCGCAGGCGCCGGGTTCGGCGGTGTCACGGGACGTGGAGCAACGGGCCTGCTGCCCGCCTTGTGTTACGTGGCCGGGTACCGGATTCTTCCCTCGCGGCAGATATAGTCACGAAATCATTGCCGGCCGGTTAATCCTACTGCGTCACTCAATCTGCTGGACAGTTCTCTGCGGCCTACGACCGCAGCAGGGGCAGCGCGGGAGGACGCGAACGAGTGTTCGCGCGAGGCGGACAC
>Ga0335072_10003224_pt1 | contig 24665 bp, 24 predicted proteins | sample Lox_Sample_21_FD_206725 | JGI IMG/M metagenome (GOLD analysis project Ga0335072, IMG submission 206725) | Soil microbial communities from Loxahatchee National Wildlife Refuge, Florida, United States - Lox_Sample_2.1 | ecosystem: Environmental > Terrestrial > Soil > Wetlands | place: USA... | reverse complement strand
GCGCAGACGCTGACCCATCTCGTCGTGCACCCCAGGCACCACGGTGGAGATAACCGGCTGGTGCCGATCGACCTGGTCGAGTCCGTCGATGAGGAGCACGTCCGGCTCCGCTCCACGGTGGCGCACTTCCTTGCGCTCGACGATGCGGAGGACGCCCAGTTCCTGCCGGCAGACACCGACGTCCTGGGTTACGGACAGCACGCCCTACTGTGGCCGTACTACAGCATCGCGATCTCGCCCCGACACGATCATCACGAGCGGATCGCGAGCGACCGCGTGCCGCTCGGCGAAGTCGAGGTGCGCCGGGGCGACCAGGTACACGCCGCCGACGGTTGGATCGGCTCGGTCCAGGGGCTGGTGATCGACCCGAGCGACCACCACGTCACGCACATTCTCCTCCAAGAGGGCCATGTGTGGGGACGCAAGCAGGTGACGATCCCGATCGGAGCCGCCTCGCGCGTGGCTGACGAGATCCGGGTCGACCTGACCAAGCAGCAGGTCGAGGAACTGCCGTCGGTCGAGCTTCGCTGACGGAGGTCGCAGAGGCCCGTGTTCGGCGCGACCGTTGACGGCGTTGTCGCGACGACGTACGGTCCGCCCATGAGCGACTAGGAGGAGAGACCGAGATGTTCAGCCAAGTGCTAGTCGGTGTGGATGACGATCACGGCGCCCGCGACGCGATCGCGCTTGCCAAGCTGCTCGCGGGACGCGACGCGGCTTTGACGTTCGCGCACATCTTTTTTGAGGACAGCGCCGCCGCGTGGGCATTCGAGGGTGGTCAGGATCGAGCCGAGCAGGACGCGGAAGCGCGCCAGATGTTGGAGCGCGTTACCGCGGAGGCCGGTGTGCCGGCGCATCTCCGCTGGGACGGAGCTCCGTCGGTCGGGCGTGGCCTGCATGAGGTGGCCGAGGCGATCGGTGCCGACCTGCTCGTGGTCGGCTCCTCCCGGCACGGGCTGCTCCGACGCGTCCGCCTCGCGGACGATACCCAAGCCGCCCTCAACGGCGCAGCCTGCGCCGTCGCGATCGCGCCCGCCGGCTACGCCACCGAGGCCACCGGCGTCACCCGCGAGGTGGGCGTCGCCTACGACGGCACCCCCGAGAGCGAGCACGCCCTGGCCGTGGCCAGGGCGCTCGCCGCCGAGCTCGGGAGCAAGCTGTCGGCGTTCCAGGCCGTCGGGCTCCCGCTCTTCGGCTACTCCGGGCTGTCGACGACGCGCCCCGCAGCCCGTACGATCGAACAGATGACCGAGCAGGCGCGTGAGGCGATCACCGCCCTCGGAGTGGAGGCGCATGTGACCTACGGCGATCCGGCCGAAGAGCTGACGGTCTACAGCGCCTCAATCGATGTCCTCGTCGTCGGGTCGCGGAACTACGGCCCGCTCGGACGTCTGATGCAAGGGAGCGTCGCGGACCGGCTGGCGCGCACCGCTCGGTGCCCGCTGCTCGTGCTCCCGCGTGGCGCTCGCGCCGGCTCCGGAGAACCTGAGTCGGAGGGCAGCCCGGACGCGGTGGCCGCCGCCGGCTGATCACAGCGTCTTCGGGCCCGCGGCTAGATGCTCGCGCGCCGGGCCGCCGCGATCGCGTCGGACAGCGAACGCACGCCGAGCTTGTCCTCCAGTCGCTCGAGGCGCTCGCGGACGGCGTGGGGGCTGAGGAACAGCTCGTCGGCCAGGCCGGCCTCCGCGCCGATCGCCGGAGCCGCCTCGAGCACTTCGCGTTCGCGGCCGGTCAAGCCGAGCTGCTCGAGTGCGCCGGCACGGAAGCTCACGACCTCCTCTTCCAGGAGCAGCGCGTGAGGCGCGCCGGGGAGCAGGCGGATGGTCAGGCACCGGCCGTCGCGCATGCTCTGCAGCGCAGGCCGCGGCGGCAGCGCTAGCCACGAGGCCACCGGCTCGGGAAGCCAGCCGGGATGCTCAGCCACTCCGAAGTGCTCGGCCAGCCACCGGTCTGCATCGCGGCTCGAGTGCTGGATCTCGCCGTAGTCGTCGAGCAGGACGACCCCGGTGCCCGGCGGTGGGTCCGAAGCCAGCGCCAGCAGCAGCCGCCCGCGCGCCTCGGCGATCTGGAGCACGTGCTCGAGCCCAGGACGGGCGACGTCGAGGACGTCGCGGTCGCGCTCGGAGAACCGGCGCTCCTGGCGCCCGAGTCCGAACACGACGATCTCGGCGCCGGGCGGCGACGGACGAACCGCGATCGAGATCCCGTACTTGGCGGGAGCGGGATGGAGAACCCCATGCCCGACCGCATCGTTCGGCACCGCGATCCGGTTCCAGCCGGCGAGGTCGCAGGGCACCAACCGGCCGAGCTCCGCCACAGCGCTTCGCATCAACTCGGGCGGCGCCTGCGTGTCGTCGAGCACGAAAGCTAAGCGCCCGGCGGCGTGCTGATCGGCTTCATCGAGCCACGGCATGCCTAGAGCAACCTTACAACCGACGAGGCGTGGGCGGAAGAAGGCCTTTCGCGGTTCGGCCGCTGACCTAAGGCGCCCGCGACCATCCTCGATCCTCGTCTAACCAGAAGTAATCGACTCGTCATCATAAGTGGGTAGCCGTCGAGTTTCCGGGGGGATCATGACCACCACAAATCCCGATCAAGCTGGGGCCGGCCGACTCGTCTACCGCGATCACGCGTCTCGTCGCACTCAGACGCTCGCCGCCACCGCCCAGCGCGTCTTGGGCAGCGTGGCCGGGGGCCGCCTGTCCGCGCTGCCGTTCGCCGTCCGCTTCTGGGACGGAAGCCTGATCCCGGCGCGCAGCGACAAGGCCGGCGTGCCGACGGTGCTGATCCGCGATCGGCATGCGCTCTCGCAACTGCTCTACGAGCCCAACCAGATCGGGCTGACGCGCGCGTGGGTGGAGCGGAGCCTCGACCTCGAAGGCGATCTGGGAGCCGTCCTGGCGCAGCGGGAGCGCTTCGCCGGTGTGCGCCTGACGCTGCGCGAGCGGGCCCGACTCGCCCTGGCGGCCTGGGTGGCGGCTGGGCCCCGGGTCTTGCGACGGCCGGCGGCCCCGCCCATCGAGGCCCAGCCGCAGGGACAAAGGCACTCGGAGGTACGCGATCGCGACTCGGTACGCCATCACTATGAGCTGTCGAACCGGTTCTACGAACAGATGCTCGGCCCGACCCTGGTCTACTCGTGCGCGTACTTCGAGGACCCCGAGGACACGCTCGAGCAGGCGCAGGAGCGCAAGCTCGAGACGATCTGCCGGAAGCTGAGGCTAGCTCCCGGCGAGCGACTCCTCGACGTCGGGTGCGGGTGGGGATCGCTGCTCCTGCACGCCGCCCAGCACCACGGCGTCAGGGGCGTCGGCGTGACGCTGTCGGACGCCCAGGCGGCGCTTGCCCGCGAGCGGATCGCGCGCGCGGGGCTGAGCGAGCAGGTGGAAATCCGCGTCTGCGACTACCGCCAGGTCACTGACGGTCCGTTCGACAAGATCGCGAGCGTCGGCATGTACGAGCACGTGGGACGCGATCAGCTCGGCCGCTACGTCAGCCACCTCCACGAGCTGCTCCGGCCCGGCGGGCTGTTCCTCAACCACGGGATCACCCGCCTGCATCAGCGTCCCCGCCCCGAGGACACGTTCATCACCCGGTACGTCTTCCCGGACGGCGAGCTCCATCCGGTGACCGACGTGCTGCGCGCGATGGAGAGCGCGAGCTTCGAGATCCGAGACGTCGAGTCCCTGCGCGAGCACTACGTGCTCACGCTGCGCCGGTGGGTCGCGAACCTCGAGGCCCGGGCCACCGAGGCCGTCCGCGAGGTGGGCGAGATGCGCGTCCGCGCCTGGCGGCTGTACCTGCTCGGTTCCGCCGACGGCTTCGCCAGCGGCGAGATCAGTGTCTTCCAGGTGCTGAGCGCGCGCGACGGGGCGGCGCACGGGCTGCCGCTGGGCCGGCGCGCGTGGCTGGGGGCCTGATCCTCGCGGCTCCCGCCCGCCGCGGGTCGGTTACCTCAGATTTGTCGGCGGCGCATGATGGGTTGATCGGCGGCGCCTCAGGGCGGCGCCTTATTTGCGGCTGTCGACGGCGTTCCTTGTTTGACCGTCCGCGCCGCGATCTCCTCGGCGCGACTCTCGCTCGCCGGCGAAAGCGCTGGAACCTTGCGGTACCCAATTTGACTGATTGCGTTCCCATGTGGTACGAATTCGTTCCGATGAGCTCGTCCCTTGGCAGGGGAGGCCGTTGCGTCGCGGTGGCGCTGGCGCTCGCGGCCGTCTTCGCGTCGGTGGAAACCGCCCGCGCCTCGGCCGCCTGGTCGCCCGAGCCCGCCTCGTACGGGATCGTCGAGCAGGAAAACGTGCCGGTGACGATGAGCGACGGGACCGTGCTGCGGGCCAACGTCTACTACCCGGCGGTGAACGATGAGGCCGCGCCCGGCCCGTTCCCGGTGCTGCTCACGCAGACGCCGTACGGCAAGGACACCACGGGCGCCGTCGCCGGCGGGGCGACGGGCGAGGACACCTACCTGATCGAGCGCGGCTACATCGACGTGGTCGCGGACGTGCGCGGCACCGGAGACTCGGGCGGGGAGTTCGGCTTCTTCGATCCCGCCCAGCAGCAGGACGGGGCGACGCTCGTGCGGTGGGCCGCCCAGCTACCCCACTCGGACGGGAAGGTCGGGCTGTACGGCGCCTCATATCTAGGCATCAACCAGCTGCTGACCGTCGGCCAGCTCGGCCCGAACTCGCCGGTCAAGGCGATCTTCCCGATCGTGTCCGCCAACGACCTGTATCGGGACACGGCGTTCGACGGAGGGTTGATCGACATCGAGTTCGGGGCCCTGTACGTCGGGCTGACCGGCTCGTTGAACGAAGTCAACCCAGTTGCCGAGGATCCGGAGGATCCGCTCGACACGCTCGAAGTCGAGCTGCAGCACACCGCCGATCTGGCGAGCTTCGACCTGCCGCTGCTGCTCGACACGACCTTCGACGGCGACCAGGCGTACGACGGGACCTACTGGCAGGCGCGCAGCCCGATCTCGGCGCTCGAGCAGGTCGTGCGCGACGGCGTCCCCGCGTACCTGGTCGGCGGCTGGTACGACCTGTTCCAGCGCGGGGAGCCGCTCAACTTCTCCGGCCTCCAGAACGCCCTGGCCGGCCGCTCGATCTACGCGCCGATGGTGCCGTCGCAGACGCCAAGCGGCCGCTACCAGCTGCTGATGGGCCCGTGGTACCACCTGACCGCCGCCAGCCAGGACTTCGACCCGACGATGCTCGCCTGGTTCGACCGCTGGCTGAAGAACGAGCCGACCGGGATCGATCAGACCTCGACGCCTGCGCATCTGTACCTGCTGGGCGCGAACAAGTACGTCGACCAGAGCCAGTGGCCACCGGCCGCCGTGAAACCGACCACCTGGTACTTGAATGCCGGCCCGTCCGGGAGCGGCGCCCCCTCGCAGAACGACGGGACGCTCACGCAGAGCGCGCCGACCGCGCCGACCGGAAGCGATCAGGAGCTGTGGCTGGGCGCCAACGCACCCTGCTCGCGCGAGCTCGACCAGTGGAGCATGGGCGCGTTCGAGGACGTCACCGATCCCTCGAACCCGAACGCCGATCCGTGCGCCGACAACGACGCGGCGACCGAGACCGGACCCGGCGCCCTCACCTACACCACGCCGCCGTTCAGCCAGGCCACGGTCCTCGGTGGGCCCGTCGACGCCACCATCTACGCCACGTCGACGACGCCGGACACCGAGCTCGTGGCGACGCTCGAGGACGTCGCGCCGGACGGCACCGCCACCCCGATCACCACCGGCGCGCTTCTGGGCTCGCTGCGGGCGGTGGACGCGTCGCGGAGCTGGACGACGCCGGACGGCAAGCTGCTGCTCCCGTACCACCCGTACACGGCGCAGTCCAAGCAGGCGGTGCCGACGGGGACCGTCACGCGCTTCGACATCGAGATCCGGCCGACCTTCGCCGAGATCGCCGCCGGCGACCGGCTCCGCCTGACGCTGACCACCTCCGATCTCCCGGCGCTGATCCCGACCCTCACCGACGCGGCCAACCTCGCCGGCGGCGTCTATGAGATCCAGCGCAACAGCGCTGCGGCCTCATATCTCGAGATGTTGAGCGCCCCGGCGTCCGACGTGACGCCCTGAGCCGGCGGTGATCGCCCTAGCGCTCGAGCGGCGGCTGATCGGGTGGCACCCCGCGGCCGTAGCCGGGGTCCTGCGAGCTGTAAGGCTCGTCCTCGCCGCGGACGTCGCGGTAGCGGCGGTCGAACAGCTCGAGCACTTCGGTCACGTCGGATGGGCCGCGCAGGTCGTGGCTGACGCCGTAGGACCCCGACGTCGTCTCAGCCGGCTCGGCGTCGCCGTGTTCGATCAGCTCGTCGTGCTCGGGGTCGCCGAACGGCAGTTCGGCGGCGCCGCGATCGGGATAGAGCAGGCCGAGCTCGGAGTGCTCGTAGCGGACCACGGCCGCGCCGTCCGCGCGCCGCGAGATGTGCACGCCGGGCCAGGTCGCCAGCTCGTTGGCGACCTCGTCGACGACGGCATCCCAGTGGCTCACACGCCGATCGTATCCGTTGCGGGCCGCCAACCGATAGCCGGCGCGATCTCGCGCGCGATCGTCTCGAGCATCCGCGCGTTGTAATCGACGCCAAGCTGGTTGGGGACGGTCAGGAGCAGCGTGTCGGCGGCCTGCACGCCGGCATCGCGCGCGAGCTCCTCGGCGATCACGTCCGGTTCGCCCGTGTAGGTGCGCCCGAACCGCGCCAGCGCGCCGTCCAGATACCCGATCTGGTCCTGATCTTCGCCGGCGCGGGTGCCGAAGAACCGCCGGTCCTCGTCGCTCACGATCGGTATCACGCTGCGGCTCACCGACACGCGCGGCCCGCGCGGCCAACCGGCGGCCGCCCACGCCTCCCGGAAGATCGCGATCTGCTCGGCCTGGAGCTCGTCGAAGGAGACGCCGGTGTCCTCGAGCAGCAGGGTCGAGCTCATCAGGTTCATCCCCTGCTCGCCGGCCCAGCGCGCGCTCTCGCGCGTGCCCGAGCCCCACCAGATGCGCTCGCTGAGACCCGGTGACTGCGGCTGGATGGCCAGCAGCCCGGTGGCGCCGGTCATCTCGGGATCGGCCTGGACGACGCCGTCGCCGGCGATTGCGCGCCGGAAGAGCGCCGTCTTCTCGCGGGCCAGGTCGGCGTCGGTCATACCCTCGGGTGGGGCATAACCGAAGGCGTGGGCACCGTTCAGCGCGGGCTCGGGCGAGCCGCGGCTGATCCCCAGCTGGAGGCGCCCGCCGCTGATCAGATCGGCCGCAGTCCCATCCTCAGCCATGTACAGCGGGTTCTCGTAGCGCATGTCGATCACGGCCGTCCCGATCTCGATGCGTGAGGTGCGGGCGCCGATCGCCGACAGCAGCGGGAAGGGCGAGGCGAGCTGGCGGGCGAAGTGATGCACGCGAACGAAGGCGCCGTCGACGCCGAGCGCCTCGGCCGCCTCGGCGAGCTCGATCGTCTGCCGGTGGGCGTCCGCCGCGGTGCGAGTCTGGGACCACGGGGCGGTTTGCCAGTGCCCAAAGGAGAGGAACCCGATGTGCTTCACAAAGTGAAGTATAGAAGGCCGCGATCAGGTCCCCTCGCGCGGGCGCGGATGGGCGTGCTACTACGAAGAATCGTAGATCCGGGGAAGGTTGACTTCTGAATCGCACTCGGGTACTCGCCCCTGCCGTGGCCCTGGTGTTCGTTGCCGTCGTCGCGGTCTTCGTTGCCACGGGCGGCGGTAGCACGAAGCGGCCAGACGACCGGGCAGTGCCTGAACCAGTTCGGCGCGCTCTGGTACGTCGTCTCTCCGCAGGGGAACGCCGTCGTCGACGCCCCAAGAGCACTCTCGGGCGGCGCGGGCGCGGCTGGGTCGAGCAGCGCCGGCGGATCGACGTACGGCTACTGATTTCCGCCTGGGTCACAAGTGCGTTCTCGACGCGCAGCGGTCGTCGAGAACGCGCTCGTGACCCACATACGTGCCTGAACCGTAATTCACCGCCGGAGCGGGGTCGAGTGCGGGGTTATGACCCAGTTGTCCGGGTGCGCCGAAGCGGCGTGCGGGCGCGGACGGCGCCGGCCCGGGCGTACGCGTTGGCGCACCCGCGGGGCGGGCGCAGGCCGGCCTGACCCGCGAGGCCGGCCGCGTTCGCGGCGAGGAGCGACAGCAGCGCACCGGTGACGAGCTCGTTCAGCCAGGCGACGTGATCGGCAGCGCGCCGGTGACGAGCTCGATCAGCCAGGCGACGTGATCAGCAGCGCGCCGGTGACGAGCTCGTTCAGCCAGGCGAGGCGATCGCCGGCGTAGCCGAGGATCCACGGGCTGACGGCGAGCCACAGCCCGCTCCGCCGGTTGCGACGGCGGCGGGACGCAGGGCGGCGATCATGACCGCGGCCGGCCCGAGGCCGAGCACGAGAAAGACGTGGTTGGCGACGGCTGGATGCACGCCGGCGAACCCCCACACCCATGGCGAGACCGCGATCCACGCGATCAGCGCGCCCGCCGCGAGTGGGCGCCGGTCGGGGCGGCAATCGGCCAGCTGCTGGACGCTCATCGCTGAGCAGCTTCAGCGTGCTCGATCAGGCGCCGGTACTCGCGGGCCGCGCTCTCCTCCCGGTCAAGCGCGGCGCGGTAGACGTCGAAGGCGACCTCGCGATCGCTGGAGGGGGCCTGCGCCCAACGTCGATACGCGAGCTCGACCGCCGCGCTCTCCTCGCGCCAGTCGACGTAGCCGTCCATGACCGCGTCGACCAAGGTCGAAACCGGGGAAGCGGCCGGGGACCGTTTGAGGTTCATGGTGATCAGCTCCACTCGAGGATTCGATAGCCGGAAGATCCCTCCGCTGCCCTATACGACGATTGGTAGTAGAAGGTTCCAATCCTCTAGACGCCACTCCCGAGCGAATCCTTCCACTCTGGGGCCCGACTTCGGTGCGCCCAGGAGACGAACCGGAAGGTTCGAGGCTCCCCAGGCGTCATAGCCCTCGGGATGCGCGTGACCCTTTCCTGCCGGCCGGGCCCGCGGCGACCCTCGGGGCCTCACTTGGCCCGGGTCACGCCACCCTGGCGGCCACCCGGGTCTCGCGGGCCGGTGCGCTGCTCGGAGCGCCGGCGGCGGGATCGTCGCTGTTCGCGGTCTCGCGCCTGTTCGAGAGCTGGCGCGTCACTGCCGCCGGCCCATCGCAGAGAGCCTCGATCCTCGGCCTGCGGTTGAGCTATCCGGCCGCCAACCTGCCCGGGCTCGCCGTGGTCGCACTCGCGGCTTTGGGCTCGCCGTGATCGCGATGCTAATGGCCGAGGCCACCCGCGAGGTGGCCGCCGATCGACGGCTGCGCCGATCCCTCCTCCTCCCGCCGCCCACGGCCGATCGACGGCGCATTGCTCTTCGACGATGACCGGCCGCGGGACTGCTCTGAGAAGCCGAGCATCGCGCGGGCCGGGGCGGAGCGGCCGTCGGGCGCGGCGATGATCGCGCTCTCGCTGGCCTGCCTGGTGGTCGCCGTGGCCGCGCTCGCCGGCCGGGTGGCGAGCGGCTCGGTCACGCTGGCGCCGCCCGTCCTGTCGCGTCAGCCGTGCGTCGTGATGCTCGCCCTGATCCCCTTGTATGGCATTCGTGGCCGTCTACCTACGATGCCGTATAGTAGATCACCATGCCGCCGGACGCCGGGCCTCACGACGGAGCCAAGCGATCAGGATCGGCGGGGCCGCGCTGGTCGCGGACGACGGGCGGCATTGGAGCGCGGAGCTATCCTCCCGTCCAATGGCGCGCTCGCGCTCACCGAAGGTCCCCCCGCCGCTGCACGAGCTGGAAGCGGAGATTATGGAGGAGATCTGGCGCCAGGAGGGGCCGACCACGGTCAAGCTGGTGATGGACGCGCTCAACCGGCGAGCCAAGCCACCGCGCGCATACACCACTTACATGACCGTCATGCGCCGGCTGGACGACAAGGGGCTGCTGAGGCGCAAGCGAAGTGGTCGCCACGACAGCTATGAGCCCACGCTGACGCGCGAGGAGTATCAGGAGCGACGCGCCGGCGCCGAGGTCCGCGGGCTCGTCGACCAGTTCGGCGACGTGGCGCTGGCGCATTTCGCGCGCAGCCTGTCGTCGCTCGATCCGGCGCAGCGGCGCCGGCTGCGCCGCCTCGCCGGCGGCAAGTAGCCGGAGCGGCCGACGGCCGGCGTGCGCGTGGGAGCTCATGCGCGCCGGCGCTTCTGACCGGAGAAAGACCGCCGTGGATGCATACGATCTACTACATGGAATAGTAGGCACTCGAGGTTACACGTGTCAAGGCGACTCCACCGGAAGTAGGAGCCGCGCTTCCCCAACCGGAGGGATGCAGACCTGTCCGGGGACCTCTACGCTCAGACCGTGAGTCGTTTCACGGGCGATGGAGGAGTGGCGGCGGCGCCTGCCCGCGGCGCCACGGTCAGTCGCCCCGCCGGCCGCCCACTGACCACGGCCCTCGGCTGGCGCCTGCCGTCGTGGCTGCTCGACTACGGCCCAGTCGTCTTCGTCCTGCTGGAGGGAATTGCGGCGATCCGGATCCAGTCGAGGGTCAGCGGCTACTCGGAGCCGTGGCTGGCGCTGGCGCTGGCGGCGAACGCGACGGCGCTGCTGGCCCGCCACCGCGCCCCGCTGCTCGTGCTGGCCGTGGTGCTCGCGGTCGCGGTGGCGGTCGACTACGGCCCGGTGGCGACGTTCCCGGTGCTGCTGGCGGTGTTCACGGTGGCGGAGTACGCCGATCGGACGAGGGTGATGGGGGCGGCCGCGGTGGCCGCCCTGGCGTTTTGCGCCGCTCCGTGGGTTCACGGTGCGACGCTGGCGCCGGCGGGAATCGTCTCGCGGCTCGTCGCGGTCGGTCTGGCGATGGCGGTCGGCCTCTACCTGCGCGCCCGCGCCGACTACGTCACCGGCCTACAAGATCGCGCCGCGCGGCTGGAGCGCGAGCAGGAGCTGCTGGCGCAGCAGTCGGTGGCCGATGAGCGCGTTCGCATCGCCCGCGAACTGCACGACGTCGTCGCCCACAACGTGTCGCTGATGGTCGTGCAGGCGCAAGCAATCGCCGCCACCGGCGGCGGCGACCACGATCAGCAGAGCGCGCTCGCCGGCATGGCCGACCTCGGCCGCGAGGCGCTGTCCGAGATGCACCGCATGCTCGGCGTGCTGCGTGTCCAGGGAGCCGGCTCCCCCGAACGCGAGCCAAATCCGGGCGTGCGAGATCTCGAGCCCCTGATCGCGCGCACGCGCGAGGCGGGCCTCGACGCCAGCCTGGTCGTCGAGGGACCCTCCCGCGAGCTCCCGCCGGGAGTGGATCTGTCGGTCTACCGCATCGTCCAGGAGGCGCTCACGAACGTGATCCGCCACGCCGCCGCCACTCATGCCGTCGTCACGCTGTCTTACTCGCCGGACGTGCTCGAGGTCACCGTGCTCGACGACGGGGTCGGTCCGCCGGCGGGTGCGAACGGGTCGCCCGCGGGCCACGGGCTGGTCGGGATGCGCGAGCGGGTGGGGCTGTTCGGGGGCAGGCTCGAGACCGGCCGGCGCGGCCAGGGCGCCGGCTACCGCGTCCACGCATCGCTGCCGATGCGCTGAGGCCATGCCCCGGACCCGCCTCCTCATCGCCGACGACCAGCCGCTCATGCGCGCCGGGTTCCGCGCTGTTCTCGAGGCGAACGGATTCGAGGTCGTGGCCGAGGCCGGCGACGGAGCCGAGGCGGTGGCGGCGGCGCGCGCGACCAAGCCCGACGTCGTGCTGATGGACATCCAGATGCCCAACCTGGACGGGATCGAGGCGATCAAGCAGCTGCCGAATCATCGCGTGCTCGTCCTCACCACCTTCGGTCTGGACGAGTACATCGTCGACGCGCTGCGCGCGGGCGCGAGCGGGTTCATCACCAAGGACGTGCCCGCCGAGGAGCTGGTGCGCGCCGTGGAGGTGGTCGCGGCCGGTGACGCGTTGCTCACTCCGGCGGTCACCCGGCAGCTACTCGACCGGGTCGGCCGGCGGCTGCCGGCGCCCGCCGGACGCCACCCCGAGGCGCTGTCGGAGCTGACCGAGCGTGAGCGTGAGGTGCTCGAGCTGATGGCTCAGGGCATGTCGAACGCGGAGATCGCCGAGGCGCTCGTGGTCGGAGAGGCGACGGTGAAGACGCACGTGTCGAACGTGCTGATGAAGCTGGGGCTCCGCGATCGCGTGCAAGCCGTGGTGCTCGCCTACGAGATCGGCCTCGTCCAACCAGGGCAGAACTAACCGCCATCCGGGCGCCCCCAGCTCCGTCGCAAGGCGGAGACGAACTGGGAAATCCGCCCCGTGTGGGAGGACGCGTTCGCCGCCACGGCCGAGGACAGGTGACCTTCGCCGGCCGATGATCCCGCCATGACCAACACCACCATCATCGAGACGCATGGACTGTGCAAGAGCTTCGGCCAACGCCAGGCCGTGATCGATCTGGACCTGGCCGTGCCCCGCGGGTGTGCGTTCGGCTTCCTCGGTCACAACGGCGCCGGCAAGACCACGCTGATCCGGATGCTCCTCGGCCTCACCTCGGCTGACGCGGGGGCGATGCGAATCCGCGGCCGCCCGGTGCCCGCGTACCGCGCCGACGTGCTGGCGCGGGTGGGCGCGATCGTCGAGGAGCCTCACTTCCATTCGCACCTGACCGGCCGCGAGAACCTAGAGGTCGTCGCCGCGGTGCGCGGGCCCGAGGCGAGGCCACGGATCGACGGCGCGCTGCGCCGGGTCGGCCTGAGCGACCGAGCCGACGACCGCGTGCGCACATACTCCCAGGGGATGCGCCAGCGCCTTGGCGTCGCGCGCTGCCTGCTCGCGGATCCAGAGCTGCTGATCCTGGACGAGCCGATGAACGGACTCGATCCAGGCGGCATCCTCGAGTTCCGGACGATGATCGCCGAGCTGGTCGGCGAGGGCCGGACCGTGTTCTTGTCCTCGCATCTGCTCGACGAGGTCGAGAAGACGTGCGACGCGGCGGCGATTATCGACCGGGGCCGCCTGATCGCGCAAGGCCCGATCGAGACGTTGCTCGGCGGCGAGCGGCGCGAGCTCGACGTGGGCTGCGACGACGCGCACATCGCACTCGACCTGCTCGACGGCCACCCCGCCGTGGCCGCCGCGCGCGAGACAGCGGGGGGGCTGCGCATCGTCCTGGCCGGCAACGACGGCGTCGCCGACATCAACCGACGGCTCGTCGGGGCCGGCGTCGCCGTGTTCAGGCTCGAGCCCGTCCGCGAGTCGCTCGAGCACCGTTTCCTGGAAATCACCTCGCGAGTAGGAGTTCCGTCATGACCCTCGTAGTTGCACGTCAGATGCTCGGCGCCGAGATTTTGAAGCTGCGGCGGAACCGGGCGGTCATGGGCCTCGCGTTTGTCCTCTCGATCGGCGTTGTGCTCCTGTTCTTCGGCTACACCGCGATCGAGCATGCGTCGAATCCGGCGACGAACGGGCCCGCCGGCGGCGTGCATAACTTCAAGCGCGCCGTGCGGGCGTTGGGGCTCATCTTCGGCGCGCTGAGCGCCGCGCTGATCGGCACCGAGGCGGGAACGGCCGACCTGTCGAGCGGGGTGTTCCGCGACCTGGTGGCGACGGGCCGCTCGCGGCTTTCGCTGTTCTTCGTGAGAGCACCCGCGGCGACGCTCGTCACGCTTGCCTTCAACGGGCTCGGGTTCCTGATCGCGCTGGCCGCGTCGTTCGTGTTCGCCGACTCGCTCCCGACCCCGGGGGTCTCCTTGATCCTTCAGTCGGGGGCCTGGATCGTGGTCTCGAATGCGCTCCTGGTGGGATTCGCGGTGGGGGTCGGTTCGCTTACCGGCTCGCGCGCGCCGGCGCTGACCGCCGTGATCGGCTGGCAGGCGATCGTCACCGAGATGCTGCTCAGCGTCACATCGCTGGGGTCGGCACGAGACGGGCTGCTGACGTCCGCCCTCAGCCAGCTTGCGCCGTTCAACATCAACACCGGCGTGACCATGGCCACTGGCGTGGCCGTCGCAGTGGCGATCGCGTGGCTCCTGGTCCCGGTCGCCGTGGGCGCGTGGCGCACGCAGACGCGCGAGGCGTAGGGCTAGCAGCCGAGCGCGCAGCCGTCCTTGCGTGCGTCCGAGCCACCGAACAGCGTCCCGTCGCGCACGATGATCGCCTGGCCGCCCCCGAACGGGTCGCGGGCCGTCTCGCGGCGGATCTCGAAGCCGAGGTTCGCGAGCTCGGCGGCTCGCTCCCACAGGGGTTCCTCAAGGCTGAGCGCGCGCCCGGCGACGCGGAAGCGCCCGCGGTCGAGCGCGACCTGCGGGTCGCCGGGACCGTCTCCGCCTTCCGTCAGCGCGCACACGAACTGCACGTGCGACTGGGCCTGGATGAAGCCGCCCATCAGGCCGAACGGGCCGACGAGCTCGCCGTCGCGGGTGAGCATCATTCCTGGGATGAGCGTGTGGTAAGGGCGCGTGCCGCCGATCACCTCGCCCTGCACGGCGAAGCCGGCGGCACGGTTGTTCAGGACGATCCCGGTACCGCCCGCCGCCACGCCCGAGCCGAACGGCTCGTACAGGCTCTGGAGTAGCGACACGGCCATGCCATCTCCGTCGACCGCGCACACGCACACCGTCCCGCCGGCCGGTTCGGCAACCGGTCCGGGCAGCCGGGCGCGGCGGGCGGTCACGTGCTCCTCGGCCAGCAGGTGAGATACGCCGGCGCCGTCCCGGACCGTCGCCAGCGCGTCCTCGAGAGCCAAGCCGACCGCGACGACCTGCTCGCGCAGGCCGGCGTCCCGGTCCCCGAGGATGGCGAGCGCCTCGAGCGCGGCCACGCCCTGGGTGGGCGCCGGCAGCTCCGCCACCTCGAGACCGCGATAAGGGGCGGTGAGGGGCTTGACCCAGTGGGGGCGAAACGCCGCCAGGTCATCGACGGTGACCCAGGTGGCCGCGGCGATCGCCTCGGCGACGGCCCCGGCATACACGAACCCGGGGCCCTCAGCGGCGATGCCCTCGAGGGTGGCCGCGAGCGCGGGCAGGCGGTAATGCCCGCCAAACGCGGGAGGTGGACCGAACGCCGCGGGAGCGCGCGGGCTGGTGCGCCAGACCCGCGCGCAGTTGAAGCCGGCGGGGACGCCGGCGATGGCGAGTCGGGTCGCCGGGTCGAGGCAGCGCGGCAGGCCGGCGCGCCCGAAGCGCGCCGACAGCTCGCCCCAGCCCGCGACGGCTCCGGGGACGTCGACCGAGTACGGGCCGAGCTCAGCGGGCGGCTCACGGGGGGCGCGCGCGGGTGCCGGCCCCGCCGCATCCAGGCCGTGCAACGCGCCCGAGGGCTCGCGGACCAGCGCAAACAGGTCACCGCCCACCCCGGTCGCGTGGGGCTCGGTCACGCACAGCACGGCGGCGGCGCAGATCGCGGCGTCGACCGCGCTGCCACCGTCGCGCAGGACGTCGAGCGCGTGGAGCGTCGCCAGCGGCTGGCTGGTGGCGACCATCGCGTGCGACGCGACCGACGCCGCCCGCGCCGGCGAGAGCGAGAACGACACTCAGCGCTCGCCGTACTGCTCGATCGCGTAGCGCTCGAGACCGCACGCGGCCAGGCGCTTGGCAGGCGCCCGAAAGGTGACTTGGACCACGCCGGGGTGGCGCCCAATCTCGATCGCGCCCGCGATCGTGGCCCGGTTCTTGACCTCCGGCACCGACAGCCCGAGTAGCTGCGCCGCGCGGCCCAGGCCGTTGTCGGTGGCGCTGTTCAGGTCGGGGCCGGTGCCGATCACCGAGATCGGCAAGGACTCCTCGATCTCCTCGACGCCGTGGCGCCGGCCCAGCGCGCTCGCCCGCATGCGCTCTTCGCTCGAGAGCGGGCGGGCCAGGAACGGGAGGTCCTCGGCGAGCGGAAACAGGATCGGGCCGTCGATCGCAACGGGCGGGTGTGCCTTAATCACTTCGACCTGGAGCGTGACCGTGCCCGACACGTCGCAGGTGTGGCCGGCGATCTCCCCGTCGCCCTGCAGGGCGTGCATGTCGCCCAGGTACAGGCCGGCGCCCGGCAGCTTGACCGGGCAGATCAGGATCGCGCCGGCGCGGACCGCGTCGATGTCCATGTGACCGTCGGTTTTGTGCTCCTGGAGCTCCTGCGCGGTCAGCGCGTAGGCATGGGGCGCACCGATCAGGAACGACCCGAAGTCGCCCGCGTTGTGGGAGTCGGGCATGGTGATCGACGGCGAGGTGCCGATCTGCCCGAGGAACGGACGCAGCCGGGTGGCCAGGGCGACGATGTCGTGGGGGGCGAAGGTGAGGATCGGGTTCTGCACCGAGTTGTCCGGCAGGGCGGCGAAGCGCGGCGCTTCCCGCGCGAACGCCTCGGCCGCATCCGCGGGGACGGTGAGGCCGACCGTGCGCAGCTCGTCGAAGGCGATCGTGTATCCGCCCGAGAACGTGAACGGGGTGGCATCGGCGCCGCAGTGCACGCACCGGATCGATTCGGGGCCGATCCCATCGATCCGGGTCTGGGTCCACTCGGCGCCGCAACCGGGGCAGACCGGCGCGCAGAAAGGATCCCCGTTGAAACGGCCCTCCATCGGCTGATCGGTCCCCGACGCCGTGGCCAGCGAGGTGACCTCGATGTCCTTGATGCGAACCGCGATCGCATCGCCGACCTCGGCACCGGCGACCGCCACCGGCTGAGCCACCTCGTGACCGCCACGGATCGAGGGCGTGATCATCGGCCCCCAGCAGCCTGGGGCCGAGTTCCACACCACGTGGCCGCCGTCGACGACCGGCCCGAGCATGTCCACGTCGGGGCCGAGCAGGCCGTTGGTGAAGGTGTCGACGAACACCGTCTGGTGGACTTCTTTGACGCGGGGTTCAGCTGGTTCGATGGCCACGGGTCACTCCTTCCAGGGGTTGGTCATCCTCCCGCCACGGGCGTGAGCAGCGCGACCTCCTCACCGGGTGCGAGCGCGCGGCCGCGGTCTACGTGCTCACCGGCGACGAGCGGGAGGGCGGAGACGAGCACGGCACCGAGCTGCGGGGCGGTGCTGGACAGACGGTCGTAGACGTCGGCCACGGTCGCGCCGGCGGGCAGCTCCAGGCTGAGCACGGGCGCCGGCGCGAGCCGGGCGAGACTGCTGCCGAGGCGAATCCGAACGATCATGCGCCGGGCCTCGATCTTACGTCCGCCACGGCCACCGGTAAAGCAGCCGTCCGCCCGAGCGGCCGACGTAGGTCGGAGCTATGCCCGCGCTCCCCAGGTATCTGCGCGCCGCCCCGGCGGCGCTGGCGGCCGCCCTGATCGTCGCGCCCGCGGCGCACGCGTCCAGCTACGGGCCGGCGATGTCGGCTGCCGACGTCCGCTCGATGCAGACCCAGGGCGTGCGCGAGATCGTCGTCAAGCGAGCTCCGGGGGTGTCGGCGGCTCAGCAGGCCGCGATCCGGGCGCAGGCCGGCGTGAGGTACGCCGGGCCGGGACCGCTCCCGGGTACCGAGCTCGATCAGGCCCCGGCCGGGCAGCTCGCGGCCGCGGTGGGCAAGCTCGAGCGCGACTCACAGGTCCAGTACGCCGAGCCCAACGGCGTCGTGCACGCGACCTCCACCCCCAACGACCCCTACTTCTCCCAGCAATGGGCGCTCAAGAACACCGGGCAATCGGTGAACGGCGACGGCGGGACCGCCGGCGACGACATCGGAGCCAGCTACGTGTGGCCGTACTCGACGGGCTCGGGGGTGACGGTCGCCGTCGTCGACACCGGCGTCGACGCCACCGCGCCCGACCTGAGCGGACAGCTCGTCCCGGGCTATTCCTGGGTGAACGCCGACGCCGACACCCAGGACGAGAACGGGCACGGAACCCACGTGAGCGGGATCATCGCGGCCGCGCAGAACAACGGCGTCGGCGTCAGCGGAGTGGCGCCGGGTGCGCACGTGATGCCGTTGCAGGCGCTCGATGCCAGCGGCGGCGGCACCGACACGGACGTGGCCGCCGCCTTCAACTACGCCGGCGATAACAACGTCCCGATCGTCAACGCCAGCCTCGGCGGCACCACGCCGTCGCAGGTCGTCGAGCAGGCGATCGCCGCCCACCCGAACACCCTGTACGTAGTCGCCGCCGGCAACGATGGCACCGACAATGACAGCCCGAGCACGCCCTTCTATCCCTGCGACCTGACCGAGGCCAACGTGATCTGCGTCGGCGCCTCCGACCAGAACGATCAGCCGGCGAGCTTCTCCGACTACGGACCGAACAGCGTGGACCTGTTCGCGCCGGGGGTCAACATCCTCTCGACCTGGCTCTCGAGCGGCGGTTACGCCCAATACGCCTACGGCGACGGCACGTCGATGTCCACGCCGATGGTCTCGGCCACGCTCGCGCTGATGCTGGCCCGCAACCCGTCCCTGTCGGCCGCGCAGCTCAAGAGCGACCTGCTCGCCAGCGTCGATCCCGAGCCGCAGCTCGCCGGGGAGTCGGTCAGCGGCGGCGAGCTCGACGCGGCCGCCGCGGTCGCCCTCGCCGGGGGCGACCGGCCCTACGCCGCACCCGGCAACCGGGTCCGCCCGGTCGTGAGCGGGTCCGACGCCGTGGGCGCCACCCTGACTGTGAGCGCCGGCAGCTGGAGTCGCGCGCCCACCGGCTACGCCTATCAGTGGGAGCGGTGCTGGATCGGGCTCTGCGTCCCGATCGCCGGCGCCACGAGCGCCAGCTACACCGTGGCCAGCAGCGACACCGGCGCGAGCCTGTACGCGGTTGTGACCGCCGGCAACGCCGCCGGCTCCACCCAGGCGACGAGCACCGGCGCGGCGCAGCCGCCGGGTACTCCCGCCTCCTCGCCGCCCCCTGCGACCTCCCCGGCCAGCAGTGGGATCAAAGCGGCGACCCCGTCGCCGCCGCGCCGCCGGTCGACGAGGCGACGGGCGGGAAAGCGGAAGGTCCGCGTCCACCGCACGCGTCAGCGGAGCCGTCGGCCTACGAGCAAACGTCGAAAAGCGGCCGTCAAGTCCCGGTCGGGCCGAAGCGCTCGGTCCTGATCCGGCCTGCGTCGTGTCCGATCTCGACGAGCCAGCCGGCGGCGGCCTCGACGAATGCGTTCGGTCCGCAGATGTAAACGAGCGGCCGCTCGGTCGGCGGCCCGATCGCGAGCTCGAGCAGTGGCCGGTCGATCCGTCCGGTGTGGCCCGTGTAGTCCCCGGGCCACTCGCGGGTCAGCGCGAAGCGGAGGTCAAGGAGGGGGTAGTTGCGGGCGTCACCGAGCAACTCGTCGCGGTAGATCACCTCGCTCCACGACCGCGACGAGTACACCGTGCGCACGGGCACGGCGTGGCCGGTCGCGACCCAGTGGCGGATGATCGCGCGCAGGGGCACGATGCCCGAGCCGCCGCCGATTAGCCCGACCGGCCCGCCCAGCGACTCCTCCCACACGAAGTAGCCGCCGATCGGCCCGCGCAGCTCGAGCTCGTCGCCGGGCCGGAGCTCCTCGACGAGGTACGGCGAGACCTCGCCATCGTCGAGGCGCTCGACGGTCAGCATGAGGTGCCCGTCCCCAGGCGCCGAGGCGATCGAGTAGCTGCGCTCCGCCACGTAGCCGTCCTCCGCGGTCAGCCGCACATCGACGTGCTGGCCGGCGCGGTGCCCGGGCCAGTCCGGCGGGTCGAGCACGAGGCTCGTGACCCGGTCGGTTTCCTCCACCAGCTCGATGACGGTGGCGCCCTGCCAGGCCAGTCGGGGTGTGTGGGGGTCTAGTCCCCTTGATATCTCTGCTCGAGCCATGGGTCCCCGTGGTTGTGGTAGCCGTAGGTCTCCCAGAACCCCGGCTCGTCGTCGATCGTCAGCGTCAACCCGCGCACCCATTTGGCGCTCTTCCAGAAGTACAGGTGCGGCACGAGCAGCCGCGCCGGACCGCCGTGCTCGGGGTGAAGCGGCGCGCCGTCGAACTCATAGGCCACCCATGCCTTGCCGTCGGTGACGTCCTCGAGCGGCAAGTTCGTGGTGTAGCCGCCATCGGAGAAGGCGGTTACGTACTCGGCCTCGGTGCCGACGCTCTCAAGCAAGGTGTCGACCGACACGCCCTTCCACTGTGTGTCGAACTTCGACCACTTGGTCACGCAGTGGATATCGACGCTGGGGGTTTCGGCGGGCAGCGCAAGCAACTCCTGCCATGTCCACGACGTCGATTTGTCGACCTGCCCGTCGATGCGGAACGTCCACTGATCGAGGGGCGTATGCGGGGTCGGCCCCGCCGACAGCACGGGGAACCCGGTCTCCACGTACTGCCCAGGCGGCAGACGGGATGGATCGACCGCCGGCCGGCGTCGCGCGTGGAACCCGCGGGAGATCGGAGACATCAGCTCGCCGCCACGTGCCCGATCTGGACCCGGATCATCCACAGCTGCTTCTCGAGCTCGCGCAGGACCTCGATCAGCACGTCCTGGCTCGCGGCGTCGATGTCGCCCATGCGGTCCATGCGCTCGCGCACGCGGTCGGCGACGTCGTTCAGCCGCTCGCTCAGGTCGCGTACGACCACGTGGCCGTCCACCGCGCCTCGCTCGACGCGCGCCAGCCCGCTGCCGGCGGCGACCGTCGCGCTCTGGCCGTCGACGTAGTAGCCCAGCGCCACCGCCCGCTCGGCGACCACGTCCGAGAGCTCCCGCCACGAATCGACCAACTCATCGAGCTGCTCGTGGAGCGGCTTGAACAGTGGCCCGACAACACTCCAGTGCAGCTGCTTGCCGAACAGCGAGAGGTCGATCAGCTCGACGAGCGTCGCCTGGAGCTGGTTGCCGACGTCCTCACGTTGATGCGGCTCGGCGAGGGCCGGAAGATGCGCCTGCGTAGTTGATGCCATGTTCTGCTCCTGATCGGACGATTGTGAGCCCCGGCGGGTTTCTACTGAGATCAGCTTAATCGCGGCCGGTCCTCGTCGGGCACTCGTTTTTTGTGCCCGGTGAGCCGAGTCGCCAGAATGAGTGGTCGTGAGCGACCCCGAACTTACCCCCCGGACCTCGACGCCCTCCAATAAGGCGGTCCCGCCGGCGAATATGCCGCGCGACAAGCAGGGCTGGCGGGTGGCCCCCGCCCCCGATGGGCGCGGCATGCCGGAGGAGCACAAGCCGGCCCCGCCGCACCGCTGGCGCGGGCTGTGGATCTTCTTCCTCGTCCTGCTCGCGTTGAACTGGCTGTCGGTACTGGTGTTCCAGCCGGCCGGCCAGCCGCGCGTAACCGTCCCGTTCAGCCCGTACTTCCTGAACCAGCTCGAGGCCGGTCAGGTGAAGTCGATCTCGGCCAAGAGCGGGGCGATCGACGGCACGTTCAAGGCCGAGGTGCACTACCCGGAGAGCACCTCGACGCCGACCACGCTGTTCGCCACGCAGGTCCCGTCGTTCTGGAACACGAACGAGCTGACGACGCTCCTGCAATCCAAGAACGTGGAGGTCAACGCCAAGAACCCGAATACAGGAACCTCGCTGCTGGCCGAGCTGCTGCTCGGGTTCGGTCCCACGCTGCTCTTGTTCGCGGTGATCTACTTCATCGCCCGGCGCGCGATGACCGCCGGCGGAGGCGGCGGCCTCGGCGGGCTGGGGGCGTTCGGGCGCTCGCAGGCCCGGCGCGTAGACCCCCAGAAGATCCGGGTGACGTTCGACGACGTCGCCGGGATCGACGAGGCGAAGGCGGAGCTGACCGAGATCGTCGACTTCCTGAAGACCCCGGAGCGCTACCAGAAGCTGGGCGGGCGGATGCCGCATGGCGTGCTCTTGTACGGACCACCGGGCACCGGCAAGACGCTGCTGGCGCGCGCGGTGGCCGGCGAGGCCCACGCCGCGTTCTTCTCGATCGCGGCATCGGAGTTCATCGAGGCGATCGTCGGCGTCGGCGCCGCGCGCGTGCGCGACCTGTTCGCCAAGGCCAAGGAGGCCGCGCCGGCGATCATCTTCATCGACGAGCTCGACGCGATCGGCCGCTCGCGCCAGGGGTCCATCTCGGTGACCGGCGCCAACGACGAGCGCGAGCAGACGCTCGACCAGATCCTGACCGAGATGGATGGGTTCGAGCCGACCGAGGCGGTCGTGGTGATCGGCGCGACCAACCGGGCCGAGATCCTCGATCCCGCGCTGCTCCGGCCCGGGCGGTTCGACCGGCGGGTCGCCGTGCAGCCACCCGACCGGGCCGGACGGCTGAAGATCCTCGAGGTGCACACGCGCTCGATGCCGCTGGCCAGCGACGTCGACCTCGGGGCGCTGGCCTCCACCACGCCCGGCATGGTCGGAGCGGACCTGGCCAACCTTTGCAACGAGGCGGCGCTGCTCGCGGCGCGGCGCAACCACGACAAGGTGACGATGGCGGACTTCACCGACTCGCTGGAAAAGATCATCCTGGGCGCGCCGCGCGGGATCATGCTGAGCAAGGAAGACCGCGAGCGGACGGCTTACCACGAGTCGGGGCACGCGCTGATCGGGATGCTCACCCCTGGAGCTGACCCCGTACGCAAGGTGTCGATCATCCCCCGTGGCCAAGCGCTCGGGGTGACGCTGTCGACCCCCGACGCCGACCGGGTCTCGTACTCGCGCGACGAGCTCGAGGCCAAGATCAAGGTGGCGCTGGGCGGCCGCACGGCCGAGGAGGTCGTCTATGACCAGATCACCACGGGCGCCGAGTCCGACCTCCAGCAGCTGACCCAGATCGCGCGGTCGATGATCGGCCGGTGGGGCATGAGCGACAAGCTCGGTCCGCTCACCCTGCTCCCCTCTGACGGTCAGGGTCCGTTCCTGCCTGGCGCCAGCGAGACCTCTCCGCAGTTGCAGTGGCTGATCGACCAGGAGGTCCAGAAGCTCGTCGAGGACCTCCACACCGATGCGACCAAGCTCCTGACCACGCACCGGACCCAGCTCGATAGCCTCTCCCAGGCGCTGCTCGTCGCCGAGACGCTCGACGCGCCGGCCGCCTATGCCGCCGCCGGCGTGCCGATGCCGCCACCGCCTCCCCCGCCCGAGCCCGAGCCGGCGGCGCCACCGGCCGAGCCGGTCGCGGCGGCCGCGTCCGGCTCGGCGGACACCGCGTGACCGCCCCTTTCGCTCGATGGCGTGCGCGGTGGGGGCGACGGCCACTGAAAATAAAATCCTCGGAAAATGCGGGATCGGCTAGACTGCCGCGGCTCGTGGCCGGAGGTGGTCGTTTTGGTGATCTCGTGGTGCGGCTTCCTAAGACGCGTGCGGCGCTTGCCTACGCCGAGGAGCGCCACGCCGGGCAGCGGCGCAAGGCGGACGGCGCGCCGTTCATCGAGCATCCGGTCGAGGTCGCCTGGCTGCTGTACCGTGCCGGCGCGCCCGACGACGTCGTCGCGGCCGGGGTGCTGCACGACACGGTCGAGAAGACCGGCGCCTCGGTGGGTGAGCTACACGAGCGCTTCGGTGCCCACACGGCGTCGCTCGTGGCCGCGGTGAGCGAGGATCCGGAGATCTCCGGGTATGCGCGGCGGAAGGCCGCGTTGCGCGACCAGGTCGCCGCGGCAGGGCCGGAGGCGCAGATGGTGTTCGCGGCCGACAAGATCTCGAAGATCCGCGAGCTTCGGTCCTCGCGATCTCACCCCAAGCTCCCCCAGCGCCGCCTGACGCACTACCGCCGCTGCCTCGAGCTGCTCGAGCGGCTGCTCGCCGATTCGCCGCTCGTCGTGCAGCTGCGGACCGAGTTCGACCGGGTCGCCGTGCCGCTCGCTGCTTGAATTCGTCAGGCGGCGATGACCGCGTCGGTCAGCCCGTCGATCGCGGCTATCCGCGGCACGAGCTCATCGGGAATTCCGTACCGGGCGGCGACTGCCGCCGGCGCCGTGTAGGTGAGCTTGGTCTGATCGCCGTCGGCCCAGACCAGCACCTTGAGGGGGAGGTCGAGCGCGACGAGAGGCACGGCCTGCATCACCGGCGTGCCCGCCACGGGACTGCCGAACACGACCACCTTGGTGTCGCGGAGCTCGAGCCCGTGAGCGGCCGCCTCCCCGCTGTGGTCGAACACGGCGAACAGCTTGAGTCCCTTGGCCGCGACCAGGTCGGTCAGGCGCTTGACGGTCTCCTCGACCGAGACGGGGCTGATCTTCGTCGTCAGGTCTGCGGTGGCGGTCATGAGCGCGCCGTTTCGCTGGGATTGACGGCGGCGCCTGACGGCGGCGCCTCGGCGCGCGGGTTCACGAGCGGGGTCAGCTCCGCCTCGAGCCGGTCGCGCAGGTGCTCGTGCTGGGGCGGCAGGCGCAGCTGCTCGCCGAGGTGCTCCGGGTCCTCGTCGATCGCGAACCCCGGGCTCGGCGTGGCGAGCTCGAACAGCACCCCGCGCGGCTCGCGGAAGTAGATGCTGAGGAAGTACTGGCGGTCGATGACCTGCGTCGGGTGCTCGCCCGCCTGCGCCAGGCGCTGGCGCCACGCGCCGTGCTCGTCGTCGCGGTCGCACCAGGCGATGTGATGGACCGTGCCGGCGCCCTGCATTCCGACCGGCGCCGGCGGATCGTCGTAGCCGTAGTTCGCGGTGCGGCGACCGTGTAGCCGGTACTCGCCGGGGGCGATCAGCTCGAACCCCATCGTGTCGGTCAGGATCTTGTGCTCCTCCTCGCGCCCGGGCCCGTACGCGCGCACGCCGTCGAAACCCTGGAGGGCGTGCTCGGGTGGGATGTCCGGCGCTTCGGCGGTGAGCGGCTCGTCTGGCGCCTCGACCACGGCGAGCTCGAGG
>Ga0335072_10003223_pt1 | contig 24669 bp, 21 predicted proteins | sample Lox_Sample_21_FD_206725 | JGI IMG/M metagenome (GOLD analysis project Ga0335072, IMG submission 206725) | Soil microbial communities from Loxahatchee National Wildlife Refuge, Florida, United States - Lox_Sample_2.1 | ecosystem: Environmental > Terrestrial > Soil > Wetlands | place: USA... | reverse complement strand
TCGCCACCGTCGCACTGCTCCGCGACACCGCCATCGCCGCCAACGCCTGATCGACGTCGGTGACATCCAAATCGCGAAGCCGCACCGTCCCGATCACTGCCAGTACGGGCTCGAGCACGAACTTGTTGTTCGCCACCGTCTTCGGATCCCGGCCCGGCAGCCCGCCGGCAAGCCAGTCCTCGCAGCACCGGCGGACGCTGTAACTCCCCGAGCCGACCTTGGTGATCCCGCCGTCGATCTCTGTCCGGAGGCTCTTCAACGCGTCCTGCACCGCAGCCTTGGTCGGCCCGGACACCCGCCGCCGCAGCCGCCTGCCCTCCGGACTCCGTCCGAGGGTGATCTCGCCGCGCCATCTTCCCGAGCACCGGCGGTGCCGCGTACTGTCCTTGCATGGGCCGTCGTGCTCGAAGTAAATGGCGTCGTCGCCCTTGCTGCGCCGTTCCGGCATGCCATTATGCTACCCCCCATGGGGGACTATCCGGGGGACAATTGCCAGCGACTGCGGCCGACGCGTGGCGACTGGCGGAGTGCGTATCCCCAGCTAGGATGCCTGATCGAGGTGGTGCGTAGCTGGTCCAGGGCTTCCTCGACTTCGCTGACACGGAAGAGGTCACTGGTTCAATCCCAGTACCGCCCACCAGTTCAGCTAGTATTTTTCGAATGCATAATCGTTCGCCTGGCTAATCACTAAGAGCCAAACAAGGAGCCACTGTGCTTGGCTCTCGGCTCGCTTCTTCATCGTTCCTGCAGGTCAGCGGTATGTGCTCAGATGAACTGCTCCGGGATACTTCCGTTGTGGGGAAGCAGCACCCAGTGCGCGCCGACCTGTTCGAGGGCTGAGTCTTACAGCGCTGGCAGACGCAGTTCATCGGCCGCTCGGTCACACCGCCAGTGAAGACCGACCAGTCAGGATCGGCCTCAGCCGTCCTCCGTTGTGGCGCCAGCCCCGCCAAGTTCTTGAAGGGTTGATCCCTAGCGGGCTTGCGTGAACCGTTCGGCCTCACGGCCGCGCCTCTCTGCACTCGATGGCAGGCTTGTGCGCCATGAAGGCGTTACCGCGCTTCGCTGCTTCCGCTCTGCCGTCGCGGCGGACACCTGGTCACGCGTAGTTCAGGGCGCTCCGACGTACTGACGACGGCGGCCAGCACTCCGGGTACGAGACGGTCCCCCCGACGCTGACCCCGTTCGGGCACAGTTCCTGCCCTGTCGGGTCCCGGCGTGGTTCCGGTTCTGGTTCCTAGTCGCCAATCTCGGCATCGACAGTACCGCCCCCGCGGCGGAGCGGTTCGCCCTGCTCGCGGAGTGCCTCGCGTTGCATCACACGTACCGGCGACGCCCACATCGGCGGCCCCCGATCACACCTACCGGCGACGCCCACATCGGCGGCCCCCGTACGTGCGCGCGAACTCCAGACGATGTCGGGGCCCACTGACAGACTGATGTCCATGCCCAGGAAGATCCTCGTGACCGGCGGCAGCGGCCCGGTGCAGTTCGTCGAGCGCGCCGCCGACAGCGAGCACGAACTCCAGACCGTACTTCTGGACCACCCACAGCTCATTCCTGCCGAGGACCTCGGCTTCGACGGGGACCTCCTAGTTGTCGGTCGGGAGACGACTCTGGCCTCGGGCAGTGTCGACCTGCTTTGTCTCTCCAAGGCCGGCGAGGTCGTGATCGTCGAATTCAAGACCGGGCCACAGAATCCGGACTTCCGTCACGCTCTGGCTCAACTCATCGACTACGGCTCCGACCTGTGGAAGCTGAGCGGATGGATCGAGTTCGATGAGGGCGTTGTTCACCGCTACCTCAAAGGGAACCACGTCGACCCTGTCTTCAGGTCTGCCACGAGCCTTCGAGAGGCAGCGTCCAGGCCTGGAGCCCTCGACGGCGAGGAGTGGGAAGCCCTGACGCTCCGGCTCGACAGGGTCCTGGCAACCGGCGACTTCTACTTCGTCGTCGCCGCACAGCGGTTCACCGACCAGATGAAGGACTCGGCGAGCTACCTCAACGAGACGACGCGCTACGGCAAGTACTTCCTCATCGAGATCATCCGCCTCGACGGCCACAATCAGAAGGCGTATGCCGCGCAGGTCGTGCAGGCGCCGTCCACCCGATCCGGCCCGGATAGACCGGTCTCGAAGGCGACCGAGACTGACTTCCTCGCCGCCATCGCCGACGCGTCCTACCGTGAGTTGTTCGCTACAACGACTGCGCTTGGACTTCAGCTCGTTTGGTACACAAAGGGCGCGTCCATCCGGCTGAAGACGCCCGACCGCACCGAGCCCATCTCGATCGGTTGGCTGTTCCTCGAAGGTGGTCAATGGTCTGGCGCCAAGCACGTCACGTTCGGCGTCGACCCCGGAACACTGAAGAACCATCCGACGGTCGCGACGGCCATCACTGCATTCTGCGAGAAGCTCAAGGCGGTGCCGGGCGGGAAGCCCACCACGGGCGTGCTCAACGCTGTCATCTTCGAGCCGGATGTCTTCCCGGGAGTGAAGGGCGAACTGTTCGACCTCCTCGGCCAACTCAAGACAAGCGCGGATGCCGCGCCCGCGAGCGGAGCGACTTCGCAGTGACGCAGATGAAGCTCCGTTACGCCGGGCATGCGTAAGTGTGGCAGGGCGTTGCCAGCGCACACCGAGGCGATCTATGACAGCGAGACCAAGACAGCCCGCTGCATCGGCTGCCGACCGAGACCGCGGCCCAAGCGAAAGTGACCGACCTCGTCGAACCCGAGCCCAGCGTTTTTGCAGAGTTGAACTCCGGCACGCCCGATCGTCGGCCCGCCGCGAGTACGGGGCCATCGCCTCCACAACAGGCAGCACGCTGGAGATTGACCATCCATGATGCGCCGGGACATGAGCGGCAGTCAGACTCGCATTGAACAGGATCCGAGACAGCATTCGGCGCGATCGGCCAACGGGCCTGCCCGATCGCGCAGCAGGTCCAGCGGCACTAGCCCTAGCCGACCGCTCAGCTGCCGACATGCCCGCGGTGGCGAGCCTGGCCGCCGAGCCCGACTTACGGGCCGGCCTAGGGTAATCGCCTGGGGCCGGGCATCACGTCCGGCTAGGGACAGCGTAGCCACGCCTAGGTCACTGCCCGGGCTGAGTCTTCGGCCCCGCAGTCAGTGCGCGGTCGCGGTCACGGTCGAGGGCCTTCAGCTGCGGCGCTCGGCGGGGTAAGAGGTTCGTGCTGCGATGGCGAGGAGGCGTGCGGCGGCGGGTGAGGGAGCGCGGAGCGCCGCCCAGATCGCTCGGATGGATCGGTCTAGCGGAAGATCAGGGCACGCGACGGCGACCAGATGGCCCGTCTGTAGCTCGCTGCGCACTGCCAGAGCGGAGAGCACTGCAGGCCCGGCACCAGCCGCGGCCGCGGCTTTGATGGCTGTTGTTGAGCCAAGCTCCATCGCGGCGATCGCGTCAAGACCATGGGCGTCCAGCGCTTCGGTGAGCACCTCCCGCGTGCCCGAGCCCGGTTCGCGCAGCACGAGGGGGGTCGCGGCCAGCTCGCGCGCGGTTACCGGCCTGCGGCGCCGGCTCCAGGGATGGTCTTTTGCGACGACAATCACCAGGCGGTCGGCGAGCAGCTCCTTGGAGCGCAGCCGTCCTGGTGGCCGGGGACCCTCGATGAAGCCAAGCTCGGCGTCGCCGCGGGATACGGCGTCAGCGACGTGCGCGGTGTTGCCCATCTCCAGCGACACCATGGTCCTGGGCAGTTCAGCGGCCAGCAGGCCGAGCCACCGGGGGATCAGGTATTCGGCGACGGTGAGGCTGGCGGCGACCTGCAGATGGGATCCCTGCCTTGCCCGCAGGGCGGCTGTGCCGACCAGCAGCGCGTGCATGTCCGCAAGCACTGCGGCGGCCCATTCGGCGGTGGCCATGCCAGCCGGCGTGAGGCGAGCTCCGGTCGGCGCTCGCTCCAGCAGCTGGATCCTCAGCACTCGCTCGAGGGCGCTCAGTCGCATGCTGGCAGCTGGCTGGCTGACCCCTTGAGCTTCCGCTGCGGCGGTTATCGAGCCCAGTTTGCCGACGCTCACGAGCAGTTCTAGCGCCGTCATGTCCGGATACGGCTGGGCGGGAGGCATAGGCCAACCGTAGGACCAGGCTTCCGCCCGCCCGAGGCCGCAGGCGGCAGCGGGCCATCAGGGCTGCATCACCAGGTGCTGGTGAGCGCCTGGAGACCGAGGCTTGCCAGCCCGACGGTAAGCCACAGCACCGCCCCGAGTGCCAGGGGCCGGAGCCCGGCCCGGCGGATGTGGTTCACATCCGTCGACAGACCGATCGCTGCAAGGGCTGCCGTTATCATCCACGTCGACAGATCCGAGAGGCCGTGATGCCAGCCGCCGGGGACAAGCCCGATGGTGTTAACGGCGACCGCTGCGACGAATGCCACGATGAACACCGGCACGATGCGGCGCAAGCTGACCCGTCGAGCCGCGGGCCGTTCGCGGGCATCGTTCCCGGGCCGACCGCGGATGGCGGCCAGGCCGACGCAGATAGGGATGATCGCAAGGGTACGGGTGAGCTTGACGATGACCCCGTAGGTCGCAGAGGCATGGCCGTAGATCGTGGCAGCCGCCACCACTGAGGACAGGTCGTTGATAGCGGTCCCGGCCCACAGGCCAAACGAGTGCTGGGACAGGCCGAGGACGTGGCCGAGGGCCGGATAGAGGAGGACAGCGATGATGTTGAAGGTAAATATAGTGGCGATGGAGTAGCTCACGTCGGCCTCGTCTGCGCCTATCACAGCATCAGTCGCAGCGATCGCCGACGCCCCGCAGATGGCGGTGCCCACCCCTATCAGCGTGCGCGTGTCGCCACGCACACCCAGCATCCGGCCCGCTACCCATGCCATGACCAGCGCAGCCGCCAGCGTGCCCAGCAGCACAGGCAGGGACCGGGCCCCGGTGGAAAGCACCTGGCCGAGCGACAGCCCAAGACCCATCAGCACGATCGAGCCCTGCAGCACCTTCTTCGAGGCGAACGCGATACCTGGCCGCAGGCGCTCCGAGGGCTTCCGCACCACAGCGATCGCTATCCCGAACAGGACGGCAAACACCGGGGCGCCTACAACTGGCGCCAGGCTGCCTAGCAGCGTGGCACATGCCGCCACCGCAGCCGCGCAGCCAACTCCGGGAACCAGGGCACGCGCGCTGCCGAGTACGCGTTCTGGCCACGACGCCCTCAAGCGCTCTGTGGACCGCGTGCCGCCGGTTCCGGTTGCCGCGTCATCGACTGCTGACACGGACCGCCTCCCTTCGGCATTCGGTGTCAGCTCAGCCGATGACCCCCGCGAACTGCAAACTTGCTGATCGCGTCATAAGGGATGCTTATAACACTCGCCGAGGAGAGCTTGGCGCCGCTCCGGCGGCATCGGGCTGCGCGGGAGAGCACGAGAATGTGGGCGCCCCGTATTTGATGATCCGCGCAGACTGGCGGTCGGGGTCCGCGACGTCCTTGTCCCTATTTGCGCGGCGCCACCATGCTCGCTATGGCGGCCCTGCCTGAAGTTCTTGCCTGAAGCAGACCTGTTGCTCCGCGGCGGTCGAGTGTTCGGCCCGGACGGGCGCCTTCCAGCAGCACAAGTCGATATACGCCCGAGCCAGGCCCGGCCGCAGGCCACAGCACAGACCGGGAGCCGCAGAAAGAACCGAGGACCGTGGACGCCTGCGCGCACGTAGCAGCGAATCGCAGGTCATCCGGCCGGAAGTCCGCCATTAGAAGGATGACTTGCGGAGAACGCTAAGAGCCAAATCAAAGAGCCAACACAGTCAGGCGTTGCGCGAAGGTCAGCAACGTCAGGCCGCGAACGTCCCCGGTCAGAGCCATATAGAGCGTTTCCAGGCGACTGCCAGCTTCCGTCCGGGCTACGCTGACACGGAAGAAGTCACTGGTTCAATCCCAGTACCGCCCGCCATTTCAATTGAGTATTTTCGAATATCTGATCGTTGCTCAGGCTAACTAAAAGAGCCAAACTAAGAAATCAAGCCGAGCGCTCTGGCCTGTACCTGCAAGCCCGGCAGGGAGCTAAGCGGATGCGCCTCTGGCGCCGACCATGCTGCAACCGCGCGCCACCACCGCGAACTTCGCGGCCCGGGTCAGCCGCTGGAGGCCGCCCCACCCCGAGGTCTCGACCTGAGCGAGGGAACGCCAGGGAAACTACTTGCCCGAGACCGCTTCGAAGCCGGCATCGAGGTCTCGGCCCGACCACCGCGCGACATAGGAGAACCTGTCGGCCCGTACCAGGCAGTGCCGCCACTCGATCGGCGTCGTCTCCGATGATGCCAGCCGCTCGATCGCGAGGGCCGGCGTCCGGGCGGGCAGGCCCAGCAGATCGCGCTGCTCCCGCTCCGGCAGGACGGGCCTGATCCGCTCCCATGCCGAGTCCGGACGTATGCCGCAGCGAATGTGCATTTCCCGGTACAGCGCAGTGCGGGTGAAGTCGACCGTGAGCAGCGGCCGGCCGACCGCAGCCGGAAGCCACGAGCAATCCAGCACGATCGGCTCGTCGTCAGCCAGGCGAAGCCGCTCCAGATACACCAGCGGCTCGTCCGGGGCACAGCCCAGCACCTCGGCAGCTTCCTCGTCCCGGCGCTCCTCAAGCTGGAGCACGATGCTGCGCTGCACGAAGCCCTGCTCTTCCACCGACCGGAAGAGGCTGTAAAACGCGCCCAACGGCTGCTCGATCACCTTGTCCCTGATGAAGGTGCCCCGGCCCCGCCCCCGCTCGACCACGCCCTCGATTTGCAGCCGCCGGACTGCTTCGCGCACTGTGTGCCGGCTGACGCCGTACTGCGCAGTGAGCTCCTCATCGCCGGGGAAATGCGAACGGAACTCACCGCGCGCGAGTCTGCGGCGCAGGTCGCCGAGTACTTGCGCCCAGAGAGGCAGGGCACTGTTCCGGTCGACGATCACGCCCCCAGTATGCTGCCCTGGCTGGGCAGCAGCTAACCGAACTAGGCGATGGACAGCCCGCAGGGTAATGCCTATTGTACGTACATTCGGATTTACGTACTATTAGATTCTGCCATGACCGCGGCACACGCCAGAAGGGCGGCGACCGTCCGGTGCGGGACACCTTGATCAGCGCAAGGCCTGGCCTGTCCACCCGGTCGCGCCGGTGACTGTCGCCAGCAAGCCGGCCAGCAGCCTGCCGCGCGGGCTCTCCCGGCTCATGGTCGAGCCGCGACGGCCTCAGGCCGTCCGCAATTCCCCGCAGGCTCCGTGGCTCGTCGTTGGTACGGTCTGCATCGGCGCCTTCATGGGCCAGCTGGACGCCAGCATCGTGACGCTCGCCTTTCCCACGCTGCGTCATGGTTTCGGCGCTTCGCTCGCTGACGTGCAGTGGGTTAGCCAGGCGTACTTGCTGGTCCTCATCGGGCTGCTGCCCGCGGTCGGGCGATACGCCGACATGTTCGGGCGCAAGCTGCTGTACACCTACGGCTTCCTGCTGTTCGTCATTACCTCAGCACTGTGCGGGCTGGCGCCGGACCTACCCGCTCTGATCGCGTTCCGGGCCCTGCAGGGCGTGGGCGCGGCTATGTTCCAGGCCAATAGCTTCGCCATCATCGCGAGCGCGGTCCCGAGAGCGAGGCTGGGCCGGGCAATCGGCGTCCAGGGTGGCGCGCAGGCGCTGGGCCTTGCGCTCGGCCCAGCTGCGGGCGGCCTGCTCATCGGACTCGGCAGCTGGCGGCTGATCTTCTTCGTCAATGTGCCCGTCGGCCTGATCGGAACCGTCCTGGCTTTCCTGCTCATTCCGCGCAGTCGAGATCTCGCCAGCCGCCGCCCGTTCGACTGGGCCGGACTCGGAGTCTTCCTACCGGCCATGTCCGCGGCGCTGCTGGCGGTCTCCTACGGCAACCGGTTCGGCTGGGGCTCTGCGCTCATCATCGGGCTCTTCCTGACGGGCGCGGCGCTGCTGGCAGTGTTCGTGCGGCGCCAGCGCAGCACACCGGATGCGATGATCGACCTGTCGCTGTTCAGCCGCCGCTCCTTCAGCGCCGGGATCCTCAGCGGGCTGCTGTCGTATCTCGTGCTCTTCGGGATCCTCACCGTCCTGCCGTTCTTCCTGGAGGTAGCCCGGCACGAGGGGCCAGCAGAGGCCGGCGTCCAGCTGCTCGTGCTGCCTGTGGGCCTCGCGCTGACCGCGCCGTTCGCGGGCCGACTGGCCGACCGGGTCGGCACCCGCCCGCTCAGCGTCGGCGGGATGATCATGGTGGCCGCGGCGCTCGCGGTGAGCACTGGGGTCGGGGACCAGCCTGGTGTCTTCCTGGCCGTACTGGCTGTCGCAGGGGTGGGCCTGGGCGCGTTCACCCCGGCCAACAACGCCGCGATCATGGCCGCTGCTCCCCCGCGCCAGTCCGGCAGCGTCGGCGGCGTCCTCAACACGACCCGCGGTCTTGGCACCTCGCTCGGCCTGGCACTGGCCGGCCTCGCGTTCACCCTCGGCGCCGGCACTGGCGAAGCGAGTGCACGCGGCGCCAGCTCCGGGTACGCCGACGCCGCGCTCTTCCTCGCCGCGCTGGCCACCGCGGCGGCGTTTATCTCAGCCTTTCGCAACAACCCCACGTGTGCCGCCCGCCGCGACGCCGGACGGGCCAGGCAGGAGGAGCGCGCAACATGATCGAGGTTCTCCCGGTGGAGACGGCGACGCTCGGCGACCGCAGCTACCTGGCGCACGACGGCGACGTCGCTGTTGTCATCGACCCGCAGCGCGATATCGACCGCCTGCTGGCGCTAGCCGCGGACAAGGACGTGCGTATCACGCACGTCGCCGAGACGCACGTGCACAATGACTATGTCAGTGGCGGGCTCGCGCTCGCGCGGGCGACCGGCGCCAGCTACCTGCTCAACGCGGCCGACCCGGTCGGCTTTCACCGCACGCCCGTCGGTGACGGCGACGACGTCGACATCGGCGCGCAGCTGCGGCTCCGGGTCGTGGCAACCCCGGGACACACCTTCACTCACCTGACCTATGTGCTGGAGGCCGCCGGCCAGGTCGCCGGAGTCTTCACCGGCGGATCGCTGCTGTACGGCTCGACCGGCCGGACGGACCTGCTCGGGCCGAAGAACGTCCTGCCACTGGCGCACGCGCAGTATGCGTCGGCGCACCGGCTGGCCAGGGAGCTGCCCGAGCCAGCTGAGATCTTCCCTACGCACGGATTCGGCAGCTTCTGCGCGGTCACCCCGGCGCAGGGGCGCCGATCGACGATCGGCCGAGAAAAGCAGGTCAATCCTGTCCTCGCCCTGGCCGAGGAGGCCTATGTCGAGGCGCTGATCGCCAGCCTCGACGCCTATCCGGCCTACTACGCCTACATGCACGCGGCCAATACGGCCGGGCCTGCCGACGCGGATCTTTCTGCGCCCTGCCCGGCCGATGCGGCGCAGTTGCGGCGGCGCATCCGGTCCGGCGAGTGGGTGGTCGACCTGCGCGACCGAGCAGCTTTCGCAGCCGGCTTCGTACCGGGCGCGTACAGCTTCCCGCTCAGCGGCAGCTTCGCAACCTACCTGGGCTGGATGATCCCCTGGAACAAGCCGGTGACACTGCTGGGCGCGACAGCAGAGCAGGTCGCCGAGGCGCAGCGAGAACTTCTGCGGATCGGGATCGACCGTCCGGCGGGCGCGGCGACGGGCACGCCAGAGGACTGGGCAGGCGGGCGGCCGCTTCAGTCGCTGCGGCTCGCCGCCTTCGCCGATCTCGCCGCCGCGGCGCGGGGAGTCAAGGGGCGGCCGGCCGTGCTGGACGTGCGCCGCCGGCTGGAGTGGCGGCAGAGCCACATCGTCGGCGCGGTGCACATCCCGCTGCACGAACTACCCGGCCGCTGCGGCGAAATCCCTTCCGGCGAGGTCTGGGTGCACTGCGGCAGTGGCTACCGGTCGGCGGTCGCCGCTTCGATGCTCATGGCCCGTGGGCGCAGCGTGGTGAGTATCGACGACGATTTCGGGAACGCCACCGCTGCCGGGCTTCCCGTCGCCCGCAGCTGACTAGTCCAAGGCGCCGCCGCGACTGGGCAGTGCGGCGAATTCAGGCCCGCTGGTCAGCGCGTCGCTCGTAGGAGATGTCGGCGCGGTCGCGGCGCCCGGTGGGCCCCGGAGCTTCCCGGCCGCGTACTTCCTTCGGGTCGGTGATCCGCGTCCACTCGCGTATCGACCGCCGTAGCATGATGCGCCAGTCCCCGTCACGGCATTCCAGCTTGTCGATGTAGCGGAATCCGCAGGAAAAGTTCAGCAACGGGTCGTCAGCAGGGGTGCCCCAGTGGTGCGCGGTACCGTACGTCTCGGCGTACGCATGGTCGCCGTCGACTTCCACCAGGTGATTGCCGATGATGTGCTGCGTCCCGTCGAAGGACCGGGCGACGCCTTCGAGATGCACGATCCACTCATCCCGCGGGCCGCTGAAGCCGGTGTGGTGGTCTGCGCCGTCAGGGTGGTAGCAGGAGCGGACAAGCTCGAAGTCGAGCCGGTCCAGGCCCCGGCAATATTTCAGTGCGACCTCGTAGATCGCCTGCTTGTCCGCCAGCACCCGAAGGTCAGCTGAGTCCACGAAGAGTTCCTTTCCGTCTTTACTAGTCGCCCTTTACTAGTCGCCGGCTGATACGAGCTCGAGCACCGTCGCGTTGGCCATGCCGCCGCCTTCGCACATGGTCTGCAGCCCCAGGCGGCTGCCGGTACGCCGCATCTGGTGCACGAGCGAGGTCATCAGCCGGGCGCCCGTGGCGCCGAGCGGATGCCCCAGCGAGATCGCGCCGCCTTGCGAGTTGGTCTTCGCAGTGGCGGCCCCGGTGTCTGCCAGCCAGGCAAGCACCACGGGCGCGAAGGCTTCGTTGACTTCGAACAAGTCGATGTCACCGATGGACAGGCCCGCCCGCTTCAGGACGTGCCAGGTCGCTGGGATCGGCCCGGTGAGCATCATGACCGGGTCCGAGCCGACTACTGCGGTGGCCCGGATCCGGGCCAGCGGCGTCAAGCCGAGGCGTCGCACAGCGCTCTCCGAGGCGATCAACAGCGCCGCCGCGGCGTCCGAGATCTGGCTGGCGAACGCAGCGTTGATCGTTCCGCCAGACCGCACTGGTTTCAGCGACAGCATTTGCTCCCTGCTGGTCGACGCCCGTGGCCCCTCGTCGTGGTCCAGGCCAGCGCATGGCGCGATCTCGGCGGCGAACGCCCCTGCCGCGTTGGCATCGACGGCCCTCTGGTGGCTGCGCAGTGCGTAATCGGCCATCTCCTCCCGGCTGATCTGCCACTTCGACGCGATGAGCTCCGCGCCGCGGAACTGGCTGATCTCCTGATCCGGGTAGCGCTGCTGCCAGAGCGCGCCGCCGCGGGGGGTGCCACGGCCGGCCGTCTCGCCGTCGGTGGCGGCGCTACCCAGCGGCACCAGGCTCATGACTTCCACGCCGCCGGCCAGCACCAGATCCTGGTCGCCGCTCCTGATCGCCTGGGCCGCGAAATGCACGGCCTGCTGAGAGGAGCCGCACTGGCGGTCGACGGTGGTGGCGGGCACCGACTCGGGCAGCCCGGCAGACAGCGCCGCGATCCGCGCGATGTTGACGGACTGGGCCCCGACCTGGCTGACACATCCGAATATCACGTCGTCGAGTTCCGCGCCGTCGACGCCGGCCCGTGCCATCAGTTCCCTGATGACGTGGGCGGCGAGATCCGCCGGATGGACCTGCGACAGGGCGCCGCCCCGCTTGCCGACCGGCGTGCGCACCGCGCCCACGATGAATGCCTCTGGCATGGGTCTTCCCGCCTACTCTTCCGCAGCCTGATGGTCAGCGTGATGGTCGGCCCACCGGGGCAGCCGCTTGCCCAGGAACGCGGCGGCTCCCTCCTGGAAGTCGTCGCCGTAGAAGAACGGCAGGTTAAGGAACTGGGCCGCGTCGAGGGCCTGCGCGGCGGGCATGTCGGCCAGCAGGGTAAACGCGCGGCGGCCCATGCTGACTGAGGCGGGGCTGGTGCGCAGGAACTTCGCCCCGTACTCGTCGACCGCATTCATCAGTGCGCTCGGGCCGGCGCAGACACGGCTCACGAAACCCAGCCGGTGCGCTTCGTCCGCGCCCATCGGCTCTCCGGTGAGCATCATCTCCAGCAGCCGCTTGCGGGGCAGCGCCCTGGCTAGGTGGGCCACGATGATCATCGGAAATAGGCCCACACTGGCTTCCGGCAGGGCAAACCGGGCATCGCTCGTCGCCAGGATGACGTCGCACATTCCAGCGAGGCCCATACCGCCCGCGTAGGAGGGTCCGTTGACGGCCGCGATGACCGGCTTCGGCGCCGACAGCATTGTCTTGTGCAGGCTCACGATGTACTCGGGCCAGGCGTACGCGTCCTCCACTCGCATCTTGCTGATCGTGGCCATCTGGGCGAGATCACCTCCCGCGCAGAACGCCGTGCCCGAGCCCGTGATGGCCAGCGAACGCGTGCCGGCATCCTCGAATAGCGCGTACAGCCCGGCCAGCAGTTCGGCTGCCATTTCCCGGTCGAGCGGATTGCGCTCGGCGGGCCGGTTGAGAGTCAGCACGCCCACCGGTCCCCGACGGCTCACCAGCACCCGGTCCGCCATTACTGCTCCCCGTCGCGCAGTACGCCCAGCGCGTCGGCTGCGACGGCGCCCATCCCGTCCGGCCGCACCAGGACGGGGTTGACGTCCAGTTCCGCGAGTACGTCCGCGTAATCGGCGCCCAACCGCGACAGGCCGCTCACGACGTCGGCAAGTGCCCCGACGTCAGCTGGCGGCGCAGCGCGGAAGCCGCTGAGCAGCATACGGCCGCGTAGCTCACTTACCATCTCGACGGCCTCCTCGGGCAGGACTGGGGCCGGACGGAGCGCCACGTCCGCCAGCAGCTCCGCCAGCACGCCGCCCATTCCGAGCAGGACGAAGGCACCGAAGTGGGCATCGGTCACGATGCCGGCGATCATCTCGACGCCGTCCTGGATCTGCTCCTGGACGAGTACCGGAACGGGCTCGGCGGTCCCGAGCTCTCGCTGCGCACTCCGGGTCAGGTCGCCGAAGGCAGCCCGGACGGCGGTGGCCGTGGCCAGGCCGAGGGCGACGCCGCCCACTTCGGTCTTGTGCGTGATCTGGGGCGTATCCAGCTTCAGGACCACCGGGTATCCCATCGTCTCGGCGACGCTGATGGCCGCGTCGGCATCCGTCACCACGCCGCCGCGCGGAACCGCGATCCCGTAGCCGGCCAGCAGCGATCTCAGGGTGGCCGGATCGAGCGTCCGCCCCGGAGCGGACAATGGCGTGCGCTGGCTGGGACGCAGGGCCGGGGGCGGCGCCGCGACCGCGCGGCGGCGGCGGTACTCGGCGAGGACCCGGACCGCGGTGAACAGCTCCGCTGCCGACGCGTAGGCGGGGATGTCGTGTGCCCGGTAGTGCGAGAGCTCGGCGTCGTCGATCAGGCCGTCCATCGCGTACACGGCCAGCGGCGTCCGGGCCGCCGGGCCGGCCGCCGCGGCGAGCGATTCCGCGGCCCTGAGTGCGGCGTCGCCAGTGAGCGCTTTGCGGACGTAGACGACGGTATCGACCGCCGGGTCAGCGTCAAAGGTCTCGTAGACAGCGGTCGCCAGGTCAGTCCGGGTGGCGACGTCGCCGGTCAGGTCACATGGATTCAGCGCAGTCCCGAACGGCAGCAGCTCTGCCAGGCTGTCCCTGGCCGGTTCGCCGAGCGCGGGCACAGTCAGGCCGGCGCCGACGGCGCCGTCGGCTATGGCACCCGCCTGACCGCCCGACACGGACATGATCCCGACGGCTGCCGATCGCGGCGCGCCCCTTGTCAGGTAGAACTTCGCGACGGCGACGAGTTCGCTGAGCTCGGTGACGCGGATGATGCCCAGCGACCGGAACACCGCGTCGTAGATCTTGTCCTCGCCAGCCAGGGCACCGGTGTGCGCTGCCGCCCGCTGTGCCGCCTGCTCTGTCCGGCCGACCTTGATCAGCACGATCGGCGTGCCGAGCTCGGCTGCGGCCCGCGCGACTGCGGTGAAGTCTTCCGGCCGCCGGATGGCCTCGACGAACGACAGAATCATCCGAACCTCGGGGTCCTGGACCGCGACCGACAGGTAGTCCGCTAGCCCCAGGTCGATCTCGTTGCCCGCGCTCGCATACAGCCGGCAGCCGATGCCCTCGGCCGACAGCCTGGCTATCAGCGAGCCCGCGGACGCGCCGCTCTGGGTGATGACGGCGACGTCGCCTGCCGCCATCCGGTGATCAAACAGCGGCTGGATGGACAGCAGCGCACCGGTGGAGAGGTTGCCGATGCCGTCGGTGTTCGGCCCCACGATCCGCATTCCGGCCGCCCTGGCGTCGGCCAGCATCGCGCTTTCGACAGCGCGGCCGGCCGGGCCCAGCTCGCCGAAGCCCTGGGCGGGGAGTACGACAGCGCCCACCTTCGCCGCGGCGCATTCTCGGACGGCGTCCGCGGTCTTGGCGGCGCCGAGCGCGATGATCGCGGCATCGACGGGCTCGCCGATCTCGGCAACCGAGGGGAAGCAGCGCAAGCCCTCGATCTGCGTGCGGGCCGGGTTCACCGGGTAGATGCGGCCGCTGAAGCCGTAGCGCCGCAGCAGGTTCAGCGGCCGCCAGCTCAGCGTGCCGGGCGTGGCCGAGGCGCCGACGACCGCTACCGAACGGGCCGCCAGCAACTGCGCGACGTCGGGCTCTGACCCGGTCAGCGATCTCAATCCGCGCTCCGCTCGGCCACGGTCAGCTCCATCCGCAGCAGCCATGCATACATCACCTTGCCCAGGTGGTCCGACCGCAGAGACATGGTGCCGCCGCCGTCGAGAGCCTGGGTGAGCACGAAGTTCAGGGCCCTGATGTTGGGCAGCTCGTAGCGGGTGACTGTCCCTTTCACCAGCTCGCCGAAGTGCTCCTTGACGCGCTCCGCGGTGACTTCGGCCCGCAGTATGGCGTAGCTAGGGTCGTCGTACGCCACGAGCCCGACGTTGCAGCTGTCTCCCTTGTCGCCCGACCGGCCGTGTGCCAGCTCCGCTACCCGGATCGTCTTCACGAGGCCTCCAGGATGTCCGTCGACTGCTTGATGTAGTCCCGCGGTACCAGGCAGGGCCACAGCGCGAACAGTTCCTTTACCGGCGGCCGGGTCCCGACACCGGCCACGCCTGCAGGCCCGTTGTTGTAGAGGGGCACGCACTCGGTGAACACCTTGCGTGCCTCGGCGGCTGTCGCGCAGCGGGCCGCGTAACGGACAACGATCTCGGGCAGTTCGGGATCCGTCGGCTCCGGCATCCGCGACTGCCACATGGAGTTCCACCCGAGGTACTCCACCAGCTCCGCCTCGGCACGGAATCCTGCCGCCGCCAGCCTGGTCCGCAGGAAGCTCAGGCCGCGCTGGGCCTTTGCGTAGGCGTCCGGCCACGTGTAGGTGAACTGGGTTTCGCCGATGAACCCGGCCTGGTAGCCCATGTTCACCTTGAGCGTCTCCGGCCGGGGGCGTCCGGTCGCCCCCGTGATGCGCACCCGATCGGGCCCCACCTGCTCGAGCGCCACGTTGCTGAAGTCAGCCGTCACATCGGCAGTCAGGTACGAGCCGGGATCCAGGATCTCGTACACGAGCTGCTCGCTTACCGTTCGCACGTCGACCCTGCCTCCGGTGCCGGGAGTCTTGGTGATCACCGCGGTACCGTCCTCGGCGAACTCCGCGATCGGGTACCCGAGCGTCTCCAGGCCGGGCACGTCAGCCCAGCCCGCCGAGAATAGGCCGCCGGTGGCCTGCCCGCCGCACTCGATGCTGTGCGCGACAGCGGTGGCCATCCCCAGCCGCTGCCAGTCGTCTGGCGCCCAGCCGAACTCGTGGATCAGCGGGCCGAGGTACAGGGCGATGTCGGTGACGCGCCCGCAGATGACGACGTCGGCCCCGCGGCCGAGAGCTTCGACGATGCCCTCACAGCCGGTGTAGACGCACGCATGCGTAAGCCGGTCCCGGACCGCGGCCAGCGGCTCGCCCGTGTCCATGTTCCGGAACGGCACCCCCTGGGCCATGAGGCCGTCGATGTCCTGGCCGATGTCGTCGCCCGTGACGACAGCGATAGTCAGGCCGGTCAGCCCGAGTTCGGTAGCCAGCTCTGCGACCCGGCGGGCGCAAGCGCGAGGGTTGGCACCGCCCGCGTTGGTGATGATGCGCGTTCCGTTGGCCAGGCAGATGGGCAGGGCGCCCCGCAGCAGGTCGATGACATCCGGGGTGTAACCGCGATCGGGATTCTTCCGCATCTGCTTCGAGAGTATGGACATCGTGAGCTCGGCGAGATGGTCGCAGCACAGGTAGTCGATGTTGCCGCGCTCCGCCATCTCGATCGCCGGGCGCACCCGGTCGCCCCAGAACGCCATCCCCGCGCCCAGCCGGACAGTTTTCACCCGGGAACTCCTTCCAGTGGCTGCTCGATAGCCAGGATCCGGGCGAGGTTGCCCCCCAGGATCGCTTCCTGCTCCGCGGCGGGAAGGCCGAGCGCCCGCACTGCCGCGATCTCCGCGCCGGGGTCGGCCATCGGCCAGTCCGAGCCGAACACGACCCGGTCGCTGCCATGCCGCTCGATCAGGCTCCTGATCCTGGCCGCATCGAGGTCAGCCAGCCGCGGCGGCCACGATGTCTCCAGTACCGCCCGCGAGCCGACTAGCTCTGACTCTGCCTCGTCCAGCCGGTGATACCCGCCATAGTGGCAGGCGATCAGGCGCAACCCGGGCACAGCGTCGAGCACGCGGCGAAGCTGGCCTGGCGCTGCCCGTTCGCTGGCCGACTCGTCTGCGCCCGCGCCGGCGTGCGTGATCACGACTATGTCGTCCTCGGCGAGCGCGGCCAACAACTCCGGCAGCCGCGGGTCGGCCAGCGCGATGTTCTGGAAGATCGGGTGCAGTTTCACTCCCGCGATGCCATTGTCGCGAAGCGAGCGCAGGTTGTCGCTGACCGGGAGATCAGGATGCACCGTTCCGAAGGGCACAAAACGGCTGCGGTCCACGGAGCCGATGAAGTCATTCGTCGCCCGCACGTTCCTGGCGACATGGGCGATGGCCAGGCACAGCGCGAGATCCACGCCGGCCGTGTCCATGCACCGGCGCAGGCCGTCGAGCGTCCCGTCATGCACCGGATCGAGCCCGGCCGGCCGGGTAGCGAGCACTCGCGGCGCGATGTGATCAGGCCAGACATGGGCGTGCGCGTCGATGATCATATCGCGACGTCCCTGACCAGGCGCCGAGCAAGCGAGTCGAGGATGGCCTCGCTGGAGCCTTCGTAGATCCGCATCGGCCGCGCTTCGCGGTAGAGCCTCTCGATCTTCGTCCCGCGGACGAGCCCGAACCGGCCCATGATCTGGACGGCGCGGTCGACGATCCGGCCCGCGGCCTCGGTGGCACCCACCTTTGCCAGCGACGACAGATGCAGGCTTGCCAGCGGGTCAACGCTGGCCGCTGCGGCCGCCCGGTAGGCGAGGGCGCGCGCCATCTCGATCTCCGTCCAGGACATGGCGAGGGCGGCCGGGACCGAGCCCAGGCGGGCCAGCGAGGTGCCGAACATCTGACGGCCGGCCGCATGCCGCGCCGCTTCCTCCAGCGCTGCCTGCGCCAGGCCGATTGCAGCACCCGCGACCGAGACCCGGAAGGTGCCGAGCGTGGCCAGCGTCAGGTCGAAGCCGCGCCCCGGAGCGCCGAGCCGGTTGCCGGCCGGGACCCGCACCCCGTCGAGGATCACGTCGCCCAGCACATGCGGCGCGATGATCTGATGGGGCCTGCACACACTGAGGCCCGCGGTGCCGGCCGGCACGAGCACCATCGAGTACCCGTCGCCCTCCTTGGCCAGCACGCAGTAGAAATCAGCGTCGCCCGCGTTGGTGATGAAGGACTTGCGGCCGTCCAGGATGAGGAACCCTGCGTCCGGCACAGCCACGGTGCTGATGGCCTTGAGGTCCGAGCCAACGTCCGGCTCCGTCAGCGCCAGCGCCGCGATGGATTCGAGCGCCGCCACGGCGGGCAGCCAGCGTTTCCGAACGGCGTCGGAGCCGCCCGCCGTTATCGGGAAGCTGCCGATCCCCTGCATCGCGAACAGCGAGTCCGCGTGCGCGCAGTGACCGGCGAGCTGCTCACGGACGACGGTGGCGGCCAGCGCGTCGACGCGCTCAAAGCGGCCGCCGAACTGCGCCGGGACGAGCAGCGAGGCCAGCCCGCTGTCCGCTACGGCCGCGCGGACCTCGGGGTCCACGCTGTCGGCCTCGTCGACGCGGCCGGCGATGGCGTCCAGCGAGCTGCCGAGGGCAGCCGCTTCCTTGGCTAGCTGAGCGTGTAGATCGGGCAGCTCGAACGGGCCGGCCGTCACGGTGCGGCCTGCTGCCGCTGCGAGAATCGCCGCCCGGTTAGCTCGGAGGCTATGCGGATGCGCTGCATGGCCGGGGTGCCGCCGGCGATGGCCCAGCCGTGCGCGTCACGATGCAGCCGCTCGAGGCCGAACTCCTCGGTATAGCCGTTGCCGCCATGCGCCTGCATGGCCAGGTCGGAGACCCGCTTGGCCATCTCGTTCGCGAAGCATTTGGCGACCGACACCTCCAGCGGGTCGGGCAGGCCGTGCGCTGCGTTGACTGCGGCCCTGGCTATCAGCAGGCGGGCAGCGTCCACCTGCATTTTCATCTCGGCGATCATCATCTGGACGTTCTGAAATTCGATCAGCGGGCGGCCGAACTGCGCACGCTGCTGGACGTAGCCGACCGCGCGGTCCAGCGCCGCCTGCCCGATCGCAAGGCTCATCGTCGAATTGCCGAGGCGCTCGATCGCGAACACGCCGAACAGCTTGGCGAAGCCGCCGGCCGCGACGACCAGGTTCCGCGCCGGGACCCTTGCATCCTGAAAGATCAGGTCGGCCGACGGGATGGAGCGCCAGCCCATGAGGTGCTCGCGCGGCCCGAAGATCAGCCCCGGCGTGTCCGCGGGGACGATGAGCGCCCCGATGCCCGCCGCGCCAGGCTTGTCGGCCATCCGGCAGTACACCAGGTAATGGTCGGCGTGCCCGCCGTTTGAGATCCACCGCTTAGTGCCGGTGAGCGCGTAGTGGTCATCGGCCAGGACAGCCCGCGTGCGCATGTCGGTGGCCGCGGAGCCGGCATCTGGCTCGGAGATCCCGATGGCCATGGTGACATCCCCGGCCACCACCTGCGGCAGGTACTGCTTGCGCTGCTCGTCGGTGCCGAAGAACTCGATGACGCGCGCCGGGCCGACGTTCGCCTCGAAAACCTGGAACGCCGCCGGCCGGCACTCCTTGGCCAGTTCCTCGATCACGATGAGCGCGTCCAGCAGCGACCCGCCTGCCCCGCCGTATTCCTCGGGGATGGCGACGCCCAGGAAGCCAAGGTCCGCCAGCCGCTGGACCTCCGCCCTCGGCAACGGCGTCCGGTCCCGGTCCCACTGCGCCGCCTGCGGCGCGTACACCGACCGTGCCACCTCGGCGGCCAGCTCTTTCAGCTGCAGTTGCTCTGGCGTCAGCGCCGGGAATGCCATGATCCTTGACCTCCCGTGCCCTTGCAGCGACGATCACGCTATCTGTGATTACTATATTGATGGATTCTCACTAGTCAAGGTGCCCGCGCAAGACGGGCAAGAGGAGACAGTGGTGGCTGAGGAGATACGCACGACCGCGGCCGGTCCAGGGCAGGGCACACGCAACGCCGGGTTCGATCTCTCCGGCCGGGTCGCCGTCGTCACCGGCGGCAGCCGGGGGCTGGGCCTGGCCATCGCGTGGTCCCTGGCAGCCGCCGGAGCCGCCGTCGTGATAGCCAGCCGCAAGCACGATGCCTGCGAGCGCGTCGCCACGGAGATCGAGAGCCAGACAGGTGCTGCGGCGATGCCATATGCCGTGCACGTCGGCAGGTGGGACGAACTGGAGCCGTTCGCCGACGCCGTCTACAAGCGCTTCGGCCGGGTGGACGTCCTGGTCAACAACGCCGGGATGTCGCCGCTGTACGAATCGATCGACTCGGTGACGGAGGAACTGTTCGACAAGACCATCGCAGTGAACCTGAAGGGACCGTTCCGGCTTTCGGCAATCATCGGCACCCGGATGGCCAGCCAGGCCGGCGGTTCGATCATCAACATCAGCAGTGCCGGCGCGGCGCATCCGAGGCCGCACATCCTGCCGTATGCCGCCGCCAAGGCAGGACTCAACGCCCTGACGGTGGGCCTGGCACACGCGCTGGGCCCGGCCGTGCGCTGTAACGCCATCATGGCGGGGACCTTCCTGACTGACGTGAGCCTCTCCTGGGATCCGCAGACGACTACTAGCCGCGCGGCGAGCTTCGCGCTACGCAGGATCGGGGAGCCGGCCGAGATCACCGGGGCTGTGCTCTATCTCGCCAGCGACCTGTCGAGCTATGTGACCGGCTCAATCCTCGCCGTCGACGGTGGCCAGCCCTGAGCAACCGCTCGCGTTCCGCGGCGCGCCACCCCGCTACCGCGGCGCCGTCACCCCATCCCCGTCCCGCGCAGCGTCATCCCTTCACCGCCCCGATAAACCATGATAATAGTATTTACATTGGAGGTGGGGCTATGTCCCGGGCTGTGATCGTGGATGCGGTGCGCTCGCCGATGGGCCGGGGCCGGCCCGGAGGGGCGCTCGCCGGAGTGCATCCCGCGGAGCTGCTCGGCCAGCTGTTCCAGGCGCTGGCGAGCAGGACCGGGCTGGACCCCGGCTCGGTCGACGATGTCATTGTCGGCTGCGTCAGCCAGGCAGGCGAACAGTCAGCCACGCCCGGCAGGCAGGCGTGGCTCGGCGCGGGATTCCCCGAGCACGTGCCGTCGGTGACGATCGAGCGCAAGTGCGGCTCCGGCCAGCAGGCCATAGAGTTCGCGGCCCAGGGCATCACGGCGGGTGCCTATGACGTGGTGATCGCAGCGGGCGTCGAGTCCATGAGCCGGGTGCCGATGGGTTCCGCGCGGATGGGGCAAGATCCCTACGGCTCCCTGGTTCGGCGCCGGTATCCGCACCTGGTGTCCCAGGGTGTCGCCGCCGAGCTCGTCGCCGCGCAATGGGGCCTCACGCGCCGCCAGCTCGATGAGTACTCGGCCCGGTCGCACGTCCGCGCGTCCTGGGCGCGGGACTCGGGCGCCTTCGCCGGCGAGATCGTGCCGATTACCGTGCCGGGTGACGACGGCGCGCGGACTGTCGAAGCGGACGAGACGATTCGCCCGGCCACCACCGCTGACGGGCTGGCAGAGCTGAAGACCGCGTTCGACAGCCCGGACCAGCGCAGCTTGTTCCCGGCGATGGACTGGAAAGTGACGGCCGGCAACTCCTCGCAGATCACCGACGGCGCAAGCGCGCTGCTGCTGATGAGCGAGGACCGGGCCTGGTCGCTGCGGCTGCGGCCGCGGGCCCGGATCATCGCGTCGGCAGTCTGCGGGGATGATCCCGTGCTGATGCTGACAGGCCCCATCCCGGCCACCCGCACGGTGCTGGAACGCGCCGGGCTGTCGATCGGCGAGCTGGACGCGATCGAGGTGAACGAGGCGTTCGCCAGCGTCCCGCTGGCCTGGCAGGCGGAGTTCAAGGCCGACGAGCAACGACTGAACCCGGACGGCGGCGCCATCGCGCTCGGGCACCCGCTCGGCGCGTCCGGGTGCCGGCTGATGACCACGCTCATCAACCGGCTGGAACGCACCGGCGGCAGGTACGGGCTGCAGACCATGTGCGAGGCGGGCGGGATGGCCAACGCCGCGATCCTGGAGCTATGCGAGCCGGACCGCGCACAGACCGGCACCCCGTCATGAAGCTGGACGGCACCGCCGCGGTCGTCACGGGCGGCGCGTCCGGGCTCGGCCTGGCCACCGCGACCTGCCTCGCCGCCGACGGCGCGAACGTCGTCATCCTCGACCTTCCGGCCTCGGCGGGCGACACTGTCGCCGGCCAGTCTGGTGGCCGGATCCGCTTCGTGCCAGGCGACGTCACCGACCCGGCGTCGGTCTCGGCGGCGCTCGACGCGGCCGCGCAGCGCGGGCCGGTTCGCACGGTCGTGCACTGCGCTGGCCGGGGCGCGACGCTGCGGGTGGTGGACCGCGACGGCGAGCCTGGCTCGCTCGATGTCTTCGACTCGATTGTCCGCCTCAACCTGACGGGATCCTTCAACGTCCTGCGGCTGGCGGCAGCGCACATGGCGAAGCTGGAACCCGCCGACGGGGAGCGCGGCGTCTGCGTGCTGACAGCGTCGATCGCCGCCTGGGAGGGGCAGATCGGGCAGATCCCGTACGCAGCGGCGAAGGCCGGCGTCGTCGGCATGACCCTCGTCGCGGCGCGCGATCTTGCCAGCAAGCTGATCAGGGTATGCACCATCGCACCCGGTGTGTTCGACACGCCCATCCTGGACAGGCTGCCCGTAGCGGCCAAGGAGAAGCTCGGCGCAGCCGTCCCGCATCCCGCGCGGCTGGGCAGGCCCGCGGAGTTTGCCGCGCTCGCGATGCACATCGTGAGCAATCCGATGCTGAACGGGGAGACGATACGTCTCGACGGAGCCGTTCGCATGCAGGCCCGCTGAGGAGTGCTCGTGCCGGACAAAGTCATCGTCGCCCGCGAAGGCAGCGTGCTCGTGATCACCATCAACCGCCCCGAGGTGCGGAACGCCATCGACCGCGCTACCGCGGATGCGATAGCCGCTGCCCTCGACGAGCTGGACAGAGCTGCAGAGCTGACCGTCGGGATCATCACGGGCGCTGACGGAACCTTCTGTGCCGGGATGGACTTGAAGGCGTTCCTGGCCGGCGAGCGTCCCTCGGTACCGGGCCGCGGTTTTGCCGGCCTGGCAGAACGACGGCCCGCCAAGCCGCTTATCGCCGCGGTCGAAGGTGCCGCGGTCGCCGGCGGATTCGAGATCGTGCTTGCCTGCGATCTCGTCGTGGCCTCCGAGACGGCTGTGTTCGGCCTGCCGGAGGTCAGGCGGGGACTGGTGGCCGCCGGCGGCGGGCTGCTGCGCCTGCCTGAGCGGCTTCCGTATCACCTGGCCGCAGAGTGGGCACTGACTGGCAGATCGGTTCCCGCTGCGGCCGCGCACGCGGTCCACCTGGTCAACCGGCTCGTGCCGGCCGGCGAGGCGGTCCGGGAGGCGCTCGTGCTCGCCGCGGAGATAGCGGCGAATGCGCCGCTGGCCGTGCGCGCGACCAAGCAGATCCTGGCGCAGGCGCCCGGCTGGCCGACTGAAGCCGCCTTCGACCGCCTCAGGCAGATCAGCGAGCCGGTCCGGTCGTCCGCCGACGCCGCCGAGGGCGCCCAGGCATTCGCCGAGCGGCGACCCCCCGTGTGGGCCGCGCGCTGAGTAACGAGGGCGCACACAGCGCAGCGGACGCACTCCGTCACTTAACGTGCATGATCACTTCTGCGACGGAACATGTTAATGTTTAGCAATGATGTGTCGAGTTGATAGCTAGTTTCTCGATTGCATTGGGAGAGTAAGGAGGACGGTTGCGTACAGTCGCGATTGAGGACCCGCGGGCCTGTGCCATCTCTTACCCGCCCGACGGGCGGGTCGGCTGACATGGCCGCTAATGGGCGACCGCCGAAGACTGCCGTGCTGGCAGCTCAGCGGATTATCCGCGACGTCGTCCGGCGCGGGCTCAAGCCGGGAGATTTCCTGCCGCCCGAGCGCACCATGCTGGACATCTACGAGGTTGGCCGCGGCACGCTGCGGGAAGCGCTGCGCCTGCTGGAGTTCCAGGGCGTGATCGCCATCAAGCCAGGGCCGGGCGGCGGGCCGGCCCTGCTCGACCCCGATGCCAGTCATCTCGCCAGCACTATCGTGCTGCTCATGCAGTTCAAGCAGGCGCCTTTCCGGGCCATCGTGGAGGTGCGGTCGGCGCTTGAGCCCATGATCAGCTCGCTCGCCGCCGAGCGGATGACCGACGAGGCGCTCGAAGAGCTCAGTCTAAGCATCGAGCAGATGCGCCAGGATCTCACCGACCAGGATCTGTTCTTCGAGTCCAACAAGAGGTTTCACGAGCTCGTCGCGTGGTCTTCGGGTAACGCGCTATTCGGCTACATTGCCGACTCGCTTTTCGGGATCATGGACGGAACGGCGATCGGGATCGACTATCCGGCCCGGCGCCGCGAGGCCGTACTGAAGGCGCACGAGGAGATTTACGCGGCGCTGCTGGCGCGCGACCCTAAAGAAGCGGGCAGCCGGATGGCTGAGCACATCGAAGCCTATGTGCGCTACGCACAGCGCAAGTATCCCGAGGTGCTGGAAGAAGTCGTCCAGTGGGACAAGCTGCTCTAGCAGCGCCGCAAAAGACCCTGTTGTTGTCACTGCCGGGAGGCATTGACTAGGTCAGTCTTGTCGCTAAGCTTTAGTATTAATCATGATAATAGACTCTGCGGAGGCGCGCATGACGACCGGACCTGGTCGGGGCGATGACATCGCGGGCAGCGTGTCATGACAAAGTTCGGCGGCAAAGTCGCACTCATCACCGGCGGCGCCAGGGGGCAGGGACGCTCGCACGCGGTGAGCCTCGCCCGCGAGGGCGCCGACATCATCGCGGTCGACATCTGCCGGCAGATCCCCTCGGTCCAGCACAGCATGGGCACCCCTGACGACCTCGCGGAGACCGTCAAGCTCGTCGAGGAGACGGGGCAGCGCATCGTCGCCATCGAGGCGGACGTCCGCGACTACGAGGCCGTTTGCGCGG
>Ga0335072_10003222_pt1 | contig 24669 bp, 19 predicted proteins | sample Lox_Sample_21_FD_206725 | JGI IMG/M metagenome (GOLD analysis project Ga0335072, IMG submission 206725) | Soil microbial communities from Loxahatchee National Wildlife Refuge, Florida, United States - Lox_Sample_2.1 | ecosystem: Environmental > Terrestrial > Soil > Wetlands | place: USA... | reverse complement strand
GCGGCCTCATGGATATACGGCCCCCAGGGGTCTTCCGGTGGCCCTGGCGGTACGTAGTCGTGGCGCGCATGGGCGGCGTAATCGGCGGCTTCCTGCCTCGCAGACGGGCCGGGCACATGCGAAGCGCAGGCGGCGAGCAAGGCAAGGGCGCCGAAGACGACGATGGAGCGGGCAACACGATACAAGCGGGGCATGCGAGGGCCTCCGTCGTGGCGCGGCTGCAATAGCCGGAGGGCACGGCGGCCGGGCGGCCGTCGCTTCAGGTGGGCAGGCAAGAATAGCGTCTAAGCCCTTATCCCAAACCGAAGATCGGCGCAATACCGTTGTTGCGATTCCGCTTCGCTGACCGATTTGCTTGAATTCCTTCGCGAAATTTGCTCGATTCGGCAACACGGCGACGTCGGACGGAGTCCAGAAGATGCCGTTGCGAACAGGAGGATTGTGTATCTTGGCACTGCTGGCCGGCTGCGCGGTACCGCCGCGGCCGCCGGCGCAGACGACACGGGCGCGCCCGGCAAATCCGGGCTTGCCCGGCACCATCCTCGCGGTCCACCCGGTGCCCGCGGACTCCGTGCAGCAGGTGCAGACGTTGCTTTCTGGTACGGGGCCGAGCGGCGATCCGGTTCCGCAGGACCTGTCCGAATTCATTGTCCGGACCGGGAACGGAACAATCGTTGCTGTCGTGCAGCCTGCATCCGCGGATCTGCGTCCGGGTGAGCAAGTCAGGATCACGACAGGCGGATCACCGCGTATCAGCGTGCCGGTCATCCACTGAGCGCGGTTGCCCGGCGCAGGCGAATGGGGTATCCGCGCACCCGATGAGCATGACCTCCATCCCCATCGAGGGCGCGACTTTGCTCGACCTTCGTGCCGACATGTCGCTCTCGGCGCGGCACGAACTGGCGATTTCCGACATCGTGAAGGGTAGCCGTTTGTGGCGTCTGGCCTGGACGCTGGGGTGGCTGGATATCAAGCTGCGCTATCGCGGCTCCATGCTCGGGCCGTTCTGGCTGACCCTGTCAACCGGCATCATGGTGGGAGCGCTTGGGCTGCTTTACGCCTCGCTCTTCCACATGAATTTGCACGAGTACCTGCCGTTCCTGTCGCTTTCGCTGGTGCTGTGGGGATTCCTGTCGGCGATGGTCAGTGAGGCCTGCATCACGTTCACCGAAGCCGAAGGCGTGATCCGCTCGGTGCGGATGCCGTTCTTCGTATTTGCGACCCGCGTCGTCATCCGCAATCTGTTGGCCTTGGCCCACAACATCGTGGTGATCGTCGTCGTCTTCGCGCTGTTGTCCGTCGTTCCCGGATGGGGCGCATTCCTTGCACTCCCCGGCCTGCTGCTCTGGATTGTCGATTCGCTGGCATTATCATTGCTGCTGGGCAGCTTCTGCGCCCGCTTCCGCGACATCCAACCGATCGTCAACAGCCTCATGCAAATCGCATTCTTCATGACTCCGGTGATCTGGAAGCCGGAGCAAGCAGGACACCGTTTCTTTCTGTTGCAGCCAAACCCCTTCTTCGACCTGTTGCAGGTGGTCCGCGCACCGATCCTCGGGATGCCGGCCGACCCGGTAACCTGGCTCGGTGCCTGCTTGTACAGTTTGGCGCTTTTGGTCGTCGCCTGGCTGTTCTTTATCCGCGCCCGCGGCCGCGTGACCTTCTGGCTGTAGCCTGCCATGGTATCTTTCCCTCGCAAGCCGGGCATCAGTATCCAGGGCGTGTCCGTCTCGTTCCCGTTGTATCACGGCAACTCGCGCAGCCTGAAAAAGATGGTGGTGGCAGCGGCGTCCGGGCGGATGGGACGCGATCGCAAGCAGCGCGTCGTCGTGGAGGCACTGCGCAACATCAGTTTCAGCCTGCGCGGCGGCGACCGGCTCGGGCTGATCGGCAGCAACGGGGCGGGGAAGACGACACTGCTGCGCACGTTGGCCGGGATCTACGAACCGGTCACCGGCCACGTGCGGGTCGAGGGCAGCATGAATGCGTTGCTCGATCCGGGACTGGGCATGAACGTCGAACTGACCGGACGCGAGAATATCATGTTGCGCGGTCTGTATAACGGCATGCCGCATGAGGACATCTTGCGGCTGCAAGACGACGTGACGTCGTTCGCGGGCCTCAGCGATTTCATAGATCTACCGGTACGCATTTACTCGTCTGGCATGGTGGTGCGGCTCGGATTCGCCTTGGCCACGGCAATCCGGCCGCAGATCCTGCTGATGGATGAATGGATCCTGGCGGGAGACGCCGCGTTTCTCGACCGCGCGAAGCACCGGCTGGAGGCGATGGTGCGTGGCGCGGATATTCTGGTGCTGTCCACGCACGATCAGGCGACCGTGCGGACCTGGTGCAACCGCGTGCTGTGGCTGGACCAGGGGCGCATACGGGCCGACGGGCCGCCGGATGAGGTACTGGAGCAATATCTTGGCCATCCCCTGGATCCGCTGCCAATGGAAGCCGAGCCGATGGTTATCAGCTAACCTCGCCCGCACTGCGCGGGAGAGGTCAAATCCGCCGCCAGTTCGATCGCGGCAATCAAGCTTGTCGGATCTGCCATCCCCTTCCCGGCAATGTCGTATGCCGTGCCATGATCCGGCGACGTCCGCACGATCGGCAACCCGAGCGTCACGTTCACGCCGTGGTCCATGTCCAGCGTCTTCAACGGGATCAGCGCCTGGTCGTGGTACATGCAGATCGCCGCGTCATATCGCTTACGCGCGGCCGCAGTGAACATGGTGTCCGGCGGCCAGGGACCGGACACGTCGATGCCCTCATGGCGCAGTGCCGCGATGGCAGGCTCGACAATCCTGCGTTCTTCGTCGCCAAGTGCGCCTTGCTCGCCCGCATGGGGGTTGAGCCCGGCAATTGCCAGCCGTGGCTGCGCAATGCCAAAATTGCGGCGCAACGCATCGTGCGTGGTTCTTGCCGCTGCCGCAATTCGATCGGTGGTTAGCGATGCCAACGCATCGCGCAGTGAGACGTGCACCGTCACCGGCACCACGCGCAACTGTGGCGATGCCAGCATCATAATCTCCTTGCCGCTGACGCCGGTGAGCGCGGCGAGGAACTCCGTGTGTCCAGGGTAGGCGAAGCCGGCGTCGTACAAGGCCGCTTTGTTGATCGGGTTCGTGACCACGCCGCGCACCGCACCGCTTTGCGCCAGCGCGGTCGCGCGCTCGATCGCTTCGATCACCGCGCGAGCGTTGGCCTTGTCGGGATGGCCTGGAACCGCCGGCACCGGCAGTGGGATCGGCAAGACCGGCAGGGCGTCGGGAAAAATCGAGCCGGTCGCGGCGATGCCGGTGACGACGCGGATCGGCGTGTCGCAGCCGATCTGCTTGCCGATTTCAGCCAGGCGCTGGGGATCGTCCAAGGCGACGAAGTCACAAGCGCGTGCGCGCAATGCGTGCCAGGCACGCAGTGTCAGTTCCCCGCCGATACCGGCAGGATCGCCCATCGTGAGAGCCAGAGGTTGCATGGTCCAAACCAACCAACAAATATGTCATTGCGAGGAGCGTAGCGACGAAGCGAGCTCGGTCAAGAAAGTGTACTCATGAACGAGATTGCTTCGTCGCTACGCTCCTCGCAATGACATGTGGTGTGCGTGTGTGTGGACACGTCCCGTTGGCGCCGCGTGCCTTCAAATATGCAGCGCCCGGCCTTCCACGGCCAGGGCCGCTTCTTTCACCGCCTCTTCCAGCGTGGGATGCGCATGGCAGGTGCGGGCCACGTCCTCGGCCGAGGCGCCGAATTCCATGGCGATCGCCAGTTCAGAGATCAGTGTGCCGGCATCGGGGCCGATGATGTGCGCGCCGAGCAAGCGATCCGTCGTCTTGTCGGCCAGCAATTTGACGAAGCCCTCGGTGTCGCCCATGGCGCGGGCGCGGCCGTTGGCGGTGAATGGGAATTTACCGACATTGTAGGCGATGCCGGCGGCTTTCAGCTCCTCCTCGTTGCGGCCGACCGAGGCGACTTCCGGCCATGTGTAAACCACGCCGGGTATGACTTCGTAGTTCACATGGCCGGCCTGGCCCGCGAGGATCTCGGCCACCGCGACGCCTTCGTCTTCTGCCTTGTGCGCCAGCATCGGCCCGGCGATCACGTCGCCGATCGCGTAGATCCCCGGCACGTTGGTCGCGAAATGCGAGTCGGTTTTCACGCGCGAGCGTTCGTCCAGTTCGACGCCGACGGAGTCCAGCCCGAGCCCCTGCGTGAAGGGGCGGCGGCCGATCGAGACCAGAACGACGTCGGCCTTGAGTTCCTCGGCGCCGCCGCCTTTCGCCGGTTCCAGAGTCAGGCTCACGCCATCGTTGCCGGCGCGGGCTGCCGTGACCTTGGTGCCGAGGCGGAACTTCAGTCCCTGCTTGGCGAGAATCCGCTGGAATGTCCGCGCCACTTCGCCGTCCATGGTGGGGACGATGCGGTCGAGGAATTCCACCACTGTTACCTCGGCCCCGAGCCGGCGCCAGACGCTGCCGAGTTCGAGGCCGATATACCCGCCGCCAATCACCACCAGGTGGCCGGGCACACTGTCGAGTTCCAATCCGCCGGTTGAGGTGACAATCTGCTTTTCGTCCACTTCCACGCCCGGCAGCGGCATGCTGTCGCTGCCGCTCGCTATGACGATGGATTTCGTTTCGTGTACGGTGCCATCCACGTCCACTTTGCCGGGCGCGACGATGCGGCCGGTGCCTTTCAGCCACGTAACTTTATTCTTGCGGAACAGAAATTCGACGCCTTTTACGTTGGCGGTGACGACCTCGCCACGACGGGCCTGCATGCGCGCGAGATCGACTTTGACGCTCTCCACCAGAACGCCGTGATCGGCCAACGCGTGGCGCGCATGGTCGTATTCCTCGGAGGATTGCAGCAGCGCCTTGGACGGAATGCAGCCGATGTTCAAACACGTGCCGCCGAGTGTGGCGCGCTTTTCCACGCAACCCACGCGCAGGCCGAGCTGTGCGGCGCGCAAGGCGCAGACATAGCCTCCGGGACCGGAGCCAATGACAATGACATCGAAAGGTTCGCTCATTCAGGCCTCGGCGTTGCGGCAGACGGCTTCGGCATTGTTGCCGTCGGGATCGAGAACGAAGGCGCCATAGTAATCGGCGTGGTATTGCGGGCGCAGTCCGGGTGCGCCGTTATCGGTGCCGCCGGCCGCCAGGGCCGCGGCGTGAAAGGCGCGCACGTCGGCGCGGGTGACCGCGATGAAGGCGATGTGCGTTGGACCGGATGGCGTGCCGCCGGCATTCAGCCAGAACCGTGGCCGGCGGTTCTTGCCGAAGCCGACCGCGCTTGAGTCTTCGAACAAAATCGCGATATCCAGCGGCGCCAGTGCCGCGGCGTAGAAGGCGCGGCTGCGGTCAAGGTTCAGTACGCATAGGCTGACATGGTCCAACATCATTAGGCTAACCTCGGTCTGCTGCGGCGCCAGGTTTCAAACAACGGTTCACCACAGATTTCACAGATTACACAGAATAAGGCGCGGCCCCCTGAATCCAATGTCATCGGCAACCGGCCACTGCGGGGCAATCGATTTCGATCGCTGCCCTCCTGCCGACGCCAAAGACATGCCCTTCTGTGTCCTCCAATATCTGCGCCTTGCTCCGTGTAATCTGTCATCAACTGCCGTTCTTCCTTCTCCAGGATCAGACGTCCAGCAACAACCGGCGCGGATCCTCGATCCCCTCCTTCACGCGCACCAGGAAAGACACCGCCTCCGACCCATCGATGATCCGGTGATCGTACGACAGCGCCAGGTACATCATCGGCCTGATCTCCACCTTGCCCGCCATCGCGATCGGCCGTTCCTGGATCTTATGCATGCCCAGGATCGCCGACTGCGGCGGGTTCAGGATCGGCGTGGACATCAGCGAGCCGTAAATGCCGCCATTGGTGATGCTGAATGTGCCGCCGGTCAGTTGCTCCAGCTTCAGCGCGCCGTCCCGCACGCGCTTGCCGAAGTCGCTGATGGCGCGTTCGATGTCGGCGAAGCTCATCGCATCGGCGTCGCGGATCACCGGGACCACAAGGCCGGACGGACCGCCCACCGCGATGCCCATATTCACAAAATTCTTGTAAACGATGTCGTCGCCGTCGATCTCGGCATTGACCGCGGGGAATTCCTTCAGCGCTACGCAGCAGGCGCGAACGAAGAACGACATGAAGCCCAGGCGCGCGCCGGAATGCTTCTTCTCGAACGCCTCGCGATAGGTGGAGCGCAGGGCCAGCACCGCGGACATGTCCACCTCATTGAAGGTGGTCAGCATGGCGGCGGTGTTCTGCGCCTCCTTCAGCCGCACGGCGATGGTGCGGCGCAGGCGGGTCATGCGGACGCGTTGCTCGCGGGTGTCCTCGGCGCGGGGCGGCTTGGCCGCGGGGGCAGGTGCCGGCACGGGGGCGGGGCGATTCAGGAACGCCAGCACGTCGCCCTTGGTAATCCGCCCATCCTTCCCGCTGCCATCGCCGATTTGTTCGGCCGTCACCCGCTGCTCTTCCATCAACTTGGCGGCGGCGGGCAGAGGCTGCACGCCGGGGCTGGCGGGACGCTGCACCGGTCCCAGCGGACGCGGGGGCGGGTTCACGCCAGGCGGCGGATTGGCCGCGGCGCGGCCAGACGGGGCGGGCTCCGACATTGCCAGTTCCAGCGCGGGTTCTGGCTCCCTCGTGGGTGCAGGCGCTGGCTGTGCGGATGCTTGCAGTGCAGCGGGCTCCGCTTGTGGCGGGGGCGCGGGCCGTGCCGGCGGGGTGGCCGGCGCTGCCGCCGCCGCACCGGCTTCCAGAGTGGCGAGCAGGGCGCCGACGGCAACCTCGGCGCCTTCGTCGGCGGCAATCGAGGTCAACACGCCGGCGGCCGGCGCGTTCACTTCGACCGTGACCTTGTCGGTCTCCAGTTCCACCAGCGGTTCGTCTGCGGCAACCGTGTCGCCTTCATGCTTCATCCAGCGCGCGATGGTGGCCGAGGTCACGCTCTCGCCCAGCGTCGGCACCTTGATCTCGGTCGCCATTCAGCCTGTCTCCTGTTATTCACGTCGTGTCATTGTGAGCGTGCGGTCATTGCCCGCGTGCCGTCAGTGCGAGCGTGCCGTCATTGCGAGCGAAGCGAAGCAATCCCTGTCAGAACCGTCCGTGTGGCTCTCTGACCGAGGTTGCTTGGCTTCGCTCGCAATGACACGTGCTAGCCGATCCCCAGCGTCGTCGCGACCAACCGCGCTTGCTCGCGCGCGTGGTTGCGGGCCGAACCGGTAGCGGGGCTCGCCGCGGCCTCGCGTCCCACATAAAACGGGCGAGTCACTTTCGAATCCAGCCGGCGCAGCACGTTTTCTATCCGCCGGTCGACGAAATTCCAGGCGCCCATGTTCTCCGGCTCCTCCTGGCACCAGACGACGTCGGCCCGGTGATACGGTGCCAGCAGCCGGCCCAGAGTTACTTCCGGGAACGGATACAATTGCTCCAGCCGTAGAACCGCGACATCGTTGACCTCCTCTGCGCGCCGTTCCGCCAGCAGGTCGTAGTACACCTTACCGCTGCACAGCACGACGCGGCGCACGTCGTCCGGCGGCGCGATTGCATCGATCTCCGGAATGACGAAGCGGAACCGGCTGCCCTCCGTCATCTCATCCAGCGACGACACCGCCAGCTTGTGCCGCAGCAGCGACTTCGGCGCGAACACGATCAGCGGCTTGCGGAAGTTGCGGTGCAACTGCCGGCGCAGCGCGTGGAAATAGTTGGCCGGCGTGGTGAGGTTGCACACCCACATGTTGCGCTCGGCGCAGAGTTGCAGATAGCGCTCGATGCGGGCCGACGAATGCTCCGGACCCTGACCTTCATAGCCGTGCGGCAGCAGCAGCGTCAGCCCCGACATGCGCAGCCACTTGCTTTCGCCGGAGGCGAGGAACTGGTCGATGATCACCTGCGCGCCGTTGGCGAAATCGCCGAACTGGCCTTCCCACAGCACCAGCGTGCGCGGATCGGCCAGCGAGTAGCCGTATTCGAATCCCAGCACGCCGGCTTCCGACAGCAGCGAATTGTAGATCTCGATGCGTGCCTGCTCGGGGGAAATATTGTTCAGTGGCACGTATTCGTGCTGATTGGTCTGGTCGATCAGCACCGCGTGGCGCTGGCTGAACGTGCCGCGTTGCGAATCCTCGCCGGAGAGGCGCACCCGGCTGCCCTCCAGCAGCAAGGAGCCGAAGGCAAGTGCCTCGCCGGTCGCCCAGTCGATATTCTGGCCGCTCTCCAGCATTGCCTGCTTGGCTTCCAATTGCCGTGCGATGCGGGGATGCACGTCGAACCCGGCCGGCACGCGCGACAACGCCAGGCCGATCTGCTTGAGCGTGGATTCCGGAACGGCGGTCGCCTCCTCCTGGCGTTCGAATTCGGGCTCGGAGGGGTGGAAACCGGCCCAGTGGCCTTCCAGCCAATCAGCCTTGTTCGACTTGTAGCTCTGTGCCGCCTGGTTGGCTTCGTCCATGGCGCGGGCAAATTCGTCCCACGCCGCTTTGGATTCGTCCGAAGACACCACGCCTTCGCCGGCAAGACGCTCCGCGTACAGCGTTCGGGTCGTCTTCTGCTTGCCGATGGCGCGATACATGATCGGCTGGGTGAAGGCTGGCTCGTCGGTCTCGTTATGGCCGTGGCGGCGATAGCAGACGATGTCCAGCACGATGTCGCAGGCGAAGCGCATGCGGAATTCGGCCGCCATGCGGGCGCAGAACATCACCGCTTCCGGGTCGTCGCCGTTCACGTGCAGGATCGGCGCCTGGATCGATTTCGCGACATCGGTGCAGTACAGCCCCGAATACGCGTGCGCCGGCACCGTGGTGAAGCCGATCTGGTTATTGACGATCACATGCACCGTACCGCCCGTGCGGTAGCCGATGAGTTGGCTCATCGCCAGCGTCTCATAGACCAGGCCCTGGCCGGCGAACGCCGCGTCGCCGTGCATCAGGATTGCCATGACCGACGACCGCCGCTGCGTGTCGCCGGCGTCGTCCTGGCGTGCCCGCACCTTGCCCACCACGACCGGGTCCACCGCTTCCAGATGCGACGGGTTGGGCTGCAATGACAGGTGCACGGTGTGGCCGCCCAGCTCGACGTCGGTGGAGGTGCCCAGATGATACTTGACGTCACCCGATCCCTGCACTTCGTCAGGCTTCGAACTTTCGCCGGTGAATTCGGAAAACACCTGCACGAACGGCTTCTTCACGATATTCACCAGCGTGTTCAGCCGGCCGCGATGCGGCATGCCAATGGCGATTTCCTTCACGCCGGCTGCCGCGACGGTTTCGATGATCGTCTGGATCGCGGGAATGGTGATCTCGCCGCCATCAAGGCCGAAGCGCTTGGTGGTGGTGTAGCGCTTCTGGCAGAACGCCTCGAAGCCTTCGGCCGCGGTCAGTTCCTGCAGGATGCGGCGCTTTCCCCTCGCATCGAAGGCGGTGCGCCACGGCGCACCTTCCACCTTGCGCTGGATCCACGCCTTCTGGTCCGGATCCTGGATGTGCATGAACTCGACGCCGATGGAGCAACAATAGGTGTCGCGCAAAATCTGTACGATCTCGCGCAACGTGGCAGTCTCACGGCCCAACACGTTGTCGATGAAGATCGGCTTGTCGAGATCGGCGTCCGCGAATCCGTAAGTGTGCGGGTCGAGTTCCGGATGCGGGTGCGGCACCGTCAGGCCCAACGGATCGAGCCGTGCCTCCAGGTGCCCGCGCACGCGATAGGAGCGGATCAGCATCAGCGCGCGCAGGCTGGCGATCGTGGCGGCGCGGATTTGCTCCTGCGACAGCGCCGCTGGCATGGCGGGCTTCACCGCGGGGGCGGTTTCGGTCTTCGCTTCGCCGTTGATCGGGCCGATATGGTGCGGCGCCCAGGAAGCGCCCGTCGCCTCCTCCAGCACCGCGCGCGCGTCGTCGTTCAGTGCGGAAAACAGGTCGGCGAAGGTCGGATCGACCGCATTCGGGTCGGTCGCCCAGCGGGCATATTGTTCGCCGAGAAAGGCTGCATTCGCCCCGCTGAATGCCGAGGCGAGGATATCGACGCCAGCCATCCGTTATAGACCCCTATCTTGCTTGGCCGCCGGTGCATATAGCCGCGTGCCCGGAGGCGAAAGCCCGTCCGGACCCGCGCTGCATTGTTCGCGCCGCATGCCGCGAGGATGTCACAGACAGGCCGCTCGCGGGGGAGGCCCACGGCGAGTCGTCCTGTCGGTGCTGGTCGGGTAATCGGCAGCAGGAAGGCAATGCACCATTGAAAATGCGCGCTCGGCGGGGGTTTTCAAGCGAGCCTCGCCACCCGCCCGCCAGGCGGGATGTGCCGTCGCCGTGCGACCCAGCGCCGGCACGTTGTCTCACTTCCGTCTTACCATGAGCTTTGCCGTGCCCAATGCGCCAGACATGACGGCGACCCTCTCCGCCAAGGGCCGGGTGATCCTTCCGCTGCTATCCGGAACCGGCGGCAATGGACGGCCGCGACTCGGTTGAGCCCGGTTACCGCACCGTAGGACGAAGATGGACGCCTGGCCGCGCGACCGGGGCGTGTTGCTGCCGGCGGCGACCTGGACGAGAGCCCCACGCCTAACGTCGGCTCCCCGGGCTGATGGTGCTCACGCACGCTCGGTTCGGATCCTGCATACCCTGCGGTCGTTCGCGGTCGCGCTTGCAGGCGAAAGAAATTTGATCCGTTCAAGGACTGATCTGGGGCACCTCCCGCGCAGCCGGCAGACGCGACTGATCTCCGCCTCGGCGTGCCGCGCGGTCTGCAAAGCCAACGGGCCGGCCCAAGGGCCGGCCCGTTGCTAGCCGCAGACTGACGAAACGCTACGCCTGGGGCCCAGTCCCTGGACCTTGCTCCGGCGGTGCGGGCGGGCGGTTGCGCAGTTCGTTCATGAACTGGTCGAACTCCGCCTTGTCCTTGGCGAACCGCAGCCGGTCCAGGAATGCCCCGAACTCCTTTTGCTCCTCTTCCAACCGCCGCAGCGTCTCGGCCCGATATTCGTCGAACGCGCGGTTGCCGCTGGACGGGTAGGCCTGCGCCGGCGACGGACCCTGCGCCTGCCCGCGGCACCAGTCCCGCATCTGCCGCTTCCACTGCCGCTTCCAGGCAACCCACGGCGGCGGCCCGCCCTGCCATCCGGCCTCGTAACCGCCATCGTGACGGCCGTATCCCCAACAGCTCATGCGTCGGCCTCCGAACAACGTGTAGAACAACAGGAAAAGTCCCACCGGCCACCAGAAGATGAAACCGAGGAACGTGGCGATGAGCCACAACGGGCGATTGGCATGGCGCCAATGCCAGTACCAGAACGCGCCATCCGGGTAGCCGCCCGGCGCTCCCCAGGGGCCGCCCGATCCGGGCCCCGCGCCTGCGCCCCAGGGTGAACCCCCGGTGCCCTGGTTGCCGTACCCGGGTTGGTTCGCGGCCATGCTCATGGGCGACCTCATGTGAATGTAAGACACATTTACATATGCCCCCACCGGCTTGGGGCGTCAAGAGGAATCGGACAAGATTGTGTCAGCCCTGACAGAGGACAGCGTGAGACATTCCCCGAAAGACTATCCCCCCCTCGTCGTTTGGGACCTGCCCGTCCGGCTGTTCCACTGGCTGACGGTCGTCCTGATCGCCACGGCGTACGTGACCTGGCGGCTCAATTGGATGGCCTGGCACGCTTATGCCGGCGAGGCAGTTCTCGCTCTGGTATTGTTCCGCCTCGCCTGGGGTCTGATCGGCAGCGACACGGCGCGCTTCCGCCATTTCATGGCCTCGCCCGCTACCGCCATTCGCCATCTGACGCACGCGTTCCGCCGCGAACCGGACACGCAGATCGGCCACAACGCCGCGGGCGGCTGGATGGTGCTGCTGTTACTGGCCCTGCTGCTCGGCCAGACGCTGACGGGCATCATCGACAACAACGACATCGCCGATGCGGGCCCACTGACCGACATCATGCCCGCGTGGGTCGCCAACCTGATCGACAATCTGCACACCTGGCTGTGGAACGCGCTGCTGGCCGCCATCGCGCTGCACTTGCTCGCCATCGCCAGCTATGCACTGGCCAAAGGCCACAACCTGGTCCGGCCGATGCTCACCGGTCGCAAGGCTCTGCCGCGTGACAGAGTGGCACCCCGCCTCGCCTCAACGATGCTTGCCGTACTGATGCTGGCCGGCAGTGCCGCCGTGGCGGCATTGCTCGCCAGCTTCCTCTAGCCGGTTTACTAACTCTTCGGCGGCATCACCTGGCCGCGGATTTCGCCCGCCGGATGGTCCTTTGTGTGCACATTGACATACCAGTCACCCGCCAGGAACTGCTGCGCCTGGGCCGGCGTCAGCGTCACCTTGCCCTTGAACGGGCTGGCTGGCGCCTTGCCCTTCGTGCTCAGCCAGATCACCACCGGCCCGTTCGCGCCCTCGGCGCCATCATGGAAATGCGCCATGGTCGCCGGGCTGGACAGCTTGCTGTATGTGATCGACCAGGTGACAACCCGGGTCGCCGGATTGTAGGTCAGATGCGCCGTGCCGCTGCCTGACGTGTCCACCGGCGGCACCTGCTGGCCCCCGGTCAGAGGCACGTCGAACGACGTCGTGGCGGCCAGGGCCGCTGTGGTTGATCCCGCGAAAGCAAGCGGCACCAGAGCAATGAAAGCCCGACGAGACACTGACATGTTCATTTCCCTCCTGCATTGGCGCTGCGCGCACCGTAGTGCCTGCGCCACCCAACGCAAGGGGACGCGCCGGATGCGCGGCTATTCCCGCTGGCTATCCGCCGCCCGCAAGCCCGAGCCCGCGCAGGTACACCAGCAAGCCCGCCTCCAGCAGTTCCTCCGCCGTCATCGGCAGCTTCCGCCGCGATGGCCCGCCGCGGACGAATAAGGCGGCAATACCATGTGCCAGTGCCCAGACGTGCAGCGCCATCATCAGCGACGGCGGCCGCTGCTCGCGCTGCAGCGACGCCGCCAACCGGTCCGCCGCTTCCCGCACCACCCCGAACGCACGATCGCCGGCGGCAAGCAGAGGAGGGTGGTCGTCGAACACCAGTCGGGCTTCGAACATGGCGGCATAGAAGGCCGGCTCGTTGCGCGCGAACGCCAGATAGGCGCGGCCGATCGCCTCGAACGCGCGTAGCGGATCGGGGCGGCCGTTGTTCCAGGCACCCGAGAGCGAGGCTGCGAAGCGGTCGAAACCGCGCAGGGCAACCTCGGCCAGCAGCGCCTGGGCGTCGCGGAAGTGCCGGTAGGGCGCGGCCGGGCTGACGCCCGCGAGGCGTGCGGCTTCCGCGATCGTGAACCCGTCCGGGCCCTTTTCCGCAATCAGCGCAACGGCGGCCTCCACCAGCGCCTCACGGAGGTTGCCGTGATGGTAGCCGCGCCGCTCGAACCCGCCCTGTCCTGACCAGCTCATGTGACGGAGTTTTACATCAGCGCGTGTCGCGATCCCAGGCAACGCCGCGCCTGCGGCCGGGAATGAACCATGGCGGCTTCGGCGTCACCCCGGTGATGATCAATCGCGGCCTGCGCGCCCCCGCCGATCTTGTGGAGTGGACCCTGGGCCATCAAATGCGTGCTGCCTCCGAAGTTGGCCAGCGCGGCCCGGCAGGACATTTCGACGACGGATGAATGAACGATCGGTCATCAAGTTCACGAAATTGATTACGACAAATCCGTATACAAAATCTCTAAGGTGCAATGTCTACGTATTGCCTCACACCGGCGGACCACGCGCCGGCATGAACCAGGCGACTGAGACTGGTTGCACGGGGCGATGACCATGAGATGGCGACAGATCGGACTTTTGGGCGCAGTACTGGGCGTCGGCGCCTTCGCGGGATGGCATGTGCTGCATGGCGCGGCCACGGCGCATGCCGCCGGCCCGGACCCACACCCACAGGTCCCGGTGACCACCACCATGACGAAGGTTCAGGACGTACCCGTCTATCTCGACGGCCTCGGTACTGTTCAGGCCTACAACATTGACGAGATCAAAGCGCAGGTGAATGGCATCCTGACCGCTGTTCCGGTGCGCGAGGGCCAGGAGGTCCGCAAGGGCGATATAGTCGCCGAGATCGATCCCACGCCGTACAAGGCCGCGCTCGACCAGGCGATCGCGCAGCGCGCCGAGGACAACGCGCAACTGCAAAGCGCGCGGCTCGACCTGCAACGTTACCAGAATCTTGCCAAGAAGAGCTTTGCGCCGATCCAGCAGGTGGATGACCAGCAGGCAACCGTGAACAAGCTCGCTGCCGCCGTGCAATTGGACAACGCGGCAATCGAGACGGCGCAATTCAACCTGAGCAATTGCACCATCCGTGCGCCGATCAACGGCCGCGTCAGCCTCTACCAAACCGATGTTGGCAACCTGATCGAAGTCAGCAGCCAGACCACGGGCATCGTCTCCATCACCCAGGACAAGCCGATTGCGGTGGTTTTCACCCTGCCGGAATCCGAGCTGGGCCAGGTTCAAACGGCGATGGCGCGCGGCAAGGTGCCGGTGATTGCGACCAATAGCCAGGATTCCAACAAGATCCTGGGCACCGGCACGCTGCTGACGCCGGATAACACGATCAGCACTGCCACGGGCACCATTTCGTTGAAGGCGAAGTTCGACAACCCGCAGGACCACCTTTGGCCCGGCCAGTTCGTCGATACCCGCACGCAGGTGACCACGCTGCACGACGCCGTCACGGTCAACACGCTGGCGGTGCAGCATGGGCCGGACGGATTGTTCGTCTACGTCGTGAAGCCGGACCAGACCGTGGCGCAACAGCCGGTCCAGGTCGGTTATCAGGATGACGGGATTTCGGTCGTGAGCAAGGGACTCACGGGCAACGAAACCGTCGTGCTGTCCGGCCAGTCCCGTTTGGCACCGGGCGTCCGAGTAGCGGCGATGATGCAGCAATCCTCCCAAACCGCTGACACCAGCGGCAGCGGTTCGGCCAGTTAGCACACCGGGTTTCAGGCCAGCCTCCTCTCGCCAGGATTCGATTCGCCATGAGTATCTCGACGCCCTTCATCCGGCGGCCGATCGCCACGTCCCTGCTGACGGCCGCGATTTTCCTGGCCGGGCTGGTGGCCTATCCGCTGCTGCCCGTGGCGCCGCTGCCGAACGTGCAGTTCCCTACGCTCGTGGTCACCGCGCAATATCCGGGCGCGAGCCCGGAAACCATGGCGTCCACCGTCGCCACGCCGCTGGAAACGGAATTCGGCCAGATGCTGCCGGGGCTGGCGCAGATGACCTCGGTCAGCGTGCTGGGCAATACGCAGATCTCGTTGCAGTTCGACCTGAGCACGAACATCGGCAATGCCGAGACGTTGGTGCTGGAAGCAATCAACGCCGCCGAGGGCTCGTTGCCGAAGGCAATGCCGAACCCGCCGACGTTCCGCGCCATGAATCCCGCCGACGCGCCGATCCTGATCCTGGCGATGCAGTCGGACCAGGCACCGATCACGGACGTCGACAACTACGCCGAGAACCTGGTGGAGCAGCAGATTTCGCAGCTTCCGGGAGTGGGGCAGGTGCTGGTGGGCGGACAGCAGACACCGGCGATCCGCGTCCAGGTCGATCCGGCGCGGCTCGCTTCGATGGGGCTGACGCTGGAAGACGTGCGCAATGTGCTGACCAACGTCACGGTTGACGATCCCAAGGGCAGCATCGATGGGCCGCACCAGTCCTACACGGTCTATGCCAATGACCAGCTCACGACAGCGGCGCCGTACAACAACGTCATCATCGGCTACCGCAACGGCGCCCCGATCCGCATCCGTGACATCGGTCGCGCCGTTGCCGGACCGCAGAACCGCGAGCTGGCGGCCTGGACCAACGGCAAGCGCTCGGTGCTGCTGCTGGTGTTCAAGGAGGCGAATGCCAACGTCATCAAGACCGCGGATGGCGTGAAGGCCAGCCTGCAGAGGCTGCGGGCCGACATTCCTTCCGATATCCATCTCAACGTCGTATCGGACCGCACCCTGACCATCCGTGCCTCGGTCACCGATGTCGAGTTCACCTTGATGCTCGCCGTCTGCCTGGTGGTGATGGTGATCTTCTTGTTCCTGCGCAACGTCTGGGCGACGGTGATTCCCAGCATCACCATCCCGGTCGCGTTGGTGGCAACTCTGGGGGTGATGTACCTGTGTAGCTTCAGCCTGGATAATCTGTCCCTGATGGGACTGACCATCGCGGTGGGCTTCGTCGTGGACGACGCCATCGTGATGCTGGAGAACATTTACCGCCACATCGAGGATGGCATGAAACCGATGGAGGCTGCCATCCAAGGCGCCGGCGAGATCGGGTTCACCATCGTCTCGATCAGCTTCTCGCTGATCGCGGTGTTCATCCCGCTGCTGTTGATGGGCGGTATCGTAGGCCGTTTGTTCCGCGAATTCGCGATCTGCGTGTCCATCACGATCGTCGTCTCGGCGATGGTGTCGCTGACGCTGACGCCGATGATGTGCTCACGATTTCTGTCGTCAGAGGCGCATAGCCACGGCCCGTTCTACCGCGCCGTGGAAGCCATGTTCGATGGCATGCTGCGGTTCTATGAGCGGACGCTGGATGTGGCGCTGCGCTTCCGTTTCATCACGCTGATGGTATTCGTCGGCACGATCGCCCTGACGGTGGTTCTCTACACTTTCATCCCGAAGGGCTTCTTCCCGACCCAGGATACCGGCATCATCATCGGGATCACTGATGCGGCGCAGGATGCTTCGTTCGGCGAGATGTCGGTGTTGCAGAAGCGGGCGAACCAGGTGGTGCAGGACAATCCGTCGGTGCAGGCGGTGGTCTCTGCCATCGGCGCCGGCATTGCCGGCCAGACCGCCAATAACGGGCGCATGTATATCACGCTCAAGCCCTGGAGCCAGCGCAAGTACACCGCCACGCAGGTCATCGGCCAGATCGACAAAGCGATGCAGAGTGTCTCCGGCATCAAGCTGTACATGCAGCCGGCACAGGATGTGAGCATAGGCGCCCGGCTTGGCCGCACGATGTACCAGTACACGCTGGAGGATCCGAACCAGGACGAGCTGAACAAATGGGCACCGAAAATTCTGGCTCGGATGCAGAAGATCCCGCTGCTGACCGACGTGACGTCGGACCAGGAGAACGCCGGCACCACGGAAACGCTGACGATCGACCGCGATCAGGCGTCCCGCTTCGGCGTGCAGCCGGCCATGATCGACAACATCCTGTATGACGCGTTCGGGCAGCGCGAAGTCGCACAGTACTTCACCGGCAACAAGGCGTATTACGTGATCCTGGAGGCTCTGCCGAGCGAGTACGGCAAGCTGTCAACGCTGCGGAAGCTTTACGTCACCTCCTCGACCGGCGCCATGGTGCCGATTTCCACCTTCGTGCATCAAACCACCGTCCCGGTGCAGCCGCTGGCCGTCAACCATCAGAGTCAGTTCCCGTCGGTGACGATTTCCTTCAACCTGAATGGGAATGCTTCGCTGGGCGATGCGGTGAACCAGGTGGAACGGGTCGAGGCGTCCATGGGTGTGCCGCTCTCGGTGCAGGGCAGCTTTCAGGGTACGGCGCAGGCGTTCCAGGCATCGCTGAGCACCGAGCCTTATCTGATCGCGGCGGCTTTGGTGTCGGTGTACGTGATCCTGGGCGTGCTGTATGAAAGTTACATACTGCCGCTGACCATCCTGTCCACCTTGCCATCGGCCGGCGTCGGCGCGCTGCTCATGCTGATGTTGTTCCACTATCAGCTCACGGTGATCGCGCTGATCGGCATCATCCTATTGATCGGCATCGTGAAAAAGAACGGCATCATGATGGTCGATTTCGCCATCAACGCCGAGCGACGCGACGGGCTTTCGTCGCTTGCCGCCATCCGCCAGGCATGCCTGCTGCGTTTCCGCCCGATTCTGATGACCACGATGGCGGCAATGCTTTCCGGGCTACCGTTGATGATCGAGAACGGTGCGGGATCGGAACTGCGCAAGCCGCTTGGCTTCGCGATGGTGGGCGGGTTGATGCTGAGCCAGGTGTTGACGCTTTACACCACGCCGGTGATCTATCTGTACCTCGACCGGCTGCAGCACTGGCTGGCGCCGGCGCGGCGCACGGCGTTGCCACGGCTGGCCGCCAAGCTGAGCGAAGTTCCCAGCGAGGCCGATTGACCGGCCGACGCCTGGCACGTTGCGACGGGAGGAAAAAGAGCAGATGGATGCGCATAGTGTGGTGCGCCGCACACTGGGGTTCCTGCTGCGCGATACGTCGCGTCTGATGCGCCGGCGCTTCGTGCACTATGCCCGCGAGCGGGGGCTGCCGCTGAACCGATCCGAAGCGCAGGTGCTGGTGCATGTCGATCGCGAGCAAGGCATGAGCCAGGCGCAGCTTGCAGAACAATTGGATCTGGAGGCGATTTCCCTGGTGCGGTTGGTTGACAGCCTGCAGGCGGCAGGCCTGGTCGAGCGCCGCCCGCACCCGCATGACCGCCGTATCCGCACGTTGTGGCTGACGGAAGCAGCGCGGCCGATCCTGGAGCAAGTGATGGCGGTGCGTGCCGAGGTCCGGGCGCAGGCGTTGGCCGGGCTGACGGAAGCCGAGCAAGAGAAGTTGCTGGACCTGCTGATGACGGTACGGGGGAATCTGGAACGGCCGGCGCCTCGCTGGTCCGGTGCGGCGATGGGCGGTCGCGACGCGGTGGCGCAGGCCAAGGTGGCCTAACCCGGTGTCGATTCGCCTCTCGGAATGTAATTAAAGCAAAACGAAAAGTCCCAATTGGCGTTCGAGTCATAGCTTCCGCTTCGGCGTCGCATCGTTCGACCACTCGCAATCGCCGACCGATTTGCCAGGGCGCATCTGCGCATGATCGGCGTCCATTCCTATGGCCTCACAATCGGTTCGCTCGCAGGGTCCGGCTTTCGAGTGTCCGACAACAGTCTTTTCTCTTAATTCCTGCGGGCAACGCGCCCCTCATCGCGGCTATTTTCAAACCCTGACAGTACTGAGCACCAGATCATCGCCCCCACCTGGTCGGGCGGGAACCGCATCGTCACTCACCACTCCACCGCCGATAGTGGTGGCGCTACGTCCTCCAGCGCACGGCGTTCGGCGTTCACCCCCAGCCAGGCCGCAACCACCCCCGCCCCCATCATCAGCCCGCCGCCCAACAGATAGCCCCACAGAATCGAAACCCGCGACCCCGTATCGATCAGCGCGCCGAACAATGCCGGGCCGGCCACGCCGCCCACCCCGGTGCCGAATGCGTAGAACATTGCGATCGCGATAGCGCGCACTTCCAGGGGAAAGCTTTCGCCAACCGTCAGGTAGGCGGAACTTGCCGCCGCCGAGGCGACGAAGAAGATCACCGTCCATGCCGCCGTCTGCTGCACCGCATCCAGCAGGCCGATCGCGAACAGCCACCCGGTGATCGCCATCAGGAAGCCGGCCAGCGCGTAGGTCGCGGTGATCATCACCCGCCGCCCGAGCGTATCGAACAACCGGCCCAGCAGCAGCGGGCCCAAAAAATTGCCCAGCGCGAAGGGCAGCATGAACAAGCCGACGCTGCCTGCCTTCACGTGATAGAACTGCGTCAGGATCAGTGCATAGGTGAAGAATACTGCATTGTAGCAGAACGCCTGCGCTGCCATCAGCACCGTGCCGAGTACCGTGCGGCGGCGATACGCCGTCAGCAGCGCGCGCACGCCGGCACCGAACCAGGAATGCACGTCGGTTCGCAGCTTCAGCGCCTGGTGGGGCGGCGGCGGCAATGGCGTGCTGGTTTCATGGGCGACACGTTGTTCGATGCCACGCACCACGCGTTCGGCTTCCTCGGGCTGGCCGTGCGTCATCAGCCAGCGCGGGCTTTCCGGCAGGAAGCTACGCAGGAACAACACGAAGCCGCCGAGGATGCCGCCGATGACGAAGGCGGCACGCCAGCCGATCTCGGGGGGAATGATCGCTGGGTCCAGCACCACCAGCGCGCCCAGCGCCCCCAAGGCGGCGCCGATCCAGAAGCTGCCATTCACCACCAGGTCGGTGAAGCCTCGTCGACGGGCCGGGATCAGTTCCTGGATGGTGGCGTTCACCGCCGCGTATTCGCCACCGATGCCGGCCCCGGTGAGCAGGCGGAACATGGCAAACGAAGCAAAATTCCAGGACAGGCCACAGGCGATGGTCGCAAGCAGGTAGACCAGCACGGTGATGGAAAACAGCTTCTTGCGGCCGAGTCGATCGGTCAGCCAGCCAAAGAACAGAGCGCCGCCGACTGCCCCGACGAGATAGGCGCTGGCGGCGTCGCCCACCTGTTGCGCCGAGAGATGCAGGCTATGGCTTTGCGACAGCGCGCCGGCGAGCGAGCCGACAATGGTCACCTCCAGCCCGTCCAGGATCCACGCGATGCCCAGGGCGAAGATCACCAGCCAGTGAAATTTCGCCCACGGCAGGCGATCGAGCCGGGCGGGGATGTCAGTGGTGAAGGTGGCGGTTGCGTGGTCCACTGGTCCTGCTGCCATACTGTCCCGGCCCGAAACGCACGGAGGCGCACCATGGACCTGTTCCTGGCGGAGATTGAGCAAACGATCGCGCGATGGCACGGGATCGTCGCCCCCAACGACCCGGCGCGGCGCATGGCCGCCGACCTCGCGGAAACCATCCGTGCCTTCGAAGAGCAGCGCGGCACTCTGGTATTTGAGAACGAGCCGGCCAGCTTCGAAGCCGCCCTGCTCCAGACGATGGAGCGCTGAGATGACCGATGTCGCTGACCTGTCCCTGGTGGAGGCCGCGGATGCAGTACGCCGTGGCGAGGTATGCTCCGTGGAACTGCTGGATGCGCTCTGGGCCAATATCGACGCGATGAACCCGCGCCTGAACGCCACGATCTGGCTGGATCGCGAGGGGGCGGAAGCGGCGGCGCGCGCCGCGGACCGGGCGGTGCGCGACAAGGCCCCGCTGGGCCCGCTGCACGGCGTACCGATGGCGCACAAGGACATGTACTACCAGGCCGGCAAGCTCAGCACCTGCGGGTCGGCGATCCGTCAGGACTGGCGCCCGGCCGTCACCGCGACCGTGATCGAGCGGCTGGCCGCGGGCGGCGCCTACACGTTCGGCGGGCTGAATATGGCTGAGTTCGCGCAGAACCCCACCGGTCATAACAAGACATTCGGCGATTGCCACAATCCATGGAACCTGCCGTTCATCACCGGCGGGTCGTCGTCCGGGTCCGGCGTCTCGGTGGCAGCGCGGTATAACTACATGGCGCTGGGTTCGGATACGGGCGGATCGATCCGGCTGCCGGCGTCCGCCTGTGGCGTGACTGGGATCAAGCCGACGCAGACTCGCGTGTCGCGCTATGGCGTGATGCCGCTGTCGTTCACCTGCGACAATGTCGGGCCGCTGTGCCGGACCGCGCGGGACTGCGCTCGCGTCATGAGCGTGATCGCCGGGCGCGATCCGCGCGACCCGACCAGCGCTGACGTGCCCGTGCCGGACTACGAGGCGGCGCTCGACGGCGATGTGCGCGGGCTGCGGATCGGCGTGCCAAGCAACTGGTTCTTCGATGGTACGGACGATGCAGTTGTGGCAGCGGTGCGCCTGGCGACGGACGTGCTGGAAGCGCGCGGCGCCGAGGTGCAGGAAATCGACCTGCCGCTGATGGATGCCGTGGCGGCGTGCGGCGGCATCATCTCGCGGGTGGAAGCGGCGACCATCCACGCGCAGTGGATGCGCGACTGCCCGCAGGCCTATGGCGGGCATATCAGCGGGCGGATGTATCCGGCCTATGCGATTCCTGCGACCTACTATGTCGAGGCACTGAGCCGCCGTGGCCCGATCCTGAAGGCGTTTGCCGACGAGGTGTTCACTAAAGTGGACGTGCTGGTGACGCCCACCATCCGCACGTGCCTGCCGACGCTGGCGGAGACCGACATCGACCATGGCCCGCCGGGGACGGAGCACCGGTTCCTGGCGGTTTCGGCCAATACGCGGCCGTTCAACTACCTGGGGCTGCCGGCGGTCAGCGTGCCGTGCGGTTTTGATCCGAATGGGTGTCCGATCGGATTGCAGATCGCGGGGCGGCCGTTTGCCGAGGCGCGGATTCTGCGCGCCGCCGACGCTTATCAGCGCGATACCGATTGGCACAAGCGGCGGCCGCCGGTGCTTGACGCCGTTGTCGCGGCTGGGATTGCCGCCGCATGAGCAAGCCGAAAGTCGCGTTTGTCGGAACCGGGGGAACGATCGCTTCGCTGGGGGCGGGGCCGCTGGATCTGCAAGACTATGGTGCCGCGGGCAATGTGATGCACGCGGACGCGATCCTGGCGCGCTGGCCGGAGACCGCGTTGGTGGCCGACGTGATTGCCGTGCCGTACCGCAACATCCCCAGCACCGGCATCGGCTATGACGACTGGCGCGCATTGGTAAAACTTTGTGATCGGCTGGTGGCCGACCATCCGGATCTGGCGGGCATCGTTATCGGCCACGGCACGGCGACGCTGGAGGAGACGGCGTATTTCTTGAACCTGACGCTGAAGGTTGACGTGCCGGTGGTGTTGGTGGGGGCGCAGCGGCCGTCCAGCGCACTGTCCTCCGATGCCGGATTGAATCTGGTCAACGCGATCCGCGTCGTTGCCTGCCCCGATTCGCATGGCATGGGCGTGCTGGTGGTGCTGAACGACGAAATCCATGCCGCACGGGAAGTTACCAAGACAGCGACGATGCGGCTGCAAACGTTCCGCACCCCGGATTTCGGCGTGCTCGGCCACGCCGACGCCGATGCGGTCGCGTTCTATCGCCGCCCGTTGCGCAGGTGTGCGCCGGACACCGAGTTCGATATCCGCGGTCTGGACGCTCTGCCGCGGGTGGACATCGCGTATGCGTATGCGGGTGGCGATGGCACGGCGGTGCGGGCCTTCGTGGCGGCGGGAGCCCAGGGGATCATCTCGGCCGGGTTCGCGCCGGGATTCTCCGCGCCCGGCGAGTTCCCTGCGTTGAAGGAAGCGGTGGCGCAGGGGGTGGTGGTGGTGCAGTCCACGCGCGCCGGCTCCGGGCGCACGTTCCGCGGCACGCGGCTGCGCGAGGCTGGCATTCTGATCGCCGACAACCTCAATCCACAGAAGGCGCGGATCCTGCTATCGCTGGCGCTGACAGCGACGCGGGACGAGGCGGAGATCGAGCGGATCTTCCGGACGTACTGAACGCGTCATCGTGGCCGGGATTGACGCCGGCTTGCTAGAATGCAGAGTGCGGCGCTATATGCGGCTTCCCTGTGCGGGGCCATAGCTCAGTTGGGAGAGCGCCTGAATGGCATTCAGGAGGTCGGCGGTTCGATTCCGCTTGGCTCCACCAGCGAAATGAGCGGCCCATAGGGTCGCGGGGACTTACGAAATAGCCGTCGCTCCATCGCCAAATAGCAGTGCCGGCCTGGGCAATCCGTAATGCGCCCGTAGCGTCTCGCCGCTATACATTGTTCGGAACAGATTGCGGCGCTGCAACAGGGGCACGACTTCCGCGACGAAGACGTCCAGCATCGCCGGCAGGATGGGCGGCATCAGGTTGAACCCGTCGGCGGCGCCGTCACGGAACCAATCCTCGATCAGATCAGCGATTTGCTCCGGCGTTCCCGCCGTCGCGTAATGTCCGCGCGCGCCCGCCATATAGCCGAGCAATTGCCGCAGCGTCGGCTTCTCGCGCCGCACCAGACCAATGATCACCTCGGTGCGGCTGCGCGCCGCCTGCACCGTGGCTGGGTCGGGGAAATCCTCGACCGAGAGCGGCCTGTCCAGCGGCAGGTGGGAAAAATCGTGGCCGCCGAACCGGCCCGAGAGGCGCTTGCGTCCCACTTCCGCATCGCTCAGGTCGTTTAGTTCGTGCGCGACGCGCTGCGCCTCGGCTTCGGTGCCGCCGATCACCGGGCTGAGGCCCGGCAGGATCAGGACGTGATCCGGATTGCGGCCTTCGCTCGCGGCCAGCGCTTTCAAATCGGCGTAGAAATCCCGCAGGGTGGCTTTCTCCATTTGCGCGGTGAACACCGCTTCGGCGTGGCGCGCGGCGAAGCGCCGGCCGGTGTCGGAGGAACCCGCCTGCACGAAAACCGGCCGGCCTTGTGGACACCGCGGCAGGTTCAACGGGCCGGCCACGCGGTAATGCTCGCCGATGTGGTTGATCGGACGAATGCTGCCGGGACGGGCGTATGCGCCGCTCGCGCAATCATCCAGCACCGCGTCGTCCGACCAACTGTCCCATAGTGCCTTTACCACCTGCATGTATTCTTCGGCGCGCTCGTAGCGGTCCGCATGCGACAGCGGGCTGGGGGCGCCGTAATTGCCGGCCGCGGTGGCCAGCCAGGTCGTGACGATGTTCCAGCCCGCCCGGCCGCGCGACATGTGGTCGATCGAGGCAAACTGCCGCGCCATATTGAACGGCTCGGTATAAGTGGTGGAGCATGTGGCGATCAGGCCGATATGGGTGGTGGCAGCGGCCAGCGCGGCGAGCGTCGTCACCGGTTCCAGCCAGGTGCGCGGGGCGTGCGCGGCGTCCTCGCCGACGCCGAGTGTGTCCGCGAGGAACACCGAATCGAGGCATCCGGCTTCAGCCTTGCGCGCGAGATCGGTGTAGTAGCGCAGGTCGGTCAACGGCAGCGGCGACGCGGCGGGATGGCGCCATGCCGCCTCATGATGACCGCGGCCGTGGATGAACAGATTGATGTGGAGCCGGCGGGTCATA
>Ga0335072_10003221_pt1 | contig 24674 bp, 20 predicted proteins | sample Lox_Sample_21_FD_206725 | JGI IMG/M metagenome (GOLD analysis project Ga0335072, IMG submission 206725) | Soil microbial communities from Loxahatchee National Wildlife Refuge, Florida, United States - Lox_Sample_2.1 | ecosystem: Environmental > Terrestrial > Soil > Wetlands | place: USA... | reverse complement strand
TGGCCCGGCAGGCAGCAGCCCGGTGGTCAGGCCGCCGATCAGGCCGCGTTTCGACGTCGGCACGAATTCCTGCACCAGGACCAGGGAGCAAGGCGCCATGCCGCCGACGCCGAGGCCCACGATGAACCGCATCGCCACCAGGTAGCCCCAGTTGCCCTGCGGCGTGAGCGCCATCAGCCCGGTGGCGACGGAGAAGGTCAGCACGGTGATGATGAACACCTTGCGCCGGCCGATCTTGTCGGCCAGCCAGCCGAATACCCAGCCGCCCGGGATCGAGGCAACGCCGGACGACAGCAGGATCAGCGCCGACTCGCCGTAGGTCAGGTGCCATTGGCCGACAAAGAACGCCAGCACGAAGCTGATCAGGAAGAAGTCGAAGAAATCGAGCATGACGGCGAACACGCCGGCACCGAAGATCTTCCACTGATTGGCGGTCAGCGACTGTTGCTGCTCCAGCGATTCAAGCATGGCATCCTCCCGTCGGATGTTTTTTGTTTTGGGTCGGCAATTTGCGTCGTCAGGCGATCGGGCCGGCACGTGCCGTCAGCGGGCGTTCACAAACCTGGCGCCGCAGCCGTATTGGCGCGCCACGGCGTCCCGCGATGTTTGACGTGGGATGATGCAAGGTCGCGCCCCGGCCAGCAACAGGTTTTTATTGCCGCCGGAACGCGTGCACACTCGGCCGGTACGGCAGGGAGACGCGCCTGCCGCATGGAGACACGCCCATGACCTGGTCGATCATTGCCCGCGATCCCGCCACCGGCGCGCTTGGCGTCGCGGTTGCGTCACGCTTCTTCGCGGTCGGCGCGATCTGCCCGCATGTGGAGGGCGATGTCGCCGCGCTCGCCACGCAGGCGCTGGTCAACCCGATGTACGCGGTGCATGCGATGCCGCGCCTGCGCCAGGGAGAAGCCGCGGAGACAGTGCTGGCATCGCTGATCGCTCCCGATCCCGGTGCCGACCAGCGGCAGTTTCACATCCTCGATGCGCGCGGCGGCATCGCGCAGTACACCGGCGCCAGTTGCGTGCCCTGGGCGGGCCATGTGCGCGGCGACAACGTTTCGGTCGCCGGCAACATGCTGGCCGGGCCGCAGGTGGTGCGGCGGACGATGGCGGCGTATCTCGACGCCACCGGCAGCCTGGCGGAACGATTGCTCGCCGCGATGCAGGCCGGCGAGGCGACCGGCGGCGACAAGCGCGGCAAGCAGTCGGCGGCACTGGTGATCTGCACGCGCGATCCGTATCCCGATCTGGATATCCGTGCCGACGACCATCCCGATCCGCTGGCGGAACTGTGGCGGCTGCATCGCGTCAGCCGCGAGCGCTACGCCGTGTTCCGCCGCTTCCTGCCCGGCAGCGAAAGCCCCTGGGGCGTGTTCGACCGCGCGGTGATCGACGCCGCGATCGCGCGCGACAGCAAATAATCAACCCAGCCCGCGCCCGGTCGACCCAGCCCGCGAAGCGGGAGAGGTCGAGACGCCGCAGGCGTCGAGGGTGAGGGTGATCGGGTCGCCACGCGGCCCCACTCCGCGACCCCACTCCGCGACCCCACCATGCCGCGTGCCGACCCACCACCATCACACCGGGCTGCCAACCCGCCTGGTGCCCCGGGTCATTCATTCTGCCGCGTCGGTTATGTGTGCGTCCGCACCGGGAGGGCCGTGCGTGGCGCTCTGCCGCAAGCTTTTAACACGGAGACCACGAAGAACCACGGAGCGGCACGGAGGCCTGATCAATACTACCCAGCGTACAACTGAATCATTGCAAGACGTCCTCCGTGGTTCTTCGTGGTCTCCGTGTCAAATGATTTGATAGACCGCAATCCCCCGGGACGATCCCGGCAGGACTTCCCGACTGTCCGGGCGCCTGACCGCCACCGCAAAATCCATGACGCAGCACACCAGCGTCACCCCGCCTGGCGGCCCGGCGTCTGGCGGCCCGGCGTGTCCCTGCGCGCGCAACGCAGTGCCGCAGCGGTCTTGCGGTAGGCGTCGGCAAACGCCTCGACATCCGCCCAGGCCGCGCGCCACGGCAGCGATACGCGGATGGCCTCGCCCGCCAGCGGGCCCAGGCCCATCGCCTGCAACACATGGCTTGCCGCAACCTTGCCGGAACTGCACGCCGCGCCGGCGCTCACCGCCACGCCGGCGAGATCGAGCGCGATCACCTGGGCGTCCGCCCGTACCCCCGGCAAAGCCAGGCACGTGGTGTTCGGCAGGCGCGGCGCATCGGCACCGCATACCAGCGCGCCGCATGCCACGGCGGCCGCCTCGGCCGCATCGCGCAGCGGGGCCAGCGCGCTCGCGTCGCCGGCGGCGTCCGCGGCGGCGGCAAAGCCGGCGATCGCCGCCACCGCCGGCGTGCCGCCGCGACGGCCACGCTCCTGGCCGCCACCGGCGATCAACGGCGCGATCGGCGAAACGTCCGGTGCCAGCAGCAACGCGCCAATACCGGCCGGTCCGCCCAGCTTGTGCGACGATATCGCCATGGCGTCGGCGCCGAGCGCGGCGAAATCGAGCGCCATCCGCCCTGCCGCCTGTACCGCATCGACGTGCAGCCGCGCGCCATGGCGACGGCACAGCGCGGCGGCCTCGGCGACCGGTTGCAATACCCCGGTCTCGTTATTGGCCAGCATCAGGCAGACCAATGCCGGCGGCCCTGTTGCGAGCAGCGCCGCCAGGGCGTCCAGGTCGGCGACGCCGCGGCGGTCTACCGGCAGGATCGCCGCGCCAGGCGCGGCGGCCCGCACCGCATCATGCTCCGTGGCCCCGGCGATGACCCGCCGTCCGGCGCCCAGCGCGTGAATCGCCAGCGCGTCGGCCTCGGTGCCGCCGGAGGTGAACACCAGATCGGGCGCCCGGCCGCCGAATCGCGCCGCCACCGATTCGCGCGCGTCCTCCATGATCCGCCGCGCGGCACGGCCGGCGCCGTGCACCGAGGACGGGTTGCCGGTTACCGCCAGCGCGGCCGCGATGGCATCGCGCGCTTCCGGCCGCAACGGCTCGGTGGCATTGGCGTCCAGGTAGTGCATGGGCCGCACCGGTCGGACCGGCGTCAATCCGCGGCCAGTGGTTCGGCCGCGATCGCCGGCCCTGCCGCCGCCACGGATGCGGCGCGGCCCGCGACCCGGCCGGTCACCACGTCGGCCAGGGTGACGGCCGTGAGGAACAAGCCGATCTGTCGCTCCAGTTCGGCCCAAAGATCGTGTGTCTGGCAGCGCTCGCCGCTGCTGTCCGCCCGGGGCACCGCCAGGCAGCCGCCCGCCCCGGGATGGCATCGCGTCGCCTGGATCTGCTCTTCCACCGCGCCGACGATCTCGCCGATGCTGATGGCGTCGGAGTTTCGCGCCAGCCGGTAGCCGCCACCCGGCCCGCGCGCCGATCCCACCAGGCCGGCACGCCGCAGCTTGCCGAACAATTGCTCCAGATAGGCCAGGCTGAGCTGCTGCCGCGCGGCGATCTCGGCCAGGCAGACCGGGCCGCACTCGCAGCCGATCGCCTGGCGGGTCGCCAGGTCGACCATCGCCATCACCGCGTACCGGGCCCGGGTGGAAAGCTGCATCCTATTGTCCCGCCGGCATATTCTGATCTTCCGGCATTTTCTGCCCGGACTGGCGCGACTGCGCCTGGGCCATGGCGAGGCGCGCCACTCGTGCCTCGACTTCGCTGAGTTCCGCGCGCAACCCCTCGAGGTCGCGCAACAGCGGATCCAGGCTGTCGTCGCAGGGCATGCCGTACGGGTCGAAATGCGGCGTGGCGGATCGGGACAGCTTGCGATCCACCGGCCGGGCAGGCATGCCCACCACGGTGGTGCCGGGCGGCACCGACTCCAGCACCACCGAGTTCGAACCGACGCGCGCGTTGTCGCCGACGGTGATCGGCCCCAGGACCTTGGCGCCGGCCCCAATGATCACGCCATTGCCGATCGTCGGGTGCCGCTTGCCACTGCTCGTGCGGGCGACGCCTAACGTGACCTGGTGATAGAGATAACAATCGTCGCCGATCTCAGCCGTCTCACCGATGACGACGCCCATGCCGTGATCGATCACGAGTCGGCGACCGAGTCTCGCGGCGGGATGAATCTCAATGCCGGTGAGCCATCGCGCGATGTGCGACGAGAATCTGCCAGCTAGCAAAAACCCATGAATCCACAGCCAATGCGACAAGGCGTGCCATAAGACCGCGTGCACGCCCGGGTAACACAGCAACACCTCAGCCGAGGACCGCGCCGCGGGATCGCGTTCACGGTATGTGCGGATGAGCTCGCGCAAGAACATGTAAGCCATGCGACAATTCCGTTATGAAAGATCGCACCACTTCCTCTATACTGGTTTCCACCCTGGCGAGCAGCCCGATCCAGGGGCGTATCGCTTCGGGCAAGATCCCGGTGGACAGCCGGTTGGAGGTGGGAGGACAGCGCGATCCTTGCAGCATTCAGCCCGTTCCTGGCAGGCTAGAATTTCCGACCCCCGGGGTCAACTATTCTGGGGAGGCTGCCTCACACGGAACTGAATTTGCCGGACAGCGTTCCTATCTACAGGTCGGATATACCCATCGGCAGGTGTTTTCGGGGAACAGAGCTGCGTGGGTTGATTAGGGGCAGCGGCGTCGGATGGACGGGATCGGAGCGGTCCCGCACCGGTGCGGCTGAGGTCGAACGACAGAAACAGGTTTCGGGATTGCCATGCCTGAAGTGATGTTTGCCGGGCCGGATGGCCGGCTTGAAGGCCGCTACCATCATTCCAAGGAAACCGGCGCCCCAGTGGCGCTGATCCTGCACCCGCATCCGCTGCATGGCGGAACGATGAACAATCGTATCACTTATACCATGTACCAGGCGTTCCAGCGCCTCGGGTGCTCGGTGATGCGATTCAACTTCCGCGGGGTGGGCCGCAGCCAGGGCCGCTACGACGGCGGCATCGGCGAAATCGGCGACGCCGCCGCCGCGCTCGACTGGATGCAGGCCGTGAACCCCAGCCATGGCGGCCTCTGGATCGGCGGCTATTCGTTCGGGGCCTTCATCGGGATGCAACTTCTCATGCGCCGGCCGGAGATTTCAGGCTGGGTCAGTGTCGCACCGCCCGCCAGCCACTACGATTTCGGCTTCCTCGCCCCCTGCCCCTGCGGCGGGCTGATGATCCACGGCGACGCCGACGAGCTGGTGCCGGAGCCTTCGGTGCACAAGCTGGTCGACAAGCTGAACACGCAGAAGGGCGTGCACGTGGATTACCGCGTGTTCGCCGGCGCCGACCACGTGTTCGCCAACCACGCCGACGCCGTCGCCGAGGCCGTTGAGGACTATTGCGGCAAGGCCATCGCCCGCCGTCAGATGGCGCTGGCCGCGGACTAGCCGGAAATCCTGAAGCGCCCCCTCGCGTCATGCGAGGGGCCGCCTGACAGAGCGCCACCGATGCACCGCCCGCCGGAACCGCCCGCGGAACAGATGGGACGGCTGCTGGGTCTTGCGTTGCAACAGCATCAGGCCGGCCAACTCGCGGCAGCCGAGCGCCTGTATCGCCGCATCCTCGCAGCCGATCCCCGCCATGCCGACACGCTGCATCTGCTCGGCGTGCTGGCGCACCAGACCGGGCGTTTCGATCTCGCCCTGGACCTGATCCGCCAGGCGATTCTCGCCGCCCCCGCCGCTCCCCTGCTCCACGCCAACCTGGGCAACGTGCTGGAGTCGCTCGGGCGGCCGGACGATGCGGCAGCCAGTCACCGCCATTCGATCGAGCTGGACCCCGCCTTCGCCGAGGGCCACAAACATCTCGGCACCCTGTTGTTCGAGCAAGGCCGGCTGGACGCGGCCGAGGCCAGCCTCCGCCAGGCGCTCGAGCTCCGTCCCGACTATCATGATGCCCGCAACAACCTCGCCAGCGTACTGTTCTGCCAGAATCGCATGGAGGAGGCGGCCGATTGCTATCGCGTGCTGCTGGCCGCCGACCCGGATGACGCACAGACGCATCTGAACCTCGGCGCGGCGCTTCTGGCGCTGGAGCGGCTGGACGATGCCGTTGCCGCCTGCCGCCAGGCGGTCGCATTGCGGCCCGACTGGACGCTGGCCCTCACCCGTCTGGGGACCGCGCATATGCGGCTGGCCGATCCCGCGGAGGCGATCGCCTGCTTTCGGGGGGTTACCCGCCTGGAGCCGGACAATCCGGAAGCGCATGTCGACCTCGGGCTTGCCTTGCTCCGGGCCGGCGACATGGCCGCCGGCTGGCAGGAATTCGAATGGCGGTGGCGCACCAGGCCGTTCCTCGAGACCGGCCGCCCGTATCCGCGCCCGCAATGGCGCGGCGAGGCCGCGGCAGGGCAGACGCTGCTGATCCATACCGAGCAAGGCTTCGGCGACATGCTGCAGTTCTGCCGTTATGCGCCCCTCGCGCATGACCGCGGTCTGCGCGTCATCGTGGAAGCGCCGGCGCCGCTGCTTCGGCTGCTGCGGTCGCTGCGCGGGGTGGCAACGCTGATGACCGGCGGCGATCCGCTGCCGCCATTCGATCTGCATTGCCCGATGCTGAGCCTGCCGCTGGCGTTCGGCACCACGCTCGCGGACGTTCCGGCCGAAGTGCCGTACCTGAGCGCCAGCCCGGAGGAGGCAGCGGCGTTCGCGGCACGCCTCGCCGGGCACGGGGCGGACGGGTTGCGGGTGGGCATCGCCTGGGCCGGCAATCCGGAACCCGAGTTCGATGATCGCCGCTCGATCGCCCCTGATCTGCTGGCGCCGCTGTGGACGATACCCGGCCTAGTGTTCGTCTGTTTGCAGGAGGCAGGATTCTCCCGGCCGGCCGGCCTGCCGCTTATCGACCTGATGGACGGCATCACGGATTTCGCCGCGACCGCCGCGCTGATCGCCAATCTCCATCTGGTGGTCTCGGCCGATACCGCGGTGGTGCATCTGGCAGGGGCGCTGGGCAAGCCGGTGTGGTTGCTCAACCGCTTCGACAACTGCTGGCGCTGGATGACGGGGCGGGATGACAGCCCCTGGTATCCGGCGCTGCGCAGTTTCCGCCAGCCCAGGCCAGGTGACTGGACCAGCGTCATGGCGGATGTGGCGAGCGCGTTGCGCGCGCTGGCGGCGAAGGGCACGCCATAGCGACCGTCCGTCGCCGTTGGAGGGTTGGGCGGCATGCAGCACACCCCCTGGCGACGGTGGAAACCGCCCCCCGATCGCCAGGTCTCCGCCAGCGTGACAGCGGAGGGGAAGCGGCAGCCCGCGCACTCTTGCCGCCACCGCCGGAACCGTGCGCGCCTCAGTATTTAGTTGCAATTTCCCGCCGCATCGCCTAGATATAGTGCGTCGCTCACGGGCAGGGACATCGCCGCCATGGATGGAGACTTCGCCCGGATCGCCGGAATCCCGCCGCGCAGCGTCCCCGGCGCCGCCTTCGGCGAGGCACCGCTGGCGGCCCGTGCCCTCGATCCCGGCATGGGCATGGCCGTCGCGCGGCGCACGGTTTTCCGGGCAGATGACCATGAGGATTTCGGCCGGGTCGCCGACCGGGTGGCTGCCGGCAACATCGCCTTGCTCGGCGCGCCCCATGCGGACCGCCGCCGCGAGCAAGCGCGGCTGCGCAACGCCATTGCCACGGGCGCGCTGCTGACCTCCGGCCGCCATCTGCAGCATGGCGATCCCGAGCAACCGACGCGCAACATGGAGGTGTTCACCAACTGCGCCACCGCTGCCGCGTCGTTCGCGAAATTCTATCTGCTGCTGAACGGCTCCGGCGTCGGGCGCAGCTATGACGACGCGCTTATGGCGGTGGACTGGGCGCAGGCGCCCACGCTGTTGCTCTATCTGTCGCCGGAGCACCCCGATCATCCCGCGCGCGCACTGACGCGGTTTGCCGCCGAACTGGACCTGCCGGCGGATCCGGCGGCCGTGGCCGGGTTCATGGCGCGCGAGATGCTGGCCGATCTGGCCGACGTGCCGCCGGGGGCGTTGGTCTACCGCATCGAGGACAGCCGCGAGGGCTGGGCCAAGGCGGTGGAGCACCTGGAAGCGATGGCGTTCCGCGGCGAGCGTGACCGCACGCTGGTGCTGGATTTTTCCGCCATTCGTCCTGCCGGCGCACCGATTCGTGGCATGCAGGGACGGCCGGCTTCCGGCCCCGTGTCGCTGCTGCGCGCCTTCCTGAACATCCGCCGCCACGTCATTGCCGCCGCCCGCACCGAACCGGCGGCCGAGCGTTGGCAGCAGGCGCTGTGGCTGGACCATTACCTGTCGATGGAGGTGCAGGTCGGCGGGGCGCGGCGGGCAGCGCGCATGGCCACCAAATCTTGGCGCGACCCCGGCGTGCTGCACTTCATCCGTGCCAAGGAGGCGGGCGGGCTGTGGACCGCCAACAACTCGGTGATGGTCGACGCGGAGTTCTGGCAGCGCGTCCGCGACAACGACCCGGCCGATGACGTGACCCGTCATGCCGTCGCGGTGTTCCAGGAGGCGACCCGCTGCGCCTGGGTGAACGGCGAGCCGGGCTTCATCAACGGCGACCGCCTGGAGGACCATCGCACCGGTGTCGCCCGCGCGCGCCCGGTGGATCGGGACGGCAGCAGTTTCCGCAGCGCTCGCTATCAGGTGGACGCCGCCGCGCCGCTGCTGGCCGAACTGACCCGCCGGGCAGCCGAGTCGGACTTCCCCGCCACCACCAATCCCTGCGGCGAGATTTCTCTCCATGTCACCGGCGGCTACTGCGTGATCGCCGATTTCGCGCCACTGCTCGCCTGCCCCGTGCCGCTGGAGGATGTGGTGCCGGGCGCGCCGTCCCCCGCCACCGCCGCGCTGTGGGATGCGCGCGTGGAGGATTCGGTGCGGCTGGGGGTGCGCTTCCTGATGCGCGCCAACCGGATGGATTCGCTCTATGCCCAGGAAGTGGCGCGCACCAACCGCATGGGCATCGGCCCAACCGGTCTGCACGAATACGCCTGGCTGCGTTTCGGCCTGAGTTTTTCGGATTTGTTGGATGCGACGCGGTCGGCGCCGTTCTGGGCGATGCTGGAACATCTGTCGGACGCCGCGAAGCAGGAAGGCGCGGCCTATGCGCAGGAGCTTGGTCTGCGCCGTCCTGTCACCGTCACGACGGTGAAGCCGTCCGGCACCATCAGCAAATTGTTCGGCCTGACCGAGGGCGCGCATCTGCCGGCGCGCGCCCAGTATCTGCGCTGGGTGCAGTTCAAGGGCACGCGCGATGCGGATGGCGGCTGGGCGCCGGGATCGGATCCGTTGCTGGCGGAGTACGAGGGGCGCGGCTATCCGCTGCGGGCGCTGCACAGCTTCCCCGGCATGACGATCGTAGGCTTCCCGACCGTGCCGCTGATCATGCGGCTGGGTCTGGCGGATCGGCTGGTCACCGCGCCGGACGCGACGCCGGCGCAGCAATATCGCTGGCTGCGTCTGTTGGAACGCCATTGGATCGGCGAGTCGCAGGGCAATCAGGTCAGCTACACGCTGAAGCTCTATACCGACCGGCATGATTTGGATGGGTTCCGCGACATCGTGCTGCGCGAGCAATCGGAAGTGCGCTGCTGCGCGATCCTGCCGACGCGGCCGGACCATGCCCTGGGCTATGAGTACCTGCCGGAGGAAGACGTATCTGCCGAGTCATTCGCGGCACTGGTTGCGGCGATCGATATGACCGGCACGCGGGAAGCTGTCGACCTCGCGCATTTGCAGTGCGCGAATGGAGTGTGCCCGATCTAGCGCAGGTCTGTTATTGGAGTTTTCCCATCATGGCCCGGTCAAACCCGGCCATGACGGGTGGTTGCGATCCCGGCGCTGGCTACATGAGCAGGCCCTTGCGCAGCATGCCGTGGACGCCTTTCTCTCCGTTCACCGTCTGCGTCACGTGGAAATCCACCGCCAAAGAGCAGAATTGGTAGGCTTGCTCGCGCGAGAGGTTGGTGCGGGCGGTGATGAAGCGGATCATCTCCCGCAGCGCCTGCTTCATTGCCAGGTCCAGATCCTCGTTCATGCCCATCGAGATGAAATGCGTTGCCGTCTCGGCGCGCGGATAGCTCAGCGCCGGATCGCGTGCGCCGCCGCCCTTGTGCAGGGTCAACGTGAACGTTCCGGTGAGGCAGATTTCCAGAGCGTTGATGCACACTTCGCCGTCGCCCTGCACGCCGTGGCCGTCGCCGGCGGAGAATTTTCCACCGTCCGTCCAGACCGGCAGGAACAGAGTGCTGCCCTCGGTCAGTTCCTTGTTGTCGAGGTTGCCGCCATGCTCACGCGGCTGGATGGTGGAGATCGTGCCGTAGCGCGGCGGCGGGGCGACGCCCATCACCCCAAAAAACGGCGCCAGCGCGAGTTCGGTGCCCCAGGGCAGAGTGCAGGTGCGCTTCGCCCTGTCCACTGGAATGTGGCTGAGATACCGCTCGGGAAAGTCCTCCGGCAGCGTGCCGGCGAGGGGCCGGAAGCCGCAATAGCCCCAGTCGTGGCCCAGCTCGATCTTGTCGATATGGACTTCGAGCATGTCGCCCGGCTCGGCGCCGGCGACCGCGACGGGACCGGTGAGGATATGGCCGCCCGCGCGCGGCAGGTTGGAGGTGTGTATGGCCGCCAGGGCCGGCGGAATGCGGAATCCGGAACCGGCCGGCGGCATCACTTCCGGCGCGCCGGAGACGCATTCCAGCACCACCGTGTCGCCGGAATCGACGGTGAGCAGCGGCGGGAAGGCCGCATCGAACATGCCCCAACGCACGGTGTCCGGGCCTGCGGCGAGGCGATGAGTCGCCATTGTTCATCTCCATCTTGCTGCAATGCAGCTAAGACCGGTCCGGCCGCCGTGGCAACTTGTGCCGCGCTCGCTGTACCGAAACGGCGTCATCGCGCGGTTGGTGGTGGAGGTTGATCTCCTGACAACCCGGCGCGATGCCGGCGACGCGCTGCATCACCAGGGTTTCGACGGTGTGCTCGGTCGTCGCGCCTTGCGCCCCCCAAAGGCCGACGTCCTGGGTGTGTCCCACAGCCGGCGTGATCGTGTCAGCCGCCCCACGGATTTCGTTTCGCCTCTATATTGCCTGGAGAAGCAACGCCTTATTCGGTTCGCATTTTGGGCTTCAGCCCCACAGGCTGCTACAGTCGGTACATCAGGTCTCGCAAATAACAGTGGCAGGAGCCGGCAAGCGTGGCGGGAAACAGGCAGCACAGTCGCCACACAACGGCCCCCGCGCGCGCCGTTCAATCGCTGTTCGCCGAGGCGGTGCGCCATCATCAGGCCGGCCGCCTCGCCGAGGCCGCGAAGCGCTGCCATGAGGTTCTCGCAATCGACTCGCGCCACGCGGACAGCCTGCACCTGCTGGGAGTCGTCGCCTATTGCGCCGGCCGCAATGCCGATGCCGCCGATCTGATCCGGCAGGCGATCGCGCTGCGGGACGATGCGCCGTTCTATCACAACAATCTTGCCAATGTCCTGAAGGACCAAGGGCAGATTGCCGACGCCCTGACGCACTACCAGCGTGCCCTTGCGCTCAAGCCGGACTTTGCCGAGGCCAGCAACAACATGGGCACGGCGTTGCGGCGCGCCGGCAGGCTGGCCGAAGCGGCGGCGTGTTATCAGCGCGCGCTCGCGATCAGGCCGGACTACGTCGAGGCTTGCACCAATCTTGGCAACCTCTGCAAGGATCAGGGCAACCTGGCGGACGCGATCGCGCTCTACCAGCGCGCCATTGCGATCAGGCCGGACTCCGCGGCGGCGCATTTCAATCTGGGCGGCGCGTTGCAGGCGCAGGGTCGGCCGGCCGACGCGCTGCTTGAATACCAGCAGGCGCTGGCATTGAAGCTGAATGTGGCCGACGTGCACTACAACATGGCAGGCGCGCTCAAGGCCCTGGGCAGGTTCGATGATGCCGCGGAGCATTACCAGCGCGCCGCCGCGCTGCAGCCGGATTTCGCTGATGCCTGCCACAACCTTGGCAATGTTCTGAAGATCCAGGGCAGGTTCGCCGAGGCGGAGCAAGCCTACGCCAACGCGATCGAACGGTCACCGGCGAACGGGCTGTACTACCGCCATTTGGTCGATATGCGGCGGATGACGCGGGACGATCGCATTCTCGCGGCCATCGAGGCGTTGGCGGAAGACATGGCGTCGCGTCCGGCGGCCGACCAGCGGGAGCTGCATTTCGCGCTTGGCAAGGCCTATGCCGACCTGGGCGATCACGAGCGCGCCTTTCGCCACTATATCGACGGCAACGCCCTGCGGCGGCGCGAGATCGCGTACGATGAGGCCGCGATGCTCGCTGTCTTCGCCAGGATTCGTGCGGTCTTCACGCACGGCCTGATGCAGGCACGGCAAGGCCACGGCGATCCATCGGACAAGCCGATTTTCATCGTCGGCATGCCGCGCTCGGGAACCACCCTGGTGGAGCAGATACTGGGCAGCCATCCGGTTGTGTTCGCGGCCGGCGAACTCGAAACCTTGCCGAAGGCCGTGGCGGTGGTCAGCGCACAAAATGCCGCGCAACCGCTGTTTCCGGACGCAACCCCCGGCCTGTCGGACAAGCATCTGTACCTGCTCGGCGCCTCGTATCTAGCCGCCGCCGGCGCGCTGCCGCCAGGCGCACTGCGCTTTGTCGACAAGCTGCCACAGAACTTCTTGTTCCTCGGCCTGATCCACCTGGCGCTGCCCAACGCGCGCATCATCCACCTGCGCCGCGACCCGGTCGATACATGCCTGTCCTGCTTCCGGGTACTGTTCGAATTTGGCCAGCCATACAGCTACGATCTTGGCGAGTTGGGACGCTATTACCGCGCGTATCGGGAGCTGATGGCGCATTGGCGCCAGGTCCTGCCGCCGCACGCCATGCTCGAGGTGGATTACGAGGACGTGGTCGCCGATCTCGAACAACAGGCGCGCCGGATACTGGCCTATTGCAATCTGCCATGGAGCGATGCGTGCCTCGCCTTCCATGAGACGCAGCGCCCGATCCGCACGGCCAGCGCGATGCAGGTCCGGCAACCGATCTACCGCGGCTCCGGATGGCGTCCTGGCGCGGACGTCCTGCAACCGTTGCTGATGGCGCTCGGCGGCAACGATTGAGCCGCAGCCTGTCCCGCCGGCGATGGCGGCGCGACTCTGCCTAACGCACCGTCCAGCGCAGCGGCAGCACAGGCGAGATCAGCGCGATCTCCCGCGGATCGAAATCCCGCAGGATGATCACCAGAAACGACTGTTCGCCATCGTCGCCGGCGAAAGCCCGCGGCGCGGAAAACATTGTCCCCACACTTTGTACCAGCAGCGGCTGCCGTGCACCCACGATCTGTACCAGGCCTTTGATCCGCAGCAAGCGCTCGCCGCACAGGCCGGCGAGATTATCGAGCCACTCCGCCAGATCGTCCCACGCCACCGCCGCAAGCAGACGCACCAGCACGATGCTGATCCGTGGATGGTGCAGCCCGACGGCTTCCGCCCATAGTGCGGCGCCGCCTGCCGCCGCCGGTGCGTGCAGCGAAAACGCAGCGCGCAGTGCCGCGCCGCGGTCCGCGTCATCGATCAGCGCCGCGGTCGGGTTCATCGCCGCCGCCGCACGCTTCGCATCCGCCAGCGCCGCGGCCGCGACCGCGTCGCGTTTGGTCAGCACCAGCGTCTGCGCGCCGGCCCATTGTGCCGCGGCCTCTTCGAAACCGTCCAGCGCGGTGCCGCAGGTGCAATCGAACGTCGCGACCACACCCACGCGCAGCCGCAGCGGCGCCAGACCGGTCAGCGACCGCAGGATCGGTCCGGGTTTCGCCAGACCGCTGGTCTCCAGCACGATGCGCGCCGGCGGCGGCAGGCCGATGCGCTCGCGTTCCGCCAGCATGGCCATCACGGTCGTTGTCAGCTCGCTGCCCGCCGCGCAGCACACGCAGCCATTGCCGAGCAATGCGACCGGCAGCGTGCCGCCTTCCGCGAGGATGGCGCCGTCCAGGCCGATCTCGCCGGCTTCATTGACGATCACGGCGGTATCGGTCGCTTCCGGCAACGCCAGATAGTCGCGCAGCAGCGTGGTCTTGCCGCTGCCGAGGAAGCCGGTCAGGACGATGAAGTCGGTACCCGCGGCGATCACGTCAGGCGGGCACCCGGCCGCGCGTCCGGCGCCTCGGCATAGCTGCGCTCCACCATCGCACGCACGTCCGCCAGCAATTCGCCCACGTCGTACACCACGCCGCCCTTGATCGTGTAGCGCAGCCCGCGGTGCCACTCGACCCGCCGCGTGTCGTCGTTCAGGCGCATGGCGCCGGTGCCATAGAGCAATTTGAAATCGCTCAGCGGATTGTGGTCATGCACCAGCAGGTCAGCGCATTTGCCCACCTCCACGCTGCCGATGTCGTCGCCCAGCCCCAGCAGGTCGGCGCCCTGCGACGTCGCGGCACGGATCACTTCCAACGGGTGGAAGCCGGCCTCCTGCAACAGTTCCAGCTCGCGGATGTAGCCGAAACCGAACAGTTGGAAGATGAAGCCGGAATCGCTGCCGGTGCAGACCCGGCCGCCGCGGTTCTTGTATTCGTTGATGAACTGCATCCATAGCCGGTAGTTCTGCTTCCACTCGATTTCGTTGGTGGTGGACCAGCGGAACCAGTACGAGCCGTGCGCGCCGCGGCCCGGCTGGAAGAAATCCCACATCGACTTCCAGGCATACTCGTGGTGCCAATCCGCCTGGCGCGCCCGCATCAGGTCGCGGTTGGCATCGTAGATCGAGAACGTGGGCACGAAGGTGAAGTCCAGCGCCAGGAATTTCTCCAGCACCTCGTGCCACTTCGCGCTGCCAGGCTGCGCCGCCTGGGCGAATGTCTGGCCGGCATAGGCAAAGCGGAAATACTCGTCGCTGTAGTCGTAGTCGGCCGGATAGGCCTGCACGACCCGGTCGTCGAACAATGCCTCGGGCAGCCCGTAATAGTGTTCCGCACTGCTCAGGCCCCAGGTGGCACTGGTCAACGCGTTCATGCGCGTCACCGCCATCTGCGCATGATGACAGCCGGATCGCAGGCCGAGTTCGCGGCATGCCTCCAGCGCCGCGCGCATCAGGGCCGGCGGCGCACCGAAGAATTTTATCCCGTCCGCACCGCGCTCCCTGACCCGGGCAAGCCACGCACGGACCTGGTCCGGCGTATGGAGCGTCTTGAGCATGTCGTTGACGACCGGGATATAGGCATAAGCCAGCAGGCGTGGCGCAGCGATGACATTGTCTTCCGACAAGGCGCGCTGTTGCAGCATCCACCCCAGGCCGTTGAACGAGCCCATTTCCCGCACCGTCGTCACGCCATGCGCCAGCCACAGCTTGTAGACGTAATCGACCGGCGGCACCCAGCCGTGTACCCAGTGATACGGAACGCCGGCATGCGCGTGGCAATCGATGAAGCCCGGCGTGACGAATTTTCCGGCGCAGTCGATTTCATGCTCGCCGGCGGCCGGACGACGGTCCGGATTGATCGGCGCTTTCGGCACGCCGACCTTGCGCAGCTCGGCGATGCGGCCATGCTCCACGACGATATCGATTGGACCGATCGGCGGCGCGCCGGTGCCGTCGATCACGGTGGCGCCGCGCAGCACCATGCGGCCGAACGGCCCAACGCCACGGTCGCGCGACGCCGCCGGTTCGAGTGGCGGCATGCCCTGCCTGGCCCGTTGCACGCTGAGCTCCTCGCCGGCATCCGGTTCGAACGCGGTCTCGGCCATGGCGAGCATCCTCTTCTGCGGCCGGTAGTTCTCCAAGGATCGCGGTGCGGCGTCCAGCCCTTGCGATCCGATACCCACGGCACGGACGCGGCGAAGGTATGCCCTATCGAATTCGCAACATCCGCCCGGTCCCGGTCAAATCGCCCGGCGGAATCCCCGGTCGCGGCGGCATCTCCGGTCGCGGCGGCATCTCCGGTCGCGGCGGCATCCCCGATCGTGGTTCAATCTGCGGTCCCGGCTACATCAGCCAGGCCGTCTCGTTCTCGCCCCAGACGCGGGCTTCCTTCAGCCGCTCCTCCACCGCGTGGGTCAGCGATGCGAGGAACTCGATCATCACGCGGGTGCGCGGCGCGAGATGGCGGCGCGACGGGAACACGATGAACAACTGGTCGGGACCCGAGACGTGGTCCGGCAGCACGCGATACAGCCGCGCGGCGCGAATGTCATCGGCGACCTGCGGTTCGCGCATCAGGGCGATGCCAAGGCCGGAGAGAGCGGCGATATGCACCACCTCGCTGTTATCGCTGTGGAACGAACCCGTCACGTGCACGTCCACCGGTCCATCCGGGGTGGCGAACGTCCAGCGGGAGCTGTCGGTGCCGGTCTCGTGGATGATGCACACGTGATTGACGAGGTCGTTCGGATGCTGCGGCGCGCCTTGCCGCTCCAGATAGACCGGGCTCGCGACGAGAACGCGGCTGAACGTGCCGATGGCACGCGCCACCACCGAACTGTCGGCCGGCCGGCCGCGCACCAGTGCGAGGTCGAGCCGGTCCTCGACCAGATCGCCGAACCGGTCGGCGACGACGAGTTCGACGGAAAGTTCGGGATATTTCTCCAGGAATGCGGGCAGCCGCGGCACGATCAGGCTCGCCGCGGTGGGTGGAATGCCGACACGGACGCGGCCGGCCGGCGATGCACTCTGGCGGCCGAGGGCCGCTTCCATCTCTTCCTGCGTCGCCAGCAACTGGCGGGCGTGGCCGAGCAGATCCTGGCCGTCCTCGGTAAGGCTCAGGCGGCGCGTGGTCCGGTGCAGCAGCCTGACACCGAAATGATCTTCCAATTGGCTGATCACACGGCTGGTGGCAGCGTGGCTGGTGCCGGCTTCGCGCGCGACGGCAGACAGGGAACCGGCCTCGGCAACCCGTACGAAGGTTCCGAGAGAGCGCAACAGATCCATGGACTTCACCTGGTTACGAATGAAACCTGTGGCTGGCCGGAAGAGCAGACGCCGGTTGCGCTGAATGCCCCGGTCCTGTGCTGCCGCCCGGCATGCCGGGTCGGAAAACGCGATGCTCTGCCGGCGATTGCAGCATCGCCGGCATCATCGGAACCAGATCGGTACATCGGCACACATCCCCCGCCTGTGCTCAAATAAGGTCGATCCAAGGACAGTCAATCGCTTCGCTCAGCGCGGCCGTCGTCAGACCGGGCATTCTTGCCACGCATGGGAACGATGCTGACAAATTCGCGAGCAGAGCTTGAAAGTTATCGCGTGGGGTTTCGCGTTCGGAAACTTCGCTGGCTGTTAGCGCCAACATTGGGGTGCGCCAATGCTTTGTTAAGTGCGTCCCAACCGTTTCTTTTGCGGCGCGATCGCCCGGACGCCCTCAGCCGCGCCGCCGGGCGTCTGGCGCCGATCCGCTTCGCAGCGCGGCCCGGTGCGGCACGAACGGTGCGGCGCGTGCGCGCATGCTCCTTACATTCCCAGCGGCGACCAGGCGGGATCGGTGGCATTGGTCGGCGTGGGAATGGCGCGCTGATTGAAGCCGGTGATATCGACGCTGACCAGGTGCGACGAATAGCCCTGGCCGCGCGCATTCACCGAGCGGGATTCGCTTTGGAACATCATCACCATCCCGCCCGGCGCCCAGGTGGGGCCCTCGACGTCCCAGCCTTCCGCCAGGATGCGCTCGCCGCTGCCGTCGGGATGCATGACGCCGATGTTGAAATTGCCCAGATCGCCGCCAAAACGCGTGTATGAGATCAGGTCGCCGCGCGGCGACCAGACCGGCGTGCCATATTTTCCGCTGCCGAAACTGATGCGCTTCACCCCGCTGCCGTCGGCGCCCATCACGTACAACTGCTGGTCGCCATCGCGGTCGGAGTTGAACACGATCTGCGAACCGTCGGGGCTGTAGCACGGGCTGACATTGATCGAATCGGCGTTGGTCAGGCGCTGGATCGAGCGGCTGCCGAGCTCCACCACGACGATGTCGGAGCCGCTACCTTGCGCCAGCGACATGATCACCTTCGAGCCATCGGGGGAAAATCGCGGCGATAAGGTCATGCCGGGGAAATCGCCCAGCACGCTCTGCCGCCCGGTCTGCAGATTGAACAGGTAAACGCGCGGGCGCTCGTAGGCGAAGCTCATGAAGGCAATTTCGTCGCGCGTCGGATGGAAGCGCGGCGTCAGCACCAGCCAGCGGCCGTCGGTGAGGAAGCGATTGTTCTCGCCGTCCTGGTCCATGATCGCCAGCCGCTTGGTCTGCCGGTCGCGCGGCCCGGTGGCGGAGACGTAGCAGATGCGGGTATCGAAATAGCCGGTCTCGCCCAGCAGGCGCTGATAGATCACGTCGGCGATGATGTGGGCGATGCGCCGCCAGTTGCTTTGCGTGGTGGTGTAGGCGGTGCCCTGGATCTGCGCCTGCGGCAGCACGTCCCACAGCCGGAACTCGACGCGGATGTTGCCGCCGCCCTGCACCTGGGCGGCGCCGGTCACCAGCGCCTGGGCGCCGATCGCGCCCCAGTTCTGGAAATTGGGCACCTCGCCCTGGCCAGGCGCCACGTTCACGAACGAAGCCGGCGGCAGCGGCCGGAACAGGCCGCAATTGCCGAGGTCGTTGGTGATCACGCCGGCGATGTCACGGCCAAGCTGGGCGGAGTTGCCGTCGCTGCCGGCGAAATCGGGAATTGCGATAGGAATCGGCGCGGCGCGGGCGCGGTTCACGTCGATCACGGCACTGGGTGCGCCGGGGGCGCCGGGCGCGGTCGCGGGCGGAGCACCGGGGGCAGCGGCGGGCGGCGGCGCCGGCTGCGCCTGCACCGGCACCCGCGCGGCCAGCGCCATGGCTGTGCCGGCCGCACCGAGCAACAGCGGGCGGCGGCCGATAGCGGGACGGGGAAGGTGAATCATGGGCGCAATCTTTCACCAGATGGCGGTTCGTTCGGGAAGTCAGACGCTCGTTACGGGCTGAACCGGAAGGTCAACGTGTTGACCTTGCCCAGCATCGATTGCGGCAAAGGCAGCGTGGCGCAGGCGGGGTCCATCACGGCATTGATCGCGCGGCCGGAGAACGCCAGCAGGCGCGGGTCGGCGGCGACTCGCGCCTGGTCCTGATCCGCGACCTGCGCCTGGCGCACGATGCCGCCGGCGTCGGTTTTCACCGTCAGCAGCACCGACATCTTGTCGAGGTCGAGCGTGCCGGGCGTATCGGTCCAGCAGGGGCGCACATGGTCGCCGATGGCGCCACGCTGCGCGAGCGACAGGGCCGAGGTGTCATTGCCCAGCGGGCTGCCGCCACTGTTCGGTGCGCCGCCGGCCTGCGGATTGTAGCGATGCGTCGGCGCCTGCTTCTGCTGCACGAGCTGGCGCAACTTCTCCAGCGTGTTGTCCAGCGCCTGACTGTTCGGCGCGGCGTTCTTCGTGGCGTTCGGCTGCGAAGTTGCGCTCGGCACCGGCGGCGCCGGCGCGGGCGGCGGCGGCAGCGGCAATGGCTGCGCCTGAGGTTGCGGCGGCGTCACCTTGGGCGGGGTGGGCGGCGCCTGCGGCGGTGGCGGCGTCGGCGCCGCGAGTGCCGGGGTGGGTGGCGGCGGCGGCGTAGGCGGGGTGGGTGCCGGCGCGGGCGGCGCCTCGGCCTGGGGTGGTGGCGGCGGCGGCGGGGGCGGGGGCGGCGGGGGCGCCTCGATCGGTTGCGGCTTCGGCGGCTGCGTGGTGGCCGGAGCAGGTGGCGCCGGCGGCGCGGTCGACGGCGCCGGATTGGGCGCGGGCTGCGGCGCCTGGGTGGTTTCCGTCGCGGTGCCGCTGAACACCATGGAAATCGCGGTCTGCGGTGGCGGCTCGGGCGGCTTCGCGAACGGGATGCCGATCAGCAGCGCGGCGAGGGCGGCAACATGCAGCGCAGCCGAGATGGCGGCACCCCGCCGCAGGTCCGGCGGCATGCCGCGCCGTCTGCCTCCGAGCCGATCCTCGCCATGCAGCACGTATTGCAGCAAGGTTATGCGGTCCTCAGTCCGGTTTTTGCGCGGCGGATGGGGCGGCTGGTGCCGCGGGCGCGCCAGGCTGTGCCGCGCCCGGCGCCGCGGGCGGAGCCTGGGCGGCGGGTGGCGGCGGCAGGCCGGTCTGCTGCGCCAGCAGCGCAACCTTGGTGAAGCCGCCCAGTGTGATGGTGCCCATCACCTGCATGATGCGGCCGTACGGCAGGTCCTTGTCGCCGCGGACGAAGATGCGGCGATCGGGATTGTTCTGCGAAATCGCCTGCAGCTTCGCCACCAGTTGGGCGAGGTCCACCTGTTCGTTCTGCAGATAGATGTCGCCCTGGGCATTGACCGAAACCGACAATGGCTGGCTGTCGCTGTTGATCTGCTGCGCGTTGGTCTTCGGCAGGTCGACCGAAACGCCGGACGTCATCAGCGGCGCGGTGACCATGAAGATGATGAGGAGCACGAGCATCACGTCCACCAGCGGGGTGACGTTGATCTCGGCCAGCGGGCGATAGCGGCGGTGGCTGCCGTTACGCATGTTGAGGGAGAAGGCCATTGCGGGTTGCTAACCTCTTCCGTGCAGCGCGCGGGAGAAGTCGTCGCGCAGCGGCGGAAGAGGGTGACGGAGACCGATCACGCCCGTTCCTCCGTCTGGCGGGACAGGATGGCGCTGAACTCGGCGCCGAAGCCTTCCATGCGCGCGGCGAAGCGGGACAGATCGGTGCTGATCTTGTTGTAGGCGAGCACCGCCGGAATCGCGGCCACCAGGCCGATCGCGGTGGCGAACAGGGCCTCGGCGATGCCGGGGGCAACCACCGCGAGGTTGGTGTTGTGCATCGCCGCGATCGCGGAGAACGAGTGCATGATGCCCCACACCGTGCCGAACAGGCCGATGAACGGGGCGGTGGCGCCGACCGAGGCGAGAAACACCATCCAGCGCTCCATCCGGTCCATCTCGCGCTGGACGGTGACCGCGATGGCACGGTCGATGCGCTCGCGGACGGAGGTGTGGCTGACATCGGCGCCGGCGACGCGGACGGTGCGGCGCCACTCGCCCATCGCGGCGGCGAACACGCCGGCCATGGGATGGGTGGGATTGACGCCCTCCTGGTCGAACAACTCGTCCAGGCTGCCGCCGGACCAGAACCGGTCCTCGAACCCGTCGGCGGCGCGGTTCACCTTGCGCAGGCTGGTCCATTTCTCGAACACGACCGCCCAGACCCAGACGCTGGCGCCGAGCAAGCCCAGCATCACCAGCTTCACCACCACGTCCGCCTGCAGGAACAAGCCCCACAACGACAGATCGCCGCCGGCCGCCGCCAGATTCACCGCATCAACTGCTCGATCCACCTCGACCCCCTATGGGGCGCCGTCATCGACCGCGCCCATCCCCGGTTCCACCGGCCGTGCGTCGCGCATGGCCTGCAACCCAGCCCGCCAGCGCGGCGGCAGCCGGGCAGGCCGGCCCGCTTCTGGCCCTGATCCTTCGCTTCCCCCCGCCGTAACGCACGCCAGCCTGAGCCGCAGTACAGCGCAGGTGCCATGTGGCCCCTGAACGGTCTGGCGCAACGCTGCGGACGCGCCGCCCGCCTCCAGCACCTCGGTCTCGACGACCAGCGAATCGTCGACCCGGGCGGGACGGAGATAGTCCACTTCGGCGCTCCGCACCACGAACATGAGTTTGAAGAAGTGCAACAACTCGGCGTGCGGGATGCCGAGGTCGCGCAGCGCCTCGGTGCGGGCGCGTTCGGCGAAGCGCAGGTAGGTGGCGTGGTAGACGATGCCGCCCGCATCCGTGTCCTCAAAGTAGACTCTCACCGTATAACGATGGCGGCCATCCGGCGGAATGGAGGCAGGATGTTGGTTCATCCATCGTCCCGCAGCAGGTCGAGCTGGGCCGGCATCTGCGGCGGCGGCATCAGGCCGAGGTGGCGCCAGCCGGGTTCGCCCAGCATGCGGCCGCGGCTGGTGCGCAGCACCAGGCCCTCCTGGATCAGGAACGGCTCCACCACGTCTTCCAGCGTGTCGCGCGCCTCGGCGAGCGCGGCGGCCAGCGTTTCCACGCCGACCGGGCCGCCCGCGTGGTGCTCGGCGATGCGGCGCAGATAGCGGCGGTCCATCGCGTCCAGGCCCAGGCGGTCGACTTCCAGGCGGGTGAGCGCGGCGTCGGCAATGGCACGGTCCACCGGATCGGACTTGTCCACCGCGGCGAAGTCGCGGACCCGGCGCAGCAGGCGGCCGGCGATGCGGGGGGTGCCGCGGGAACGGCGGGCGATTTCGGCCGCGCCTTCCGGGGTGAGGCGGAAATCCAGCTTCTGCGCACCTCGGTTCACGATCAGTTCAAGCTCGTCCGGGGTGTAGAACACCAGGCGCAGCGGGATGCCGAAACGGTCGCGCAGCGGTGTGGCGAGCAAGCCGGCGCGGGTGGTGGCGCCGACCAGGGTGAAGGGCGGCAGGTCGATTCGCACGGAGCGTGCGGAGGGGCCTTCGCCGATGATCAGGTCGAGCTGGAAGTCTTCCATGGCGGGGTAGAGAACTTCCTCGATCGCCGGCTGCAGGCGGTGGATCTCGTCGATGAACAACACGTCGCGCGGCTGGAGGTTGGTCAGGATGGCGGCGAGGTCGCCGGCGCGCTGGATCACCGGGCCGGACGTGGCGCGGAAGCCGACGCCCAGTTCGCGGGCAACGATCTGGGCGAGCGTGGTCTTGCCGAGGCCGGGCGGGCCGTGGAGCAGGACGTGGTCCAGCGATTCGGCGCGGGCGCGGGCGGCCTGGATGAAGACGGCGAGGTTTTCGCGGGAGGCTTTCTGGCCGACGAATTCCGCCAGGGTCTGCGGGCGGAGGGAGGCCTCGGCGGCATCCTCGGCGCGGCGAGCGGGGGTGACGGTGCGGTCGGTGTCGCTCATCGGGCGGTGGTCGGGGGGTTAGGCAGAGAAGCGAAGGGCAACCGCAGAGCAGCGCAAATGAACGCGGATGGGGCGAGCGGTGCCGTGATCGCGCGGCTCCGCGGGTTGGGGCCGGAAGCCGCGTTCCGGCACTGCCAGTGGGCTTTCGCGTTATCGGCGTTCATTTGCGTTCATCCGCGGTTCCATATTGTGCCATGGCACGTGGCACTGGGTCGCAACCTGGCGTCCTGCCCGTGCCCGTGCCAGTGCCGGTGCCCGTGCCCAGCCGGCAGTGGCGCCATTACCCCGAGACCCTTTGCGCCAGTTCCTTCAGGCTTTCGCGAATCAGCGCGTCGAGCGGGGCCGAGTCGCCCAACCGTTCCAGCACGCGGGCGACCGCGGGCTGCGCCTCCGGACGACGGTAGCCGAGATTGGTGAGGGCGGAGAGGGCGTCCTCGACGGTCGTGCCGGCGCGGGTGGCGGGGACGGCGAGGCCGGGCGTACCGCTGGGCATGGCGCCGGCTTTCTCGCGCAGTTCGGTCAGCAGACGCACCGCAAGGCGGGGGCCGACGCCCTGAGCGCCGGTCAGGCTGGCGCGGTCGCCGGCCGCGATGGCGGTTGTCAGATCGCGCGGGGAGAGGGCGGAGAGGATGGACAGCGCGACCTTGGCGCCGACGCCCTGGACGGTGTTGAGCAGGCGGAACCATTCGCGCTCGGCGGGGTCGGAGAAGCCGTAGAGCTGGATGGCGTCCTCGCGGACATGGGTCTCAATCAGGAGGCGGGCGGTGGCGGGGGGTTGGGGGAGGGCGGCGAGGGTGCGGGTGGAGGCCTGCACCAGGTAGCCGACGCCGTTCACGTCGAGCACGACGGCGGTTTCGGACAGTTGGTCGATGCGGCCGGTGAGGAGGGCGATCATGGGGCGAATCGGCTGCCGGATGTCTCTGCCCGATCATAGTGGAAAAAGACGGGCTGCGAGTCGCTACGGGGTGTCGAACGGTTTGGGGTGCCAGGCACTGGGCACAAACCGCCGATGGCGGCAGACGGGCAGGAGTCGTGCGGCCTATCGCATGCTTGCTTGATCGGTCTGATGCCGCGGGCGGTTGGAAAATTTATCACCGAGGAAGATGAGATGCAGCGCATGCAGAGAGCGGTCCGGGACCGCAACCAAATCGTGGACGCTATGACAAAGCCAGCGCAATCTTCGCGCCATGAGGGAGCCGCAATGGATCAGGCCGATACGCGTTATCCGCGTGTATTCGCGTGCATCTGCGGCAGAACCTTTTTCGCCACGAGAGTCAATTGTCTTCGGAGGTATCCCAAGCGATTTCTGCCGTGGGTCGCAAGACACAGGTTTGCCGCGGATGCACGCAGGCGAGCGCAGCGTCCTGTGGCCGCAGCCAGACTGCCAAGCCGGCATCTCGCACATCTTCGACTGCCATCGACAGGCGGAAGTTTTGCAAGTTTCACCACGAAGCCACGAAGGTTTCACGAAGGCCGTTAGTTCCTGTTTGTGCCGCCTTCGTGTCTTCGTGTCTTCGTCGTCTATGAAAAAACGCTGCCGCCCATAAAGCAAGGCAGAGCACAATAAGCGAATCAGGCTGCCCGCGCTTCCCTGCCCCCATTCGTCCGCCATTAACCACCGTTGTTGTGTCAGCCCCGGTCGACGCGCCGCCGGCCCGATCGACGACATCATTTTTCGCTGCTTTCCTGGCGGTAAGCAAACCCTCATAGACGGCAACCAAAAAAGGCCGAGCGTGTGCGCCGTTTGAGATCGACGTTATTCGCCTCATTTATCTTGGGCGCGGTCTTAATCCTACTGCGTCACTCAATCTGCACGACAACCCTTTGCGGCCTACGACCGCAGCAGGGGCAGCGCGGGAGGACGCGAACGAGTGTTCGCGCGAGGCGTACACGCAGCGTGGCAATCGAATTCG
>Ga0335072_10003220_pt1 | contig 24677 bp, 10 predicted proteins | sample Lox_Sample_21_FD_206725 | JGI IMG/M metagenome (GOLD analysis project Ga0335072, IMG submission 206725) | Soil microbial communities from Loxahatchee National Wildlife Refuge, Florida, United States - Lox_Sample_2.1 | ecosystem: Environmental > Terrestrial > Soil > Wetlands | place: USA... | reverse complement strand
CTGCCGTTGATCCGCATGCAATGCTACGAGGGGCTGGACGAGGCGAAGGCGCTGTATGAATGGAAGTACGGCAAGCAGCTTCTCTATACTCAGATACTGAAGGACAAGATAGGCTCGGTGATCGGCGATGCCGACGGGCTGGGCGCGGCGCTGAACAAGCTGCACGATTTCGGCGATATTTTCTTCTCCGAGAATTTTCTGGAGCCGCGGCCGTTGCTGCGCGCTTTGCAACAGCCGGGTGGCGCGGTGCTGCTGGTCGACGAGGTGGACAAGTCCGATCAGGAGTTCGAGGCGTTCCTGCTGGAGATTCTATCCGATTACCAGGTGACGATCCCGGAGATCGGCACGGTCGCCGCGTTGACGCCGCCGATCGTGCTGCTGACCTCGAACAGTACGCGCGATCTGGGGGATGCACTGAAGCGGCGGTGCCTGCATCTGCATATCGGGTTTCCGGATGAGAAACTGGAGGCGCAGATCATCGAATCGCGCGTGCCGGGGATTGAGACGCGGCTGCAGCGGCAGTTGGTGAGTTTCGTGCAGCAGTTGCGGGGGCTGGATCTGAAGAAGGTGCCGTCGGTCAGCGAGACGATCGATTGGGCGCGCGTTCTGGTGCTGCTGCATGCCTCGGTGCTGGAGGTGGAGTTGGTACGGGACACGCTGAACGTGCTGTTGAAGTTCGAGGCGGATATCGAGATCGCCGGCAAGCAGCTCGCCACACTGACGCACAAGGCACGCGCCGACGGCGGCGTGGCTGCATAGTGCCCGGCGCAACACAAGCAACCGCGAGCGAACCGCTGCGCCGCTTTTTGCAGGTGGCGCGCGGGGCCGGGTTGCGTGTCTCTGCTGCGGAGGGCATCGATGCGGCCCGCGCGGTCGATGTGGTGGGGTTCGGCGACCGCACCATATTGAAGGACACGCTCTCTCTCGTGCTGGCCAAGACGCCGGACGAAAAGCATTTGTTCGAGGAGTGTTTCGAGCTCTACTTCAAACGCGACGAGCTTGCCGCACCCGATGCGGTGGAACCGCCGTTGCCCGAACCCATGTGGGCGCCCGATGGGACGGTCAGCGGCGACGGCGCCGGCGGACAGGGAGGCTCGGCGCTTGGACAGATATTGCTCCATGACGACCGGGCCGCGCTCGCCACGGCAATGGAGCAAGCGGCACGCGAGGCGGGACTGGAGAATATTCGGTTCTTCACGCAGAAGAATTTGTATGCACGCCGCATCCTGGACCGCATGGGCCTGCGGGCTGTGGAACGTGAGATCGAGGCGCTGCAATCCGCCGGCAGCGACGAAGCGATGGTACGCGCGGGCCGGCTGGAAGCGGGCGTCGAGATGCTGCGCGACGCGCTGCGCGATTTCGTCGAGCGTCACCTGGTATTGTTCGCGCGCGGCGAGACCGAAGCGTTCCGCGAGGAATTGCTGCGGAACGCGCGGCTATCCAATCTGGAACGCCGCGACCTTGAGCGGATGCGCATCCTGGTGCGCGCGATGGCGAAGAAATTGGCCGCGCGTTACGCCAAGACCCGGCGGAGGCGCCTGCGCGGGCAGTTGGACGTGCGGCGAACGCTGCGGCGGAACATGGGCTGGGGCGGCGTGCCATTCATCACGGTGTGGAAGCAGAAGCGCATCGAGAAGCCACGCGTGATGGTGCTGTGCGACGTATCCGGTTCAGTTGCTCCGATGGCTCAGTTCTTGCTCATGTTCCTCTATGCGGTGCATGAGGCGCTATCGGACATAAGGTCGTACGCGTTCGCCGGATCGCTGATCGAGGTGAGCGACATTCTGGAGAAGCAGGACATCGAGTCCGCGATCGACGAGATCATGAAGACGATCGGCTACGGGTCGTCGAATTACGGAAATTCGTTGGCGGATTTCGAGGACGGCTGGGGCTCGGCAGTCACCAACAAGACGACCATCATCATCCTGGGCGATGCGCGGGGCAATCGCACGGATCCACGGAGCGAGATCATGGCGCGGCTGTCGCAGCGCGCCAAGCGGATCATCTGGTTGAATCCGGAATACCGGTCCGCCTGGGGGACGGGAGATTCGGACATGTATCGCTACGCCGCGTTCTGCAATCTGGTGACGGTGTGCAACACGCTGCGGCACCTGGAGCGCGTTGTCACTGATCTGCTGGAAGAGGCGGTGTAGCCAGGGTTAATGCCATGCGGCCGGGCGGCGGGTCTGCGTGAGCGCGTATGGGCGCAGGCCAGCCATTCACGACTTTCCTTGCTGTGCGCTGCAAAGCCGTGGATGGTGCGCCTGCGCGCACCATGACACGGGGGGTGCCGCGCGCTACGCCGCCACTGGCCGCGCGCGCTGATTATACAGCATTTTCGCTCGCCTCTCTTGCTCCTCCGGCGGCAGCTTGGAGGGATCTTCCGAGAGGTTCGCACCGACTGCCAGGCCACGCTGCACCGCAGGACGCGCTCCCATCTCCTCGAACCAGCGCTTGAAGTATTTGAACTCCTCGATGTCCTGGCCCTGGGCTTTCCAATTCACCGTCCACGGGTAGCTGATCATGTCGGCAATCGTGTATTCGTCGCCCGCCAGGTATTTGCTTTCGTACAGCCGGTTGTTCAGCACGCCGTACAGCCGGTTCACTTCATCGGTGAAGCGGCGTACCGCATAGGACTGATCGCCCTGCTTGTCTCCGAGCCGGCGGAAGTGGCCGCACTCACCGCTTTTTGGCCCCTGGTTCGCCATCTGCCAGATCAGCCATTCGGTGACGGCGTTTTTCTTGCGCGTCTCCTGTGGGAAGAAGCGACCCTCCTTCTCCGCGACGTACATCATGATCGCGCCGGATTCGAACACTGCGAGCGGTTCGCCGCCATCCTTCGGATTGCGATCCACCAGCACCGGCATGCGGTGGTTCGGGTTCATTTTCAGAAACTCGGGCGTGAACTGATCGCCGCGTCCGATGTTGCACGGGACGACATTGTAGGGGACGCCCAGTTCCTCGAGCAGGATGGTGACTTTCTTGCCGTTCGGGGTCGGCCAGTAGTGCAGATCGTACATCTCGACGTTCCTTGTAAAAGAGCAGGATCAGCCTTCGGCACGCATTTCGGCGAACACTTCCCTGGCGGTGATCAGCGCCTCCCGCACCAATGGCGCGCCGACATAACCAAGCAGATGCAACATGGCCTCGACCAGCTCGTCTTCGGTCCAGCCCTGGTTGCGCGCAAAACGGATATGCAGCTTCAGCTCCGGCGTGCGTCCGGTGGCGGTATCGGAGATGATGCAGATGAGCGAGCGTGTCTTGGTATCGAGGCCAGGCCGGGTCCACAGGGTGCCGAAGATGGTTTCCTGCGTGACCTCGGCGAATTTTTCCATGACGGGGTCGGTGTAGAGGTTCTTGTCGAGTTTGTCGGCATAGGCGTCGCCCATCAGTTTGCGGCGCATTGCGCGGCCCTTGGCGCGCAGCGGACTATCGGCCATTGGTTGGTTTCCTCAGGTTCGAAGGATCATCGGCAGCTACAGGTTTTTACGCGGGTGGGCGGTTCACACCTCCACGACGATGTAGCGTTGCTCTACGCTCACCGGCACGGTCTCGGCCTGGAACGGACCTTTCGCCAGATCCTCGCCGGGAACCACTTCCACCTTGTAGGTTCGGGCCTTGACGCTTTCTGGATGGCACCAGGACTGGCCGGTCTTGATGTCGAACTCCCAGCCGTGCCAGGGGCAGCGGAGCATCTCGCCGTGGCGTGTCAGACGATACTCGCCGGGACGGTCGGCGGTAAATCGGCCGAGGATGGGGCCAAGGCAGAGCGCGGCGCCTTCATGCGGGCAGCGATTCACCAAGGCGTAGAATTCGCCGTGCACGTTGAATACGCCGATTTCGCGTCCCGATACGGCGACGATCTTGCATGTGCCGGGAGCGATCTCATCGGTGGTGGCGACGACGTGGCGAGGCATCAGGCGTACGTGCCGCGCACTGCAAAGCAAGAAAAATTAGCCGCAGATGAACGCTGATGCACGCTGATACGGCCTTCGGCGGCGAAGCTGCGCGGCTTGCCGCGTACCCGTGGAGTCCTCGCCAGGGACCGCCGTGACGGACTCCGAACCCATCTGCGTTTACCTGCGTTCATTCGCGGCCTGCAATTTTCCGGCTTCATTCCAACCCGTAGAACGCCAGCGCATTTTCCCGGAACAACATGCGCTTCTCCTTCTCGGGCAGCGGCGCCTTGAAGGCGTAGCGCGGGTCGTCCTGGTCCCAGTGAGGATAGTCGGTGGAGAACATGATCCGGTCCCAACCGATCCATTCGCAGGTTGCGAGCAAATCCTCCGGACGTTCCGGTTCCTCGATCGGCTGGGTGGTGACCCAGATGTTGGAGCGGATGTACTCCGAGGGGAGGCGCTTGAGATGCGGCACTTCGTTGCGCATCCGCAGGTAGTGCTTGTCCAGGCGCCAGGCCAGTGACGGCAGCCAGGCGAAACCGCCCTCGACCAGCGCCACGCGCAGGTTGGGAATATGCTCGAACACGCCTTCCAGCACGAGCGAGGTGACCAGCGCTTCCTTGCTCTGGGGATAGGAGGGGTGCTCTTCGTGGTAGAATGACGGCCAACCGCCGCCGGTGGACGCATGGCCTGACGTACCGCCGAGATGGAGCGCGATGGAGAAGCCGTTGGCGGCGCACGCCTCCAGCACGGGCCAATAGCGGCGGCGGCCCAGAGGCTCCAGCCCGCGCGGCGGGATCATCACGTGGGTGAAGCGGCGGTCGCCGGCGCGCTTCTCGATTTCCGCGATTGCCGCCTCGGAATACTCCAGCGGGATCTGCACGCCGGCCTTCAGGCGCGGTTCGCGATCGCACCAGACCTGCGCTTCCCAGTCATTCGCCGCGCTCGCCATCGCCGCGCCGAATTCCAGGTTGCGTTCGTCGGAACCGCGGCCCAGGAGCGGCATCATCAGCCCGTAGGATACGTTGAACAAATCGAGCAATTGCTCACGCATCAGGTCGACATCGGAGCCGGGATGGGTGCCGTCCTTGGGATACGAATCGATCCGCATGCCGGTGAACGGCGACATGCGCGGATAGTTCGGCGCGTTGGAAAACGGCGCGCGCGAGCGGGCGCCGATTTCCTGACGGTGCTTGCGCCACCGCTCGGACAGGAACGGGTCGAGGTCGGCGGGGGTCTTGGTATAGGGGTGCACGTCACAGTCGACGATGCCCAGTTGCGTCTGGTTGCTGGTATCCGGACGGCGATCCGCAACGGTGACGTTCATCGGATGGCTCCTATTTTACCGTGCCAATCTTGAATAAGTCTGCAACGCGTTGTCCACCAGGATCTTCCGCACCAGCGCGGCGGGGAGGCCGTCGGGCACCGCGTCGGTCCCTTCGTAGTGCCAGTGCGGATAGTCGCTCGAGAACAATAGCATCTCGTCGGAGGCGATTTCCTCGATGACGCGCTGCAACTGGTCGGCGCGCGGAGGGGCATCGAAGGGCTGCAGCGTGAGCCGGACATGCTCGCGCGCATAGTCGGCGGGGGATTTCTCCAGCCATGGGACTTCGGCGCGGATGCCGCGCCAGGTCTTGTTGGCGCGCCACATCCAGCCGGGGAGCCAGGTGACGCCGGATTCCATCAGCACGACTTTCAGGCGCGGAAATTCGACGAACACGCCTTCCGAGATCAGGCTGTTGAGCACGCCGGCGAACCCGGTGGACCAGGAGACGTAGTCCTCGAGGTAATAGGACGGCCAGCCGATATTGGTCGGCGGATGGCGGTAGCTGGACCCGGCATGAATGCCGATCGGCAGGTCCAATTGCTCTGCAACGCGATAGAGCGGCCAGTGGATGCGGCGGCCGAGCGGCAGCTCGCCCATCTCCCACACCAGCACCTGCACGAAGCGCGGATCGGCGGCGACGCGTTCCACTTCCTTCGCGGCCAGTTCCGGGCTGTGCATCGGCACGACTATGGAAGCGCGCAGCCGATCGTCGCGATCCAGCCACTCTCGTGCCACCCAGTCGTTGATCGCGCGGCAGAAGGCGGCGGACAGGTCCTCGCTGAAGATGGCCGGCGAGCCGTGCAGCACGTTGCAGATGGCGTAGCGTGTGGCGAAGGCGTCCAGCGCCTGGGTCTTCAAGGTGGCGAAATCGGTGCCGGCGTTGCCCTTGGGGGGCTTCCAGTCGGGTCGGGCGTTAATGGGCGCGTTGGGCGGGAAGGCGCTGGCGGTGTAGTTGTCGCGGTCCAGGCCACGCATCTGAACGTGGGCGCGCCAATACTCGTCGAGGTACGGCACCAGCACCTGCATGCTCGGCAGGGCGGGGTGGATGTCGCAGTCGATCGCGCCGGGCGCGGGGGTACTCACTTGGCCTGGCTCCTCTCCTGGACGGGGAGGATAGGCGGACAGCGCCCGGGGTCAATGTCGGGCGGGTCGACGGCGCCTGGGTAAGCGTAGCGGCAAACCGGCCGCGGCGAGCGTTGCGAATGCCGCCTACGGGCGCGAGGCGCATGGCCTCACCGGCGCGGTTGATGCACAATGGCGTGGCCATCTGCGCCGCCTGGAGACATGCGATGCTGGGACCATCCGCGCACGTGGACACCTTTGCCCGCGACCGCCTGCCGCCGCCGGATCAATGGCCCGACCTGCCGCTGGACGGCTTCGATTACCCGGAACGGCTGAACGCCGCGGTGGAACTCACCGACGCGATGGTGCGCAACGGCTTCGGCGACCGCACCGCGCTGATCGGACACGGAAGGCGGCGCACGTACAAGGAGCTTGCCGACTGGAGCAATCGCATCGCGCACGCGCTGGTGGATGATTATGGTGTCGTGCCGGGGAACCGCGTGCTGATCCGGTCGGCGAACAATCCCGCGATGGTAGCCTGCTGGCTGGCGGCGACCAAGGCGGGCGCGGTCGCGGTGAACACCATGCCGATGCTGCGCTCCGGCGAGCTGACGCAGATCGTGAACAAGGCGGAGATTGCGCTGGCGCTGTGCGACACGCGGCTGATGGACGAGCTGGTGTACTGCGCCAAGGACAGCGCCTTCCTGAAGACCGTTGTGGGCTTCGACGGCACCGCCAACCACGACGCGGAACTCGATCGCCTGGCGCTGAACAAGCCGGTGCGGTTCGACGCGGTGCCGACGGGGCGCGATGACGTGGCATTGCTCGGCTTCACCTCGGGCACCACGGGGGAGCCGAAGGCGACGATGCATTTCCACCGCGACCTGCTGATCATCGCGGATGGCTACGCCAAGGAAGTGTTGGGCGTGACGGCGGACGACGTGTTCGTGGGTTCGCCGCCGCTGGCGTTCACATTCGGGCTGGGCGGGCTGGCGATCTTTCCCCTGCGCTTCGGTGCCGCGACGGCGCTGCTGGAAAATGCCTCGCCGCCGAACATGATCGAGATCATCCAGACCTATAAGGCGACGATCAGCTTCACCGCGCCCACCGCGTATCGCGCGATGCTGCAGGCGATGGAGGCAGGCGCGGACCTGTCATCGCTGCGCATCGCGGTGTCGGCGGGGGAGACGTTGCCGGCGCCAGTGTTCTTCGAGTGGCTGCGCAAGACCGGCAAGCCGATTTTGGACGGGATCGGATCGACCGAGATGCTGCATATTTTCATCACCAATCGCGTGACCGACATGGGGGCGGGCAGCACGGGGAGGCCGGTTGCGGGGTATGAAGCGCGGATCGTCGACGAGGCGATGAACGAGGTGGAGCGCGGCACGCTGGGGCGGCTGGCGGTGCGGGGGCCGACCGGGTGCCGCTACCTCGCCGATGCGCGGCAGCAGAATTACGTGCGCAACGGCTGGAACCTGACCGGCGATACATTCATCCAGGACGCGGACGGATATTTCCATTTCGCCGCGCGGTCGGACGATATGATCATCTCCGCCGGCTACAACATCGCCGGCCCGGAAGTGGAAGCCGCCTTGCTCGCGAGTGTCGAGGTGAAGGAATGCGCGGTGATCGGCGTGCCGGATGAGGCGCGGGGGGAGATCGTGCAGGCACATGTGGTGCTGGCCGAAGGGATCGATCCTGACGATGCGACGCGGCTGCGGCTGCAGAACCACGTGAAGGCGGTGATCGCGCCGTACAAGTATCCGCGCTCGGTGGTGTTCTGCGAGGCGCTGCCGAAGACGCAGACGGGGAAGATTCAGCGATTTCGGCTGCGGGGTGAAGGCTGAATTTTCACCGTTGAGAGGCACGAAACGCCGCGGCTGCCCCGCTCAAAAGCAAGCGTGAGGGAGCGAGACGCCTCTTCGCCGGGCGCCGCGGATGGCGGCGGCAACTATTCCGCCGCCTTTTGCTCGCGCTCCACCCGCTTCACCTTTGGCAGATCATCGGCGCCCAGCGTCTCGTGGGCCAACAATGCCTGGGCGCCCTCATCCAGCGCCGGCCGGTTGTCCTGCAAAATCCCGTAGGCCCGCGCGCGCGCCGCCTCGACATGCGAGCGCACCGCCAGATCGATGTCATGCGCGGTCTGATCGGAATAGCGCCGCTGGCGCCAGAACACGCCCTGTTGGTCCTGCAGGAAATTCGCTTGCTCTGTGTCCCAGGCCACCGGCCCCAAATGCTCGTCCATGCCGAACCGCATCACGATGCCCCGCGCGATGTCGGTCGCCTTCGCGAGGTCGTCCGCCGCGCCGGTGGAAACGTCGTCTCCCAGGATCATCTCCGCCGCCCGGCCACCGAGCAGGACGGTCATCTTGTCCTCCAGCTCCTGGCGGCTCATGAGGAAGCGGTCGTCCACCGGGCGCTGGAGCGTGTAACCCAGCGCACCGATGCCGCGCGGAATGATCGACACCTTCTGCACCGGATCGGCGTTCGGCAGCGACAGGGCCACGAGGGCATGGCCCATTTCGTGATAGGCGACGATCCGCCGCTCCTTGGGGATCAGTACGCGGGACTTCTTCTCCAGCCCCGCCACGATCCGCTCGATCGCCCGGGTAAAGTCGTCCATGGTCAGCGAGTCCCCGCCGCGACGGGTCGCCACCACCGCGGCCTCGTTCGCCAGGTTCGCCAGGTCTGCGCCGGTGAATCCGGGCGTCAGTGCCGCGATGTCCTCAAGTTTCACGTCGGCCGCCAGGGTCAGGCGCTGGGTGTGAATGCGCAGGATGTCGACGCGGCCCTTCTTGTCCGGGCGGTCGACCAGCACCTGGCGGTCGAACCGGCCGGCCCGGAGCAAAGCCGGATCGAGGATCTCCGGCCGGTTGGTCGCGGCCAGCACCACGATCGCGACCGAGCGGTCGAAGCCATCCATCTCGGCCAGCAACTGGTTCAGCGTTTGCTCCTTCTCGTCCTGGCCGGTGATCGGCGAGGCGCCGCGGGCGCGTCCCAGCGCATCCAGCTCGTCGATGAAAATGATGCAGGGCGCCGACTCGCGTGCTTGCTCGAACAAGTCGCGCACACGGGAGGCGCCGACGCCCACGAACATCTCGACGAATTCCGCGCCGTTGGTGGAGAAGAACGCCACGCCCGCCTCGCCCGCCACGGCGCGGGCCAGCAGCGTCTTGCCGGTGCCGGGAGGCCCCACGAGCAGGATGCCGCGGGGGATATGCGCGCCGAGACGGCCGAAGCGCTCGGGCTGCTTCAGGAAATCGACGATCTCGTGCAGCTCCGCCTTCGCCTCATCGACGCCGGCCACGTCGTCGAACGTGGTCTTGATGCCGGTCTCGGCGTTGATCAGCTTGGCGCGGCTGCGGCCGATCGAGAACAAACCGCCGCCCAGGCCGCCGAAACCGCCGCTACCACGGCCGCCGCCTCCCATCATCGAGCGCGACGCCCAGACCCAGATGCCGACGAACAGCAGCGGGGGCACGACCCAGGAGAGCAATGTGCTCAGCGCGTTGCTGTTGGGGGCGGCACTGTACTCTACATGGTGGCTGGCGAGCTGGCTGGCGAGATCGGCGGACACCAGAACCGTGCTGAACTCGGTTTTGCCGTCCGGCAGCTTCTCGGTCAGGGTGCCATGAATGAGGTCGCCCGAGACGGTGACCTGCTTCACCTTCCCGGCGTTCAGGTACTGCTGGAACTGGCTGTAGGGGATTACCTCGGCGCCGGCCCCCCCGCCGCCGGCGCCCGAGAACACGCCGAACAGGCTTACCACCAGAAGACCGAGGAAGATCAGCCAGATAAAGGAGGGAAACGGTTGCTGCGGCTTGGGCGCTGGCACGGCGCATCTCCTTGTGACGCCCGGCAACAATGGCGGCGACGCGCCGTGGCATGCAACAATCTGGGACGTGACGGCGCGGTCTCAAGCGTGGAACCGGCCGCGGCGGGGCGGGTTGCGCCCGAAGAGCGTTGGGAAAGTTGGCTGCATGGATACCGCCGGATTGGTCGACCTGCAGGTGAACGGCTACGCCGGGGTCGATTTCAACGACGCGGCACTGGATGCCGCGGCACTGGATCATGCGCTGGAGGCCATGTTGCGCCACGGCGTCACGTGCTGCCTGCCGACGCTGATCACCGCGCCGGAAGCGATCCTGGCCGAGCGGCTCATTGCTCTGGACCGGGCGGTCGGGACCAGCCGGCTGGGGCCGCGCATGGTGCCGGGGTTCCACCTGGAGGGTCCGTTCCTTAATCCCTCCCCTGGCTTTGCTGGCTGCCATCCGCCCGAAGCCATGGTGCGGCCAGATCCCGCCACGTTGGGCCGCCTCGTCACGGGTCTGGCGCATCCGGTGCTAATGCTCTCGCTCGCGCCGGAGCAAGCGGGGGGGATGGAACTTGTCCGGGTGGCGCGCGCGCTGGGGATGCTGGTGGCGATCGGCCACAGCGCGGCCGGCGCCTCCGAGTTGGCCGAGGCGGTCGAAGCCGGCGCCACGCTCAGCACCCACCTGGGCAACGCCATGCCCCACACATTGGCGAAGTTTCGCAACCCTCTGGTGGCGCATCTGGCCGAGGACCGGCTTGCCGCCAGCTTCATTGCCGACGGCATCCATATTCCGCCTCCGGCGCTGAAGGTGATGTTGCGCGCGAAGGGCGTGGCGCGCGCCGTGCTGGTCACCGACGCGACGGCCGCCGCAGCGGCGCCTCCCGGAATTTATCGCTTTGCTGGCATGTCGATAGAACATACCGAAAACAATTCGGTGCGGGTGCCGGGCAGCACGGCGCTGGCGGGGTCGGCCTTGTCGCTGGATCAGGCGGTGCGCAACGTGGTTGGCTGGGGGCTGAGCGAACCGTCCGAGGCGATCCGGATGGCGTCCACTAATCCGGCCGCGTTGCTGGCGCCGGCGCTCGCAACGCATGGTTTACGGCCGCCGGCGGGGCGGATCGGGTGGTCGGACACGCTGGCGCCAGAGCATGTCGAGTTGGGGTGACGGCGCGATTTACGCCGCTTGAGGATGAGAACTGGGGCGGGGCGGCAATGAGACGACAACCGCCTCGACGCGCGCTCCTGTATTCTTCTCGGTGAGGGAGAGGGACGTCCCGGGTGCGATTGCGATTACCCTGCCCATGTCGATGGCGGGCGTTACCAACCATTTATTTACCTTTTAGGCGTAGGCAGGCGGGGCACGAAGATCGTGTCGACCGCCAGGCTCAGGGGCAAAACGACCATTTCCTGGCTTCCCAGGAGACGCCCCGTGTCCGTCGTCGTCACCCTCGGTAATGGCAACAACACCGCGACCTTCAGCACCGTCGACACCCTGACCAGCGGCACAGGGAACGACACAATCGCGTTCACCGGGATATTGTCCGATGCCAGTGTCGATCTTGGCGGCGGCAACGATACTCTGACCCTGGGCGCTCTCGGAAACACTGTCACTGTTGTCAATGTGCAGACCCTCACCGGCGGCGCGGGAGATGACGACGTCACGCTCGGCAGCGCGCTGACGGCATCGATGCATGTCGACCTGGGCAGCGGCAACAACATCCTGACCCTGGCTGATGTCGCCAACACGGGCACCGTGAGCGATGTCGATACGCTGATCGGGGGCACCGCGGCCGATACCGTCACGCTGGGCACCACGATGGTCAACGGCAGCGTCGACCTCGGCGGCGGGACCGACTCGCTGACCCTGGCCGCCGGCGGCAACAGCCTGACGATTGTGAATTTCGAAACGCTGATCGGGGGCAGCGGCGCCGACGACGTCACGCTTGGCGCCGGGGTCACCAATGCCAGCGTTGATCTGGGGGCAGGCAGCGATACCCTGAGCCTCGGCAATTACAGCAGCACGCTGACCGTCGCGAATGTCGAGAGCCTCGCGGGCAGCACAGGGACCGACACCGTTACCCTGGGCAGCCTGCTTACCACGTCGGACACGATCGATCTCGGCAGCAGCACCAGCACGCTGTCCCTGAAGAACGGCGCCAACACCGGCACCGTCAGCAATGTCGAGACGTTGATTGGCGGCACGGGCACCGACACGATCACGCTGGGCGCCGCGGCGAACAATGCCAGCGTCAATCTGGGTTCCACCGCCGATACGCTCACCCTGGGCAATTTCGCCAACACCGTCACGGTGGGGACGATCGGAACGCTGGCGGGCGGCAGCGGCAACGATGCGGTGACGCTGTCGACCGTGCTGACGGTCGCGTCGTCGGTGGACCTTGGCGGTGGCCAGAACACACTGACGCTGGCCAATGGCACCAATACCGGCACGGTCAGCAACGTCGGAACTCTGATCGGCGGCACCGGCACGGACACCATCACCTACGGGGACGCCATTGCCAACGGCAGCGTATTTCTAGGCTCTGGTGCCGACAAGCTGACCCTGGCGGACGGCGGCAACACCTTGACGGTGGCCGATGTGCAGACCGTCATCGGCGGTACCGGTGCCGATGTCGTCACGCTCGGTGTGGCCGCGGTGAACGGCAGCGTCGATCTCGGCGCCGGCAACGACACGCTGAACCTGAGCAATTTCAACAATACGATCACGGTATCCAATACCGAGACCATCAATGGCGGTTCCGGCAACGACGCCGTGACGCTGGGGACCGCGCTGACCACGTCTGATGCCATCGACCTCGGCACCGGCGAGAGCACGCTCAACCTTGCCAACGCCGCCAACACCGGCACGGTCAGCGACGTCGATACGCTGATCGGCGGTACCGGTGCCGACACCGTCACCCTTGGCGCGGCCGCGAACAACGTCAGCATCGATCTCGGCGCGGGCAGCGACACGCTGAACTTCGGCGCATTCACCAACACCGCGACGGTTTCGAATGTCGAGACCATCGCCGGCGGGTCGGGCGACGACACCATCACGCTGGGCACCGGCCTGACGAACGCGATGCAGGTCGATCTTGGCGGCGGCAACAATACGCTGACCCTGAACAATGGCGCCAACACCGGCACGGTCAGCGATGTCGACACGCTGATCGGCGGCATCGGCACCGATACCGTCACGCTTGGCACCACGGCGGCGAATGCCAGCGTCAGTTTGGGCTCCGGCGCCGATACGCTGACCCTGGCGAACGGCGGCAACAGCCTGACGGTCGCCAATGTGTCGACGCTGATCGGCGGGACTGGCGCCGACGACGTGACACTGGGCGCGGCGGCGAACGACATCAGTGTCGATCTCGGTGCCGGAAACGACACGCTGGACCTGGGCAATTTCAGCAGCACGCTGACCGTCGCCAATACCGAGACCATCAACGGCGGAACGGGCAACGACAACGTCACGCTGGGCTCGGCGTTGAGCAATTCCGACGCCATCGACCTGGGCACCGGCAACAGCACGCTCACCCTGGACAATGTCACCAACGCCGGCACGGTGAGCAACGCGCAGACGCTGGTTGGCGGCACCGGCGCCGACACCGTCACGCTGGGGGCGGCTGCGGTCAATGCGAGCATCGACCTCGGCACCGGCAGCGATACGCTGACCTTCGGCGACTTTGCCAACACCGCGACGGTGGCGAATACCGAGACCATTACCGGCGGTTCCGGCAATGACGCGGTCACGCTGGCGACGGCGTTGACCGCGAGCATGTCGGTGGACCTCGGTGACGGCCAGAACACGCTGACAATGGCGAATGTGCCCAACACCGGCACGGTCACCAATGTCCAGACGCTGATCGGCGGCACCGGCGCCGACACCATCACGATGGGCAACGCGATCACCGGCGGCAGCGTTGACCTTGGCACCGGCACCGACAAGCTGACGCTCGCGGCAGGCGGCGACGTGCTGAGTGTCGCCAATGTGGAATCGATCGTCGGTGGCGCCGGCGACGACGGCATCACGCTGACCACTGCGCTGAGCAACAGCAATTCCGTCGACCTCGGCGGCGGCAGCAACACGCTGACGCTGGCGAATGGCGGCAACACCGGCACGGTCAGCAATGTCGGCACTCTGGTCGGCGGCAGCGGCAACGACACCATCACGCTGGGCACCGCGGCGAACAATGCCAGCGTCAACCTGGGGTCCGGCTCGGATACGCTGAGCTTCGGCAACTTCACCAATACCGCGACGGTATCCAACGTCCAGACAATTCAGGGCGGGACCGGCGCCGACAGCATTACGCTCGGCGCGGCGGTCAGCAACGCCAGCATCAACCTGGGCGGCGGCAACGACGTCCTGACGTTGGGCAATTTCAGCAACATCGCGACGGTCGGCAACACATTGTCCATCGTCGGCGGGTCGGGCGACGACAACATCACGCTGTCCACTGCACTGACGGCAGCCAATTCGGTCGATCTTGGCGGCGGGCAGAACATCCTTACGCTGAACAACGGTACCGACACCGGCACGGTCAGCAACGTGAATACGCTGCTGGGCGGCACCGGTACGGACACGATCACGCTGGGCACGCAGGTCACCAATGCCAGCGTCAGCCTGGGCGCCGGCGGCGACACACTGACGCTTGCAGACGGCGGCAACAGCCTGACGGTGGCCGCGGTAAAGACCATCGAGGGCGGCACGGGCGACGACGCCATCACGCTCGGTGCGGCGGCCGGCAACGTCAGCGTCGACGGCGGCGGCGGCAGCGATACGCTGACGCTGGGCAATTTCGTCAACACGCTGACGGTCGGCAACGTTGACAGCATTGCCGGCACGGCCGGCACCGACAGCGTCACGCTGGCGACCGCGCTTTCCGCCGGCGTGCACGTGGATCTGGGCGGCAGCACCAGTACGCTGACGCTGGCGAACGTCGCCAACACGGGCACGGTGTCGAATATCGACACCCTCATCGGCGGCACCGGCGCGGACACCATCACGCTGGGCACCGCGGCGAGCAATTCAAGCATCGATCTCGGAGGCGGCAGCGACACGCTGAACTTCGGGAATTTTGCCAACACCGCAACGGTGGCGAATATCGAGACCATCACCGGCGGCAGCGGCAATGACAGAATAACCCTGGGCGGCGCGCTGACCAACAGCATGTCGGTGGATCTCGGCGCCGGCCAGAACTCGCTGATCCTGAGCAATACGACGAACACCGGCACCGTGGGCAACGTCAACACGCTGACCGGCGGCACCGGTGCCGATACCATCACGCTGGGCACGCAGGAGACCAACGCCAGCGTCAGCCTTGGAACCGGCGCGGACACGCTGACGCTGGCGAACGGCGGCAATAGCCTGACGGCTGGCAGCGTCGATACGATCGTCGGCGGCACCGGCGCGGACGCGGTCACGCTGAGTACACAGGTCATCAATGTCAGCGTCGACCTGGGCGGCGGCGGCGACACGCTCACCCTGGGCAATTTCGCCAATACGATCACCGTCGCCAACACGGCAACGATCGACGGCGGCACCGGCAACGACAGCGTCACGCTGGCCAGCCTGCTGACCAACAGCAGTGCGGTGGACCTGGGCGGCGGCAGCAACACGCTGACGCTGGCGAACGGCGCCAACACCGGCACCGTCAACAACGTCAACACGCTGATCGGCGGCACCGGGGCAGACACCATCACGCTAGGAACAGCGGCCAGCAACGCCAGCATCAATCTAGGCTCCGGCGGCGACACGCTGACGTTCGGCAACAGCACGAACGTTGCCACTGTATCGAATACTCAAACCATCACGGGCGGAACCGGCAACGATGCGATTACGCTGGGTAGCGCGCTTACCAATTCGATGCAGTTGGATCTCGGTGCCGGCAATAACACGCTGACCCTGGCGAGCGGCGCCAACACCGGCACGGTCGGCAACGTCAATACGCTGATCGGCGGCAGCGGCGCGGACACCGTGACGCTCGGCACGCAGGCGAGCAATGCCAGCATCAACCTCGGCACCGGCAATGATACCCTGACCTTCGGCAACTTTGCCAACACCGCAACGGTATCGAATGCCGAGACCATCGCCGGCGGCACCGGCGACGATACAATCACTCTCGGTACCGCGTTGACCGCGAGCATGTCGGTCGACCTGGGCGGCGGCAACAATACGCTGACTTTGGGCAATACGGCCAACACCGGCACTGTCAGCAATGTCGGCACGCTGATCGGCGGGACCGGCGTCGATGCCGTCACGCTGGGCACCGCGGTCGCCGACGGCAGCGTCAATCTCGGCAACGGCGCCGATACGCTGACCCTGGCGGCGGGCGGCAACAGCCTGACTCAGGCCAACGTCAAGACGCTGATCGGGGGCAGCGGCGCCGATGCGGTGACGCTCAGTACCGCGGCGAGCAATTCCAGTATCGACCTGGGTGGCGGCGGCGATACGCTGACATTCGGCAGTTTCGCCAACACCGCGACGGTGTCGAATACGCAGACCATCACCGGCGGGGTCGGCAACGACACGATCACGCTGGGCAGCGCGCTGACCGCCGCGATGCAGGTGGACCTGGGCGCCGGCTCGAACAAGCTGACGCTGGCGAACACCGCCAACACGGGCACGGTCAGCAACGTCGGCACTCTGATCGGCGCCGGCGGCACCGATACCATCACTTTGGGCACGCAGGTCACCAATGCCAGCGTCAACCTGGGCACGGGCGCCGACACGCTCACCCTGGCCGACGGCGGCAACATTCTGACCGCGTCCGCTGTCCAGACCATCATTGGCGGCAGCGGCAACGACACCGTCACGCTCGGCACGGCGTCGACCAACGGCAGCATTGACCTTGGCGACGGCGCCGACTCGCTGGCGCTGGGCAATTTCGCCGACACGGTGACCGTCTCGAACATCGAGACCATCACGAGCGGCAGCGGCAACGACACGGTCTCGCTGGACACCGCGCTTTCCGACACCATGCAGGTGGGCCTGGGCAGCGGGAAGAACACGCTGATCCTGAACTATGCCGGCAACACCGGAACGGTGGAGAATGTCGGCACGCTGATCGGCAGCACCGGCGACGACACGATCACGTTCGGCAGCGCGGCGAGCAATGCCAGCGTCGATCTGGGCAGCGGCAACAACACGGTGACGTTCAGCAATCTGGCCAACACCGCGACGGTTGCCAACACCGAGACCATCACCGGCGGTTCCGCCAACGATGCCATCACTCTGGGCAGCGCGCTGACGAATTCCATGCAGGTGGATCTGGGTGCCGGCGCCAACAAGCTGACGCTGGGCAATTTTGCCAGCACCGGCACGGTGAGCAATGTCAACACGCTGATCGGCGGCACCGGCGCCGACACGATCACGCTTGGGACTGTCGCGAGCAATGCCAGCATCTCGCTCGGGTCTGGTGCCGACACCCTGTCATTCGGTAACTTCACCAACACGGCGACGGTGGCCAACGTCCAGACGATCGACGGCGGCACTGCCAATGACACGATCACGCTGGGAAGCACGCTGACCACCAACATGGCGGTGGACCTCGGCGGCGGGCTTAACAAGCTGATCCTGGCCAGCACGGGCGGCACCGGCACGGTCAGCAACGTCAATACGCTGGTGGGCGGCGTGGGCGTCGACAACGTGACGCTCGGCACGCAGGTGACCAACGGCAGCGTGCAGTTCGGCGCGGGCGCCGATTCGCTGACCCTGGCGTCGGGCGGCAACACGCTGACCGTCACCAATATTGAATCGGTCATCGGCGGCGGCGGCGGCGACGTCGTCACGCTGGGAGCGGCTGCCAACAATTCGCGGATCGACCTGCAAGGCGGTGCCAGCGAGGTCATACTTGGCAACTTCAACAGCACTGTCACGGTAGCAAACGCAGAGTCGATTACCGGCGGCACCGGCACCGATTCGGTGACGCTCGGCAGCGCGCTGAGCGATTCGATGAGCATCGATCTCGGCGGCGGCAAGAGCAAATTGACCCTGGGCAACTTCGCCAATACGGGCACCGTCAACAACGTCGATACGCTGATCGGCGGAACCGGAGCGGACCAGGTCACCCTGGGAACAGCGCTGGTGAATGGCAGCGTCAGCCTCGGCACGGGCGCCGATGTCCTGACGCTGTCAAACGCCGCGAACTCCGCGACGATTTCGAATGTGAAGACGGTGCTGGGAGGCAGCGGCAGCGACACCATCACGATGGGTGCGGCGGTATCGAATGCCAGCATTTCGCTGGGTACCGGCTCGGATGCGCTGACCTTCGGCAACTACACCAACTCGGCAACCGTCTCCAACGGGTCGAGCATTCTGGGCGGGTCGGGGGCGGACACCATCACCCTCGGCAGCGCGCTGACAAACAGCATGGCGGTCGATCTCGGGGCCGGCGCCAATACGCTGACCCTGGCGGCCGCGACCAACACCGGCACGGTGAAGAATGTCGGCACGTTGATCGGCGGCACCGGCAACGACACCATCACGCTGGGTACCGCGGCAGGCAATGCCAGCATCAACCTGGGGTCAGGCACGGACTCGCTGACCTTCGGCAGCTTCACCAACACCGCGACCGTGGGTAACGTCGACACCATCGTCGGCGGAAGCGGCAACGACACCGTCTCACTCACCACCGCGCTGACCGATAGCATGTCGATCGATCTCGGCGGTGGCACGAACAAGCTGGTGCTCGGCAACTTCGCCAACACCGGTACCGTCAGCAACATCAATACGCTGGCGGGTGGCACGGGGGCCGATGCCATTACTCTCGGCACCGCGGTGACCAATGGCAGCGTCGATCTCGGTGGCGGCGGCGATACGCTGACACTGGCGAACGCCGCCAACTCGGCAACCGTGTCCAACGTGCGGACGCTGATCGGCGGTTCGGGCAACGACACCATCACCCTGGGGACTGCGCTGTCGACCAATATGTCGGTCGACCTGGGGGGCGGGGCGAACAAGCTCACGCTGGCCAACAGTGCGAACACCGGGACCGTGAGCAACGTCAACACGCTGATCAGCGGCTCCGGCATCGACCTGATCACGCTGGGCACGCAGGTGACCAATGCCAGCGTCAACCTGGGCACCGGGGCGGATCGGCTCACGCTGGCGGCCGGCGGCAATTCGCTGACCGCATCCAACATCGCCTCCATCGTGGGCGGCGGCGGTGGCGACACCGTGACGTTGGGAGCTGCCGTCACCAATGAGAGCATCGATCTCAAGGGCGGCACGAGCAATGTGCTGTTTGGCAACTTCACCAACAGTGCGACGGTTGCCAATACCGAGACGATCACCGGCGGCACGGGCAATGACACCATCACGCTGGGATCTGCTCTGACCAACAGCATGCAGTTGGATCTGGGCGGCGGCAAGAACACGCTGACGCTGGGCAATTTCTCCAACACCGGGACGGTGGCCAACGTCAATACGCTGATCGGCGGTACCGGGGCTGACACGGTCACGCTATCCACGGGCATGAGCAATGGCAGCGTCAATCTCGGTTCCGGCAATGACACGCTGACGTTCGGTAATTTCACGAACTCGGCGACGGTCTCCAACGTCAAGACCGTGGTTGGCGGCACCGGCGCGGACACCATAACGCTGGGTGCGGCGGCGGCCAATGCGAGCATCGATCTCGGCGCCGGGGCGGACAGCCTGACCTTCGGCAACTTCAGCAACGCGGCCACGGTCGCGAATGCGGAGACGATCGCCGGCGGTTCGGGAGCCGACACCATCACGCTGGGCAGCGCGCTGACCACGTCCGTTTCGGTCGATCTGGGAGCCGGCGCGAACACGCTGACGCTGAACAACGGCAGCAATACCGGCACGGTGAAGAACATCGGCACCCTGATCGGTGGCACCGGCAATGACACGATCACTCTCGGCACCGCGGCAAACAAGGGAAGCGTCAGCCTCGGGTCCGGCAACGACACACTGACCCTCGGCAACTTTGCCAACACCGCGACCATCGGCAACGTCTCGACGATCGTCGGTGGCACCGGCAACGACACGATCACACTCGCCAGCTTGCTTACCAATTCGAATGCCATCGATCTTGGCAGCGGGCAGAACGTGCTGACACTGGCGAGCGGCGCCAATACCGGCACGGTGAGCAACATCAACACGTTGATCGGGGGTACCGGCAATGATGCGATCACGCTCGGCACCGCGATGGCGAACGGCAGCGTCAGCCTCGGCTCCGGCCTGGACATTTTGACGCTGGCCAACAGCACCAACTCGGCCACGGTGGCGAATGTCGCCACCCTGATCGGCGGATCCGGCAATGACACCATCACGCTGGGTGCCGGGGTGACGGCAGCAAGCATCGACCTGGGCAACGGCTCCAACGTGCTGACGCTGAACAAGTCGAACAACAGCGCGACGATGACCAACGTGCAGACGCTGATCGGTGGCACCGGCAATGACGCCATCACGCTGGGCGGGGCGTTGACCACCGGCATGTCGATCGACCTCGGTGCCGGCGCCAACACGCTGACGCTGAGCAATGCGACCAGCACCGGCACGGTGAACAATATCGGCACGCTGATCGGCGGCACCGGCGTTGACACGATCACCTTCGGCACCGCGGAGGCAAATGCCAGCGTCAGCCTTGGCGCGGCGGCGGACACTGTCACGTTCGGCAACTTCACGAACAATGCGACGGTGGCGAATGTCGATACGATCCTGGCGGGATCGGGTAATGACACGATCACGCTCGGCAGCTCGCTGACCGACTCGATGAAGATCGACCTGGGCGGCGGCCAGAACAAGCTGACCCTGGCGAACGGCGGCGACAGCGGCACGGTGTCCAACGTCAACACGCTGATTGGCGGTACCGGAACCGATACCGTGACGTTGGGCACTGCTGTGGCCAACGGCTCGGTCAGCCTCGGCGCGGCCACCGACGCGGTGACGTTGGCAAACGGCACCAACAAGGTGTCGGTGGCCAGCACCGGCACTGTGTTCGGCGGCACGGGCGCCGACACCGTGGTGTTGACCGGATCGATGTCCAGCATGGTGGTCGGCGGGGCCGGGCTGAACTTCATCACCGGCAACACCGCGGCAGACACCTACGTGTTCGACCAGAACAGCGCCAACAACTACACGACGGTGCAGAACTTCAGCACCACGAAAGCCGACAAGATCGCGCTGGATACAACCGGCAGCGAGACGCTGACCAACAACACCTACAACCTAGGCGGCGCGGCGTTGACGCTGAACGTGGACCTGGCGGATGTGGCCAACGCTTCGGCCAGGACAGCGCTGACGCTGAACAATGGCGGCAACGGTGCCTTCGTTTACGAACAAGATACCGGTGGCCTGTACTATAGCGCCAACGGGTCGTTCGCCGCCGGCGGCATGCTGATTGGCGTGATCACCACCAACGGTTCCACGGCCTGGACGTTCAACGCCAACAGCTTCACGCAGGTCTAGCCCGCGATCGGAGGCGCATGACAGCCCGGACCACGACGTCAAAGGCCCAACGTGTGGCCCGGGCCGAAGCGATGGCCGCGCTCGCCGCCTGGCAGCACGGCGAGATGACCCCGGACGATGCGCTGCGCCGGCTCTGGCCGGTGGTGCAGGATGCCGCCGACCATTCGAACCTGGGCGCGCTGCTGCGCGCTCTGGGCAAGCACGCGGAAGCCGAGGCGGCGTATCGGCGCGCCATCTTCCTGGACCCCGGGTTCGCCGCAGCACCGTACAACCTCGGCAACCTGCTTGCGAACGCCGGCCGGCTTGAGGCGGCCGAGGCCGCGTATGGCGACGCGCTGGCAGCTCGCCCCGATTATGCCCAGGCGTGCAACGCGCTGGGGACGGTGCAGCAGCGGCGGGGCAGGCTGGCGGAAGCAGCGAAGACGTTCGCCGCCGCCGCGCGGCTTGCGCCGAAATGGGTGGAACCGCAGACCAATCTTGGCGTGGCATTGCTGGGCCTGGAACGCTACGACGAAGCGAAACAGGCGCTGCGGGGAGCGATCGCCATCGACCGCACGCATGCGCCTGCCCATGGCAATCTCGGCGCTGTCTACCTGCGTGCCGGGGCGCCGATCGCCGCGGAGGCCGCCACCTGCGACGCCATTGGCCTGGCACCGAAAGAGCATCGCTGGATCACCAATCTGGCCGTCGCGTTGCAGATGCAGGGGCGTCACGAAGAGACCGATGCCTGCTATCGCCGCGCCTTGGAACTGCGGCCCGATTATGCGTCCGGCCACGGCAACCTGCTGTTTGCGCTGAACTATCGTGACGACCTTTCGGCGGAGCAAATCTTCGCGGAATACCAGGCCTGGGACGAACGCCACGCGCGCGGGCTGGCGCAGTGCATCCCATTCGAGCTCGACCGCACGCCTGGACGGCGGCTGCGGATTGGCTTCGTCTCGGCTGACTTCCGCCAGCATGCCGCGGCGCTGTTTGCCGAACCGTTGCTGGCCGCGCTCGACCGCGACCGGGTTGAATTGTTCTGCTACGCCGAAGTGGCGGTGGAAGACGCGGTCACCGCGCGGTTGCGCGCACTCGCCGACCATTGGCGCCCCACCGTCGGCATGACCGACGAAGGCCTGACAGAGCAAATCCGCGCCGATCGGATCGACGTGCTGGTGGACATGGCGGGCCATTCAGCCGGCAACCGCCTGCTGGTCTTCGCGCGCCGACCGGCGCCGGTGCAAATTGCCTATCTGTTGGGCCACGGCTACACCACCGGCCTGTCGGCGATGGACGCGTTCCTGGCCGACGACTTTCTCGCCCCTTCCGGCGCCGATCCCCTGTTCTCGGAGCGGGTGATTCGCTTGCCGCGGCTGCCGTTCGTCTACCGGCCGCCGGAGGAAATGCCGCCGGTGGCAGCGGTTCCGGCCCTCGCCAGGGGCAGCGTCGCGTTCGGCTATTTCGGGCGTCCCGAACGGCTGAACCGGGCGGTGATCGAAACCTGGTCGCGCATCCTCCAGGAGGTGCCGGGATCGCGCCTTGTGCTGAACAACCGTTCCTTCCAGGAACCGGCATTTCGCGCGTTGTTCCAGCAACGCTTCACCGCGCACGGCATCACGCCCGACCGGCTGGAGCTGGTCTACACGACGCCGCAGCCGGAAACCTGGGCCGCATATGGCGAAATCGATATTGCGCTGGACCCATTCCCACATAACGCCGGGACCACGACAATCGAGGCGCTGTGGCAAGGCGTGCCGGTGGTCACGCTGCAAGGGCGCCCGACGGTCGGACGGTTTGGCGCTGCGATCCTGCACGCCGCCGGCATGGACGACTGGGTGACCGAATCGCGCGACGCCTATGTCGAGCGAGCGGTGGCGGCAGCCTCTGACCTCGGCGGGTTGGCAGGCCTTCGCGCCGGACTGCGCCGGCGGCTGCAGGCATCGCCGTTGCTGGACGCGCACTCGCTGGCGCGGTGTTTCGAGCATGTTTTTCGCTGCCTGTGGGACGCGTGGCGCCAAGAGGCAATGCTCCATCTTGGATCCTGGCCGGACGCAAATCCGTCATCCGCCGCCGGGGGTGCCGATGGCCGGGAACCGGCGCCTTCGACCCAACCCTCTGCTGCGTCCGATTTCAGCGATGCATCGTTGCCTGCCCCTGCTGCCGTTTCAGTGGACGTCGCCGGTTCGGCTTCGGAGGATGCGCCGGACGCTGTCTCGGAGGATGCGGCCGCCGACATGTCGATGGAGGCACCTGCCGCCGGATTGACGGACACGCCCGCCGAGAACGCGCTGACAACCAGACCGGCGGACGCGCCGGACGCCAGCAGCGAGGAGGCACCGGCCCGGCAGGCGCTGCTTCGCCAGGTCTACGCCGCAGGCGATTTCGCCGCCGCCAAACAGCTCGCGGCGGAAATGCTCGCGTCCAATCCGACTGACGCCACGGCTGCACACGTCACCGCACTGATCGCGCATCGCGAATCCCGTTACGACGACGCCGACCGCTACCTGCGGGCAGCGATTGCCGCCAATCCCTCCGATCCGGAGCAATACGCCAATCACGCCGCGGTACTGCGCTGTCTCGGCAAGCTGGAGGATGCGGAACAAGCGGCCCGTGCCGCGCTCGCGCTGGCGCCCGGCCGCGTGGAAACGCACAACAACCTCGGCAATATCCTGCGCGACGCCGGCCGCTATGACGAAAGCATCAAGTGCTACCAGGCCGCGCTCAAACTGGCGCCGGATTTCGCTGATGGCTGGTCGAACCTGGCCTGGGTCCTGTCGCTCAACGGCCGCGCACAGGAGGCGGAGCAAGCCGCCCGCACCGCGATCAGGCACGATCCGGGAAACGCCAACGCCCACAACAACCTGGGCGGAGCCTTGATGCGTCAAAGCCGCCTACGCGACGCGGAGGACGCGCTTCGCGAGGCGCTCCGCCTGCGCCCCGACTTTGCCCTGCCGCACAGCAACATCCTGTTCTGCCTGAACTATCGCGACGATCTTTCGCCCGAAGCCATCTACGACGAATACCGGGAATGGGACGCCCGGCATGCCGCTCCGCTGCGGCCGCCGGCCCCGAACTACGAGGTTGACCGCACGCCGGGGCGACGGCTTCGTGTCGGGTACGTTTCGCCCGATTTCCGCACCCATGCGGTCGCCTTGTTCGCCG
>Ga0335072_10003219_pt1 | contig 24682 bp, 17 predicted proteins | sample Lox_Sample_21_FD_206725 | JGI IMG/M metagenome (GOLD analysis project Ga0335072, IMG submission 206725) | Soil microbial communities from Loxahatchee National Wildlife Refuge, Florida, United States - Lox_Sample_2.1 | ecosystem: Environmental > Terrestrial > Soil > Wetlands | place: USA... | reverse complement strand
GAGGTGCCCGCGAGCTCGAGCGCCCGGACGCTCACGCTGACCTACGACGCGCACGTTCTCAGCACCTATCACACCGGCGCGAACGTCAGCGCTGGGCAGACGCTCAGCAATTCCGCGACCATCGACGACAACCCGTCCCAGACGTTCTCATCGGAGCCGGCGAGCATCCCGCCGACGAGCTCGTTCAGCTACATCTCGGCCGCCTCGGTCGCGACCGTCACCGTCACCGAGCCGAACGTGACGCTGACCAAGACTGTCACGGACACGAACCTGACCGCCCCGAATATCGGCCTCGGCGACAGCCTGAACTACACGCTCGCCGTCAAGAACACCGGCACGGGCACTGCCTACGACGTTCCGGTGACCGACACCCCCGGCGCCGGCATCGTCGTCGGGACCTACGGGGCCGGCTCGAGCGACGTTCAGCAGTCCTGGACGCCGGGCGGTTCAAGCACCTGGGCAATCCCGTCGATCGGCGCCGGCCAGACCGTCGATCTGACCTACGCAGCGACACTCGTGGACAGCTCGCAGCTGCACAACAACCAGAGCATCACCAACGACGCGACCGTCGGCACCTACTACGGAGCCTCGGACACCGAGCGTTCCGCCAACTCGTCCTGGACGTACCGTCCCTACACAGGCCCGACCGCCAGCGCCACCGTCGTCGTGAAACTGCCCGAGCTGACCGTGTCGAACACGACCGGCGCGACCGGGTTCCCGAAGACCGCCAGCGCGCAGGTCGGCCAACCGTTCAACTGGCGGCCGGTCGTCATCAACAACACGATTGCAACCGCGTACAGCGCGACCCTGACCTACCGCCTGCCCGCCAACTGGTCGTACGTGCCCGGCTCCGCCGGCAGCTACTACGGCGACCCGACCATCACCACCAGCGGCGCTGTCCAGACCCTGACCTGGAGCGTCGGCACCATGAACCCCGGCGCCATCGACCCGGTCGCGTTCGAAGCGACGCCCTCGGTCGCGGCCGAGACAACCCCCGGCAGCGGCGCGTCGAACCTGAACGGCACCACCGAGAACGTCGCCTGGTCAGACGCCGACAGCAACGCCGCTTCCGCCGACGGGGCATACGCCGCCGGCCCGGATACCGCCAGCGCGCAACTGAACATCCCCGTGCTCAGCATCACCAAGACCCCGAAGGCCGGGAACTGGACGGCGGGCGCCGCGAACGAGGACTGGACCATCCAGGTCTCGAACACGGGCGCCGCCCCCGCCACCGACGTGACCGTCACCGACGACCTTCCGGTCGGCGACGCCTACGCGCAGGGCGCGGCCACCGACCCGACCGCCGGGTTCTCAGAGACGAGCTACGACAACTCCGGCCCGTCCACCGACGTGACCTGGACCATCGCAAGCCTGGCCGCGGGCGCGACCACCACGATTACCGTGCCGACCACCCCGTCGGCGAACACCCCGAACGGCACGGTGCTGACCAACACCGCGTCCGCGCAGGCCGATGAGGTCCCGATCCCAGTGAGCGACTCCGGCTCGGCGACCGTCAGCACCAGTGCCGACCTGGGCGTCGGCGTCAACGCGCCCGGCACCGTGAACGCCGGCTCCGAACTCGACTACACACTGACCGCGCTGAACAACGGGCCCTCGGATGGCAGCGGCGTCAGCTTCACCGACCCGCTGCCCGCCGGGACGACCTACGAGGGCATCACCGCCCCCGCGGGCTGGAGTTGCGGCGAGACGAGCGGCACCGTCACGTGCTCCCACAGCGCCAGCTACGCGAGCGGCGCCTCGGACACGTTCGACCTCCAGGTGGACGTCGACCCCGGCCTTACCACCGGGACCGTCCTCGCCGACAGCGCGAGCATCACCGGCAACGACACCGACCCGAACCCGGCGAACGACAACGCGAGCGCGAGCACGAGCGTCGGCGCGTCCGCGGACGTGGCCGTCACCGACACGGTGGCCGGCGGCGCCGGCCAGCAGCGCCAGGCGACCTACACCCTGACCTACACCAACCACGGGCCGTCCACCGCCCATGACGCGACCGTCACCGACACGCTCCCCGCTGGCGTCAGCTTCGACTCGGTGGACGACAGCAACTGCGTAACGTCGGGCGGGACAGTGACCTGCTCGGAGGGCACGATGACACCCGGGCAGACAGGCACTATCCACGTCGTCGGCACCGCCGACGCCCTGGGCTCGCAGCACGACGTCGCGACCGTCAGCGCCGATGAACCCGACCCCGACACGGCCAACAACAACGCCTCGGCGGACATCAACGTCGGCCCGACCGCGGACCTGACCATCACCAAGACGACCAGCACCCCGAACGTTCCGGCGGGCGGCACCGCCACCTACAACCTCCAGGTCCAGAACGCCGGCCCGTCGGTCGCCCACGATGTCCTCATCTCAGACCCGCTTCCCGCGGGCGAGACGTTCGTCGACGCGAGCGCCGACGCCGGCGGGACGTGCTCGGAGGCCGCCGGCGCGGTGACCTGCACCATCCCGGAGCTCGCGGTCGGGCAGGCCGCGAACGTCAAGCTCGACGCCGTCGCCGGCTTCTCCCTCGCCGGGACCACGGTGCTCAACACGGCGACGGTGAGCGCCCAGGAGGACGACACGAACCCGCCGTCGGATTTGACCTCCAGCGTGCCGGTGGCGGTCGGCCCCGCCGCTGACCTGTCCATCGTCAAGACCGCGCCCGCGCAGAGCCCCGCCGGCACCAACCTCCAGTACTCGCTCCAGGTCAAGAACTCCGGGCCGCAGGACGCGACCGGCGTCACCGTCACCGACCCGATGCCCGCCGGCGAGACGTTCGTGTCCGCGCAGCCGACGCAGGGCTCCTGCCAGGACAACGGACAGACACTCACCTGCTCGCTCGGGAACATCGCTGACGGCTCTGGCGCGTCGATACAGCTCGCGGTCGGCGTCCCGGCCTCAGAGCAAGGCCAGACCCTAACCAACACGGCGAGTGTGACCGGCTCGCAGCCCGACCCGAACCCCGCCGACAACACCTCCCGCGTTTCGACGGTCATCGGCGCGCCGGTGAGCGTGCAGCTGCCGCACACCCGCCTCGTCGTCACCAAGAAGACCCCGACCAAGACCGTGGCCGCGGGCGGCACGACGAAGTACACGCTGACGGTCCAGAACGCCGGCAAGACCGCCGCCAACGACGTGGTGCTGTGCGACACCGCGACTCCGGACGCGAACTACGTGCGCACCGCCGGCGCCCACTTCCGCGACGGCCAGCCATGCTGGACTGTGCCGAACCTCGCCCCCGGCAAGAGCTTCAAGGTCACGGTCACCGTCCGCTTCGTCTCCTCCGCGGCCGGCCGCGTGACTGCCCGGGCGAGCGCCACCGCCAAGAACGCCGCCCGCAAGCGCGGGTCGGCGAAGGTAACCGTCCGGTCCAAGGATGCGGTCAACAGTGCTGAAGGCGTCACGGGCTAGGCTCGCGGCTCCAGCGCTAACTCTGGCGCTGTTCGCCGCTCCCGCCGCGCACGCTGCGACCGTTGCGTCGAGCACTCCGTCGCTCGCGCCGACCGCGACGAGCTCGTACATTGCCCATCCGGTGCAGCCGACCATCGTATGGTCGCGGCCCGGCGGAGGCCGGGTGCGCTGGCGCACCCCAACGCAGACCGGCTGGGGTGGCGAGTCGGTCGAGCTCATGGTGGTGCAGTCGGCGACCGTGAACGGCACGCAGTGGCTCAAGGTGCGGCTGCCCGTCCGTCCGAACACCGCCGCCGGATGGGTGAAGGCCAACTACGTACAGCTCTCCGAGACGCACTGGCGAGTGGTGGTGCACACCGCCGCGCGGTGGGTCGACGTGTACCGCTCGGGCCGCCTGGTCCGCGGCTTTCGGGCGGTGGTCGGCAAGCCGTCCACGCCAACACCGCACGGCCTCTTCGCGGTGTGGGAGAAGATTCCGGAACCCGACCCTAACGGGTTCCTGGGCCCGTGGGCCCTACACCTGACTGCCCATTCGAACGTACTGTTCAACTTCGGCGGCGGCCCCGGGCGCGTGGCCATACACGGCCGCGCCGGCGCGAGTCTCCTCGACCCGCTAGGCACCGCAGACTCCCACGGCTGCGTCCGCGTTCTGAACCAGAACGTCATCTGGCTCGCCGAGATGCTGAACCCCGGCGACCCGGTAATCATCACCAACTAGCCAGGCGCGGCGCGACAAACGGAGCAACGAGCGGATGCAGCCGGCGCGTCGCTCCCTGGTCGTCAACGGACTCGCGTTCGGCGAATCGCCGACGATTGAGATCGTGTGGCAAGCGATCGCCCGATTTGTGTCGACGAGTCGTGCTGCGTGATGAATGCTCATCGCCTCTTAAGTCAGCCGATTCCGCGGCGCCGTTACATACTCGCGGTGTCCTGTAGGAATGCCGGCGGCTCTCATCACCGTGACGATCTTCTCGCCCGTCGGCGGGTCCGGCGGATACCGAAGGCCCCTTGTTTCTCGGTGCGCGTCCCTCGTGGAAGCAGGACGTGGCCGCTTGGCGATCGACGCCGACCGACTCCATCCAGCAGTGGTGTGGACTGCATGACGTCCTCCTCTGGACGACGATCAAACTGGCGTCATCGGCGCGTCACCGCATCGTGATGTTATGATGCCGTTATGGCCAAGGTACGCACGACGCTCACGATCGACGAGGACGTCCTGAAGTGGGTCAAGATCCGCGCCGCACGCACCGGCGTCTCCGACAGCGCGGTCATCGAGGAATCGCTACGCCGGGACCTCAAGCTCGACGTTCTTGACGAGCTCTGGGCAAACGCCACGATGTCGGAAGCCAAGGCATCCGACCTGGCCATCGAGGCGCAACACGCGACCAGGCCTCGCCGACGGGCATCTGGTGCGCGCGGTCGTTGACGTAAACGTCCTGATCTCCGGAGTGCTCTCGGCCAACGGCCCGTCGGCCGACATCCTCCGTGCCAGCCGCGATGGCTTATTCGAGCTCGTGGTCTCCGAGATGCTCCTGGCCGAGCTCACGCGAGCGCTCGGCTACCCCAAGCTGCGCACGCGAATCCCTCCGGAGAAGGCCGCCGCGTTCACCAACTGGGTCCGCGACCAGGCACTCTTCGCCGAGGATCCGCCAAGCCCACCGCCCGTCGGCTCCCGCGACCCCGACGACGACTACCTGCTCGCCCTCGCGATCAGCCGGCGGGCCTACCTGGTGACCGGCGACCAGGACCTGCTCGTCCTCAGCGACGACCTTCCGATTCTCACGCCAGCCCAGTTCGCGGCCAAGCTCCGTGCGAACCGCTGAGTAACCGCCCACTCACAAGCCCCCGACCAGTTCGCGACCACCGGCCAGGACCTGGCCGCGCCGCGCGACGGCTCTCCGTCAAGAGGACTCGTTCGCTACACGCGCTCTGAAGCGGCGAGATGTCGCGAGAGCACAAGCCCGCGATCGACGCGTCGCAGAGCGAAAGCGCTCGTCTGGTTTCGGAGCGGCCGCCGCCCCCGGCGAGACGCTCGTCTCGACGACGGTGAGCGATCTCGTTGCTGGCTCAGGCGTCAACTTCGCCTCACGCGGGATCCACCAGCTCATCGTCACCGCGGCGCGCCGGGCACCGCGCGTCGTGACCGCCCTCAACCGCCTGGACTCCGCTCGCTCGCGTCGCAGTTCCTGAGGGGCTCGTCTGGAGTGAATCCGCGCGCGTGCAGGTGTCCGCCCCGTCTTCGCGGGCGACGTCCTTACACCCAAAGACGCCTTAGCGGTTGGTTTCTCTACGAAGTGGACGAGGAGCCCGGGCAACATGATGCGTTCGTTCTGCACGGCTCGCATCGACTTGCCTTTGGGGGCACATCGTTTGCCTTCGCCGATCAGCGGCCAGTGCGGGCGCGGGGGGGCGAGCCGACCGGTTGCCAGGGAACCGCTCGTGCGGCGTGGGCCGGCGGACCACTACCTTGTCGCCGATCCGATCGTGAGCTCCGGCGACCTCTGGATGAGAGAAGCAGTCGGGAGCGGGGGCCGCCACGGGCCAGGCGGTCGTCTCAAGCAGCAGCGGGCCTTCGTTTGCAGAGTCGGCGCAGGACGACCGCCGAGCTAGCGGAACTGAGTTAGCCGAGGCTCGCTGACCCGGCAAGCGGTTCGATCGGTTCGCTGTCGCAATGCCGGCAGAGCAGTACGGCGTACTCCCCGCCGCCACCGCGCTCCTGCAGATCGTCGAGGCTGTCCTGTGCAAATCCGGCGCGCCGGAAATTGCTTGTGATCCGGTCACAACAGTGCTCGAGCGGTGGCACGCCGTCGCACGGACTTTGGCGATTAGGTCACGTATTTGGTAGCCGCATCGCCATAGATCGCCCGATGCACTTCACCCGGTTGTGAGCTGGCCCCAACCCCGATCGTTTGTGGACAGCCTCGATGTAAAGGAGCAGCATGCGAGACCACCACCCAGGGTTCAGCTCCCAGCTCGGTTCGCCACGGTCCAGCAAATCGCGGGGCCGCTTCCGAGTTGGACGAACTCCAAGGACTCGCCAACTCGTGAAGGACGCGCGAATGCGATCGAGGGGCACGCAAATCGGCGGCCCAGGCGGAGCCCGTCATCGCCGCGGGCCTGCGAGCGGGCGGCCGGCTGTGCAAGCGGAACCTCTGTTGGGTCGGCTGCTTCGAAAGGACCACGCCCGAGCTGTTCGGACCCATCGCATGAGGACATCGCGCCCGCTGGTACATCGAGGCCGAGCGGTGCGGACGCTAACGCCGTTCGTAGACCAGGCATCCGCCACCATCGCAACGTGCTGCAGGATGCGGGACTGGCGGGGATGCGGACCGGTCGACAAGGGGAGTTCTAGTAGTGATGTAGTAGTGAGGGAACCCGTGCCCGAGTTCTCGCGTCGGCTGTCCGCGTGCCGTGGGTGTGGTGGCGGAACGTCGATCAATCGCCTTCAACGGCGTGGTCAGCCTTCGAGCTGCTGGGCGACCAGGTAGGCATAGAGTCCCTGCCTTGAGACCAGCTCCTCGTGCGTGCCGCGCTCGACCAGCCGCCCTTGGTCCAGCACACAGATGAGGTCGGCATCCCGGATCGTCGAGAGCCGGTGGGCGATGACGACAGCCGTGCGCCCCTGGAGCAGGCGGTCGAGGTTCTGCTTCACCGCACGCTCGGCTTCCGTGTCCAGGGCGCTCGTGGCCTCGTCGAAGATCAGCACCGACGGTACGCGGTACAGGGCGCGCGCGATCGCCACCCGCTGCGCCTGGCCGCCCGAGAGCTTCATTCCCGAGTCGCCGATCCGCGTCTCATACCCCAGCGGCAGACGTTCGATGAACTCGGCGGCGTCGGCGAGCTCCGCGGCCCGGCGCACCTGCTCCTCGTCGGGGTGATCCTCTCCGAAGGCGATGTTGGCGAGGATCGTGTCGTCGAACACGTACGGCTCCTGGAGGACGAAACCGACCCGACGGCGGAGCTCGCCTAGGTCCAGCTCGCGCAACTCCATGCCGTCGTATTCGATCCGCCCCGTGGTTGGCAGGATGAGCCCGGCCAGGCAGCGCGCCAGCGTCGACTTCCCCGAGCCCGAGCGCCCCACGAGGGCAACCGTCGAGCCGGCCGGTACGTCGAGCGAGATGTCGGTGAGAACGGGCGTGGCGTCGTTGCCGGGGTAGGCGAAGCCGACGCGGCGAAGCCGGATCATGCCGAGCTCGGGATCGAGTGCCGCCAGGGCGACGTCGGCGGCGGGCTGCTCGGGCTCCTGATCGATCACGTCCTGCAGGCGCCCCAGCAGAACCGTCACGAGCTGGAGGCGATCCCACGTCGCCAACAGGATCAACAGCGGCCCATTGGCGAGCAACACCAGTCCGTTGAAGGCCACGAGGCCTCCGACCGTGAGGTTGTGGTTCAGCACCTCGAGCGCCGCCAGGAACAGGAACAGCGCGTAGACCAGATAGGTGACGACTGACGTCATCCCTTCGTAGACCATCGCCACCAGGTCGGCCTGGAACAGCCTGTCGCGGAGCTCGGCGAACTCCGAGCGCATCCGCCGCCGGAGCCCCTCCTCGGCACCCATCGTCTTCACGGTGGCGATCCCGCGGATGGCGTCGATCTGCCGGGATTGGTAGCGACCGTGTCCGATTTCGACGGCATCGAACATAGGTCGCATTCGCCGGCTCGAGAAGCGCATCAGCCCGGCGTAGAGCGGAGCGGAGGCCAGGTAGAGCAGGCCGAGCGGCAGCGAGTAGCTGAGCATGATGACGACCGCGACGAGCAGTTGGGCGAAGGCGGTCGCCGCGGCGACGCCGCTCTGGATCAGGACCAGCCTGATCTGCTGGAGTCCGCTGAGACGCCGTTCGATATCGCCAGTCCGCCGGCTCTCGAAGTACCGCATCGGCAGGCTCAGAAGCCGCGCGGACATGAAATCCAGGGTGTCGGCGTCGAGCCGCGCGGCCATCCGAGCCATGAGGAAGCGCTGGCCGATCGTCACGATCGCGGCGAGCGTGATCACCCCGAGCATCCCCGCGAACAAGACGTACAACAGCGTCCGATCTTCCCCGCCGATCACGTCATCGATGATCCTCTGGGAGAAGATCGGGAGGATCATCTCGAAGCCGGCCGCGACCAGCGCCAGCCCCAGCGCCAAGACGAGCGCTCGGCGGTGCGGGCGGACGAACGGCCACATCCAGCGCAGATCGAATCCGCCGCGCGGCGCCGCGGCCAGCCGGTCGGTCGGGGTGGGAAGCGCGACGTAGCCGGACCACTGCTTGGCCATCTCGTCGCGGGGCACCTTGCGCAGACCCCGACCAGGGTCGGCGATGCGCACCCGCTCCGGTTCGACGCGCTCGAGCACGACCCAGTGGTTGCCGCCCCAGTGCACGATCGCGGGCGTCGGCAGCGTGTCGAGGCGATCGGGTGAGGACTTGATCGCGCGCATCTGCAGACCGATCTCCTCTCCGCCCCGGACCAGGCCCCTCAGCGAGGTGCCGTCGGTTCCGGTTCCGACCGCCTGGCGGATCGCGGTCATCGACACGTCGTGACCGAAAGCCCGGCAGATCATCGCCACGCACGCGGCTCCGCAGTCCATCTCGTCGATCTGCCGGACCAAGCGCACGCGCCGGGGCCGCGGGAGGGGCCCGTCCTCCGAGCGACCGGTGGCACCGTCGTCGCCGACGGCCAGCCCCGGATCATCGGCCCGCCAGACCTCGCGGTCGGAGATCGTTGGCGATACCACGCTCGAGCGGCGATCGCGAGCGTCGTACAGTTTCACGCGCTCGTTGATGCGCTCGGCGAACCTCGGCTGCTCGACCATGAGCCGGCGAAAACGTGCGTCGCTCAGGCGTAGTAGCGAAACGGGACCCTCCGCACGCACCGTCGCCGTGCGCGGCGATGCGCGCAGCAGCGCCAGTTCGCCGAAGAACTCGCCCGCGTGCAGGGTGCGGACCCTCCGGTCCCCGACCCACACCCCGAGCCGGCCACCCGCGATCAGGTACATGGCGTCGGCGGGCTCGCCCTCGTGGACCGCGATCTGCCCGTCCACCAGTGACACTGTCTCGAGATCAGCGATCAGCTCGAGTGTCGCCTCCCGCGGGAGGACGGCGAAGGCCGAATGGACGCGGAGGAAATCGTTGACCCGGCGGGCCTGTGCGGCGGCGTCGAACTCCGCCGCGATCTCCGGGTAGCGCTCGACCAAGGCCCGGAACAGGCCGGCGTCGAGCCGCAGCACGGTCAGCGGGCTCGAGGCGCGGACGCTTGCCGATCGCGACGTCCCATCCAGCAGGGCGCCCTCGCCGAAAGTGTCGCCGGGACCGAGCACGTTGAGTGACACCTCCTGACCGTCGTCGCCGTGCACGAACACGCGCGCCGTCCCCTCGACCACGAGGTAATAACCGTCGGGCTCCTCCCCGTAGGTGAACACCCTGTCACCGAACTCGAGCTCCACCGGCCGGAAGGCCCGCTCCACCACCGCCCGGACCTCAGCCGGTACGGCGGCCAGCAGGGGCAGTTCACCGACTTGGACGGTGCTCGCCATCTCAGAGCGCCAGCGGACGCCTGACTCGCCCGGCGCCGTGACGGTGCAGCGCCACCTGAAGCCGCTCCTCCAGCGCGCGGGCACGGAGCGCCGGAGCCTCCAGCGACGGAGGCTGCTTCGCCTGCACCATCAGCAGCCGCCAGTGATCTCCGGCCGGCCAGGGACCGACCACCTCGCCCGGCGCGGAGGCCGCGAGCAGCCCGCTGATCGCCGGCGGCGCCTCGGCGATCAGCATCTCGAGTCGGCGTGGCGGCGCCGCGGCCCGTTGCCCGCTCAGCGCCGCGACGGCGGCCGGCTCGAGCCCGTCCTCGGCGATCAGCAGGCGCGCCTCCAGCGCGGCTCCTTCGGTCGTGAGCTCGAGTTCGGTGCCGCTCACCGACAGCCAGTCGAGGCTGTGCGACGCCAGGCAACGGCGCAGGGCCCCGGGTTCGGCCGCGTCGGCACGCATCCGGCGCAGCGCCGCCTCGTAGGCGCTCAGGCGGTCGACCCGACCGGCCACCTCCTCCGGCGACAGTCCGGACAGCGCTCCGCACGCGGGGATGTCCTCGGCCTCGGCCCGTCCCTCGGACGCCGCCGGCGTGTTGTCCCGATACGCGTCCGCGGCGATCAGCAGGTCGGCTGCCTCCCCTGCCAGCGTGTCGAGGGCACGGCTCCCGATCGCCTCAGGCCAGAGGAGGTCGCTGATCACGTCGTCGCTCGGCCGGGCGGCCGCGGCGCTCAGGCTTCGGAGCCGCTCAGGAGTCGCCCGTTGACGGCGGAGCTTGCGGTCCAGGAAACCGGCGAGGTCGTCGACTGTGAGCGCGCGCTCTCGCAGCCAGGTCAGAAAGTCGTTGGCACTGATCAGCCTGTGCTGGAGACGGAACGCGGTGGCAGCCGCATGGGATACCTCGCTCGGAACCTCGAGTTCGGGATCACGGGACAACGCCATCCCGACCGAGGCGAGGATCTCGAGGGTCGACCAATCACGGTCGCGGAGCCCGAGCAGGATCAGATCGGCCACGTCGACGCTCAGCTCGCCGACCTCGACCGCAGGGTGGTCCAGACGCTCGGTCAGCCGGGAGCTAGACGACACCGCCCTCGACCGTCTCCTGAGCCGCGGCCGTGATCGCTCGGTATGTGTGGGCGTCGCAGGAGCCGTTCACGGTGATCCGCGAGCCGCCGGCTCCGTCGTCGTGGAACCGCGCCGTGATGCGATGCGAGGTCTGGCCTGCGCCGAATCTCCCCGCCAGCTTCAGCTTCATCGAGAACGGCGTGTGCCGCGCTTCCCAGGTGATCGAGTTGGGCGACCGGTCGGTCTCGCGGTACCGATCAGGGAGCCACGCAGGTCGGTTCGCTCTCCAGCGAGCAAGCGCCGCCGCCGGTGCCTCGCCGGGCGCGCTGAACCGGGCGGTCACTGTCGTGCTGATGGTCTTGGCCGATCCCTCGCCGCGGGCTTGCATTCCGGCGCAGATCATCCGCGCGAGCCTTTCCGTTCGCATCTATGACCGTCATGGAACTTTGCAGCGGCGCCGCGTGGCGTCGTCGGCGATCAGCTCGCGCGCCGACCGTCACGCATCCTTGATGCGCGGGGCGAGCTCTCGACGCGAGCGGACGTCGAGCTTCACGTAGGCGGCATGCAACTGAGACTCGACCGTGCCGCGGGAGACGAACAGAGCGTGGGCGATCTCCGGGTTGCTCATGCCCTCGACTGCCATGCGGCAGACCCGCAGCTCAGCCGGTGTGAGCGAGGCGACACCGTCGCGGGCCGCGCGGCGCGGGCGTGCTCCGGTGGCGCGGAGCTCGTCTCGGGCTCGCTCGGCCAGTCGCTCGGCACCGCAGCGCTCGGCGATGGCCAGCCCCTCGCGCAGGGGCTCGCGGGCGTCCATCCGCCGACCGCCCCGGCGCAGCGCCGCGCCCTGCTCCACAAGTGAGCGCGCGAGCTCGAGCCGCGCCGGCGAGCCCTCGAGCGTGCGCGTCGACTGGGCCAGCAGCTCGTGACCATGCTCGCCGCCCTCGATCAGGCCGATGGCCCGGAGCGCCACGCCCTCCGCGCGCGCGAACCCGAGCGCGGTCGCAATCTCGAGCTCCTCCGCGGCCAGCGCCCGCGCCTCGTCGATCGCGCGCTCGCGGAGCGCGAGCGACAGTGTCGAGCGCCATTCCAGGAACACCGGGTTGCGCAGGCCGAGCGCGTCGAGCGTGGCACCGCAGCGGCGGAGGTCGTCGATCGCCGCTTCACGGTCACCGGCCGCGAGGCGAACGCGAGCGCGCGCGACGAGGAGCAAACTGCCCGATGCCGTACGCAGGAAAGCGGGCGGCAGCTCTGCGGCCCCAGTCAGCGCCGCAATGTCGGATAGGCCCGGACGCTCGTTGACCAATACGGAGCCGTAGAGGAGGATCGATGGCAGGGCGAACGTCAGGTCGTGCTCGCGAGCGAGCTCGAAGCCGCGGCGAATGTCCGCCTCCGCGCGGACGAGATCGCCAGCCTGCGCGTAAGCCCAGCCGCGGAATGAGAGGCCGGCCGATCCGGAGACCACCGACCCGCGCCGCGAGGCATCGGCCAGAACGTCCTCCGCCACTGTCCGGGCACGGTCGAGTTCGTCGATCGCGACCAGCGCGGTCAAGGCCTGGGCGAGCCACAGCTGTGACCCCTCGTCGAGGACCAGGCGCCGCTGATCGAGCCCGCGGTCCACCAGCGCCAGCACCAGGTGCGCCGGCTCTCCGCGGAGTGCGAGGACGGCGGCCAGCAGCAGGGCCAGTCCCCGTGCGGCCGGACCGCCCGTATCCACGAGCGCCCGCAGCTCCGGCAGGCGGCGATCGAAGCGCTCGACGAACTGGGGGTCGTACGCGATCACCGCCGACTGCCACGCCTCCAAGCGAGCCGCAGCAGCTAGATCGCGGTCGCCCAACTCGGCGAGCACGGTCTCGGACAGCGTGAACGCGTCGTCCCAGGCGCCTGCCAGCACGAGCAGTTCGAGCAGCAGCTCGGCGATGCGCGGTCGGAGGCCCGGGTCGGCGGCCTCGCGCAGTGCCGCCCCGAGGGTGCTGAGCGCCCCGGGGTCCCGGACCAGCGATTCCGCCCGGCCCAGCTCGTACAGCAGCTCCGGGTGCACCCCGCTCGGAGGCGGCTCCTCCAACGCCCGGCGCAAGTGCGCGATCGAGGCCTGTGGCGCACCCCGGCCGAGGTCGGCGCCGGCGGCGGCCCGGAGCTGCTCGACGACCCACGGATCGCCCGCCGGGGCCGAGCGCAGGAGGTGGGCAGCGACGCGATCGGCGGCGCTTCCACCTTCGGCTTCGAACCGCGCCGCGCGTCGGTGCTCGGCCCCGCGCCGCACCGGCGGAAGATCGCTGTAGATCACGCTGGACAGGAGCGGGTGCACGAAGCGCAGCGGCTCACCTGGCTCGAGGATCCGGGCGCGGACCAGGGCGTCCGCCGCCTCGTCCCGCTCGGACTCGTGCAGCCCCGCGAAATCCGCCGCCCGGAACAGCGGCGTCCCGTCTCCGAGCAGGGTAAGCGCGCTGGCCAGCGCCGACGACCCTCTCGGGAGGCGGCTCAGTCGAAGCAGCACGCTTCGCGACACGGCGCCGGGATTGAGCCGGCGCATGCGGTCGACCGACTCGTGCGACGGCGCGATGCCCTCGGCCAGGAGCTCTGCCGCCAGTTCCTGGACCATGAACGGATTGCCGCGCGTCCACTCCTGACACGCGCTCCCGAAGCTCGGATCGGTGGCCCGGTCGAGGGTGCGCTCCAGGAGGGCCACCGTAGCCGATTCGCTCAAGCGAGAGAGCTCGAGCACCTCGCACGCGGGCTCGGCGGCGATCAGCTCGAGCAGGCCGGCCGGCGCCCCCGGCTCGCCTCGCCGGGCCGCGATCACGGCCGCGATCGGAAGCTGCTCGAGCCGGCGAATGAGGTAGAGGAGCCAGCGGAGGGTCGCCTCGTCGCTCCACTGGCCATCATCGACCGCGATCAACAGCGGCCCGCGCTCGGCCAGATTCGACGCCAGCCAGTACAGGCCGTGATGGACCTGAAGCTCGGAGAGACCGCCCGGATGACCGCCCGGACGCAGGGCGGACTCGGCCAGCGCCGCCGGTCCGGCCAACAGGGCGCGGCGCTCCTGAGCGGGCGCGCGGAGCACGGCCTCCTCGAACAGGTCGCGGGCGACGCCGTGGCCGAGCGAGCGCTCGAGCACGCCGCCGCGCGCCGACAGCGTCCGGAACCCGCGACGCCGGCCCTCCTCGGTCGTGGCCCGGAGCAGCGCGGTCTTGCCGATCCCGGCTTCACCCTCGATCAGCAGCGCCCGCCCCGACCCTCCCGCGGCTGCGCCCAGCAAGCCACGGATGCGCCGCAGCGCGTCTTCGCGCTCCAACAGCCAGTGACCGGTAGGCATCGAACTAACAGCGAACCCTAGACCCGACGACGCCCGTTGTCAGCCCCCCCGCGACAAGCCGGCGACATTTCAGGCCGCGGGCGGGTCGGCGCGCTCGCCGGCGTGGCGCGCGCGACCGGACTCGCGGGCGGCGTCGAGTGCGGCCAGCAGGCCGAGCATGCCCTCGAACCGCTCGCGCTCGCCGCCCGGACGCTCGAGCCATCCGCAAACCGGATCGTCCTCGGTCTCCAGCTCGAGGACGAGGCGGAGCGCGACCGGGTCAGCCATCCCGCGAGATTGCCAGCTGAGTCCGGAGGTTCGCATCCATGAGCCTCATGGATTTCTCACAGCCACCGGCCTCTCGGCGGACCGCACCGACCCGCGCGCGCGGTGCAGGCGGGCCAGGAGGTCATACGTGACCCATTCGTGAGCGCGGTTCTCCGATCGGTGCAGGCGGTTGAGCCACATATGCACGAACGCGCGCGACAGCGATGCCCGCGACACATCCAACCGCCCGCGTCGGCGCAGCTCGGACAGCTCGGCCGCGATCGGTTCGATGCGCTCCGAGCGACGAGCCAGCACGGCCACCCCGGGGGCCAGAGGGTGCTCCTCGTCGGGCGTGAGCTCGAGCAGCCGCTCGAGCTCGGGGCGGCGGGCGCGGAAGCGACCCCCCAGATGCTGCCGGGTGGCCGTCGACGGGCGGTGCTCGCGCTCGAGTGCGTTGCGAGCCCGGATCGTCTGCTCCAGCCGTTGCTCGTGGCCGAGCCCCAGGTCGCGCATCAGCCGCTCGCCGCCGACCAGGCCCATCTGCCACCGCTCGTCGTGACCGACCGCGCCGGGCGAGAACATCGAAAGGAGCTCGACCACGGCATCCGAGTCGGCGTGGAACAGCCGCTCGGCGGCTTCAAGTCCATCCGGGCCGCCGTAGCGCTCGAGCTCTCGCCGGTACGTGCCCAGGCAAGCGTCGTGGATCGCGCCTCGCTCCAGCGCTTCGGCCATGAGCGCCTCCAGCGCCGGACGCAGCTCGCGCGGGTCACCATGCAGCCGCACGCGCAGGTGAAACTCCGGGTCCGTGTAGCGGATGAAGAACCAGCGGTCGGCGACGCCCTGCGCCACCAGCGAGCGAGCCAGAGGACCGAGGTCGTCGCGGAGCAGCCGGTCCAGTGAAGCCGTGCCACCGTAGAGCTTGAAGTAGGTCCACTCCGATCCCGGTGGGAACAGGCGGCGAGCACGCGCCGCGCGCGGGCGCTCTGCCGGCGCCGGGCGGCCCGGCCCGACCGGAGGCCCGGGCACGCGCAGGAAGGGCACGACCAACTCGTGCGTCCGGGGCCCTTCGGGGCCGTCGGCGGCAAGCTCGTCGGGCGCCGGAAACAGCTCCTCGAGGGCCACGGCCGACCGGCCGCTCGCCGCGCGCACGAAAGCCTCGACGCTCAGCACGTTGTCGAGGTCGACGGTGAGACGGTTATCCCCCTCGGCCAGCGCCACCCAGCGCGGCAGTCTGCGGGCCGCCCGCAGCGCTTGGGCGCCGCGCCACGGATCGTCGACCAGGCCGCGGATCTCCGGTTGCGCGAGCAGCCACCGGGCCCGCGACAGCACGAGCCGGCCGTGGCGGATCCGCGGCAGGAATGGCGCCTCGATGAACGGCACCCAGCTCCACGACATCCGCCGCGCGGACCCGTCGTACTGCAGCTCGCATAGGAACCGATAGAGCGGGGGGGAGCGGTAGTTCCAGTTGTGCGCCGAGCTCAGCCGCGGAATCACACGCCGGCCCAACCGGCGGGAGCGGAGCACGACCCGCCCGTCGCGCACCGACACGAGCAGGTCGGCGGCGGGGAGCCGGCGGTCCACGGGTGCGCCCGAGCGGCCGAGCCACTCGATCTCGTGGTCGCGCAGCACGGGACGACCGAGTATGTTCGCCATCCGTCCGCTCGGCAGGTGCACGATCTCGGCGAACACCGCGCCCGGCTCGAGCGCCTCCTCCGCTCGGAGATGCCCGCGCACGGCGGCTTCGAGCCGGGGATCCGCGTGGCAGAAGCGCCCGAGCAGCTTGATCCCGGACGGTCCGTCGGCGCCCTGGAGGACGATCCGCGGGCCGGCCCCCGTGCGGGCCAGCGTGACCATCGCGGCGAGCGCGGCGGGAGGTGGCGGAGCCTCGCCGTCGGCGAGCGCCTCCACGTCGGCGCGGGACAAGGCGATCTCTTGCGACCCGGTGCTCCAGGCGCGCTGCAGCAGCGCGAGTAGGCGCGCCTCACGGCGCCCGAACGGAACCTTGGCCGGCGTCCCGGCGGGGACAACGCCGTCTAGCAGCGGCGAGGGATCGGGGAGCTCGGCGCCGAAGCCGATGCCGCGCTCGCTGTCGAGCGCCTCGAGCAGGGGAACCTCCCGCTCGTCGTAGCGCCCGACGAACGCGCGCGTGAACGCATCGAGCTCGCCGTCGGCGTGCGGCGCCAGGCGCCTGAGCAGCTCGACCCCGTGGGCGATCTCGCCGGCGGTGGCGCGCGCCAGCGTGGCCGTGTCGAGCGGGATCGACAGGTCGACGGCAAACGCGTGCTCGATACCGGCGGGCGCGCCGAGGCCCTCGAGCAACGCTGCCGCATCGCGATACACGACGGGGTCGAACTCGCCCGCCCCATTGTCGAGAGCGGTCAGGGCGTCGTGCGCCCGTCGCAGGGTGGCGACCGTCTGCGACGGACCGAGCGGCTCGATCTCATCGAGCAGGGCGTCGAGCGGAGGGGTCCCGGTGACCGGCACGCTCAGGTCCGAGACGAGCACCTGCGCGTCGACGAGGTCGCGCAGAAAGATCTCTGCCGCATGCCTGTTCAGCCCAGTCTTCACGAGCGCATCGACGATCGCCGGCGTCGTGGCCCCCTCGCGCGCGGCGCTCAAGGCGACGTCGAGATGCCGGGAGGCCTTCGCCTCGAGTAGACGATGCGAGCGCTCCTGAGGTCCGAGCCGCGCCTCGACGAAGCGGACTCCGTCCTCGGCTCGATCGAGGCTCGTGTTCGGTCGAAACGTGATCCGCTCGCTGAACTCGTTCGATGCCGCCAGCTCGCGACTCAGCGCGTCGAGACGATCGGCGTCGAAGCGCGTGGACCGGCGCCAGGACTCCCGTGGGGGGATCGACAGTTCGGTGCGCTCGCCGACCCAGCCCACCCCGCAGCCGGCGAACAGCCCGAACGGCGTGGCGCGGGAGGCCATCCGCTCCAGGTAGCGAACCGCGGCCGACTCAGCCTTGCCCGAGGGCTCCTCACCGAGCGCGTCCGACAGCGATGGCGAGGCGACGAACAGCGCCTCCTTCACCTCGGGGCGGGCGAGCTGAGCGGCCAGCCGGCCGCGCAGCAACTTCCGGTCTCGTTCGAGCGCGGCGTCGAGGTCGCCCTCGCGAGCACCCGGAGCCTCGACTCCCTCCGCCCACTCCAGCAGCGTCGAGAACGGCAGCGCGGGCGCTCGCATGACGAAGAAGCCATCGGGCGCGACCGTGGCCTGGTTCTCCGCTGCGCAGATCTCAGGCCGCCTCTGGGACGTCCGCCGGCTGCACGGCAACCGCACGCCAGCTGATCAGAATCTTCAAGAGCTTGGCCACGTCGGCCGGACGCAGCGCGAGCTCGACAGGCAGGTCGGCCTGCTCGGCCACGAGCTCACTACCGCTGACCGCGACGCCGCGGTTCAGACGCTCGACGAGCCGGCGGAGGCCCGGCCCGCGCGCGGAGATAGAGAACAGCCGGCCGTTGGCGGCGCAGCTCCACCTTCGCTCCGCCGTCCTGGTGACGAGGATCGGATGCTCGGGATCGGCGTGGAAGTTCGCGTCGAGCTCGAGCGGCGCTATCGGGGCTGGGCCCGGCGCGCCACGGACTCCCGACGCGCTCGACGCCCTGAGCCATTCTTCCGCGAGACCGAGTCGGGACCCGTCGGCCGTGAGCGTCTCCGCAAGCCGACCGCGCAGCTCCGCCAGGTGGTCGGGTAGCGGCAGCGGCTGGGCGGGGTCGCATCGTGGCGCCACGCGCGGCACGATCATCTGCGGCGAGGCGGGTTTGAGCACGTCTCGCTGGAGCGTCCCCAGGATCGTCTCCCAAGGGTCGTCAACGATGTGAAGCACGACGTGGGCAGACAGCGAAAACTCGGGCGACGCGCCGACGTGCCACACCGACGAGGGCCAGTACAGCATCGCGCCCGGCCGGCCTTGCAGCGCTTCCGCGCGTGCGGACAGCTCATCCGAACGCGCCGGGTCGGTGACGCCGGCAGTCCCGTCGGGCCAGGTCAGCATCGTCTTTTCCCCCTCGAGCACGAACATGAAGAAGCTCGCCCGGTCACGGTGAACGCCACCGAACGGCGTCGCGGCGTAGCGCCCGCACACCATGCCCAGCTCGACCCCGCCGGCGGGCAGGCCGTCGAGCGCCGCGAGCAGGGGGTCGGCGAACTCCCGCAGCCGGTCCCACAGCCGGAAGTCGGCCGTCTGGACGTCGTTGAGCACGAGCGAGTAGTCGCCGCCGCCCGCATATGCCGTCATCCGGCGGTCATACCCCGACCAGTCCCCGTCCTCTGAGCGCGGCAGCACCCGGGCCGTGTCGACGTCGCAGGACTCCATCACCGCGCCTCGGTAGAAGCGACACCGCGGCCGCAGCGTGGCGCCCTCATCGGGGCGATACCGGCAAAGGGTCTCGAACAGCTCCGCCGCGGTCAGGTCGAGCCGACCCGGCGGGTCCTGGCTCTGGTACGCCGACCGCTCCCAGTGCTCGCGCACGAACGCGCGCCAGCGAGCGGGCGCGGCTGGCGCGGCCGGTTCCCCGGCCGCGCCCTCACCGGCGAGCGCGTCGTGCGCCACAGCCCCCATGGACATCGCTCAGCACCAGCCGACGCTGTAGGTGCAACCACACCAGTACGAGTCGCCGCAATTGATCAACGTGCCGCCGCCGCCTCGGGCTTCCCCGCCCTTGATCTCGATCTCGAGCTCTTCGCTCACCTCGAGGTCCTGGACCGTCTCCGGGTCGAGCCGGGGTTGATCCTCGCTCGAGCCGTCGCCGGCCGGTTCGTGATGTCGATTCGGATCCCTCATAGTGGCTCCCGGTCAGGCGCTGACGGTTGTGTCGGCGGTCGTTGGCTCCCCTGTCGGGGGTCGTCCGCCCTTGACCCCGCCGGCGAGTTCCTCGCTCACCTCGAGATCCCTGATCACCTCGCGCTCCAGCCGCTGTGGCTGCTCGGACCGCTCATCCGCGTCCGGGGAGCGCTGCTGCGTGTCGGTCATGGTTGCCCCGTTCTTCCCAACGTGGTTGTGATTGTCTGTGGCCCGCCGTCAACGGCAGGTCTTGTCCAGGGTCTAGTCAAAGGGGACGACCTGTCCGCCCTGGACGCGGCCGGCGAGCTCCTCATTGACCTCGAGATCGCTGCGATCATGCGTCGCGGCCTCCCCGGCTCGTCGTCATATGCTGGTGTAGCACCAGCAGACGGACTCATCGCATGTCCTCGTCGGGTGCGGGTCCCGTTGGCCGGCTTTGATCCCGCTCGCCAGTTCCTCGCTGACCTCGAGGTCCTGGATTGTCTCCGGGTCGAGCCGGGGTTGATCCTCGCTCGAGCCGTCTCCGGTGGGTGTGTTGTATTTGCTTGAGTCGGTCATCGTTGCCCCTTTCTGCCCGACCGTTCGTTGTCGCGGCGATCATGCGCCGCTCGCGTCGTGCGGCGCTACGGTGCAGACCCTGTACATCGACCCTGGGATTTGCGCCGGCCGGCGAATCCAGGGTGCGTGGCGCTTGACCCCTCCGGCCCGGATGTGGACAGTGCACGGCGATGGACGAGCGATGGCATCCACTCCTTGAGGGCGAGACGGCCGACCGGGCTCGGGCCGCAATCGCTGAGATCGCGGCGTCGACGGCGGGCGCATCCGTGGAGTCTGATGAGCCGTGGTCGTTGTCGGGCGGGGCGGGGGGCGCGGCCGTCTTCTACGCCTATCTCGCCGTGCACGACGGGCGGTCCGAGCACCGGGTGACCGCCGGGAAGCTCCTCGACGCCGCGGTGAGCGAAATGCGGGGCCGCGACCCGTCCCTTTACGGCGGGGTCGCGGGCGTGGCGTGGGCACTCGAGCACCTCGAACCGGGCCGCGGCCGGGGAGCCGCGTTTGATCCGGCGCTGCGCGATCTGCTGGCGGGCGGGACGTGGCGCGGCAGCTACGACCTGATCATGGGCCTGGTCGGTCTCGGCGTCTATGCGCTCGAGCGGCTGCCCGATCCGACCGCGCGCGAGTGCCTTGAGCTCGTCGTCGAGCGGCTGACCGAGCTCGCCGAGGCGGTCCCCGGCGGCGTCAGCTGGCGCACCCCGGCCCGGCTGCTGCCGCCGCCGCAGGCGGCTGAGCTTCCCGACGGCTATTACAACCTCGGCCTCGCCCACGGTGTCCCGGCCGTGGTCGTGCTGCTGGCGAGCGCGCTGAGCGCCGGGGTGGCGGGAGGCGAGACGCGCCGGCTGCTGGCCGAGGCGGTGGCGTGGCTGCTGGCGCAGCGGTTGCCGGACGGCGGGCGCTCGTGCTTCCCCAGCTTCGTGGCACCCGGGCACCCGCCGGATCCGGCGCGCACCGCCTGGTGCTACGGCGACCCCGGGATCGCGGTTGCCCTGCTGCTCGCCGCCCGCGCCACCGGGTCGCCAGAGTGGGAAGCCGACGCCCTCGACCTGGCTCGGGTCGCGGCCAGCCGGGATCAGGACGAGGCCCAGGTGCGCGACGCGGGACTCTGTCATGGCGCGGCCGGCCTCGGTCACCTGTTCAACCGCATCCACCAGGCGACCGGCGACGCGGTGCTGGGGGACGCGGCGCGCGCGTGGCTCGAGTTGGCGCTCGACATGCGCGATCCCGACCGGGGAGTGGCGGGGTTCCCGGCGTTGATCCCCGATCAGGAAGGTCCGCGCTGGGTGGCGGACCCGGGGTTGCTGATGGGGTCGACCGGCGTCGGGTTGGCGTTCCTGGCCGCGACCGGCGCAGTCGAACCGGCCTGGGACCGGATTCTGATGCTGTCGCTTCGCTGAGGCGGGGTGTCAGTCCGCTGAGGCGGGCGCGGGATCGCCGAGCGCCGCCAGCGCCGCGGGCAGCTGTGCCCGTCTGTTGATCCCAAGCTTGCGGTAGGCGTGGCTCAGATGCATCTCCACGGTCTTCAGGCTGAGGAACAGTCCCTGGGCGATCGCGCGGTTCGACCGCCCGTCGGCGGCGAGCTCGCAGATCCTCCGCTCGCTGGGCGTCAGGGCCTCGGCCCGCGGACCGCGGACGCGAACGCCGCTCGCCGTCAGCTCCTCCCGCGTGCGGGCGACGAGCGCGGTGGCCCCGGCCGCCTGGGCCAGCTCGAGCGCGAGGCGCAGCGGCGCTCGCGACTCCGCACGTGCCCCAGAGCGCCGGAGCATCGCGCCCTGTTCGCTGAGCGTCCAGGCGTGCTCGAGCCGGGCCGGCGAGCTTCCCAGGATCTTGGCGGAGCGCTCGAGCAGCGCCAGCCCCTCGGCGCCCCCGCGCGCGAGGCCCTGGATCCGCAGCGCCGCCCCGAGCGCGCGGGGCGCACCGAAGCGCTCGGCGACACGGACCTCCTCGTCGGCCAGGACGCCGGCCTCCGACGCTTCGCCCATGCGCAACATCGCGTACGCCGCCGTCGCGCGCCACGCGAGCAGAGCGGGGTTACGGTAGGCGAAGGCCTCGAGTTGCTCGCCGCAGCTGAGCGCGCCGGCAACCGCTTCGGTCAGCCGGCCCTGCGCCAGACGCAGACGCGCCTGGCTGAGGACCAGGGCGCTCCGGCAGACCGAGTCGATCTCGCTCGAGCCGGTCGCGGTGGCGACGATCCGCTCGGCCTCCTCGAGCGCATCGCGTTCGATCAGCACGTCCACGAGCAGCGCCAAGCCGGCCGGGTGCATCAGGTGCCGGCCGTGGTCGGAGGCGGCGGCGACCGCGCCGCGCGCGTCGGATTCGGCGTCGTCGAGTGCCCCGCGGCGGAAACGCACCCACGCGCGGTAGCACGCTGCGGTGATGAACTCGGGGACCGATCCGAGCGTCATGGCGTGCCGCAACGACGCGGTGAGGTGGCGTTCGGTCCGCTCGTAGTCCTCGCCCAGGATCAGCACGATCGCAGCCTGGTAGAGGGCGCGCGGCTCGGCGAGCGCGCGCCGCGCGGCATCGAGCGCCGGCGGCACCGGTTCGCCGGCGCACGCGCGCTGCACGGCCAGCACGGCCAGCAGCATCCGTTCCCCGGCCGTGTCTCCCCGAATTGCGTCCAGGTCGTGACGGGCGATCCAGGGGGTCGCGCGTGCCGCCGTCGAGCGGAACGCGCGGGCGCTCGCGATCAGCTCCGCCTGGAGCTCGAGCGCCGTGTCGCCATGCGGATACCGGGATGCGGCCAGCTCGAGCTCGGTGACCGCCTGCGCCGGCTGGCTGCACCAGGTCAGCACTCGCCCGAGCTTGAGCGCGATACGCGCACGCTGGTGGTCATCGCTGGCGGTCTCGAGCGCGGCGCGTAGGTGGGTGACGGCCTCCGCCTCCCTCCCAGCCAGCAGCTCGCTCGCCGCCAGGGCCCGGAGGAGATAGGTGCGCTGGGATGCCGAGCCGGGCTCGCCTAGGGCGCGGCGAAGGTAGGTGATGGCGGTCGTGGGCGCGGCGCGGGCGCGCGCCTGCTCCGCCGCCTGCCGAAGGACCGCCACCGCCCAGGGGTGCGCTCCCACCTCGCTCACCAGGAGGTGGGCGGCGACCTGCTCGGGGCGAGCATTGCCGTCCTGGAGAATCCGGGCCGCCTCGGTGTGAGCTCGCGCCTGCTCACCCGGAAGCAGGTCGGCGTGGATCGACTCGCGTATCACGGGATGCACGAACTCGAGCGGGCGCCGGGCTCTGAAGATTTGCGCCCGCGTGAGCACGTCGGCGGCCTGCGAGGCGGCCTCGCGCGGGTCGAGGCCGGCAAGCGCGGCCGCGTGGCTCAGTTCGACCCCGTCCCCGAGAACGGCGACCGCCCGCACAAGCGCGGCCGCGCCGGCGGGAAGCCGCGCCAGACGCAGGACGATCATCCGCCGAATACCGGCCGGCGCCAGCCGCGCAACCTGCTCGGCGTCGGCGCCGAGCAGGCCCACATCCTGCTCGCCGAGGGCCAGCGCCAGCTCGCGGAGCAGGAACGGGTTGCCGCCACTCGCCCGATGACAGGCCCGGCACAGGGCGCCGTCCGCGGCCTGGGCGAGCAGCTCCCGAACCAGCGTCGCGCTCGCCGGCTCACTCAGCGGCGCCGGTTCGAGGACCTCGACAGCGGCGTCCCCGATCAGCCGTCCGAACACCTCGTCCTCGCCGTCGGCGTCGCCCGTGCGCAGTGCCAACAGCACCAGCACAGGCAGGTCCGCCACACGCCGAGCCAGGTAGGTGACGAACCCGAGCGAGGAGGCATCCGACCACTGGACATCGTCGATCGCCATCAGCAGGGGCGCCCGCCGGGCGAGGTTGGCGGTCAGCCGGTGGAGGCCATGAAGAATCGCAAAGCGATCCTCACCCGGCGCCTGGACCGCGGTCCCGTCGTCGTCGAGCCGTCCGAGGGCCGAGACGGCGAGCGCCGGCTCGCCTCGCAGCGCGACCCGCCGCTCAGCGGCCGTGAGCCGGCGCAGCGCCGGCTCGAATAGCTGCCGCACGACTCCGTAGGGAAACGTCCGCTCGAGCTCGCCGCCCCGCGCTCGCAGCAGTTCGACATCCCCGCGGGTCGCGACGCAGGCATGCTCGAGCAGCCGGGTCTTTCCGATACCCGCCGGTCCCGCGATCACCGCCAATCCGCCGGTCCCGGCTCGGGCGCTCCGGGCCAGCTGCTCGAGCCGTGCCAGTTCGGCGCCGCGCTCGAGCAGACGCTCGGAGATGAGCTCGCCCGATGCTCCCGATCCGGACATCACGATCCGCTGCGGTGCGACGTCGACGGTCTCCCATTGCCGGCGCGGACGACGCGCGTCCGCCTTGATCTCGGAGATTCTGCCAGGAAGATGCCCCTACATCTCCCTCCCGACGCGTTCGTCGACCTCGAGCACGCCCGCGAGGGGCGATCCACCGGGCCGAGTCCGCGGTTGCCCAGAGCCACTGGCATCGCGCCTGGGGCGCTAGCCAGGGGCCGCTGTTCACCGCCCGCCGTGGGTTCCTCCCCGACGAGGAGGCCGAGTGGATCCGAGACGTCCGCCACGAGCTCGACGCGCTGTACCTGCGCGCGCTCGAGTGCTACGCGCAGGCGTGCCTCGGCGTCAGCGGCACCGAGCTGGCGGCCGCCGAACGCGCCGGCCGTGAGCTAACGCGGCTTGCCCCGTACCGCGAGTCCGGCTACCGGCACCTGATGCGCGCGCGCGCCCGCAGCGGCAACACGGCCGAGGCCCTGCGCACCTACGACGAGCTGCGCACACAAGATCTCCGCACGCCGGGCCGAGAAGCCGTGGCCAGCCCCGA
>Ga0335072_10003218_pt1 | contig 24688 bp, 22 predicted proteins | sample Lox_Sample_21_FD_206725 | JGI IMG/M metagenome (GOLD analysis project Ga0335072, IMG submission 206725) | Soil microbial communities from Loxahatchee National Wildlife Refuge, Florida, United States - Lox_Sample_2.1 | ecosystem: Environmental > Terrestrial > Soil > Wetlands | place: USA... | reverse complement strand
AATATCCTCACCCGCAGATCGTCCGAATAGGCTCGTCCCATCCTCGTTATCGCGGTCACTTCACCAGAGAAATACAGAATTACTCATAGAATCGCCACTGGGTATAGCTATCTTGATCCTGCTCTAGAGGCTGTTATTCACTTTCCCACCGCCGGCCCCGGCTCTGCGGTTTCCACCCCATCACCCAGGCTACGCGTGATGGGACCCCGGGTTGCCGGGCAAATCGGGCCATGCTTCATTCTCGCCCTCGACGGTGGACCCTCCACAGAATTCGGGCTCGGCTTCTCACCCCAGCGACGAAGACCCGTCACTGGGGACCCCGGCTTACAGTCTCTAGGACGCCTTCCCATTGGGCGATCACGGCGGCAGCCATGCAGTTGCCGGCGACATTGAGGGCGGTGCGGCCCATGTCCATGATCGTATCGACGCCCAGGATCATCATCACCGCTGCCGTGGGAATGTGGAAGGTGGTGAGCGTGGCGAGCAGGATGACGAAGACTGCGCGCGAGACCCCGGCGACGCCCTTGCTGGTGAGCAGAAGGGTGGCCAGCATCACCAGTTGCTGGGCGAGGGAAAGATGAACGCCCGCGGCTCGGGCCGCGAAGATGGTGGCGAGCGAGATGTAGATGCTGGAGCCGGTCATATTGAAGCTATAGCCCATGGGGATCACGAAGGAGACGATCCAGCGGGGAACGCCGAACTCTTCCATCCGCTCCATGGCCAGCGGCAGAGCGGCTTCTGAAGTTGTGGTGGCGAAGCCAATGGCGGCGGGCTCAGCGACGGCGGCGGCAAAGCGGCCGATGGGGATACGGGCGAGAATGAGGATGGGCGCGAGGACGAAGAGAACAAAGACGGCGAGGGCCGCGTAGCAGGTGGCGACGAGCTTGACGAGCGGGAGCGCGGCGGCCACGCCCACGCTGCCGACGGTATAAGCGAGAGCGGCTCCGGCGGCCAGAGGCGCTATGTACATGACGATGCGCGTGAGCTGAAACATGGCCTCAGTGAGCGATTGGAGGACATTGACCAGCGGCGCACGGCGCGGCTGCGGCATGAGCGCCAGGGCGATGCCAAAGAGGAGCGCGAAAACCGCCACCTGGAGAATCTGATTCTGCGCAACGGCCTGCGCGATGTTCTCAGGGAATGTGTTGAGCAGGATCTGTTGCCAGTTTTCTTGCTGCGCCACGGATGGGGCGGCCGGCGTCGAGGCCAGCGCCGTAAACTGTCCGGCCCTGGGGAGCTGAACACCGGCGCCGGCTTTGGTGAGATTGCCGGCCGCAAGCCCGAGGAGGAGACCGATGGTGGTGACGGCCTCAAAGAAGATGAGGGCCTTGACGGCGACACGGCCCACACTGCGGAGCTCGTCGTGGCCGGCAATACCAGTGACGATACCGCCAAAGATCAACGGGGCGACGATCATGCGGATGAGACGCAGGAAGATCTCTGCGAAGACGCGAGTCTGTGAGGCGAGGTGCGGAGCATCGGCGCCAAGTTCGGCGCCGGCCAGCATGGCGAAAAACGTCCATAGAAGCAGCGAACGGCGGCGGATGGCGATAGGGAGAAAGAGGACAACACCCGCCCAGCGCAATGCGAGCGAAAAGTCGACGGGCGCGCGCAGGAATACAGCCAAAAGGCCGGCCGCAAAGAGCAGCAGGGCCGTGAGCGAGAGTATGAGCACGTCGGCGACCGATGCGGATTGGGCCTGCACGGATGGTCCTTGAGGGTTCAAGGATTCCATTATGCTATGGCGGGGTCGGGCTAACGGCGGATCAAAGCTTCGTTTTTTCGCTTATGTGGAGGAGCTTGCGGAAGGGTTGGAAGCCGAGGTAGGCGCAGAAACAGGCGTCGATGGGGGTGTGCTGGACGTGCTTTCGCTTGCCGGTTTCTTCGCGTCGGAGGCCGCGGAGTTGGAAGCCGGGTCCGATGCGGAATCGGAGGAACTGGAGCTGCTCTTGGACGCGTAGTCATTCACGTACCAGCCGGCGCCTTTGAACTGGAGGGCGGGCGCGGTGAGCGGGCGCTCCAGGGGACCGAAGCAGCGCGGACATTGCGTCTCGGGCTCTGCGTCAAAGCGCTGGATGCGTTCAAAACGATGGCCGCATTTGGTGCAACGGTACTCGTATAAGGGCAAGGACCATACCTCTTCTGCAAGACTTCTCTTTCGCTATTCTAATGGCAGAGCGGCGATTGGTCGCATATTTCGCCGCTCCGCATTGCGATGCGCGCCGGTCTTCATTGGACGGTGATGGGAACGGAGGCGCTGACATTCTCCCAGGTGAGGGTGAGCGTGCCACTCTTGCCGCCGTCGTCCGTAAGGTTGTAGACCAGGTCTTCGACCATGGAGGACGGTTTGCTCATGGTCATCGCAGTGGTGCCAAGGTCCTTGGTGGAATCGTAGGCCAGGCCCCACTCGCCCGTGGCCGTGCTGACGATGAGGACCCACTTGTCAGGATCGGAAATATTGACGAAGAGGGTATACGTTCCGGCAGGAACGTCGAGGCCGCCGAGCTTGATGTCGGCGTCAGTATGCAGGGTTGTGGCGGCGTTGGCGCCGGCGCGCCACACGGGATAGTGAGGGTCGTGGCTGATCAGGCCGTCGGAGGTAAAGATCTTGCCCTCCCGGCCCCGGACGCGCGGCGAGCTGTAGTCGATGGTGATGGTTTTGCCGTCGATGGTGACGGAGGCTTTGGCAGGCGGGCTGAGAGGCGGCTTTTTCTGCATCTGGGCAGGCACCGCGACAGCGAAGGCGAGAAGACATATGCTGACAAACAGTCGTTTCATGGCGGGTTCTCCTCGGTAACCGTGATTGAGTTGGTAGCAACAGGCCGACGGAAAGATTGTCGCACCGGGGACGGCCGGGCGGAAAGCGTGGAGCTCTCGCGAACGGGCCGCTGCCCGCGAGGATGCTCTTTGGAGCGCATGCACGGATCAGTCGCTTATGGGTGGGCGAGAGCGGCGCGGACTGATTCGACGGCCTGCCCGGCCATCACAGCGTATCCAGCATCCGTGTAGTGGACGTCGCCTTTGTGCAGGTCCTGGTGCTTGAGCATCAGGGCGTGCAGATCGTCGGTGGGGATTTGGTCGCGCCGCATGAGCGCCGCGGCGAGATGGTTGCGTGCGTCGATGCGGGCGTTAGTTGCGCCGCCTTGGCCCTCCCCGGAGGGGTTGGCGGCGTCATGCAGAACCGGCGTGGTGCTGGCCCAGATGAGCCCGGCCCCGGGCGCGCCTGCGCGGAGAGCGGCGATCACCTTTGGCAGGCCGGCGGCGTATTGCTGCTCTGTGTAGCCCCAGCCGTGCATGCCGTTGTTGAATTGGATGACGGCGAAGTGCAGGCCCATGGTCTCGAAGTAGATGTGAAGCTGAATGGGCAGCCGCCAGTCGCCGCTGCAGATGGAAGAGGCGAAGAGGTAGACATTGGCGGCGCCGGTCAGATCTTTCTCAACGGCCGGATAGTAGCCCCGGGTGATGGAGTCGCCGACCAGGAGGACGTTGGGCAGGTTGGGCATGGGGGTCTCGGGGCGGTCAGTCCAGGTCCATTCGATCTTTTCGATGATGGGCTTGGGGGTTTGGGCAGATAGCGGGGCCCTGGGGATGAGGATGGAGGCGATCGAGAGCAGGAAGAAGGGAAGACGGCGCATAGCGACAGGGTACAGCACGGGATACGGAGTCATATCGGCCGAGAGAAGCGGCTCTGCGCCGGGGCAGCGGCCGCTTCTTCGTCCGGGTTGAAGAACCGCGAAGGCGAGCTATTGCACGTCGCAGCCTGTGCTGCCAGGGATCGAATGAACGGTGGTTGCGACCACGGCGCCGGGCGGGAACCAGAACTGGGAGCCTCCGCCGGGCTCATCGAATGCGGGGGCGATAGCGCCCATGTAGCCCCGGACGCCGGTCTTCACCGAGTCTTCGTAGGCGATGCAGGAGGGGGTATCGGTGATGGCGAGCTTGGCCCGGATCTCGTCCGGGGTCATCAGGTGGCCGTTATCGCTGACGGTGGCCAGGGTGGTCCACCAGGAGCCGCTGCTGGCCGAGATGCTGCTGGTGGAAACCCGCACCAGTTGATAATCCCCGGTGAACGCCTTGCTGAACTCGGGGGAGACGATAAAGCTGACGGCTTCGGCACCGGGCAGGAAGGCCGGGTAGAGGACGCCGTCGAGCTGGGCATTGAGCCGGAGGGAGGACTCGAGCTCGACGTCTATTTCGCGGCTGTCGAGAAGCTTGTTGTAGACCTTGCAGACGGGCGAATTGTAGTCGGGCTTGACGCCGGTGTTGATTGTCGAGTCGGCGAGGCAGCCGGGGATGGGCGGCCAGGACCAAGTGTTTTGCGGGGCCTGCGATTGGGCCGGAATGAGGCCGGCGATCGCGAACGAGGCAACCAAGAGGATGCGTATGTTGACCATGTTCCACTCCTGTGGGGGATTGGCGCAGGCGGGGTTGAGCGGCTGGCTTGAAGAGCGAAGGCCTCGAGGAAGCCGAGGTCTTTTTGATCTTGCCCGATGGGCGTTTTCGGGTGCCAAGGCATGGTAGCACGAACGCCGAGGCGAGCACGGCGGCGGGCGGGCCCAAGCCGTTGAGGAGATGGTCACAATGGACCACGATGTGGAACATTGAAGGATTGCTCCCAGATCGCAGGGCCGATTACGGCGGGAAATCGAGGGAAAATGGCCTAAAATCCGGTTAATAGAATGTTAATTCGATTACTCATTGGTTACCGAATTCAGTCACGTATCTTATTGATTCCAAGCGAAGCGCTTTGAAAAATGCACAAGAAATGGAGCCGATTTTGAGAGGGGGGTATAGGGGGGCTTCGAGGCAGGATTCATACCGTATTGCAATACAGGGGGATTTGACTTCTGTTCGCTCTTTGCCGGCGGTCTCATGTGCGGCTCCTGGAGTCAGTATGCGCCGGGAGGGGGAAATTCAATGCAAAGGCGGTGGTCAGCGGTCACGGATCAGGGCCGCTCTTTGGCGCCGGCGCTGGGCGGATTTCAGCGTGCATTGACGGAAGCCGGGCGGGCAGAGCGCGGGAGGGCCGAATGCTCGGACGGATGCTTATCCGGCCGCATTTGCGGCGCACGCCGGAGCGCCGGTTGTGACGCAGGACCGCAGATTCACGCTGCTGGGTAGTACCGGCATTCAGTGTCTGTTGCGAGCGGTGTTGACTTCAGGGTCCCGGAGGCGCCCAACCGCCCCGCCGGTTGAGAGTTGTGGTTTGGCGAGAGCCGGCGATCCCAGGCCTCGAAAGCGGAACCTGGAATACCCGGCGCCGGCCGCCCTCCCCGGTCTGCCCGAAGACCCGCTCATCGCGATAAAGCCGCGATGAACGGGGCACAGTCCGTGAAACCCGGGATCGTGAATTCAAGATCGATGAGTGGGCCACCTGCCCTGTTGGCGGACAGGATGCGAAGCCAGCCTTTCGGGGCTGGCTTCAGTGTTTATGGGCGGCGATTACGCGGCGCGGGGGAAGGCCTGGATTTTGGGGCGGCAGCGGCGGGAGGCGTGCCAGAGGTCGTACTGCTGCTGGAGGTCGAGCCACACGCCGGGCTCGGTGCCGAAGGCGTCGGAGAGGCGGAGGGCCATGGCCGCGGTGAAGGAGGCGCGGCCGTTCTAGAGGCGCGAGAGGGTGGAACGGGCCACGCGGAGGCGTTTGGCGGCCTCGCCGACGGGCATAGAGCCGAGATACTCGCGCAGAATCTCGCCCGGATGGGCCGGGTTGTACATCATTCTCTGCATTTTCGTCCTCCCATCGATCAGTGGTAATCCTGATAGTCCACCAGAATTGCATCTTCTCCGTCAAAGGTGAAGGTCATGCGCCAGTTTCCGTTTACCTTGATGGACCAGTGATCCGCCAGATTCCCTTTTAGAGGGTGCAAGTCCCACCCCGGCACATTCATCCGATTGGCGTCCCTAGCTATATTCAAGAGCGTGAGCTGACTTGCCAGCTAGAATGTTCGGCAGTGGTTTGTTGGTGGCGCCGTGGCTGACTTCATTAAGCTGTACATCGTCCTCATCTTCATTCCCGTTGCCGCAATCCTGGTGCCGGCTTGGATTACCTGGGCGCGAGACTTGGATCGGACGGCAAGTAGGATGCGTCGAGTCGAGGAGCTGAGCAAGAGGGTCAGTTTCTGGGAGGACTGGGTGAAGGCGGTCGTCGCGGTGACGCCGCCTGACGAAGCGCGCAACGAAAGAACGGAGTTCTTCATCCGCGCACTCCTAATCTCGGCTAGGCATGAACTGGCGGACGCTGGAAGGGAGGCACTTTCCATCTACAAGTTGGACGAGTATATGGAGCTTCGAGAATTCAAGTTGGGCTTTGCGGAGTTCCAGAGGTTTCGGGCCGGCCTGCCGTGGTACCGGAGGGCCTTTCTTCTTTACAGTGCCCCGAATTTTGCGGTCAGGATTCCCAAGTTCGGCTTTCATCTGATGCTGACGATGGCAGTGTTCGCCCTGGTTACGGCACCGTTCCCGGGCGGGGTCTCGGTCCGTCACTACCTGAGCAAATTGTGGATGTTGAAAGGCGTGGATGCGTTCGCAAACGCTCATCGGGTAGCATTTGATGTTATCGCTTTTGTCTATTCTATCTGCGCGCCTCTGTGGATGCGTCAAGTTGCGATTTGGCGCGAGAATGACCGCTCGTTGTACGTTCGCGATCGGGTCAGGGATCGATTTGGTGATTCAGACGTGGGCCGTGATTCGGAAGACGCCGCGCACGCGCCGCCGGCAGTGCGGGAAGGCGGCGTTGAGATCGATGGCTAATTCGGGGTTATGTTTCTGCGGCAAGGTTGAGGTCGTGGCCTTTCAGGACACATAAAAGCAAGTGCAAGAGCAACGGCAACCGCAGGTCCTTCGACTCCCTCGCTGCGCTCCGGTCGCTCAGGATGACAGTGTTGTAAGAGGTTGGGCCTGGTGCGACTGGATTGGTGAGCTGATGCACGAACGCGGATCTTGTGGTCCGCGTTCGGCGCTGGATGGGTTGTGGGCGGTTGGTGTGCGGGCCGAAGCCCGCGCCGTAGGCGCGACGTTTGTTAGCCCCGCGCTTCAGCGTGGGGAGGGGATTCGGGTAATAGAATGGGAGTCCCGTAGGGACGACGGAAGCATGGCTCACACGTACGCGAGCAATCTCATCCATTGCATCTTCAGCACCAAGAATCGCAAACCGCTTATAGCGACAGAGCGCGTGGCCGGCCTTTACTCGTATCTGGGCGGCATCGCGCGCGGCGAAGGACTCACGCTCATTGCCGCGGGCGGAACGGCGAACCACGTTCACCTGCTCTTTGTTCTCCCCGCGGCGTACCCCCTTGCCGCCGCCGTTCAGAAGCTCAAAGGAAGCTCTTCACGATGGATGGGGAAGGGTTTCGCCTGGCAGGAGGGGTACGGAGCGTTTAGCGTCAGCCCGTCCCACGTGCCCGCGGTGAAGAAATACATTGGCAACCAGGAGGAGCACCATCGCAAACGGAGGTTCGAGGAGGAATTTGTCGCCCTTCTGCGGAATTGCGGCATTCCCTACGACGATCGCTATGTGTTCGGTTGACCGGGTGGGCGCCGTCCCTACGGGACTCTCGGGCTTTATGCTTCCGTTTCCCCACGCTAAAGCGCGGGGCTAACAACCGCTGCGCCTCCGGCGCGTGACGGCGTCAAGCGCCCAAAGCGAACGCGGACCTTGCGGTCCGCGTTCGGAGTTTAAAGAGGATTTGGGCCGTCGTTCGGCACGGCTCAAGCCGTGCCCTGTTACAAGCCTGCACGTGCGTCACGCTTTGGCGGGAACCAGGTTGCCCAGCCGCTCGGCCAGGATTTCGTGGGCGTGGGCGTAGAACTCTTCCTTGTTGATCTTGCCGGCGTCCACTTCGGCCAGAATTGCCTTCTGGGCTTCGTACTCGCGGTTCTTGATGCCGGCTTTGGACTGCAACATGCGCCAGGCCTTGCGGCGCTCTACGCAGAACATGACTAGCTGGCGGCTGAGGGCGCGGTACTGGGTTTTGCCGCCTTCCTCGAAGGTGATGTAGACGCCGAAGTCGGGGATGAAGCTGCGGTGACCTTCGATGAGGTAGCGGCGGTAAACCACATCCTGCTGGGTGATGCGGACCAGCATGTTGTCGAGCGGGATCATTTTGGCCGCCTGCTCGGGCTTGATCTTGCGTAGGTGGTTGCGGAAGCGGGCTTCCGTGGTGCACCAGTGGGCTACGGTGTAGCGGCGGGTTTCGCCGGTGGCCTTGTCCTTGGTCTCGTACCAATCTAGATCAATGGACGGGTTGCCCTTGATGTCCAAGGTCTCCTGGTAGGTCTCGCCCTTGCGGGGGTCGAAGACGAACTCCGGGACACCGCGGGAGTCGCGGACGCGCTGGGCCTGGAAGAGCGCCATGTCGTCAGGGACGCCGTGCTCGGGCTGGCAGGTGGTGAAGGCCTGCAGGAACATTGTGCCCCTGTATTCCAAGCCGTCCAAAATAGCGCGGTAGAGCTTGGGGGCGTTGGCCATGGAGCACTGAGCGACGAACGGGGAGCCGTGGCCGGCGAGGAAGGTTTCGGCTACCGTCTTTTTCTCCGTGTTCTTGCCCTGGGTGGCGGAGCCGAAGACGTTCATGTCGTTGCCGCCGAGCATGGGGGTCGAGTCGGAGTTCTGGCCGCCAGTGTTGGAGTAGACCTGCGTATCGAGCATCAGCGCCTTGACGTTGGGGCGGTTCTGCAGGACGACCTTGGACATGTTCTGGTAGCCGATGTCGCCCATGCCGCCGTCACCGCCGACGACCCAGACCTTGGGCAGCTCGACGATCTCCTGATCGGTCATGAGGGCGTCGGTGAAATGCGTGTAGTGGTAGTACTCCTGGTCGGTGATGACGCCGGTTTCGCGCATGAGGAGGGCGTCGGCGAGGCGCTCGGGGATGACGGAGCGGCGGGCGTGATCGACGATGAAGCTTTCGCCCATGAGCCAGCCCACGGTGATGCCGTCCTGGAAGAGGGAGTTCATCCAGGGATAGGGGTGGGGGTTGTTGGGGGCGGTTGAACCGTAGACGGTGTTGCAGCCGGTGTGGGCGGCCATGGCCATGACGCTCATGCCGTTGGCGAGGCGGCCGTCGATGGGCTGGAGGCTCTTGTGATTGAAGGCCTCAGTGAGCAGGACGGCGGCGATGGCCTCGACCAGCTCGGCGTCGGAGATGGGGCCGTGCTCGGCTTCGTAGGCGGCGATGCGGGCTTTGGTGTCGGCTTCGTCTTCGCCGCCGAGGCCCATGACCAGATGGGCGATGGCCTGGCGCATGAGGGCGTACTCGGCGGGGTTGGTTTCCTTGAGGGCTGACAGCTTGGCCGCGCCGGTTTTTTCCAACTCGCTGGCCTTGGCGATGAAGCGGTCGCTCTTGGCGTGGTAGACGGGGCGCATGTAAGCCTCGGTGACCGCGGCGATGGAGCGGAGGACGGATTTTTCGCCGCAGCCGGCGCAGGCGCCGTCGCCGGAGACCAGGGCGTCGTAGTTGGTGCGGACCATGAGCATGTTGCGCAGGGTGGCCGTTTTGGAGTCGGCGGGGTTGGCGCCGTTGTAGAGGCCGAGGTACTTCTGCGAGGTGTCAGGCAGCAGGTTGAGGAATGCCGTGCCGGTCTCGTGCTCGGCGTTGACTTCCTCGGTTTCCGCAACCATCTTGAGGGCGTTGTGGTCGCCGCAGGCGGTGACGCAGGCGGCGCAGCCTTTGCAGAGATCGCTCACGAAAATCGAGAAGATGCCGCCGGAGCCGGGGGTCTTGCGCTCGGGCGAGGAGAAGATGGCGTTGACCTTCTGATAGGCCATGGGCACCTTGTCCATGATGGAGAAGAATTGCGTCTTGGTCTCGGCGGAAAAGCCGTCGACGCTGTCGGTGACCTCGCGGAGGATGGTCTGGAGGGGCGTGCCGGTCTTGAATTCGGCGACCATGCGCTCGCGGGTGCGCTTTTCGATTTCGGGGAGGGCGCGGAGCATCTTGTTGCGCTCGGCGGCGTCGCCGATGTAGTAAGAAACCGCCGTCGAGAGCACGGTGCTCAGGTCCTGCGAGCAGTTGGGCAGGGCGGTATCGGGGCAGACGGAGATGCACTCCATGCACTGGGTGCAGTTTTCGGGGATGTAGAGCGGGGTTTCGCGGCGGGCCACGTACTTGGAAGCGGTGTCGCCGGTGGCGGCGGCGATGACGCCCATGGCGGAGAGCGGCGTGGCTGGCTGGTTATAGCCGAAGTGGGCGCGGAACTCGGCATCGAAGACTGCGACTTGATCGACGGGAGGACGCGGGGGCTGGCCCGCGGGCGCGGGGGTGGAGCGGCGGCCGAGGCCGTGGGCGCTGCCGGCGGCGGCGAACTCCAGGACGTTATCGAGGATGGGCAGCAGGGCCGCGCCGCGGAGGGTGGAGCGGTCGGCGGCCGAGAGCTCGCCGATGGCGATCTCCTTGACGCGCTCGAAGCCCTGGATCATGACTTCCATGTTGGACTGGACGACGGCGTCGCCGAGCTTGCCGAACTTCTTGACGTACTGCTTGTGGACGACCTCGCGGAACTGCTCCTGGGTGATGCCGAAGTCCTGGAGCATGGGGCTGACGGCGAAGAACGCGCCGAGGAAGGCGTTGCCCTGCATGCGGAGCTGGAGGTCTCCGCGGTCGGTGGCCTTCTTGGCGATGTCAAAGCCGGGGAGGGTGAAGACGCGGATCTTTTTCTCGATGATCTGGCTGCGGGCCCAGAGGGGCAACTGCTCCCATGCGCGCTCGCCTTCCTGGTCGGACTCCCAGACCAGGCTGCCGCCCGGTTGCATGCCGTCGAGGGGGTTGGTGTGGGTGAAGGCCTTGGGGTCGCAGCAGAGGACGGTGGTTACGTGGCGCAGGTCGCAGTTGACGCGGATGCGGTCTTTGGCGGCGACCATGAAGTAGCTGGTGGGCGCGCCCTTTTTCTCAGAGCCGTATTTGGGGTTGGCGCTGACGTGGATGACTTCCTTGGGGTTGCCGAGCTCGTCGGTGAGGCCGTCGCGCTCGTAGAGCAGGTCATTGAGGTCGCCGAGGATGGCGCCGAGGTTTTTGCCGGTGGTGATGGCGCCCCATCCGCCGATCGAATGAAAGCGGACGGCGACTGCGCCTTCGGGCAGCAGCGAGGGGGTCTCGTCGGCGACGACGCTGTAGGGGTGGTCGATGCCGAGGACGAAGAAGCTGGTTCCGTCGGCAGCGGTCTTGCCGTCTTTGCGGGCACGGCCGGCAGTGGCGAACTCATACGCGCCGATGATGTGCTCGGGGCGGAAGTCGCGGGAGCCGAGGCCGTAGCTGCCGCCGTAAATGCGCGGCAGTTCGCCGGGCGCGATGGCGGGCAGGCCTTCGGCGGCCGGATGGCCTTCGTACTGGACGGCCTTGGAGAGGGCGGTGCGGATGTCGCGGCCGAGAGGGTTGTCGCCGGCGAGGGCTTCGTCGGTGCGCTCAAGGATGATGACGTTCTTTTTGCCCTTGAGAGCCTGGACGAGGGCTGCCTCGGGGAAGGGGCGGATGACGTTGAGATGGATAGAGCCGACGGTGACGCCGCGGGTCTGGCGGAGGTAATCGACGGCGGCTTCGATGTTTTCGGCTGCGGAGCCGAGGGAGACGAAGACGGTGTCGGTGTCGCCGGTCTTGTACTGGGTGACGAGGCCATAGTAGCGGCCGGTGAGTTCGCCGAACTGCGCGTAGGCGTCTTCGAGGAATCCAAGAATGGGCTCGGCGAAGTTGTTGCGGCGGGCGACGACGCCCTGCATGTAGTGCTCCTGGTTCTGGACGGGCCCGAGCAGGACGGGGTTGGTGAGGTCCATCATCTTGGGAACGCGGCGCCTTGTGGGCCCGAAGAGAACGCGCTGGGCCTCGGTGGGGCAGTCGATGATGTCGTCGGGCGCGCCGAGGAACTCGCGGATGAGCTCGGACTCGTGCTTGTAGAAGGTGCGCTCGAGGTGGGTGGTCAGGAACCCGTCCATGATGTTCATGCCGGGGGTGAGGGAAAGCTCGGTGACGCGGCGGAGGATGAGGGCCTGGTCGGCGGCCTGCTGCGCGTCTTTGCCGAAGAGCATGATCCAGCCCGTGTCCAGCGCTCCATATATATCGTCGTGGCCGCAGTGGACGTTGAGGGCGTGCTTGGTGAGGGCGCGTGCGCCGACCTCGAGGACCATGGTCGAGCCTTTGCCGGGGGCGTGATAGTACTGTTCTACGCCGTACACGACGCCCTGGCCGGAGGTGAAATTGACCACGCGCTTGCCGCACACTGAATGAGCAATCGCCCCGCCCTGGGCCGCGTGCTCGCCTTCAGTCTCGATGGCGATGGTGCTGCCGCCGAAGACGTTCAGGTGGCCCTCCGCATAAGCCTGTTGAAAGAGCTCGCCGCCCTCGGTGGAGGGAGTGATGGGGTAAAAGACACCGGCGTCGGCTATGCGCGTCTCGGTGTGGTACGAGACGAGCTGATTTCCGTTGGCGGTAATGCGAATTCCTGGGTAGCGAGCGGCAGCTTTCATACGGCAATCTCCCTGAGGCTGGTTCAAAAAGCATGGTTGCACACGATCAAATTGATGGGCATCGCGAGCGCCGAAGCGCGCCGGTCGCGGTTTCCGGGTTTCCGCAGAAGGCCTGTGCGGGCAAGCCCGCCAAGCTGCGCATCGAAACCGGAAGCTTTGCGATTCCCTTGCAACTATAGCGGCCGAGATCGGTGGCGGGCTACCCGAGGGGAAGGCTGCCGCTGGAATGACGGCCTGCTATCAGTATGCACCCGTGGTGGGGAGACGGTATCTCAACTGGTGGGACCACTGGACAACATCGCAGAGGTTGTGGTGCGAGCAGAGCCGCCGATCAGAGGGGCGCTGCGTGCGCATTGTTGGCAGGGAGCTGAGACGCACTCCAGGGTCTTCATCTATCATATTGGACTGGAATAGGTTAGGTCATGAGTGCGGCGATGATTAACAGTGACTGGATAGGGCGGACTGTGGATGGAACATTCCCGTTGATCCGCTGGCTGGGTGGTTCGGAGAGCGATGGTGTATTTGCCACAGAGGCGCCGGAGCTCGGGGAGCTGAAGGCCGCCATTCGGGTGGTTACGGCGCAGGGCTGCGAGGCGGAAAGCCGCGTGGCCGCCTGGCGTGCCGCGGCGGCGCTGTCTCATCCGCATCTACTGCGTGTGTTTGGTACCGGCGAGTGCGCGGTGGACGGTACGCCGGTGGTCTACTGCGTCACCGAGTATGCGGACGAAATTCTGGCGGATGCGATCCGGGAGCGGGCGCTGACGGCGGACGAGGTACGGCAGATGCTGGAACCCCTGCTGGAGGTGCTGGACTACGTGCACGCGCAGGGGTTTGTGCTGGGGCGTGTGAAGCCGGCGCGGATGATGGCGGTGAAGGACTGCCTAAAGATCTCCGCGGAAGATCTGCGGCCCGTGGGGACGGCAGGGCATGGGGATGCTCTGGATGCGTATGACGCGCCGGAGACGGCGACGGGCCCGATGACACCGGCGTCGGATACGTGGTCGCTGGGCGTAATGCTGGTGGAGGCGCTGACCCAGCATGTGCCTCTCAAGGCAAGTGGGGACGGGGCAGATCCTGTAATTCCGCCTGAAGTCCCGGCGGAGTTCCGGAGCATTGCGCGGGAGTGCCTGCTGCGCGACCCGGCGAAGCGGTGCACGACGGCGCGTTTACGGGAGCTCCTGGCCGGCGGGCCGGTGATGGAGGTGGCGCCGCGGGAGGTTCCCACCGAGATGCGGGAGGCCCCCACCGAGATTCAGGAGAGGCTGAAGGAGGCTTGGCCGCCGGCGGCGCGGACGGCAGTCGAAGGCGGGCAGGCAGGCGGCAGCCGCATGTGGGTTGGGGTGCTGGCTGTGTTGGTGCTGGTCGCGGTGATCGGTCTATGGCTGCATGCGCGGCGTGCAGCGCCGCCGAATGCCTCCGGGGAGCAGGCCGTGGCGGCCGGGCAAGGGGCGGCGCAGTCCGGCGAAAAGCAGCGGCCTTCGGGGGGACCGGAACAGCATGGAGCCGTATTGCAGCAGGTTTTGCCGGATGTACCTGCACCGGCGATGCGGACGATCGACGGGACGGTGCGGCTGAGCATTCGCGTGGCAGTGGACGCGTCGGGCAGCGTGACGGAGGCGTCGGTACAGGATGCGGGATCGAGCCCGTACTTTGTCCCCTTTGCGCTGGATGCGGCGCGGAAGTGGCGGTTTGCGCCGGCCCATGCGGAAGGGAGGGCCATACCGAGCGGATGGGTGCTGCACTTTGAACTGCAGCAGAGCGGGATCGAGGTGCATCCGGAGGAAGCGGCGCCGTAAGCACGGGGCCCCCGGGCGCTACGGGGCTCTGCGCTACGATAAAGACAAGGTCGGTGCAGCGCATGTTTGTGGTGGTTTGGCAGTTTGAGATTGCCGAGGAGAAGATTGCCGGCTTCGAGGCGGCATACGGGCCGGAGGGCGCGTGGGCGCAGCTTTTTCGCAGGTCGCCCCAATATCTGGGGACGGAGCTGCTGCGGGATGCCTACGTGCCGGGCGCGTACCTGACCATCGACCGGTGGGCGAGCGAGGAGGACTTTCGGGCGTTTCGCCGGGAGCACGATGGGGAGTATGAGGTACTGGACCGGGCCTGCGACGCGCTGACGGCTAAGGAGACGCGGGTGGGGGCGTTTAGGGCGTGATTTCGCGCCCCCATTTTATTCGCCGGCAACTCGGATGAACCGCGTTGAGGCCGATTTTTTTAATCGACTCCGGTGCAGCCAGATTACTTGGCTGCGCTCGCGTGTTGGGAACTCAGCGCGCGAAGTTCCGGCGCAGCTTCCATCCTGGCCGCCGATTGAGCGGCCACATCCTTGACGGAATCCTTGACAATCAGCTTGACGTCGTGACTATGCGTGAACATGTTGCCCATGTGGTGTTTCGAGGAGCCCTGGACGGTCTGCAGCCAGACGGTCTTGCCAGCGGGGTCCTTGACCGTCCATTCCAGGAAAACATCCATCTCGCGGTTGGAAAACGCAAACGCCGATGTGGTTGCGTGCGCACTGGCGAAGCTGGGAATGAGGACGAAGTGGGCATTTACGGAGGCTGGAGGCGCAGCGGCCACGGTCAAATCCGCATAGGCCGGCTTAAGTGCTGGCTCCAGCTCCGCACATGCCATTTTCCCAACGTTAAATGTCTCCCCGCCGGTGGTCCACATGGAGCCTTGCTTGAACGTGGTGGCGCAAAACTCCGGACTGAGAACCAGAACCGCGTCAAATGGGAGCCTGCCGGCGGCGGCAGGCGCGGCCTGTGCGCGGACCGTGGGGACGGATGCGGTTAGAAGAACAAGGCAGCCAGTGAGCACAGTGAGCAGGAATGGGCGAACCTTGGTCATCGCGATTCTCCTCAGAAGTCCAAATGCACGACAGATGTTTTGTCCGATCTGGTCCATGCAATGGGGACTTGAATTTGGATTTTGGGCAGCGGTCCTTTTTTCGGGATCGGAATATAGAGGAATCCATGCGCCGTATCGCCGGGGGAGAGCGTTTCGCTCTGCAGCTCCTGCAGGATCAGGTTCTGCTTGACCCCCGAGGCATCCTCCGCCATTCCCAGGGAGATGAACCCTCCGATGAAGGGAATGAACGCGCTGCTCACAATGGCGGCCTTTTGCCCCGCCGTGTTCTCCTTCGGCCCAGAGCCGATTTCTTTGTCGAGCCCGTACGAGATGCCCGATTTGTCCAGCAGCAGGCTATCGAGCTTGGACCCATTGTGAACCACGACGAACACGGGAAGAAAGCCTTTGGGGGACAGCGCGGTGTGGAAGTACGTGAGTTGATCCTGGACAGACTCCACTGGGTCGAGCCCGACGGACACCTCGTCCTGCTGCGCCGAGATACTGTAATTGCCCGGTTGCCGCACGGGAAAATCGGGGAACTTTTGCGCGCCATAGCCCGGCACGGTGCAGGCGAAGAGCAAAAGCCCGCTCAAGGCTTGAATAGTGGGCCCTTTCAGCATAGAACGATCCTGATCGGCAATGTAGCAGAGGTTTCGTGGCGAGGCAAGGCGATCTGCATGAGTGTGCTTGACATGCGCGCTGGCGGCCTGGATTTCTTTGTCAACCTGGAACCGAACTAGGCGCCGGACGATCTGCTGCTTGCCGAGGCTGTGGTTCCCGATGAGTCGATCGAAAAACTGGATTTGGGTTATCCGCGGGGCGATTGGCGCGGGCTGAACAATGAACTCTGCCGCGAACTGGGGTCCGGGTGGGCGGCGAGCGGGCGGGCGATGGGGTGTCAGGCTCCGTCGGCGGCGGTTGATGGCGACTGGAATGTGCTTCTGAACCCGAAACATGCGGAGTTAGGAAGGGTGCGGATCGGGGAGGCGAAGCCGTTCCGCAACGATGAGCGGATGTTTCGATGAAAGGATCGGCGAAGACGGATGGGCACGCCGGTCTAATCGAGGATAAGAAGGTTCCGGCTGAACTCGGCGCCGGCCATATATTTGAGACCGCGGTCGAAGGTGATGAGAACGCCATCATTCCTGATGGCCAGGCCCAAAAGGTACGCATCCGTAATTTGCTGATGGCCCGAGATGCGGGCCGCGAAGGCAGCGGTAACATCGACCCAACTTTCCTTGTCAGTGATCGGCCAGTAGCAGTAACCTGGATGCGCTCGGAGCGCTTGAAGGGTGCTTATAGCTCGCTCTACAGTAATTGCGCCTGACTGCATTGCCGGATTTGTGGTAACGCGTATGAACCCTGCCTCGGTCAATGGGCAGACTCCCCAATCGTCTTTGCCCGAGGAAAGAAACCAGCGCTCAGCCTTCTGGCGATGAATGTGCTCAGAGTCGGTCAACGCGATCAGAACATTCAGATCAAGCAAATTTCGCAGGATCAAACTCCTCTTCCTCGAGTTTCTTCACCATCTCACAGGTAATCACCCTTCCCGAGCGAGGCAACAAAGGGAGGCCAATCTCCGAATACTCGATCTCGGGCGCAGGAGGCGGCGGCGCTGACTCCGCCTTCCGGATTAGCTCATTGATCGCTGCGCCAAAGGTGATCCCTTTGGCGTTGGCGTAATATGATGCGAACTCGTGGACGTCGTCATCAAGTGTGATCGTGGTGCGCATACAGCAATTATGCATCAATTTTGGTTTTGATGCAGTCTCTAAGCCGATATGCGTGACGTGTATCACGCTAGTTGATAATTTCTCCCTATCTTCGCCTTATTTCTGGTGCAGAGGAGTGTCCAATCTTGCTACAATCCTTTGGAAAATCAAATGAAGCCCGCGTCGAATTTCGTTGAGAGTTCGATTTTCTGCGCCGGCTGCCTTTTTAAGGAGCTGCCCCCATGGCCATCGCCGACGACCGCGCTAAAGCGGTAGAACTTGCGCTTTCACAGATTGAAAAACAGTTCGGCAAGGGGTCGATCGTGCGGCTGGGGTCGCGGGAGGCGCTGCTGCCGATCGCGGTGATCTCGACGGGGTCGATCAGCTTTGACGCGGCGCTGGGGGTGGGCGGGATTCCGCGGGGACGGGTGACGGAGGTGTTTGGGCCGGAGTCGTCGGGCAAGACGACGATCACGCTGCAGGTGATTGCCGAGGCGCAGCGGATGGGGGGCATGGCGGCGTTCGTGGACGCCGAGCACGCGCTGGATCCGGGGTACGCCAAGAAGCTGGGCGTGGATACGGATAACCTGCTGGTTTCTCAGCCGGATAGCGGCGAGCAGGCGCTGGAGATCACGGAGGCGCTGGTGCGCTCGGGGGCGATCGACGTACTGGTGGTGGACTCAGTGGCGGCGCTGGTGCCCAAGGCGGAGCTGGATGGCGAGATGGGCGACTCGCACGTAGGCCTGCAGGCGCGGCTGATGTCGCAGGCGCTCAGGAAGCTGACGGGGACGGTGTCGAAGTCGCGCACGGCGCTTATCTTCATTAATCAAATCCGCGAGAAGATTGGCGTGATGTTCGGGAACCCGGAGACGACGACCGGCGGGCGGGCGCTGAAGTTTTATTCGTCGGTACGGGTGGACATCCGGCGCATTGCGGCGATCAAGGAAGGCGACGCGGTGACCGGCAACCGGACCAAGGTGAAGATTGTAAAGAACAAGGTGGCCGCGCCGTTCCGGGAGGCGGAGTTCGACATTCTGTACGGGGAGGGGATCAGCCGGGAAGGTGACGTGCTGGACCTGGCGGTTACCCATAATATCGTCGAGAAGTCGGGTGCGTGGTACAGCTACGGCGGCGAGCGGATCGGGCAGGGACGGGAGAATACGCGAAGCTTCCTGAAGGAGAACCGGGATATCTTTGGCAAGATGGACGCGGAGCTGCGAAAGCGGCTGAACATCGGTGCGCCCAAGGCCGAGGTGCCGGAGGTGCCAGCGGCCGGACCGGCGGAGGCCAAAGAAGCGGTGCGGGGACGGCGGGGATAGCACTGCGCAGCCGCGCAGAGAACTCCAGGACGGTGGTTAACGTAAGAGCTTGCATGGCTCTGTCGGGCCGCGCGAGGAGAGCGGGAGGTCTGCGCCTGCGCAGGTTTATTCCCGCCGACTTCGGTAGCTGTTTTTCGACCATGATTTCTTCAATCCCTGCTCTACACTGAAACGACAGACGATGAGGATGTTCGCGCGAGTGGCGGCGCACGGTACTCTGCGGCGGGTGGTTGGCCGGATTGTGGCTGTGTGCGCTTTGCTGGCGCCGGCGGTGGGGCAGACTGCAACCAGTCCCGCAGTGGGCGCGGCGAATGCGGCTCCCGCAACGGCAAACTCCGCGCCAATCTCGATCGGCGGGGTGGTGAGCCTGCGCGGGCCGTGGCGGTTTGAGACCGGCGACGATCCCGAGTGGGCGGAGCCGGGATACGACGACTCGCGCTGGCTGGCGGTGTTGCTGGACGAGCCGCTCACCGCACAGGGTATCGACTCCTATTCGGGCTATGCGTGGTACCGCATGCGGCTGGACGCAAAGACGCTGGCGGTGCTGGGGAGCGTGGCCGGCAACGGGCCCCTGGAAGTACTGGTCACCGGGAATTCAGTGGGGCAGCTTGCTGCGTATGTGAACGGGACGGAGGTCGGGCATACACGCGGGATGACGGAGCGGCCGGCGGAGTATCTTTCGCCGCCGTTTGCGGCGCAACTATCAGCTCCGGACGCGAGCGGGGCGCGGGAGCTGGCCATCCGGACATGGGCCGCGCCTGATACGACGATCCAGCGTGGGCTGCTCGTGAAGGTGGAGATCGGGACGCCGGCGGAGATTGCCGACCGGCTGGCGCTGGCCAGGGGGCGGCAATGGGACGAGCAAGCGATGGCGTCGCTGGCGCTGGTGTTCTTGTTTGTGTGCGTGGCCGGGCTGGGCGGGGCGCTCTACCTGGCGCAGCGGCACCACTCGGAGTACTTGTGGCTGGCCCTGCTGTGCGTCTCAGTGGCCGCAAGCGGCGCGCTGGATGCGGGGTACGGGCTGACGACGATCCCTCTTGAGGTTTACTACAAACTGTCTGTGATCGCCGGCCGGGTGTTCATGGCCGTAACACTGGAGTTTGTGCTGCGGTTCACGGCGAGCGATTGGCGGCGGCTGGTGCGGGTCGTGCAGATTGCCGTGCTGGCACTGGCGGTGGTGCTGCTGGCGCACATGGAACTTCTCAATCTGGCGCTTTCGGTAGCGACGGAGGTCGTCTTCTGCGGGCTGCTCTGCACGATGCTGTTCCGGGCGTGGCGGCGCGGGCAGGGCGATGCGGGCGCGATGCTGGTTCCGTGTTTTCTGGCGGCGACGGCGGGTTCCCTGGATGCGCTTCTGGGCTTTGCCGCGGTGAGCGGGTGGATTCCGGACCAGTTTGGCGACTACCGGTTTCACGTGGGGCCGATTGCGTTTGGGATTGGAACGCTGGCGTATGCGATCTTCCTGGTGAGCCTGGCGGCCGTGATCCTGTACCGATTCATCCATGTGAGCCAGGACGAGCAGAAGTCGAGCGCGGAGATTGCGGCGGCGCGCAGCGTGCAGTCGCTGCTGATCCCGACGCAACTGCCGTCGAACAAGAACTTCATGCTGGAGAGCGCGTATCTGCCGGTGAACGGGGTGGGCGGGGACTTCTTCCAGGTGCTGCCGCTGGCGGACGAGTCGCTGCTGCTCGTGGTGGGAGACGTGAGCGGCAAGGGGCTGCAGGCGGCGATGAATTCGAGCACGCTGGTGGGGGCGCTGCGCAACGAGCTCTCGCACGACCCGGCCACGGTGCTCGGGCATCTGAACCATGTGCTGATCGGGGCGGTGCCCTCGCCGGGGGCAGTGCCGGAGATTGACGCGGCGCCATGCTTTGCCACGTGCCTTTGCGCGCGGATCTACGCGGACGGGCGGATGACGGTGGCCAACGCCGGGCACCTGAGCCCTTACCGCGACGGCCGCGAAATGGCGCTGCCGCCCGGGTTGCCGCTGGGGGTGATCGCCGGCGCGGAGTACGAACAGGCGACCTTCCAGTTGAACCGCGGCGATCGCCTCGTGTTTCTGTCGGACGGGGTGGTCGAGGCTCAGAACGCACAGGGCGAGCTGTTCGGCTTTGAGCGGACGCAGCAGGTGAGCAACGAGCCGGCGCGCTACATTGCGCAGACGGCCAAGCACTTTGGGCAGACGGATGACATCACCGTGGTGTCGCTGTATGTGGCTTCGCGGGCGGCGCAGCGGACCAGCCAGGAGACGGTGCATGCTGACTGATCTGTGACACTGCACCATGCGGGAAGGCGCCGGGGCAGATGCGCGGCGGTCCCGTAGAATGGGTTGCGGGCGCGTGGAGCGAGCGCGCCGATAGCGACCAACACGAGCATCTCAGATGACGGTGAAAGCTCTTTATCCCGGCACGTTCGACCCGCCCACGAACGGGCACGTGGACCTGATCCAGCGCGGAGCGAAGATCTTCGGGCACCTGACGGTGGCCATCCTGAACAACCCGGTGAAGAACCCGCTGTTCACGGTGGAGGAGCGGGTGGAGATGCTGCGCGAAGTGACGGGCGCGATCGAGAACGTCACGGTGGACACGTTCAGCGGCATGATGGTGGACTTTGCGCGGCAACTGGGGGCGACGGCGGTGCTGAGGGGCATCCGGGCCATCTCCGATTACGAGTACGAGTTCCAGATGGCGCTGATGAACCGGCGGCTGGCGCCGGAGATTGAGACGGTGTTCCTGCAGCCGGCGGGGCGGTACTCGTTTGTGAGCTCGCGGATGGTGAAAGAGGTATTCAGCTTCGGGGGGGATGTGACGGGGCTGGTGCCGGCGAATGTGCTGAAGCGGCTAAGGAGCCGGATGGGGAAGGGGTAGCGGGGTTGTGGGCGCGCTGCCTGAGCGAGAAAGAGATTATGGAGCGGAGTCCACAAATGGGGACGATTCGAGGCGTGCTCGATAAGCGATTGCTAGAGGCGGCGGACCGTGCAGGGCGGTGGGCGAAAATGAACTGCTCGCTGCCGGCGCGCGAAGCGCTGCATGAACATCTGACGCGGCTCGAACTGTGCGCAAAAGAGGAGCGCGACCGGCACGGATATGCGAGAGCGCCGCAGGCAGGCTTCGAGGCGCGACTATGGGAAGGCGAAGCGGTCTGGCGAGCCGGGTAGCGCGAGGCGATGTGCGGCTATAAGCTCTTGCGATCTCTCCAAAGCTTGCTCAGGCGAAGAATTCCCGAACCGCAGATCCTTCGACTCCCTCCCGTTTCGCGTCCGGTCGCTCAGGAGGACAGCATTTTTTAACGCTCATTCACATTCGTCGTAAGCTCGGTCAGACTCGCAGCATCAGCTGAAGCCGAGGACCGGGTGCGGCGTGTAGGGTTCTTCGAGAGATGCGATCTCTTCGGGCGTCAGCTTGATGGAGAGCGCGGCGGCGGCGTCTTCGAGGTGGTGGGGCTTGGTGGCGCCGACGATGGGCGAAGTGACGCCGGGCTTCGCGAGCAACCATGCCAACGCCAGTTGGGCGCGGGGGACGTTACGGGCCTCAGCTACCTGGCCGAGGCGGTCGACGACCTTGTGGTCGGCTTCTTCGGTGCGGGAGTAGAGGGATTTGCCGAAGGCGTCGGTTTCCAGGCGGTGTGTCTTTTCGCCGTGCCAGGGACGGGTGAGACGGCCGCGGGCCAGAGGGCTCCAGGGGATGACGGCGACGCCCTCGTCGAGGCAGAGGCCCATCATCTCGCGCTCTTCCTCGCGATATAAGAGGTTGTAGTGGTTCTGCATGGAGACGAAGCGGGTCCAGCCGTGGAGGTCGGCGAGATAGAGGGCCTTGGCGAACTGCCAGGCGTACATGGATGAGGCGCCGATGTAGCGGACTTTGCCGGCTTTCACGACATCGTGGAGGGCTTCGAGGGTTTCTTCGATGGGGGTTTCGGGGTCCCAGCGGTGAATCTGGTAGAGGTCGACGTAGTCGGTCTGGAGGCGGCGGAGGCTCTCGTCGAGTTCAAAAAAGATGGCTTTGCGGGAGAGGCCGCGGCCGTTGGGCTCGTCGCGCATCATGCCCCAGAGCTTGGTGGCAATAACGACGGATTCGCGGCGGGTGTTGGCCTTGAGGAAGCGACCGAGGACGATCTCGCTGTCGCCGCTGGAGTAGACATTGGCGGTGTCGAAGAAGTTGATGCCGAGGTCGAGAGCCTGGCGGAAGAAGGGCTGGCTGGCGGCCTCGTCGAGAGCCCAGGGCTGACGGCCGGGCAGGAGCTTGCCGGTGGCGGGCGAGCCGTAGCTCATGCAGCCGAGACAGATGCGGGAGACTTTGAGGCCGGTGCGGCCGAGATTGATGTAGTCCATGATGAGTCCTCAATACAAGTCTAGAGCGCGTGGGCGGGTGGGTTAACCTGAAGGGTTGAACGCACTCTCCTTCCACTGACAGGCAAGCGGCATTGGGGGACGGGTGGGCTGAAGGTCTTTTGCGGCGGGCGATCTCCCAGGTGGACATTTTGCCGCCGGAAGGGTCTCATAGAGGAAGCACACCGGGCCGGTGAGCGCTACACGTCTAACGCAGTGAAAGGCGCCGGAACGAACTTGTTGGCAGCAGTTCAAGAGCAGGAGTCGGAAGGCTCAATCTCAACCTCGAATCCCACGGACTCGTCGTGGGGTTACGTGTACCTTCGTCTGGCTGCGGTGCTGGTGGCGCCGTTGCTGTTGATTCTGGCAGGCTGCGGAGGCGGGGCCGCGGCGGCAAGCGGTTCTTCGAGCGGGGTGTTGATGGTGACGCCCGGCGCGGCGTCGATCGACACCAACTGCACCGGGTGCAATACAACCAACACGGCCGGGGGCGCCGTGGAGCAGTTCCAGGCGACGCTCACGAGCGGCGGCTCCGCGAACGTGACCTGGTCGATCAGCCCATCGACGGCGGGAAACATTACTTCGAGCGGACAATACACGCCCCCCGCTTACCTCACGGCAGACAGCGAGAAGGTGACGGTGACGGCGACCTCGGCAGGCAGCGGGACCGGTTCCGCGACAATTACGGTGACGCCCGGGTTCTTGCAGCCGTTGACGCCGGAGAACCTGGCGCTCGGCAGTAACGGGACGGCCAGCGTCACCGGCTACGTGGCCGAGGCGGGCGGCACGGTGGGGATCAACTTCGCCCTGGCGAACTCGCCGACGGGATCGAGCGGCGGACAGGGTACGCTCGGGACGCCGAGCTGCCTGCGCAGTTCGACGGCGTTTACCTATTGCACGGTGAGCTACACGGCTCCCGCGGCGATTGCGGCCACGGCCGCGACTTATATTGTGGCGTCGATCGGGAGCTCTTCCTCGAAGGCGTCGACCGAAGTGCTGCTGAACACGGCGGGAGTGGAGAGCAATCCCGCAACGCACCAGACAGAGCAGGCGACGCCGATTGTGCTGGGCGCTTCAGGGGGCAACAACGACGACTACGACACGACCACCCAGGGAAGCAATACCTACATCTCGGATTGCTGCAGCGGAACCCTGGGCGCGCTGGTGAAGAATGCAAGCGGGACGGAGTTCCTGCTGAGCAATAACCATGTGTTGGCGCGCAGCGACCAGGCCAAGGTGGGCGATACGATCATCCAGCCGGGGCTGGTGGACGACAGCTGCACGCCGTATGGCGACGGCGGCAGCGCCATCCCGGTGGGCACGCTGACGGGATGGCTGCCGCTGAGTTCCAACTCGACCGACGCGGACGCGGCGATTGCACAGGTTGCCTCCGGCGCGGTGAACACCGGCGGAGCGATCGAGGAGCTGGGAGCCCTGCAGTCCGATGGGACGCTGGCCGCGGCGCCGCCGGGGAGCTCCTGTACGGTCGCCAGCGCAGCTCCGGGCGCTTCCTGCACGCCGGGCAAAGGCGAAGCCATCACGCTGCCGGGAATGGTGGTCGCCAAGAGTGGGCGGACGACGGGGTTGACCTGCGCCAATGTCTCGACGGTGAGCCTGAATGTGGACGTGGATTACTACACGGACTGCGCCGAGACGAAGCCGTATCTGACCAAGGGATATGAGAACCAGATTGGGATCACGGGCAACCAGTTCAGCGACGCGGGAGATTCGGGTTCGCTGGTGGTGGACACCAGCAATGCAGAGCCGGTGGGTCTTTTCTTTGCGGGCGGGGTGGACAACTCCGGGCAGAGCGAGGGGGTGGCCAGCCCCGCGCCGGAGGTGTTGAACGAGCTGGCCGCGCAGCTGGGAGGCGGGCCGTATACCTTTGTGGGAACGACGGACCACGCGGTGAGCTGCCTGAACTACGGCGCGAGCGCGGCGACGGCTGCGCAGGCGCGCGCCATGAGCGACGCCGAGGTGGAGCGCGCGCAGTCCGCGCTGAGCGTGGCGCGCGAGCTGGTGAATCCGT
>Ga0335072_10003217_pt1 | contig 24689 bp, 15 predicted proteins | sample Lox_Sample_21_FD_206725 | JGI IMG/M metagenome (GOLD analysis project Ga0335072, IMG submission 206725) | Soil microbial communities from Loxahatchee National Wildlife Refuge, Florida, United States - Lox_Sample_2.1 | ecosystem: Environmental > Terrestrial > Soil > Wetlands | place: USA... | reverse complement strand
TCAGCGGCGGGCCGTGCGATATCTATGCCTACTACGGCACGCCGTGCACGGCGGCCTACAGCATGACCCGGGAGATGTACGCGAACTACGATGGGCCGCTGTACCAGGTGACGCGCGCCTCGGACGGGCAGGCCGACGACATCGGGCCGCTCGCCCCTGGCGGGGTTGTCAACGCGCCCGCGCAGGACTCGTTCTGCGCCGGGACCACGTGCAGGATCACCGAGATCTACGATCAGTCGCCGGACGGGAACAACCTGACGATCGAGGGCGGCGGCGGCGCCGACCACTCGCCGGACCAGGGCGCGGTCGCTGACGCGCTGCCGGTCAAGACCGGCGGCAACGAGGCGTACGGCCTGGACGTCGAGCCGGGGACCGGGTACCGGGACGACACCACCACGGAGATCGCGACCGGCAGCCAGCCCGAGGGCATGTACATGGTGGCCAGCGGCACCCACGTCAACAGCCAGTGCTGCTTCGACTTCGGCAACGTCGAGACCACCAACAACGACGACAACGCCGGGGCCATGGACGCGGTCAACCTGACCACCTACTGCGGCAACAACAACTCGACCCCATGCGACGGGCCGTGGGTGATGGCCGACATGGAGAACGGCCAGTGGACGGGCGCCGGCTCCAATCCCGAGCAGCCCAGCAACACCAACTTCGTCACCGCGATGCTGAAGAACAACGGGACCAGTGAGTTCGCGCTGCAGAGCGGCGACTCGACGTCCGGCGGCCTGACGAAGTGGTATGACGGGCCGCTGCCTGGCGGGTACGACCCGATGCGGAAGGAGGGCGCGATCGTGCTGGGCACCGGCGGGGACAACAGCAACTCCGACATCGGCTCGTTCTTCGAGGGCGTGATGACCCAGGGCTACCCCTCGGACGCCGCCGATGCCGCCGTGCAGGCGAATATCGTGGCGGCGGGCTACGGGGGTAACTCCAGCCCGCCGGCGGGCGCGGCGGCGAGCGCGGCCGGGCCGGCGGTGGTCCATCAGGGGTACTCCAGCGTGTTCACGGTGGACTCGTCCAACGGGCACCTGCGGGAGACCTACCTGCCCAAGATGTACGACTCGTGGCTGACCCACGACCTGGGGTCGACGGCGCCCACGATGCCGGACACGCCGCCGGTGATGCCGGGCACGCAGCCGGTGGCGCTGGTGCACTGCGGGTACACCAGCGTCTTCACCGTCGACGCGTCCAGTGGTGACCTGCAGGAGACGTACCTGTCCGCCGTTGGCCAGTCCTGGGCGACGCAGGACCTGTCGGCGGAATACCAGCACACCCCGCCGACGAACGTGACCCCGACCGCCGTGGAGTACTCCTCCGGGGTGCCGGGCGGCACGGCCGGGTGCGGGTACACCAGCGTCTTCACCCGCGATCGCAACGGCGACCTGCAGGAGACCTACCTGCCCAACGCGGGGTTTCCTGGCGATGCGTGGCTCACCCATGACCTGTCGTCGACGGCGCCCACGATGCCTGACACCCCGGAGATCCAGCCGGGCACGTCCCCGGTCGCGATCGTGCACTGCGGCTACACCAGCGTGTACACCGTCGACGCCAGCAACCATCACCTGCAGGAGACCTACCTGCCCGCCTTCGGCGACAGCTGGAGCACCCAGGACCTGTCGAGGAACTACGGCAACTCGTCGGCCACGACCTACAACACGCCGCCCACCGTCAACACCCCGACCGCGGTGATGCACTCCGCCGGGGTGCCCGGCGGGACGGCGGACTGCGGGTACACCAGCGTGTTCACCGTGGACGACGTGTCCCGGCACCTGCAGGAGACCTACCTGCCCAATACCGGGTTCCCTGGCGATGCGTGGCTGACCCACGACCTGGGGTCGACGGCGCCCACGATGCCGGACACGCCGCCGGTGGCGCCGGGCACCCAGCCGGAGGTGCTGGTGCACATGGGCTACACCAGCGTGTATACCGTCGACGAGGGCAGCCAGCACCTGCAGGAGAGCTACCTGCCGGCGTTCGGCGACTCCTGGAGCACACAGGACCTGACGGCGAACCCGCAGTACAACGCCCCGCTCACCGACCAGTCCCCGATCGTGCTGCTGCACCCGGACGGCAGCGGCAACCTGGACTGGACCAGCGTGTTCACCGTCCAGGAGTTCACCAACCACCTGGAGGAGACGTACCTGCCCAACACCGGGTTCCCCGGTGACGCCTGGAGCACCCATGACCTGGGGTCGACGGCGCCGACGATGCCTGACGCCCCGCCGGTGGCCGTGCTGCAGTCCCAGCAGGCGGACTGGTCGGTGGCCCACGACGGGTACACCAGCACCTATACCGTCGATGGCAACGGGGACCTGCAGGAGTCCTACCTGTCCGCGATGGGCAAGACGTGGGTCACCCAGGACCTGTCATCGTCGGCGCCCAACATGGCGCAGACCCCGGCCGTCGCGCCGGGCACCGTGCCGATCGCGGTCACCCATAACGGGTACACCAGCGTCTTCACCGTCGACAAGGGCGACGCCAGCCATGCCGCTGGCGACCTGCAGGAGACCTACCTGCCCGCCCTCGGCGGTCCCTGGTACACCCACGACCTGTCCTCGAGCGCGCCCACCATGGCGAAGACCCCGGCGGTCGCGGCAGCTTCCTCCCCGACCGCGGTGTTCCACGACGGGTACCTCAGCGTCTACACCATCGACGCGAACGGTGACCTGCAGGAGACCTACCTGGCCCAGCTTGGCGGCAACTGGGTCACCCAGGACCTGACCGCGATGACCAGCGGCCCGAAGACGCTGGGGTCCTATACCAACCCGATCGCCATGGTCCACGACGGGTACGTCAGCGTCTTCACCCAGGACTACGGTGACGCCACCCATAACGAGGGTGACCTGCAGGAGACCTACCTGCCCGTCCTCGGCGGCGCCTGGGCCACCCATGACCTGTCCCAGCTGGCGAGCATCCCGACGATCATGCCCTACACGGACCCGACAGTCGTCTTCCACGACGGATTCCTCAGCGTGTACACGGTCAACGACACGAGCGCTGGCCCTGACAGTGGCCCTGGCTGGGGCGACCTGGAGGAAACCTACCTGCCCGCGATCGGGGACAACTGGGTCTCCCAGGACCTGACGTCGAAGTACGGCCTCCCGGTCGTGCAGCAGTACTCGTCGCCGGTAGCGCTTTACCACACCGGGTTCACCAGCGTCTACTACGCTGCTGGCGGGACCGGTAATACGAGTCCCGGTCACCTGATCGAGGCCTACCTGCCCGCCATCAGCGACGCCTGGGGCTGGCACGACCTGTCGAGCAGCCCCCCCGCGACGCCGGGCCTCGACACCTCGGTGACACTGGCCTGGTCCGGCGCGTATGCGCTGTCCCCGCTGGTCCACTACGACACCAGCGGCGGCCTGACCTGGACCAGCGTCTTCACGATCGATGGCGGCAGCCACGATCTGCAGGAGACCTGGCTGCCCGCCATCGGCGCGTCCTGGTCGACCCAGAACCTGTCGACGGAGAACCCCCCCGCCACCCCGCCCTGGTAACAGGACGTGACCTCGCCGAGTCCAGCCCGCCTGCCCGTCAAGGGGCCGGCGGGCCAGCGCCGTCACCACCGGCCCGAACGAGCGAATTGCCGGCGGGGGACGAGCGAGTTGCCGGCGGGATATGAGGCGCTCCGTCCGTTCGGGACATACGTTACTGATATGTGGACGGTTGACCGGCCAGGAAAATGGGTGGGCCGCGGGCAGGAGCTCGCGGTCCTTCGTGCTGGGGTGGAGGCTCCCGGACGCGGAGAGGGCGCGGTGGTCTGGGTCGAGGGCGAGCCTGGCATCGGCAAGTCGTCCCTGGTCGCTGAGGCCCTGGCCGCGGCCGGCGGCCCGGAGTGGGATATCGGGTGGGGAATCGCTGGCAAGCTCACCGAGCGGCTGCCCCTGCGGATGATGCTGGACTGCCTTCAGGTACGAGCCGGGTCGCCGGACCCGCGGCGCGCGCACGCGGCTGACGTGCTCCGCGGCCTCCGGCAGGGGCTGTTCGCCGACGGCGACGCATCGGTTGCCGGCATCGAGGTGCTCGGGGGGCTGGTCGACGAGCTCAGCGCGGGCGCCCCCACCGTCATTGTTCTTGACGACATGCAGTGGGCCGACGACTTGTCGCTGATCGTCTGGCATCAGCTCGCCGCCTCCATCGGCCAGTCGCGGCTGCTGCTGATCGGGACGTGCCGGCCGACGCCCTACCGACCAGAGGTGCACGAGTTGCGCGCTGCCGTCGTCCGCCACGGGGGCGCGGTCATCACCCTGGGCCCGCTGGCGGAAACCGACGTGACCACCATGGTGACGGCGATGCTCGGAGCGCCGCCGGGGGACTCGCTGCGGCAGCTGACGGATCAGGCCGCCGGCAATCCGCTATACGTACGCGAACTGGTCGACGCCGTGGTGCGCGAACAGGCACTGGAGATCGGCCCCGCCGCCGAGGTTTCTGACGCCGGGGAACGACTGCCAGCCTCACTGGCCGCCGTCTTGATCAACCGGCTCAGCTCAGTGTCGGCCGGCACGGCCCAGCTGCTACGGACGGCCTCGCTGCTCGGCGGCAGGTTCGCGGTCACCGATCTGGCCGTGGTGCTGCGCCGGCCAGCATCGGAACTGGCGGCCGGCCTGCAGGAGGCGGTGGCAGCAGGCATCTTGATCGGTTCCGATCCGGATCTGGCGTTCCGCCACCTGCTGCTCCACCAAGCGCTCTACGAGAGCATGCCGACCGCGCTTCGTACTGCGCTGCACTCCGAGGCGGCCAGGGAGCTCGCCGCCTCCGGTGCGGACGTGTTGAGCGTCGCGCAGCAGCTTTGCGCCGTGAGCAAGTCGGGGGAGCCATGGGTCCGGAAGTGGCTCATCGAGTCCGGGACCGCACTGGCTATCCAGGCCCCGCAGGTCGGAGCCGAGATAATCCAGCGGGAGCTGGACGCGACGCCCAGCGGCGACGCAGCCCGGGACGGGCTCATGGCCGGCCTGGCCTGGTCGCTGCTCGCCGCCGGGTCTTATCCGGAGGCGGCCAGGCGGGCCAGCTCGGCACTGACGGTGATGACCGACCTGGCGTGGCGGGCCGAGACGCACTGGGTACTGATTCGAGCACAGGTCAGCGCGGGCCGCAGTGGTGACGCGATCGCGACCGCGCGAGAGGCCTTGGCATTGGCTGAGCTGCCCGCCGAGTGGCGGGCCCGGATACTGGCCCTGCTGGCGATGCTGCAGCGGGCCGCGACCGGCGACCTGGACGCGGCCGACGGGGCCGCGATCGAGTCCCTGGCCGTCGGCGAACAGGCCGGCGATGCGTTCGGGATAGCGCATGCCCTAGTCGATCTGTGGCTGACCCGTTCCGTCCGGCGCGATCACGTGGCCGCGCTTGACTACATCGACCGCGCGCTGCGCGTCCTTGGCGACGACTCTGGTCACGCGGACCTGCGCTCGTTCGCGCAGGACAGCCGCATCTTCACACTGCAGAACCTCGACCGCTGGCCGCAGGCCGAGCAGACGCTGCGGCGCGCTCGCGAGGCCTCCCAGCGCAGCGGGGAGCCTGATCGCACAACCTGGGTCAGCGCAGCCGTGCTGCGGTACTGGCTCGGCCAGTGGGATGACGCGCTGGCCGAGCTGGGTTCGGATGACGTCGATGCTCCCGGGCTGACCCATTCCTATCTGCGTGAGGGCTGGTCAGCGCTTCTGCTGCATGGCGTGTCCGCGCTCATCGCCGGCCGCAGGGACGAGCGGACAGCCGCCGACCAGCAGCTTCGCTAGGGCCTGGCGCTGCCCATCGACACCATGGCCGACCGGGAGAACCAGGATTTCCTGGTCGCCGCGCACGCGCTGGCGCTGGAACAGAGAGGGCAGCCGCTCCTGGCCGGGCAGCGGCTAGCCGGGATGCTGCCGCGGCGCGACGGGGAGATGACGCTTATCCACCAGTGGCTGCCGGATCTGGTCCGGCTCGCGCTAGCTGCGGGGGACAAGCCGATGGCGCAGGCCGCGGCGCGGGCCTGTCAGGCGGAGACCTCGGCGGAGACCCACCCGGCCCGGGCGACCGTGGCCAGCCTGCGATGTCGCGGGCTAGCTGATTCCGATCCCGATGCGCTCAGCGAAGCTGTCGCGCACTACCGGGCGCTCGGGCCGGCCGTGGAACTGCCCGCCGCGCTGGAGGACCTGGCTGTCGTGCTGGCCGAGCATGGCTGGGGAGATGACGCCAGGACCGCTATGAGCGAGGCGGTCAGCCTTTACGAGGGCTTGCACGCACGCTGGGACATCCGGCGAGCCGAAGGCCGGCTCCGTCCGCACGGCGTCAGGCGCGGCGGGCGCGGCCGACCGCCCCAGGGGGCGGCCTTCGGCTGGGCGGCGCTCACCCCGGCTGAGGTCAAGATCGCCGTCATGGTGGCCAAGGGCGATTCAACCTCGGACATCGCCAGGGACATGTCCTTGTCCCGGCGGACTGTCCAGACGTATATCTCCCACATCCTGGCCAAGCTCGGCGTCAAGGGCCGGGTGGACATCGTCCGCGAGGCGCTGCGCCAGGGCGTCTCGCCCTAGGCGTCACGCCCTCGGCCCGGCGCGTCACCACTACGAAGCGATTTATCGTCACATGACGATTGTCCACCAGTGGCCCAGCGGGTTCCCTGGAACCATGTACGCAGTGGGGCAAGTCCGGCCGCGATCGGGCGACGGGGTCGAACAAGAGAAGATAGCCGGCGGCCCCCCTTTTCCCCGGGCTTCCCGGCATCCGCTCTTCATGCACTACCACCGGCTGATCGTCCTCGTCCTGCTCATCAATGGCGCGCTATTGGGGTGGTACCTGGCTGGCCGGGATTGGCATGTCGCTGACCAGAGCGCACTGTCCGGCCTGGCCAGCCTGATCGTCGTGAACTTCGCCATCGCAGTGCTGATCCGCCAGCAGCACGTCCTCAACGTGATCTTCGCCTTGGCGGGCCGTGGCTCGAGCCGATGGCCGCTGCGGCTGCGCTGGACGATCTCGAAGGCGTACCACATCGGGGGCCTGCATGTTGGGGCGGCGCTCGCGGGCACGGCGTGGCTGTGCGGCTTCACCGTTGTCGCCGCGGTCGCTCGCACCCGCCGGCCGGCGTGCACCTGCAGCGGGCGGACTTGGGCGCATGGCAGATCTGGCTACTCGGACTGATCACCGCGAGCATCGCCTGGCCCTGGCTACGGCTGCGCCGCGTGGCGGTTACGGTGGAGCGTCCGTCCACGCATGCCGCGATCCTTCACCTGGATTACGGCGTGACGCCGGCGCATGTCACAGGGGTCGGCGTCAGCCGCAGCCCGCTGTGGGAATGGCATACCTTCGCGACGGTGAGCACGCCCGGCCAGTCCGGGTACCGGCTGCTGGTTTCCCGGGCAGGCGACTGGACGTCGCGGCTTATCGACGACCCGCCGGCCCGCCTGTGGGTCCGCGGCGTTCCCACACGCGCGCCGATACCGGCGATCGAGGTGATGTACGGCCGTGTCGTCTACGTCGTGACCGGTAGCGGCATCGGCCCGATGCTCGGTCTCATCCTGAACTCGCGGGTGCCGAGTCGGCTGGTCTGGTCTACGCGAAGCCCGCGGGCCACCTACGGTGACACGCTGGTCGACGAGGTACTGGCCGCGCATCCTGACGCGTTCATCTGGGACACGACCGAGCACGGCAAGCCGGACCTGCTGGCGATGGCCCACGGGGTGTGCCGTGACTTCGCGGCCGAGGCGGTGCTGGTGGTCAGCAACAAGAGCACCACCCAGCGGCTGGTGCACGGCTTGGAGCAACTGGGCGTGCCCGCGTTCGGCCCGATATGGGATTCATGACGAACGGCCGGAGCGTGTCCCTGCACCCACAGGTGCTGCGGGCCTACGCCGGGCACTATAACGCTCACCGGCCGCATCAGTCCCGGCAGCAACTGCCACCCGACCATGACGAACCGGTCGTCGTACCGCTGGACGCGCGAGTGCGGCACCGGAAGGTGCTTGGCGGCGTGATCAACGAGTACCACCGCGCCACGTATGCGATTCCGTGAACTTACAGGTCGGGGTCATGCGGATCATGCTCGACGGGCGGGCGACCGACGGCCGGCTGACGATGATCCGGTCCAATGCGGGCGGTGGGGCGGCGTCAACGGTGCACGTCCACCCCCGGGAAGCCCATTCACCAGCACAGGAAGGAGGGGTCACCGGGCGCAGACGGAGCCGGCGCGCACCCCAGCCGAACCGGGCCACCGCCCCACCCCTGCCTCAAGAGAGAAACGGACATGAGGTCAAAAAAGGAAGCCGGCACAATCAGTAACCAGGCCTCAAGGTGCATGAACGATTGAGGCTAGGGACAGCATTTTCTCGCGATGCCCTCGACCTTCCTGAAGGCTCGATTACTGGATTAGGCCGTGATCGGTATCGTGTGCGCCCGGACGGAAACGGGCGTGCATCTCGGATGGGCCGTGCTGAATCCGTGCTGATACCACGGGGGCCGCAGGCCGCTGACCCGCGAAAACTGTCCCACGGTCCACGATCATGCAGATCTTCGAGGGCACCAACCAGATCCAGCGCCTGGTCATCTCGCGGGACCTAGCCCGGGGCTGAAATCGGGCCTCTGACGTGCGGGTTGCCGGAAAATCCTCGGCCGTAGCGGGCCGCTGGACGCGCGAGTCCGGCGACCCATTCTCGTGTCCTTATTGTCCGGTTGATGCTGGTTGTTTCGTGTCATTTCCGGACCGCGTGCTGAATCGGTGCTGATACCTGCGCGCGATTGGTCTAGACCAATAATGGGCGGCGTATGTCCTGGAGGAGGAGGGGCAGGTCTTGTTCCTCGTAGCGTGGCGGGCCGGGAGGCCGAGCCTGGAAGCGCCAGAGTTTCGCGTCGGGAATCGCCCTTCGCACGGTCGCGACTATCGCCTGGCCGACGGTATCATCGTCGGCGCGGACGTGAATTGACGTCCCGCTTTCGGCGAGGCCGGTGAGCAGGCGGAGCGCAGCGGCCGAGGGGCGCCCGTTGGTGCAGACAAGCGGACGAGAAGACTGGCCGAGCTGATCGGCCGCGGCGATGAGCACTGAGGGGTTCTCGCATACGTACACGTCCGACGCGGGCACTGCCATTCGGAATGATCCGGTAAGCGATCGGAGCGTCAGCCACAGCGGTTCGGGCCCTGCCGCCTGCGCGAGCCGCACGCATGGCGCGTCACCGTCGAGCGGCAGGTTGAGGACGAGGACCCGAGACGAGACCGGGTCGCAGTCGATCCCGTGCTCCTCCCATGCCATCCGCCAGGCTTCAGCCGAGTCCGGCAGATCGTGACCCAGCAGCCGCAGTACCGACGTGGCGGTCGGACTTCCACGGTCCAGTGCATGCGGATCGTCCAGTGACGTCGCCGCGAGTACGGTCAGCAGTATCCGTCCGCTTTCGAGCTGGGGAAGCGCTGACCAGACCCTGGCGCATCGCTCGGCGAGGTCGAGCAACTGGCCGTTGCCCGCCGCAGGGAGACCACGCCGGTCAAGCCAGGCCGAGACGATGGCCTCGGCTATTCCCACGTCGCGCAGCGCCGCCGCAGCGCGCTCGCGTTCCTCAGCCGTGTTCCGCCGCGCGCTCTCCTTCGCCGCCTGGAGGTCCCGGACCGGATCACCAGTGACGGCCAGTAGGTCGCTCACAGTTGCGCCGTAGGTTTCGACCGCCACGGCGAGCGCCTTCGCCCCGACCGCGCGTTCCGACCGTTGCCAGGACATGCCGAGCAGCCGACCGACCTCCGAGCGCTCGCCCGAAGTGAGATCGACCCGCAAGGGGCTTCCGCCTAGACCGTGTCCGGCCTCCAGGCGTCGCCGGGCCGCGGCCAGCACCTTCCGGGGACCGGGCAACTGCGCCCACGTCAGGAGACGCTCGTCCATAGTTCGCAACCTTAGAACAGGGCGTCGTTGTCTTCGTCCTTGGTGAGATCATGGGCAGCCATGTCTTTCAGGTCGGCGGGGTCGGGTGCCATTACGTGCGTGAGTTCATTGCCGGCCCAGACGGCCAGTTCTAGCGACACGCCGGGCAGCGGCTGCGGTGCCCGGCGTACCTCGTAGATGGCGGCAATGGGGACGGCGGCGGAGTTCGCGATGATGCCTGGGCCGGCAATCAGCCAGTCGAGATCGCAGGACGTAAGGAGGCGGAACATGCTTGCCTTGTTGGTCCCGTCCACGCCACCGAATGCCTCGTCCAGCCAGAGCATGCGGGGACCGGAACCCGCCTGGTCATACATGGCATGCAGCGCCGCGATAAACGGCTGCATCAAGGTGACGACCTTAGCACCGCCGGACAGCAGGCCGTGGTCGCCGCGCTCCAGGCTGCGCCAGCCGCCGCCCGGCCGGTCGCCCGACTCCGACCGCGGTGTCCGGTACTCCAAGCGCAATTCGAACCAGCGCCGGTAATCGAGGATCTCCGCCAGCCTCGACCGCCAGTCCGGGTCGCCCGAAGCCCGGGAGGCCTCCTGCGCGCTCGTGATCCGTTCGGAGAGAAAGGCCCGGATCCGATCCTGGGAGGGCTTCGGCAACATGTCAAAGTGCTGTTCCAGCGTATCCAGCACGTCGTTGGCCGCTCGTTCCTCGGTGACCGGGATCCGCCGCAAGCGCAGGGTGATTCCCGAAATTGCAGTCGGATTTTGCGCGAGTTTCTTGTTGATATCCTCCCGGAGCAGCTCCGCCTCGGCGAGACGGTCGCGCAGGTGCTCGATGAATGTGCTGCCGAGGAGTTCGTCGATCGTCTTGGTCAGCTCGACGTCGTAGTCCGCCTGGAGGTGCTCCAGGAGTGCCGACAGCCGCTCGGCGGCCCTCGGCGGCGCGAGCGCAGCGCCAGTCGAGTCGACGATGAGTTGCAGGCTTCCAGGGAAGTCCTCGCTGCCGTCGCCTGGTGAGGTGACCCGCACGCTGCGGCCGCCGAGCAGTTCCAGCTTGGAGCGGAGCTCGCTGCTGTCGCTGACCATGGCACCCCAGCGGTTCTGCACCACCTGGGCGATCTGGTGCTGCTGATCGGAGTCGGGCCAGTTACGGGGGGTGATCATCGCTCGCGCGGTCCGGGAGTTTTCCAGCGCGGCGGTGATGTTCCGGGTCGAGGGTTCAGGCACGCCTCGGAGCCGGGGAAGGCCGGAATCGACGCAGACCCACCACCGGTTCGCTGCGGCTTCGCGGTCCGCCTCGGCGCTCGCGCGCCTCCCCTCGGTTTCCTCCAGGACGGTCTGCGCACGTGCGAGCTTCGTGGCCAGCTCTAGGAGGTCCCTATCCAGTTGCCTGAGGGTGTCAGCAGCGTCCTTGATCCGCTTTCCGAGGCGGCTTACTTCCTGCAGGATCTCCTGGGCATCCTTGGACAGAGCCTTGCCCGCTGTGTCAGCCTGGGACCGGAGCGTCCGGGCGGTGGTCCGGTCATCCTCGGCGTCCGCAGCGGCCGTCCCGGCCGCTTCCACCAGCCCTTCCAGAGCTTCTTCGGCCTGCCTCGCCGCAGTGCTCAGTGGTTCGATCAGGCTCATCTTGCTCTCGAGGGCTGTGATCGCTGAGACATAGTCGGACAGTGCGGTGAGCACGTCAGCCACTCCGGCCCGCATACGGGGCAGGTCGTGCTCGTCGCAGTGCCCGGCCACGATCGCGGCGGACTCATCAGCTGCCTTCTGGGCGACTTCGACGGCCTTGTCGGCGTCTTCGGCCTCCGTTTGAAGGTCCGTTACCCTTTTTGCCGCGTCGCGCGCGGCCAGCACTGCGGTGACGACGTCTGAGTCCGACGGCAGATGATCACTTGCGGCGTCGAGAGCACTCAGCAGGCCGACGACGTCATCAAGTTCAAGTGACATCAACTCCCTGTCGTCGGCCAGGTCGGAGATCCGCTTCCAGATCTGCTCGGCGCGGCGGAGCCGGTCCGCGGCCCGCGAAGCGGCACCCAGTAGCTTCGGGCTTTCTTGGCGGGGACTCGCCGTGCCGGTGAGTTCCCCGTGCCGCCAGCGACCGTCCGGGCTCACTGTTACTGGGTGAGCAGCGATGTCCATGCCGTATGCGACACGGGTGAGCAGGCGGTCCACAGCTGCGGTCAGATTGCCGGCATCGTCGGCGGGCTGGAGTACATCGCGCAGCGAAGCGCCCGCAAGCACCTCTTCAGCTCCTGGGCTCCAGACTGTCTCATCGCCGTCCCGGCTGCGCAGGTATACGCCATCCGGGGTGGCCCAGGCCTGTAGCAGGCCTGCCGCATCCAGCGTCGCCTCCAGTATGGCAACTGGAGCGCCATCCAGCGTCTCGACCAGACGCCAGAAGGGAGCCCCCTCGGGGGTCACTCCCCCCGGTCGCTGACGACGCTTCCAGAATTCCGGATCACCGGGCACGGGATCTTGTTCCGCCTCGACCTGGTCAAGCTGTACCTGGAGCTTCTCCCGTTCCTCGGCGTTATCGCTCAGCGCCTTGCCCAGATCCGCCTGTTGTTTCTCATACGGCCGCCGCGCGGGAATCAGGTGTTCTCGGCTGATCGCCATGGCCAGAGCCGGGGACGGTGATACTTTCTCGGACAGTCCCGCGACGAGTGACGCCCAGCCCTCCGCTGTTTCGGCGGACGGGCGAATCCGCTCATCGACATCCTGGAGCCAGGTCGACAGCGCGTCGGCGGTGGTAGTGATCGCGGCTTCGACCTCGGCGCTCTTCTTGGCGGCCCTCTGCTCGGCCTGGCCAAGCCGATTCCGTACTTTAGCCGCCTCGGTTGCCGCCGCCTCCACTTTGCCAAGCGTCCTCAAGTGAGTTTCGAGCAGATCGTCGGCTCGTCGCGCAGCGACTGTCCGCAGCCGAGAAGCCTGGCGGAGGCGCGCCGTATCGCGTTCCGCCAAGTGCTGGGCTGTAACGTTAGCCAGGCCCGCTTGGGTGGCGAGAGCAGCTACGGCATCAGCGGCAGCCTCCACGGAGCATTCGGCAGAATGCAGATGTTTTCTTGCCGCTTCTAGCTGTTGCCGTGCCGGGAGAACAGCGGCTTGTGCCTTACTGGCGCGCTGCTCCGAGCGCGTTGCGGTTGCCTCTGCCTGGGTGGCCTGCTCGGCCAACTGCCGCGCGTTCGCGACGGCGCTAACAGCGTCCTTGTATGCGTCCTGTTCCTGCAGGGTCTCGCGCTCGGCGGCGGCAAGTCGCTGCGCCACTTCCTCATCCGCGTGCTGGTTGTCCAGGTCCCCCTTCTGCTTCGTGAGTGTCCTGACCGCTTCCCGGGCCGCGCTCTCAGCGCGCGTGATCTGGGTCAGGGCACTGGTCGCTGTGGTCACCGGGTCGGCGGCGGCCCTTATGACGGCGTCTGCCCAGGGCCGCCAGGACCGTCGGCTGAAGTCGGTGACGGCGGCGAGCGCCTGATCGGCCTCGTCGCGTTCGTCCCGCAGGCGCTGTAGCTGGTCCCAGCCGTCTGCGAGCTGGTTGACCTCGTCTTGAGTGATCGGGGGCAAGGCGGTGCGGAACGCCTGTGTCAGGAACTTCAGGTCGATCCTGTTTCCGATCTGCGGGGTGCGGACGACGCGGAGGATCCGGATTAGCTGGTTCAGCCAGGCCTCATCGCTGTCGTACAGGACGCGGGCGATTGTCTCCCGGTAGGCGGTCCCAGTGGGGTGAACCTTGAATCCCGGGACTTCCTTGAAGCGCACCGGATCGGCGACGAAGCCGGCCGTGGTCAGCGACAGGCCGGAGCGGACTCGCGTCTGGCCACTGAGCGTGCACCAGTTCACCGTGATGTTCGTGTCGGCACGGCGAGTCTCGGCGAAGAGCAGCAGGGTGAAGAAGTCTGCCTCCTGATCGGCCTGGGCGCATCGGCCGAATTCAAGCCATGCCCAACCGCGGTTCTTCTGCGCACTGGTGTCCCGCCGATCCAGGGCGTGGTCGGTGGGTTCGACGTAATAGCGGAAGCGCTTGTCGTTCTGGCCCAGCGTGTCGATGTTGTGGCTGGTGATCTCGCCCGCGAGGAGAAGCAGCGTCGTCAGCGTCATAAGCGTCGACTTGCCAGACTCGTTCGCACCCTGCAGCTGCATCCGGCCGTCCGCGTACCAAACCTCGGCGGCGTCGTATTCCCACAGGTTCGCTACGCCGGCGCGGAGCGGCTGCCAGCGGTCGGAGCGTACTGGTTCCGGCAGGCTCCCCTCGATGGCGGCGACGCGCCACGGCGTGAGTTCCTCAAGCGTCATCATGCGTCATGTCCTCCAGCGTGGGTTCCCAGACGGCCTTCGGATCGCGATAGCGACCCGCGACGGGAAGCACGGTCCAGCCCGCGTCCTTCGCCCGGACTAGGCCGGCCTCGATCAGTACTGGTTCGACGGCTGTAAGCATGACGAGCGGGGATTTCTTGAGGTCGTTCGTCAGGGCGCCGAAGTTGCCGGTGTAGACCCGCTCAGCGGCTGTCTCGACTTCATGTGGCGTGAGCGCGATCCGCCCGTCATCGTCAGGGGAGCGGCCGACGACGACCGCCTCCAGCATTTTCAGCGCGAACCACGGGGTGGCCGTCGCAGCCGGAAAGGGCACGGTTGCCGCGGCGCTGGCCGGGCGATCCGGCGGCAGGCGCAGCAGCATGCCCTCCTCACGGATCTCGACCGTGCCTCCGGTCATGTCGGAGGCATGCCCGGCGAGCCATGAGCGCTGGCCCCGGGCGTACTCGGTGTCCTCTGGGTGCAGATCGCCATAGAGCAGCGCGGTGTTCTCGACCAGCGTGCGGAGCATCCGCTGGCTACGGGTCGCAGTGCGTGTACCCGGAGTGGTTCTCAGACCGTTGTTGCCGTCATCGTCTTCGCGTTGCCTGAGTGCTAGAGCCACTGTGTGCGGGTCGGTGAATTGGAGTAGGGCGTCCCGGTCGACTTCGAATCCGGCGCCGACTCCCGTCCCGTCCTCTTCCCACTGGCGGAGAAGCACCTCGTCTGTGGTGCGGCGCAACAGGATGCCCAGCCCGACCAGCTGATTGGCCCCGCGGAGGAACGCCTGGCGCTCGGTCCGGCGATCCGGATTGTAGGGCATAACGCGGGCACCCGGCGCAGCGGAGATCGCTCGCACCTCGTCGGACAGGGCTTGGACTGTCGTCGTCATATCCGCGTCCTCACACGCAGCAGCGGTCAAGGCCATGAGGATGAGCGTCCGGCGGGGTGGTGCCGCCCCTATCGCGGGAGCGGCGGTTCGCTGCGGTCCCGCGGGATCCCGGTGCAGGCGGGCAACACTCCCGGCTATCACCAGCCGGTACGCGAGTCTCCCGGCCCACTCTGTGAGCTGGGCGCGGTGCTGGAGCACCGCTGCGAAGCGTGCCGGCGCGACGCGGGCGGAGACGAATGGCGTGGTCAGCAGGAAGACGAACGTGTCCTGAGCCTCCGCACGCGTGGTGAGCCCGGTCGCCTCGGATGTCATGCCCGGGTCACCTCGATTCGCCAGTTCTCGCAGGCGAGGTGTCCCTCGGGCAGGCTCAAGACGGCGGATGGATGGTCCGGCGGGGAGGGATACGCGATTGCGAGCCACCGGTCATCTTCGGTGACAGCTGTCCGGGTCCCATCGGCGCCGGGCGCCGCACGGAGCACGGCCGTGAGCAGGTCCCAGACGAGGGCAGCCTCCTCGTCGCTGATGACCGGTGTCCAGTCGGTCAGATACTCACCCGAACGTGCCGCCAGGGCTCGCTCGGCGATTTCGGCTCGTTCGCGCTGCCGCCGAGCCGCCTCGCGTGCCGCGCGGCGGGCGTCGCGACGGTTCGGGACCTGAGCCGGCCTCCCTTTTACCGACTGGGCGCCGCGTTTACGGAGTTTCACGTCTACAGGCGTCGCCGGAGCCGTCCAGAAGGAGGTCCGGGCCGGCATCTCCGGCTCGTCCGGGACGCCGGATACATGCCGGGCGGACCATAGACCAGTAGCCGCGCACCACATCTTCCACGCGTCGGCGTCATTGTCCGCCGACTCGACCGCCGTGGCCAGGCGCAGCAGTTCTGCCCGGCGCGTGACGCGGCCGCCGGTGGCGAGCAGCGCCCGCGACCCGCGCAGCAGGGGAGTGACGGCGTCCCGCACCTGCCGCCGCAGCCGCAGCGCCTGGCCATTCCGTTCGCCGAACCAGACGGATAGGGTGTCCGCCGCGTCCCGATTGCCCCGCGCGATCGCTTGGACGGTTTCCTCGGCGGCAGTCGCGTCGATTCCGGCGAGGGCCATGGCCCGCCAGTCGTCCTCAGTGACGGTCTGCCTCAATCGGCTGAGGGCTTCCCTGATGCGCGGGCTATAGGTATCGACGCCAGCGCCCCAGACAGTGACGTAGGCGGTAAGGGTCTCACGCAGTCGGCTCATCTTATCCGGGTCTGGGGTGCCGGCCAGCGCCGACGCCATGCGAGACTGCCAGATTGACGCCGCCTCGGCCATGTCCTTCAACGTGGTGCGCACCTGAGCCCAGGCCTGGGCCGCCTGGCCGAGATCCCGCTGCCCGATAGAGTCGATCGTTTCGTCGAGTCGTTCGGCGATGATGGCCGGCGCGAACGCCGCCGCGCTCGTTGAGACCGCGTCCTCGTCGATTTTCCGGCGCAGCCAGCGATGCAGGTCTGCAGCCTCACTGGTCAACTGGTAGCGGTCCCGGGTCCGGATGAAGTCGGCCTCGGTCTTCGCCTTGTCCTGCCAGCGGATGACGACTTTCCAATCCTGGAGCGCGCGCATCCGCGCGTCCAGATCGAAGGCCTCCGGGCGAGTCAGGCGTTCCGCGGTCATCGCGTCGGTGGCGTCAGCGATGCGGTCACGGACGGCGGCGAGAAGTTCATCCCGGCCGACTCCGGTCAGCGAGTGCTCCTGCGCGTCCAAGAGCACGTCGACGAGCACACGGTACTGTGCTGCCAGTTGGTCAGCGGTTAGGTAGGCGGCGATATCGAGGCGGCCAGGGAAGCCGGCCAGCTCCCATGCGTCCGCGTTCGGTGTGCTCATGGTGATGGAAACTAGTGGAATTGCCGACCGCTATAACGGTCTGTTGACGCGCAGTCAGGTGATCCGACCGATGTTGATGTCTCCGGCATAGCGTCATGCTACGGGGAGGGTAGGACATTCGGTGGCCGCTCCGAGTCCTATGGGTGCACGACAGATTTGTAGGCGCCAATGACCGCTTCGGGGATCGTCGTGGTCAGGCTGCTCCTGTCTGGTTGTGACGGTTGCGGCAGATGGCTTCCCACTGTTCGCTGGCCTCGGCGCAGCGCAGGGCGATGATGGAGTCGGCGCCGCTGACGGTCCAGTGCATGCCGGATTGCTTGAGGCGCTGGCCGATGACGGCCTTGCAGCCTGCCTCGACGACGCCGGAGCCGGTGAACAGGCCGCACTGGCGGAACCAGTGGTAGCGCATGCGGGGGGCATTGCTGGTGAAGTAGCCGAGCTCCCTGTCGACCTCATCCTTCTTGACGCCCTCGAGCGGGTACTGGCGGACGGCGGCGGCGATGCCGTCGATGTCGCCGTAGTCGAGGTCTTCCAGGCGGGCGGCGAGCCACTTCTCCTTGCGGTCCAGGAGCATGAACTCCAGGGCGCGGGTGAGGCTGTGCAGGTGCTCGCGGGCGTGGAACAGGTCCACGACCTGGGTGGCCTCGGGGAAGACGCGGGTGGCGATGCCCCAGATCCAGGCGGCGCCGTCGCCGATGATGGTCATCTGCCGGGCGTGGCCGGCGCCCCGGCGGATGCCCTCGGCCTTCACCAGGTCCGCGAAGGCGGCGGCGGGCTCGAAGGTGGCGATGTAGCTGGAGGAGGCGCGGTCCCGGACGGGGTAGCCGTCGGCGTCGAGGCCGTCCTGGGTGAAGAAGACGGCCATCTTGACCTCGCGGGTGCGGGCGCGGCCGTCGGCGCCCTTGCCGTCCCGGCCCTCGGTCTCCTTCCTGGTGACGGGGACGCCGGTGCCGTCGATCACCATGTAGAGCTTGTCGGGCACCGGGCCGGGCGGCAGCGGGACGACCTTGCGCCTGGCGATGAGCCTGGCCAGGTCCCGGGAGGCGGTGGCCTGCGCGGCCCCGCTGGCCTCGGCGGACCTCTCGACCCGCTTGACCGTCAGGCGGATCCCGGCAAGCTCTTCCAGCAGGCCGGCAGCCCTGGCGAACGGGACGGCGGTCCCGGCCTTGCTGGCCATCGCGGCCAGCCCGGGTGACATGGACGCGCCCGCGACGCCCAGCCCGGCGTCCCTGGGGGCCGTGCCGTGCCGGCAGCGGGCGCAGTGGTACCAGGCCCGCCGGAGCGTCACCGGGCCGAGGACCGTGTCGATGACCTTGTCCCGGTAGCCCGTGAACTCCGCCTGATGGCCCCGGCCGCACGGCACCCGCGGCCCCTGGTAGCCCTGGTCAGCGGACAGCAGCTCACCGAGCACGCCGCAGCCCAGCTTCAGCAGCCCGGCGCGGATCACGGCCTCGGCGGCCCCGAGGCCTGCCTCGCAGCCCAGCGACCGGGCGGCCTCGGCCGCCAGCTTGCCTAGCTCGTCCGCTTTCTCCCGGGCGAGGGCCTCGAAGAGCCCCTTTTTTCGCCCTCCGGCACAGGGGGCGCCTCAGTGCCGGCCGCCGGCCGGGCCTCGCAGATCCGCTCGCTCACCTCGACGATCTGCTCGACGGTCGCCGTGAACTCCGCATGGCCTGCGATCTCGCGGCGCACCTTCTCCACCTCGGTGGCGGCCAGCTGCCTGCCGACCCTCTTCCGGCGGCCCTCGGACCGGGTCCACAAGAACCGCGGCCCGTGACCGGGGTGATCAGGAGCAGCGCAGGCGCAGTTCGGCTTCCCGCACTTCCGGTAGTTCACGCTCACCGACCCTCGCCGGAAGTCACCGACAGTGCTGAGCTGCGCATACAGCCGGTCCCGCTCGGCCTCCAGCTCCGGGAGCGACGGCTCGGACATGGGCACCTCTCATCTGGTTGTAACAGTAACAACCAGACTCCCATCATAACCAGGCCAGATGCGGAACCCTAACATTCGTGTCGCGCACCCGAGTCCTATCTAATGAGCAATTCGTCGCAACAATGCTGGAATGCGGGCGTTTCCGCGACGATGCCGCCGTAGTGCGTGAGCGCTTTCAGAGTGCTTCGGGGAGGAGCCTGAACGCGGGGACATGCCGTGGGCGGACGATGCTGAAGTGCTTGCGGTCCACCGTCGCGACTTCTGTGAGGTTTAGGCGCTCGGCGATCGCGATCACGGCCGCATCCACGATGCCGAGGGGAAGGCTCACGTACTGCTCGACGAGTTCCGCGATGCGCGCGATGTCGCCTTCCTCGACTTCAGCAACGTGGAAGCCGTTGCCGCCGAATGACTTGAGGAAGGTGACCTCGGCATGCGGGCCGACGCGTGACTGCAGTAGCTAGCCGATCTCGCCCAGGACCGGCGACGGGACGAGGAGCGGTCCTTCGGCTGCGCGCATTAGTGTCACGCACGCGGCGTGATGGTAGTCCTTCACGTTACCCGCGGCCAGCAAAACGCCTGTATCGCACAGCAGCATGTCAGTGGCCGAGTTCGGTCCGGAGGATCTCCTCTGACCTCTCCGCCAGATCCGGATCAGACTCGAAGGACGCGAAGAACGGCAGGTCACGCACGCCGTGAATAGCGTCAGCCCGGCCCCTGATCAGCTCAAGGACGGGCCGAACTTCCGCTTCGGGAAGCTCGTCCACTAGGTGATGCAACTCCTCACGCATCGCACTCATGGAGTCAGTATACGAGCACTGGTTGGAGAAGGCAGCGTGCCTTGCCGCAGAGCGTGACCTCGCAGACCTGGGCGGAGTCCGCGGCCGGGTGGCCCAAGCTCATCTGAGGCCCGCTGCGCTTAGCCTCGATCTTTCGTGACCCTGCGGTGGCGGCCTGAGGGGTTCGGCTGGGGCTGATTTTCAGGGTCTGGCCGTGACTGGCTGCCCGGCTGTCGCGTCGGGTGGCGGGACTCCACGGGCCCGGGTGGATTTTCCTTTCTGGTAGTTGGGCTGTTCGGCCTGGTCATCCTGCGGGCATGGCCTGCAGGCGGGTGACCGCGGTGGTGATCAGGGTCGCCCAGGGCCAGTGGCTGGCGAGTCGTAGCCGGAGGCGGCGCCCGCTGCTGGCCAGGCGGCCGGCTGCTGCGAAGATGCGCAGTCGCAGTCGCTTGGGCTCCCAGCGCCGGGCGTCCCCGGTAAGGGCGAGCATCTGGGTCCAGGCGATGAGGTCGCAGGCTAGGGCGACGATCTCGCACCAGAGCTGGTTCTGGGCGAAGCCGCGCAGGGGCAGGTTCCGCAGGCAGGCGTCCTTGGCGCAGCGGATCCGGTCCTCGCAGCGGGCGTGGCGGCGATGGCGAAGCTCCAGGTCCGGGACCTGCCCGCGGCGGGCATCAGTGGCGAAGGCGGTGAAGCGGTGCCCGTCGACGTCAGTGGACCGCAGCTGCGCTCCGGGGTGTGGCCGCTCCTTGCCGACGATGACGCGCGTTCCCGCTGGCCAGGAGGACATGTCGAGCATCCCGGTGATGTCGGCGACCCAGGCGCCGTCCCTGGGCTGGCCGCCGCCGTCATAGGCCTGCGCCCACGCGACGGCCGGGACCCTGAGGATGGCCTCCTGCATGTCCTCGCTGATCGCCACCCCCACGGAGTAGCGGATCCGCCGGGCCGCCAGCCAGGCCAGGTAGTCATGCGTGCCGCCGCCGGAGTCGGCCCGGACCAGGGCCCTGCGGCGCAGGTGGCGGGGCAGCTGCGCCAGTGCCAGCCGTGTGGTCTCGACGTGGTCGGCGGCTGTGCTGGAGCCGGCGTTCCCGGGCCGCAGCATGATGCCCAGGGACTCGCCGGCCCCGCCCGCGCCGTGATCGGCCCACGCCGTCATCGGGTGGAAGCCGAAGGTCTTCTTCCAGGTCGGAGCGGCCTGCTCCTTGTCCGAGTGCGCCACCACGATCGTCGCGTCCACGTCGATCGTGACCAGGCCGCCATCCGCGCCCGGCGCAGCGTCCCCAGCCAGCGCCCAGGCCCTCTGGCGGGCCGCGGCGCGGGCGGACCGGATCGCCCCCAGCGCCCCGGGCAGGTCCCCGGCCAGCGTCGCAACCAGCCTGGATACCACGGGGTCAGACGCGACCGGGCCCGCCAGCTGCGGCTGCTCCCTCAGCACTGCGATGTCCGCCAGGCAGTCCCCGCCCAGGGCCACGGCCGCAGCCAGGTCTGCAATGACCTTGCCCGGGTCATGAACGGCCTGGGGCGCCCGCCACCGGGACAGCCCCTCCGACAGCAGCCGGCCCAGCCCGGTGACCCGCAGTGCCTCCCACAGCAAGACGGTCCCGGCCTGGGACACCAGGCCCTGCCCGTCAGCGGACACGGTAACCCCGGCACTGCGTGCGCTATTCTTCACCACAAAGGTGCCTTTGACTCGAAGCTGATAGGACCCTAGACAAGCCCTATTCTCCCAGCTCAAAGGCACCTTTTTCATGCGACCAGGCGATCGACGCTTACCCGAGACGAAAGCCCGAGGCTAGTCACGGTCGGCGCCCGTGGGGTTCTAAAACGGCACGTAAGCCACTGACCTGCGAGTTCGCCTGACTGGGTGGCTGGTGCTGCTGGATCGCGCTCGGCGGCGTCGAAGGACGCCGAGCTCCTGATGCTGCGCCATGAAGTCGCGGGGCTGCGGCGGCAGAACCCCGGGCCGAAGCTGGATTGGGCAGACCGGGCCGTGCTCGCCGTCCTGGCATGCCTGCTACCGAGGCGACCCGAGCTCGGACCGTATTCGACGACGCACGCCGGGCCGCCTGGTGCCCGTCAACTCAAAGCCCGCCCGGAAACCCGTGCTTATGCCACGCGTTCACCCAGGCCATCTACCTGCGGAAACTGCCCCACCGTCCACGATTTCCTGGATCTACGACGGACCAACCAGATCCAGCGCATGGTCATCGCCCGCTAGTCCTCAGTAGGCAAGACCCGCGGCTGCCCTCTTGCTCGCCAAGCTCGAACGACTGGCGGGCAGGATGCCATGGCCGACCTGTCTAAATCTTCAGGAATCCTCTATTTCTCTCGGGCATTCCTGGTAGATATGTCTGCGTAGGCCGGTGCGATCTCGCGCGCTGAGTGCCCGTCGGCGACCAGCTGTAATGAGCTTTCCGGGGGAGCGATGGGATCCGACGAGATGAGCGCCTACGACCGCACGGCGTGGGATGCCTGCATGAAGGCTGTCTACGACTCGCGCACGCAACGTCTCGTCCCGTCTCGCGTTCGGGAACTGACTGGAAAGGCCGGCAAGGCCATCGCGGCCGGGTACGAGAAGGTGCCTGGCCGCGAGCACGCCGACTGGGTCATGGAGAAGGCCTTCGACGGCGGCATGGCGCTGACCTTCCGCCCTGCCCTCAGGACGGTCCGGCCGGAGTCGGTGGTGCACCGCGCGTCGAAGCGTCACCCCTCGGTGGAGAACCTGAGCGACCTGCGCGGGCTTAGCCTCGAAGAATGCGATGAGCTGCGTAGATCCAGCCTCGGCTGGACCATCGGCTCCGCGGCGGAGGGGGCCGCGACCGCACTCATGGTGACGGGCGCTGAGGTGTCCGCCACCGTGTCGGGTGGCGTCACCATCGGCGTCGCGGTAGGGGCGATTGCCGCCGACGTCACCACCACGATGGCGGTAATGGGAAGGTCTATCGGCGTGGTCGCGTCAACGTACGGCTATGACGTCCGCCAGCCGGAGGAGGAGCTCTTCGCGCTCGCCGTGCTGTCCCTCGCCTCGGCGAATACGCTGGGCGGAAAGGCGGCGGCGATGGCGTCGCTGTCCCGGCTCGCCCAGCAGATGATGCGGCAGGCGGCCTGGGCGCAGCTGAAGAACCACTTGCTGGTCAACGTGATCGATCGCGTTTATGCGGCGCTCGGCTTCACCCTTACCAAGAGGAAGCTCGCGCAGGCGGTCCCGGTCGCGGGTGCCGTGATCAACGCCAGCGTCAACGCGGGCCTTACCCACCAGACGTTCCGCCGAGCGGAGGCGGCCTACCGCCTGCGCTTCCTATCGGAGAAGTACGGCATCGACCCCGCCGAGTGGCGGCGCGACGCGTCGGCCGGGCCCGATGAGGCCGAGGACGTCGTTCAGGTCGACGAGGAACTCGAGGCTGAGATCGAACGCGAGCAGGGGAGCGAATCGGCGTAGGCCACTCACTCGGCAGCGCCAGGGACCGCATGACGGCTGACCCGAAACTATCGTTGTACGTCGCGTCACCGAGGCGAGATCGGGGGTGAACCCCAGAAACAGCCAGGACGACCAGACGCGTGAGCAGGCTTCCCGATAGACGACATGCTTGCAGGTCGGTCTGGAACGCGCTTCGATGCAGACCACGTTCCAACCCGGACGCGGGCTGGACGGAACCATCATTCATCTCGGACGGCTGGTGCTGAATCCGTGCTGATACCACAGGGTCGCACAGGCCGCTGAACTGCGGAAACTGCCCCACGGTCCACGATCATGCAGATCTTCGAGGGCACCAACCAGATCCAGCGCCTGGTCAGCAGCCGGGACCTAGCGTGGGGGTGACGGTAGGGCGCTGACGTCCGGATACCCGGGTCATCCTAATGAGGAACGGGCCATTGGACTTGCGAGTCCGGTGGCCCGTTCCGATGTCTGCATTGTCCGATTCGTGCGGTTGGTTCCCGTCGTTTCCGGAACGCGTGCTGAATTCGTGCTGATACCTGCGGCTATTGGTCTAGACCAATCGTGCGTGGAATGGCCCGGGCTGGTCATCTCCGAGGTTCCGGGTCTGAGTTCACGGTATCGCGGGCGGCGGCCCAGGATCTGCCGCTTTCCCAGTAGGACTGAACCTCGTCCAGGGAGCGGCCCTTGGTCTCCGGGGCCATGGAGTGCACGAAGGCCCACGCCAGGGCGGTGATGGCGAGCAGGATGCAGAAGGTCACCATGCCGCCGACGGCGTTGAGCAGGTTGAGGAAGAACTGGGCGATGACCAGGTTGGTCGTCAGGCTGGTCAGCAGCATCACCGACGCCCCGGTGCCGCGGAGGCGGTCGGGGAAGCCCTCGGCGGCAAAGATCCATACCACCGCCCCGAAGCCGGAGTTGAATCCGGTGATGAAGACGATGAGGCCGAGGAAGCCCACCGCCCCGGGAGCGCCCGTGGCGAACATGAGCACCATCAGCGCATGCCCGAGGCCCATGAGAGCGGTGCCGGTGAGCAGGACGCGCCGCCTGCCGAACTGGTCGATTGTCAGCGCGCAGGCCAAGGCCGCGACGGCCCCCGCGAGCTGTATGAGTCCCGGCAGCACCAGCAGCCCGAAGCCGTCGGCGTAGCCAATGCGCTGGAAGATCCGCGGGCTGAAGAACACGATCGCGTTGACGCCCGTGGCCTGGAGGAAAAAGCCCAAGGCGACCACGAAGACCGTCAGCCCCCGGTACCGGGGGCTGAGCATGGTGCGCAGGGCTCCTGGCCGGCGCGGGGACCCGGCCGCCGGGCTGGCCGTCTGCGCGTGCCGGAGCTGGCGCCAGCGGCCGGGTTCGGGCAGCCGTAGCAGCAGCATGGTGCTGACGATCGCGGGGGCGGCGGGAATGGCGAGCATCAGGCGCCACTGCCCGCTCCCGGCGAGGAGGTAGCCGCCGAGGTAGCCGAGCGCGCACCCGAGGGAGGTCGCCACCTGGTACAGCACCGCGATGCGCCCGCGGGCGCGGGTCGAGGCTGATTCCGCGATGAAGACGGGCACCGCCACGATGGCCACCCCCATCGTCGTGCCCTGCGCGAAGCGGCCTGAGTCCAGCCAGGCCAGGCTTTGCGCCGAAACTGCCAGGGCGGTGGCCGCCACGTACAGCAGGGCCAGCCAGATCAGGGTTGCCCGGCGGCCGA